>Ga0315532_1003434_pt1 | contig 10161 bp, 5 predicted proteins | sample SalMarWE160370MG_FD_203082 | JGI IMG/M metagenome (GOLD analysis project Ga0315532, IMG submission 203082) | Salt marsh sediment microbial communities from the Plum Island Ecosystem LTER, Massachusetts, United States - Salt Marsh Sediment WE1603-70 ... | reverse complement strand
AAAGGAAAAGAGATCGGAAATATTGTTTCTCTTGTAGATGTCATGCCAACCATCTTGCAAGAGATGGGGATAGACTTTTCTGATTTAAGCATCGACGGCAGAAGTTTATTTCCTATGATAAAAGGAAAAGAAAGAGGAGATAGAACATTTTTAGCAGACATAGGAAGTAATGTTTTGAATTCCCGTATTCCACAGAAAATCTCCATGAATATTGGAAAAAATAAACTCATTCTTAATAAAAGATTCAGTTCGAAAGATCTGGATTTTTTTCTCTATCCTCCTACTGCTTTAACACCTGTTGAACTTTACGATTTAAAACAAGATTCGCTTGAAATTAAGAACATAGCTGATGAAAAAGCCGTACTTGTTAACCAGATAATCCGGCAAATTAATGAAATCTACAGCAAGGCAAAGAAGAGAAAAACATCCAGGCCGGAACCGGAAATAGATGAAAAATTGAAAGAGCAGTTGAAAGCCTTAGGCTATATTCATTAAAAAAAATCCGCTCGGTATACCGCTGGAAGAAGGCATGGTCTTTGCAATCGAGCCTGGACTTTATTATCCGGAAAAAGAACTCGACATCCGCATTGAAGATACAGTCCTCATCACAAAAGACGGATGTGAGGTCTTAAGTAGGGTCTACTGAAAAAAGCAAAAACATCAATTAACTTCTTGATAATACTATAATTATATGATATGCTGCAGTGGAATTTCAAGGTCAAAATGCAAGGTTTTTCGCAAAAACCCCTCAAAAATCTTGCACTTTTCATCGGAGATTTCACCCATGTATAAAAGCAAAGACCGTAAAACTCTACCACTTTTTCCGGAACTATTCCCTTTTAGCGGGAAATTAAACGAGTTGAACCGCTGGCTGCGGATCGCGGAACTGATTCCGTGGGAGGAGCTGGAGGAGGAATACCGGCACTATTTTTCTGATGTTGGTCGTCCTGGAACCGATGCCCAGATTGTGATTGGATTGCTGCTTTTAAAACACATGACCGGCTTATCTGATGAGGATGTGGTGGTTGAGGTTACCGAGAATCCATACATGCAGGCCTTTTGTGGGTTTAGGGAGTTTGTCACAGACGACATATTAGACTCTTCCACTTTATCGAAGATGCGGGAGCGCTTAGGATTGGAGTTCTTCAAGAGGCTGGAGAAGAAGACGTATACGGTATTGATAGAGAGGAAGATCATCAAGGCGAAAGGGATGCTGGTAGATGCTACTGTGTTTTCTGAGGATATAAAATATCCGAACGATGTAGGTTTACTCAATGATGTCAGGGAGTGGCTGGTGCGAAACATTAAGAGAATAGGAAAAGCTGTAGGCAAGAAGTATCGTACCTACAGCAGGACAGCCAGGAAAGATCATCTCAATTTTTCCAAAAAGAGGACCAAGACAAAGAAGACGATCCGCAAGGCCAAAAAACAGATGCTGCAGTACGTGCGTCGCAATATCAAACAGTTAAAAGAAGCCATAGAGCAAATGAAGGTGCAGGGCCAGAAGGTTAAGGGCGCCATCATAGAGCAATTAGGGGTAGCGGACAAGATTTATTGGCAGCAGCTGGAGATGTATAAGAGGAAGGTGAACCGGATAGCGGAGAGGATCGTGAGTTTTCATCGACCGTATGTGAGGCCGATAAAACGGGGAAAGGTAGGTCGGAGTGTGGAGTTTGGAGGTAAAGGGGCGCTGGTGCATGTGGATGGATATTTGTTTTTGGATTATTTCAAGCATAGAGCTTTTGCAGAGGATAAGTTAGCCGCTAAACATCTTCAAGATTATAAAGAACGGTTTGGGAAGTTGCCACCCTACTTCACGGCTGACCAGAAATACGGCACACGGGAGAATCGGAACTTACTGAAAGAGCATGGGGTGCGGGAGTCGTTTAAGCCACTGGGACGCAGAGTCAAGATTGAGAAGAGAGATGAGCGATGGTTTAAGAGGAAACAGAAGGAGCGAAACCGAATAGAAGGCAGCTTTGGTAATGGTAAGCGTAACTACGGGTTGGATCGGGTGCGGTATTCTGGGGAGAACGGATCTGAGATATGGGTAAGAGCCGGAATCCTGGCCATGAATCTGAAAACAGCAGTAAATAGAGCATAGGATAAATGAAATCGGATAAAAAATAGATACAGAAAATGTGATATACACAAAAAATGAATATACTGAAAAAAAGTTAAAATCTTTTTTCAGTAGACCCTATTTAATGAGAAGATCAGGAGTATGGGAATACCATGATGCCTGCGAGGGAAATGGAAAAGACATTTTAGATTCTTCATATCTAATTCCAAAAAGTCTATTCTGTATTAGCTTTTTTCAGAACTTACTCTGTGATTTTTCTCCTTCCAACAATTATTCTTTAATTAGCTACAAATCTTCGCTATAATGTGGACATTGTGAATGTCACCAGGTGAGAATTTGCTTCAACATTACGGGGGATAGGACAAAGTATTTAAAATCCCGGGGGGAGTTACAGCCAAATATCCCGGGGGGAGCTTACAGCACCTGGAGAAGGAAAGGGATGATCAATCATAAAAGGCATACGATTTCCATATTTTTCTTCCTAACATTGCTCCTTGTTTTATTTTCTTCGTTCGGACAGGGTGCCGTCAGATTGGGCTTATTTCCGGTTCAACCGTCTTACAGTTTGGAAAGCAAATTGGCCACCTATACATTTATGAACAGCTTGACAGAAACAATCGTGCAGGATTTGGAAGAAGCAAATGTCGGTCAAATAATCCTTCTGCCCTGGCCTAAAGCGACGTCAGACGAAAACAGGCCCAACTTCGAAACACTGATTGCCAAGGGGATTGAAGCCGGTTGTAACGGGATTCTGGTTATGAAACTGGAGGCATTAAAATTTTCGGTGACAGAGAAAAAGCTGCCAGCAGTAGGATGGATAAAACTGGCGAATGCAGATGTCTGGCTGAAAGGCGGTTTGCTGGATGTGCAGACAGGAGCTGCAGTATCTCCCGTAGACGCGAGGGGCAAAGGCAGCAGCAAGTATTATAAAGGTCCAAGCCCTGGTGACGTGCAGGATGAACCTATAAATTCTCAATATGTTGAAAAATCCCTGCTCGGAAAAGCTGTCAGTCTGTTGAGGCAGAATCTTATGAAATCTGTCAAAAACGGACTGGGACGTCTGACCCCGGGCCAGGTCAAGATGCCGGTCCGGGAGAGTGCCCCCGAGGGAGTTGGTTTTGCCCGGGATAGTTACACACTGGAGGTACCGACAGGTTTTGACAGACGCGGCATAATATCAGTTGTGAATCGCGGGCAGAGTCCCGAGAATTTCATAATAAAACCTATGGAATCCCCGGATGTCATAATCGGTTTGAAAGGGCAGGGTTCTATAGATTCTCCCTGTCTGCTTGGTCCCGGGGAATGGAAATATGTGCGTTTGATCGTCAATTCCGATAAACATCATCCCCCGCAGACACTGAGGTTAGGACTGTTCACTGCAGCCGGGGAAAATGAACCTGACCTAAATGGAGAACCACGGGATACGGCCTCCGTACATCTGAAGTTTCAGCGCAGGCCGGCACAGGTTAAACTTTCCATCCTTTCCCAGGACCCTGTTACTCTTGCCTACTCCTGTTCTCTAATAAATCAGGGAGAAACGATTGACAATTTGAGGCTTGAACCGCCTGCAAGTCAGGAGGAGTTTGTACGTTTGGTTCCGGACCTGAAAGACGCTCGCATTCCAGCCGGCGGATCTCTGAGCTTTAAGGTGATCCCAAATATGATTCCAGGCATCAAATCCATAGAAGTGACCCTTGAAGGCAACATAGGGGCTTCCCAGCATTCATGGAAATTTCATTTCGAAGTGCCGGAGGGCAAACGAATCTATTACGGCCTCGGAAATTCAACCAAAATTATTTCTTCAAATAAGTCGGATTGTACAAATAGGGGTTTCATCATAACCGGAATAAAGGACTATCATAACAAAAAATATTACACTTGCGAAGGCGATGATGACCCACTGGCATCGGACACACCCTTTTCTCCCCTTAAAAGATTTAGGGGCTACATTTATTCTTGGATTTCCAGGATGGTGGGAGGCTCTAGTGAATTTAACGACACGGGGGGAAATGGTGCAGATGTAAGAGGCGCAACCATAAGAGAAAATTTAAGGGCCTGGCTTCCTGATTTGGACAAGGACAGCCGGACCCATCCGATGGTATCTGCAGGAGACAGATGGATCGGCCTTGTAAATTATGCCCCTGGTAAAGATGGTATCTCAGTACATTTTGTGGCTTTTGGGCGAGACGGGAAAGGATATCGTTCACCTTTGCGATTGAATGAAAAAGGGCATGTGGCCAGATGGCCTTACTTGAGAGCTCAATACAACAGGTCCCGTGCTTTTGTGGTCTGGGAGGATTCCGTCCGGGGAAGGACCGATGTGGCCTTCAGAGCCAGCGGAGAAGGGATGAATAACTGGTATCCGGTGCTCTATTTAACCAGGCATGGAGAAGGTGTGAGCGACCCTGTTGTCAAGATTGCCGGGGATGGCACAGTAGTCACAGCTTGGCAGGATTTACGTTCAGGCAGAGGGCGGATATGCTTAAGGCTGAGCCGTAACGGGGGAAGAAGTTTTGCACCGGAGATCACAATCCCTGAGGCCGAAGGCGAAATTCAATCCTGGCCTCAGGTCGCACCCACCGCGGATGAAGAATATGCACTAATCTATACTTCCCGGAAGGGCGAAAATACAAATATTGTGATGCGCATGCTGGATGGGTCCGGCGCCCCACAGGGAACCCCCCAGGTTCTTTCCCAAAGCCATGCATCATGCGGGGAACCGCAAATCACCTGCAGTCCAAAAAACCGTCTCTATGCCGTCTGGCGCGAAGGAGAAGGACAACAGAGCGAAGTCTGGTTCGTCAAAAGCATGGATAAAGGGATGACCTGGACTCCTCCAAAACAAGTGACCAATGATGAGGCGTACTCCGAATACCCATTGGTTGGAGGCAATGAGTCAACTCTCTGGGTGAGTTATCATAGTAACATATCGGGCTCGGCTGACCTGAAGTATATGATGGTCAGCCAAGATGAAGGCGAAACCTGGGGGGAGTATGTGACCATGCCCTCAATAGGAGGTAAAGTGTTGAACGCCTGGCTGGAGGTCAATTTCTCCCTAAAGTGGCCGCGGAGCAATTACCTCCCTCACAATACCTATATATCCTTTAACGGCGTCAAAGTGGGAGCGATCGAGAATAATATCCCCGAAGGGACCTTTGTGTTTAAAGTTCCAGCGGAACTGGTGGTCTGCAGCCCGACTGAAATCGGATTCAACCAAGTCAAGGTTGCAGTTGAAGGGTTGAACCATGCGGATTACATCATGATGACGGATATCCGCCTGGTGGTCGAGCAGAGCTTTTCTCAAGTGCCGATTGTGGCAGCCAGCCAGGCCGAAGCTGACAGGTTGGCCGGAATTTCGGGGACGGATCTGAATCATTCGAAACCCGATATTGTTCTGGCTGCCAATCGCATTCAACACTTACCTGACAGACTCGTATCAGGCCAGAAAGTAAACTTGAATTTACAGGTGTACAACTTAGGCGAGGTTTCGGCCACAAAGGTTAAGGTTGTTGCTTATAAGGCCGACCCCAGGGATCCAACCCTCAAAAGGGAGAAAATGAAACTGGCTGAACAAAATGTGGCAGACATTGCTCCGGGTGCATATCAGGATATAAATCTGTCTTTCCGATCCGGATTGAAAGTTACGCCACGCATCTATGTTGCGGTTCAATGCCAAGAAAAGGATTTTTACTATGACAACAATGTATTCGGGCTGAGCTTTACCGAGGGAGATGGGAAGACGCTCACGCCACTTCTGGGAACAGACATCCCCAATGTTTTCTATGCCCCTGAGTTGATGGATTTTGTCCATATCCCTGATGTTCCGGCCTTGGAGGATTTAGTCAGCTTACCTGATTTCCCGGACCTGGTTTCACTCCCGGGTTGGGGACCTCCCAACATCTCGAATATTGGAAGATCACTTTTAACCCATCTCGAGAGATTAGGGATCAAAAAACCTCACTGGCTGAAGTAACCTCCCTCACTTCGCACTTTCCCAGGTCAGTATTTTTTCCAGGAACGACGGCTGTGATCCAGAGCCGTGGTCAAACCCGCAGCGAGGATTCCCGCAGAGTGACAGCACATGCTATGATAAATTCCATAATCTTATTTTTCATTGTACTCTCCTATTATCCTGGATTATTCACGATTCGAGCCTACCCACCCCACCCTAACATTAATGTGGTGGCGAGACACAGAGCACGCACCTGTGAAGATGAATTCTCATTTATTCTTTAATTAGTTACAAATCTTCGCTATAATGTAATACAAGTGATTGTGAATGTTAGAGCTTGGAACGGGGATTGATTTTAGATAAAAAGGGTCAAATTCCTTTTATTGGCTGTAAATACTTAAATTCATTTTTATCATTATTATGATGCTGAAAACTCTTTTATGAATTTTTTCGTAATAAACATTAAAGGTGTAATTTATTTATAAATTTAAGAAGGAGGTGTTAAATTGAGAGGAAGACTGCTTGTATTTTTAGCGATGGGTTTAATGGTCGTTTCGCTGGCTTTCAGCCAAGCTCCCACTAAAGAGAAACCAAAAGCTCAGACTGTGACAGTATCTCCCGTATCCATGCTTCTCAAGGCTATGACTTCTCGCCTACCCAATAACCTTCATGTGAAACATGTTGTCGGTGATCCTATAAAAGTAGGCAAAGTAACAATCATCCCCATCATGATGATCGATGTTGGCTATGGAGGAGGCGGCGGAGGCCCAAGTCAAGGTGAACATAAGCAGATGGGAGGCTACGGATTCGGTATGGGTGGAGAAGCCAAACCCCTGGGATTTGTTGTCATCAGCAAGGCAGGGACAAAATTCATACCTGTGGGAAAGGTCCCGAGGAAATAAGGAGGATGCCATGAAGACAAAATACTTTTTTACAATTTCCTTGGCAGTGCTTTTTCTCTCATCAAGTTTAGTCTGGTCTCAAGCCAAATCCCCGCTTGAAGAATCCTTTTCCCATCTTGATAAGATGCTCTCGACCCTGAAAGTAAGCTCAATAATCGGCAAACCTATTCGCTCAGGAGATACTTACGTTGTCCCTTTTGCCAAAATTTCTTTCGGATTTGGAGCCGGAGGAATGATGATGGGATACGGCGGAGGCATGGGAGCCAAGACCATTCCTTTAGGTATTTTGATTATCGAGGGAGAAAATGTAAGAGTTGAACTTTTCCCTGTAGAAGAGAAGAAACCTTCTTTCTTCCAGGATATGCTTCCAGTTCTCTTTAAGATGCTCCCCCAGATAATGGGAGATAAGTTTCCCTCCTTCACCAACATGCCATCGCCTCCAGTAAAACCAGCGGAAAAGTCTAATAATCTTACCGAAGAAGGTTCATTAGAACAAATTAAAAAGTTGTTTGATGAAGAGAAATATTCAGAGGCCCTGGAAATGGCGGACTCCGTGCTTGCCAAAAACCCCAATAATGCCGACCTTTATGCTTGGAAGGGCAACATCATGGGCAGCATGGCTCAAGGAAACCCGATGAACATGATGAAGTACGGGATGGGCGCCATGCAGGCTTACGAGAAAGCCTTAAAACTTGACCCTGATAATGCTATGGCTCATTTCGGCCGCGGTATGGGACGTTTAATGGCTCCTCCGGGATTTGGAGGAGACCTTGATGGTGCCATTGGAGACTTTGAATTTGCTTGTAAGAAGGAGCCTTTTCCTGAGTCCTATTACCAGCTTGGAGTAGCTTACCAGAAAAAAGGCTTAAACAACAAAGCAAAGGAAGCTTTCAAGAAAGCCCTGGAACTGAAACCTGATTATCCGGATGCTGCAAAAGCTCTGGCAGAACTCAAGTAGTTTGAGCTAATTGAATATCCACCTAGAAAGAATATTTTTTAGATACTCGACTTGATTTCGGGACTGAACCACGCGTGCTGTTTTCATGCCATGAGTCATCAGCTTAGGAAATAATAGACCCATGACAAGATGTTTTAGTATACTCCTGACAATTTTGGCTTATACCCTGCTTTCCACCGGTTTTGTTTTTATGAAAAAAGGGATTGTCTGGATCGGATATAAAGGGGAAAAAGACAAAACATATTATAGGAATCTTTTTACGTGGATCTCGGGATTTTTACTTATAAATATTTTCATCGTGCCAAACACAGTTGCGCTCAGGTACCTGGACCCTCATATTGTCTCATCCATTGCCGGATGGGGAGTTGTCTTCATGGTATTTCTTTCTCATGCATTACTAAAAGAAAAACTCTACAGTTCGGATTTCTCCTATTCAGCTTTGATTTTCATCTCCATAATTTTCCTAAACCTTTATGAAAATCAAGAAGGTGGAATGACTGTCAATATTCCATTATTAACAATTATGGCGTTACTCCCGTTTTTTCTTTTTGTCCCCGTTTTTATAAATTCAATCTCAAAAAGAATAAAAACTATTATTTATGCCGCTGTTTCAGGGATTTCCACAGGCATGATAATCGTGACAATGAAAGTTCTTGTTTCCTTAAGAGGATTTCATGTTGCATCTTACTTTTCGTCACCGTATCTGTATTTATATTTGCTTTTTTCACTCACTGCCTTCATAAGCCTTCAAGTGGCCTACAAAAAAGGAGTGATGATGCTGGTAGGGCCTGTTCAATATTCTGCTGCAATCATTTATCCTGTTCTGTGCTCTTATCTCATATTCAGCAACCGGATACATTTCATTCAACTGGCTGCAATTTTAGCCATCGTTTATTCTGTAATTTCAATATTAAAGAAACACTAATCCACCTGGATTATTCATAAAAACTACTTCATGCGCTGTGCCTTGCATCTGCGGCAAGCTTGGCTCGTGAATAACCCACGTCCACCTGGATTATTCATACCTCAGTGCCTTCACTGGATTGGCCAGGGCGACTCTGACTGCCTGATAACTGACTGTGAGCAGTGCGGATTGCGAAAGCCAGAAAAGCGGCAAATAAGAAAGGCACGAGTCTAACACTGATACGATAGGCAAAGCTTTGAAGCCACTTGTTCATTGCGTAAAAAGCAACAGGCCAAGCAATGACGTTGGCTACAAGTACCCACTTCGTAAACTCGGTGGAAAGAAGATAAATAATGTTGGGAGCAAGAGATTATCTTCCTTCAAGCTCATTAACTATAGTATCTGCATCGTAGAGTTTGCGTAATGCCTCTGTGATATAACCAGTATGAACGGCAACCGCACGATTTTTTGTCTCATCATACACGAACCGTCCCGGAAGGCTTTCTATATTGCCGTCAAAAATCAAGCCTACCACTTCACCTTTTTTATTGATGACCGGTGACCCTGAGTTTCCACCTATAATATCACAAGTAGAAATAAAATTTACAGGGGTTGAGAGATCCAACTTATCTCTTCGTTCCCAGAAACGGTCGGGTAAATCGTAGTCCCTTTCTCTGTTAAAACTCAAGGCACGGTCAAACAAACCGTACAATGTCGTTTTACAGGGAGCCTTTGTCCCGTTCATTGAGTATTCTTTGACAGCTCCGTAAGATAACCGCAGAGTAAAAGTTGCGTCAGGGTAAACATCTTTTCCGTAAACAGCAAAGCGTGCCTTGGCAATCTTCTCAGCAGCAGGGGTAAGAACGCTCTCAATGTTCTTCTTACTCCATTCTATATCTTTTCTTATCATGGGTTCGAGTTTATTAGCCAAAACAATAAGAGGATCACTGCATTCTTTCACTGCTTTTTCGCCGCCCTTTACCAAAGATTTACGAAAACTTACATCTGTGAGTTTAGTCCCCTGAATTAATTCCTTAGCCACATCTTCTGGAGAACGCCCATTCAACACCATTTTAATGAAAGGATTATCCGGGCCCAATTCTTCCATTGACAGCTGTAACCCACCTGCCAGGTTAGCCTCCTCCATATCAAGATAAATGGGCGCTGGAGAAAACAGACGAAATCTCAAACCATCAAGGCCAGAGTCGTGATACCCGTCAAGCCGCTCTGAATCCGGTTTTTCGATCTCTATAACGTAAAAGACGATTGTCGAAGCAATTCCTGCCAGACGTGAACCGCTGATACGACCGTAAAAACGTTCTTTAGCCACTTGTTCCTGTTTCTGAATTACCTTAGCAATTG
>Ga0315532_1003431_pt1 | contig 10163 bp, 8 predicted proteins | sample SalMarWE160370MG_FD_203082 | JGI IMG/M metagenome (GOLD analysis project Ga0315532, IMG submission 203082) | Salt marsh sediment microbial communities from the Plum Island Ecosystem LTER, Massachusetts, United States - Salt Marsh Sediment WE1603-70 ... | reverse complement strand
CTGAGCAGAGTTGCAGTTTAATATGGTTTTCGGGTTTTATTTGGCTTGCAGCTCTTAGCCGGCGAAGATTGCCGAGCCGATGCGAAGGATAGTTGCGCTCTCTTCAACGGCGAGTTCATAGTCAGAACTCATGCCCATACTTAGTTCAGTAAACTCTGAACTGACTATTTTTTCGCCTCGCATCTCAACAAATAACTCTCTTGCGCGAACGAAACAAGCGCGAATGACATCTTTATTATGGGTCAACGGCGCCATTGTCATCAGGCCAATCAGTTTCAAATTCGGCAAGGTCTCTATCTGCTCAGCCAGATGCGTCGCTGCTCCTACGGGGACGCCGTATTTCTGTGGTTCGTTTGAGGTATTGACCTGCAGAAGCACTTTGGGACATAAGTTCAGCTTTGGTGCAGAAGCGTTTATCTCTTCGGCCAGCCGAAGCGTGTCAATCGAATGTATCAAAGAAGCTATTGGCAGGACCTGGCGAACCTTATTGCGCTGCAGATGTCCGACCATATGCCAACTGACTTTTTCTGGCAGAGCCGTATCGTCACGGGCTGCGGCCAAAAATTCAGCAATCTGAGTGGAAACTTTCTTTAATTGCTGAACCCGGTTTTCACCAAGATTGGTAAAGCCAAGACGAATAACTTCTTTTATGGCCTCGATGGTAGCGGATTTGGTTACAACAACAAGCTTTACCTCGCTTGGGTTTCTGCCGAGACGGGCACAAGTAGAGTTAATGGCGTCTGTTAGGCGTTCTATTCTTTCCGAAATTTTTGTCATAGAAAAAGATTAAGAATTTAAAATCAAGAAATTCTCATCACCCAAAAAGATACCAACCCCTGGCTATCTTTACCAGCGTAAAAATCTTTAAGGTAGAAATTTTGAAGGGTTTTTTAATTTAGAGGGGAGATATTTATTGACCACAAAGTCCAGGCCATGCTTGGCAAAGGCTTGTTGCTCTACACGAACTCCCATCTCCAGCATTTGATTGATTGCCTTCTGCCAGGGTTTATGGTGTTTCACGAATGGGTCGTTTCGCAGTGCATCTTTGGCTCTTTTTATGTCCACCTCTTTCAGAGGATGTGTGGGCAACTTATATGTTATGATATCCTGGGGCGTCACACCAAGAAATCTCGTTGAAGGAACACAGAAGAATTTGTTCAGATGCGCTGCTCTGCCCGAGCCTACTTTCAAGGTTCTGTAGATATTGAAATAGCCGTAAGGATCTCCGTCAACAAAGGCATAAACGGGGATTTTCAACTGGTCGGTTAATCTTCTTATAAACCGTCGACAGGCCCGAGTCGGCACACCACCCATACTGATAAGAATACATTTCATTTTCTTCCAGTAATCATATTTGACGAGTCTTTGAAACATACCAGCTGTTTCGATTGCGAGAACAAATTTTGCCTGGCTCTGAAATCGGAGGTTTTCCACATCCGTAGGTATGGAATAGGCACCGGAGCCGAATCTTGTGCAATCGATTTTGATTTTTTTGCCTAATGAATCGGTGTCGATAACTATAAGCCTGCCTGCTATATCTCCCCCCTTTTCTTCCGGTGTGAATCTTAGCTGCTCCCGGTTGACAGCGAACATTGCTTCAATATCATCCATAATAGTATCTGACTCTGATTGTTCAGAGAAGCCGGCTTTACCCCAGTTTTTGGAGACATAATAGGCTTCTCGCTTTGTGGCCATATCATCTGTATCGATGAGCTCCTTGGCAAGCGACATCATCTTAAGGGCCTGTGCGAAAGTCCTTACCGTTCTTACGGTTAAAGCACGCTGTTTTTTCTTGCCGAGCATCTCGAAATAGCCGATTTTGGGCTGATATTTGATGTTGATTAGAGAACGGATGGGCGTAATCATTGTGGGGCTTTTGCTCTTTAGTATCTTCGCGTGGATGTCTTCAGCGGTTTTGGTTATCTTTTTGGCCGCTTGGGCGGTTCTTAGCTTTGTCATCAAAAAACTCCAAAAATAACTCTTTTTAGATTTATCGGCTATAATCTACGCCAATAAACGCAGGTATTCAAGCCATTTTGCTTGACGATTTCCATTTAAGATAATGTTCTGAGCCCTAAAAAAGTCAAAAAAAAGCGATTTTTGCCTTGCATTTTGTTGTCGTTGCCTGTATATTGATTTTGTTAGGAGAATACAGGTTGGGACGGTAATCCTCCCCCTAAAAATTTTAGTTTTTTTCATTTTTTTTATTTGACAGTTTTTGGAGTAAAAGTTAGCGTCTTTTGCCTGTATGTTAAAGTAGTGAAATTAGGCTGTTTAAAGCAGCTTACGAACCTCGGCGAGGCAGCGTGGCACACCGGTTTCCCCCCCAGCCGGTACCACCACCTCGCCTTTTTTTGCGCGCATACCTCTATAAACCAAGTCATCTATAATTAACAAATGAGGAATCGCCTACGTTCTATTCTCCGCGGATTTGGAGGAGTACTTTTCTGCTACGGGGGCCGTCAAATTCACAGAAGAAAATACCCTGCCAGGTGCCAAGAGCCAGTTTCCCGTCTTTAATCAGGATTTGTTCGCTACAGCCAACAATAGAGCTTTTGCAATGCGCATCAGAATTGCCCTCGGAATGCTGATAGCCGGGACGGCGATGAGGTATCAATTCTCCAAGAGTCAAAAGTATATCGTGGCCAACAGAAGGGTCGGCATTTTCGTTTATGGTAACCGCTGCTGTTGTATGAGGACAGTAGACTATTGCATCACCATTTGTAATACCGGATTGACCGACAGCGGAATCAACCTGACCTGTAATGTCAATCATCTGGTTACGGTTTTTGCTGCGTATGTGAAAATCTTTTTCGACGATTTTCATTATTGCACCTCTTACCCCGTTAGAAACTTCATTTATTCACCCCTGTAGAAACTTTCTTTATTGAGTTTCTAACGGGGCTTACATTTGCTCGACAACTTCGATACCCAAAAGTTCACTCAAGCCATGTTTGATAATCTTTGCGGTTAAATCGCAAAGCAATAGTCTCGTTGGTCTTTTATCCGGCTCGGCTTGCAAAACGGGACAATTCGTATAAAAGGCACTGAACTTCTGTGCCAATTCGTAGAGATAGGCAGTCAGGTAGTTTGGCCTGTAATCAGTGGCGGCGGCTTCTATTGCCTCGCCATAACGAATCAGATGTTTTGCCAAATCCAACTCGCTCGGCTCAGTCAAGCTCAATTTGTCTAACTCTGCAAGCTCGCGCTTAACATCCACACCCTTATCAGGGGCTTTTCTTACAATGGATTTAATCCTCGCGTATGCGTACTGCATATACGGCGCTGTGTTGCCGTCCATCGCCAACATCTTATCGAAGCTGAAGACATAATCACTTGTTCGGCTGTTGGAGAAATCTGCATATTTAACGGCACCGATTCCGACAGCATTGGCGATTTGCTCTTTTTTGTCGGGCTTCAAATTCGGATTTTTCTCTTCGACAATCGCCCTTGCACGTTCGACTGCCTCATCGAGCAATTCTTTCAATTTTACATTCTCACCCTCTCTGGTTTTTAAGGGCTTACCGTCCTCACCCAGGACGCTGCCGAAGGTTACATGGTGCAACATTTCCTGCTTCGCCCAGCCGGCCATTTCCACCACCTTAAAGACCATCTGAAAATGCAACTGCTGCCGCGCATCGGTAACATAAATGATTTCGTTTGCCTTTAAATCCCCCACTCTATACCGAATCGCCGCCAAATCTGTCGTCGCATACAAATACGCACCATCGCTTTTTTGCACTATCAAAGGAAGCGGCTGGCCCTCTTTATTCTTAAACCCCAGCTGGAAAACACATATAGCATCTTCCGACTTCTCAGCAATCTTGCGTTTTAGTAACTCCTTGACAATTCCCGGTAGCATATCCTTATAAAAGCTCTCACCACGTTCGTCTTTTATTCGAAGATTGATGCTAAGCATATTGTATATTGGTTGATAATGCTTTCTCGACTCATTTACTACATGTTTCCAAAAACCTAACGCAAAATGGTCTCCGTTGTGAAGTTTGACTACGCATTCTCTGGCTCTCTGTGCAAATTCTTCATCAGTATCAAACAATTTTTTAGCTTCGCGATAAAATTTCTCCAAGTCATCTATTACAAAAAATTGCGTCGGTCCTGTCATTATCCCTGCATTTGCTCTTCTTGAAGCTATATCAAGATTTTTATCAATTAAATAATAAACAAGCATTCCAAATTGCGTCCCCCAGTCGCCGATATGGTTTTGTCGGATGACTTTGTGGCCCTCGAATTCGAGTAATCGGCAGATGCAGTCGCCGATGATTGTGCTTCGCAAATGGCCGACATGCATCTGCTTAGCGATATTCGGGCCTGAAAAATCAACGACGATAGTCTTCGGCTGACCAACTTCTTCTATGCCGAGTCGTTTGGGGTCTTTATTTATTTCCACCAAGTTAGCAGTAATAAATTCCGGCTTTAGTCGCAGATTTATAAAGCCCGGCCCGGCAATTTCCGGCTCCTCGCAGATATCGCTTACATCAAGCTTTGCAACAATTTGCTCAGCCAGTTTTCGCGGATCGACCTTTACCTGCTTTTCCAATGGCATTATACCTATTGAATGAAGGAATGCTTGGATCCAACGAAGTAATGCTTGGATTGGACGAGGGAATACTTCAATGAATGATTTGGTCTTTATTTGCTTTGCCAGCGGCATCACGCCATTAGCCTGATAATCGCCGAATTTGGGGTCAGTGGCAGGCCGAACTTGTGCTATACAGTTACCTCGGCCGGTAGCGGCGGTCATAGCGGCGCTAATTCTGTCCTCAAGCATTGTAATAACGGGCTTCATTGTTTTTAAGCGGTCCCTTCCCATTTCAGCCGATGGGCATCGCCCCAGAGCAATTCCAAATCGTAGTAATCGCGGTATTCACGGTCGAAGATATGTATTACGACATCGATAAAGTCGAGCAAAATCCAGCGTGCCTGTTCATAGCCGGCCAGGCCGAAACGCTGCAGGCCCTGTTTTTTTGCAGCCTCACAGATTTCATCAGCGACGGTACGCCTTTGCCTATCGCTTGTACCGGTTGCGATTACAAAATAATCGGTAGCGGGCGATTTGCCTTTCAAATCCAGAACTACAATATCGCTACAATGTCGTCCGTCCGCCAGTTGAGCCGCAGCCAGAGCGAAGCTCCGAGCCTCTGAGTTTCGCTTCTTTGCCAAATTATATCCCCTTTTTTTCAATAAAAGAAAAGGGTGGCCAATTCGACCACCCCAATAGATTACATTTAATCGAGATTGAAGTCAACTCTGTAGGCCGGTGCATTAGTTACCAAATCCGAGCCAGCTTTCAACAATGGGAGCAAACTTCACAATGACGCCAGCGAATACGACACTGACCATACTCATAAGTTTGATGAGTATGTTCAAGCTTGGGCCGGAGGTGTCCTTGAACGGGTCGCCGACGGTATCGCCGACTACAGCGGCCTTGTGGGCATCAGAGCCCTTACCACCGAAGTTTCCTTTCTCGATAAACTTTTTGGCGTTGTCCCAAGCGCCACCTGCGTTGTTAAGGGTTACCGCCAGAACAAATCCACACGTAAGGCCGCCGGCCAAAAGCCCCATAACCCCTGCCACGCCGAGTATCAAACCAGTGATGACCGGAACCAAGATGGCCAGCAGCGAAGGCAAAACCATTTCTCTCTGCGCACCCCGGGTTGAGATAGAAACGCAGCGTGCATAATCGGGCTTGCCGGTTCCTTCCATTATGCCGGGGATTTCCCTGAACTGCCGGCGGACTTCGTTGACCATATCCCCTGCAGTTCTGCCGACCGCCTTCATCGTCATAGCACAGAAGATAAATGCCATTACAGCGCCTAAAAACAGGCCACAGATGAGTTTTGGGTTCATTATGCTCAAATCATATGCGGCGAGGAAGTCAGAAATGTGAGCGGTTGTTACGTTAATGGCCCCCCCAATTTGTTCTGCGGCGTGGCCTTTGAAGAATGAGACTTTTCCAACGGTATATAAGCCATCAGCACTTTCGGAAGCAAGCCGACCAATCCAGATACGAATCTCTTCGATGTATGCAGCCAGAAGTGCCAAAGCCGTAAGGGCGGCTGAGCCAATTGCAAAACCTTTGCCCGTTGCGGCGGTGGTATTGCCAAGCGCATCGAGAGCATCGGTTCTATTGCGGACCTCTTCGCCGAGACCAGCCATTTCAGCGTTACCCCCAGCGTTATCGGCAATTGGGCCGTAGGCATCGGTAGCGAGGGTAATACCGAGCGTTGCCAGCATACCGACGGCGGCAAAACCAATGCCATAAAGGCCCATAGCTACATCTGAAAAGCCACCAGCAAAGCCATAGGCGCAAATGATACAGGCTGCAATGGCAATGACCGGCAAGCCAGCGGAATACATTCCAGTTGCGAAACCATTTATAATCGTTGTTGCAGCTCCCATCTGGGTCTGCTCGGCGACGCCCCGGGTGGGGGAATAATCAGCAGAAGTATAGTATTCTGTGAACTGGCCAATGAGGACACCAGCGACCAATCCGGCGACGACCGAGCCAAAGATGCCCCAGCTAATCCAGCCAGTTGCCGCCATTACAGCCAAAACACCAATCATCAATACGGAGCTAGTGAGAGTTCCTGTCAGCAGTGCACGCAACAGGCTCTTTTGCGTTGCATCTTCCCTGCAGCGAACGAGAAATATTCCAACGATGGAAAGAACAATGCCCAGGCCAGCAACAAGCGTTGGGGCAAGAACTGCCTTAAAGGGATCCATCCCCTTCTCTGCCAGAACGCTCACCGATAGGGCGGCTCCAAGCGCTGCAGTTGCAAGTATCGAGCCGCAGTAGCTTTCGAACAGGTCAGCCCCCATACCGGCAACATCACCAACGTTATCGCCGACGTTGTCGGCAATTGTTGCAGGATTACGGGGGTCGTCCTCCGGGATGCCTGCTTCGACTTTCCCGACCAAATCGGCACCGACATCAGCGGCCTTGGTGTAAATACCACCGCCGACACGGGCGAATAATGCCTGTGTGGAAGCACCCATACCAAAGGTAATCATCGTTGTGGTGATTTCGACGAGCTTGTGGTCGGGGTGCATTCCCTTCGGCACCAGAGTCAGGCCAAGGAATTCAAGACCGTTTCTCATATGTTCGGCTGTATAAATGAGTCTGTCGAGAATCAGATACCAGACAGTGATGTTGAGAAGGCCGAAACCAACGACAATCAGACCCATCACCGCACCAGAACGGAAAGCGACCTGCAGAGCACTATTCAAGCTACTGGTTGCACCCTGAGCGGTTCGGCTGGAAGCATTAGTTGCAGTTTTCATACCCAAAAAGCCAGAAAGGGCACTAAAGAAGCCGGCTGTTAAAAAGGCTACCGGCACAAATGGGTTCTGCAAGCCAAAATAGGCAAGAACGGCAAATATAACGAAGAGGATTAGAAAGACAAAGGCCACAACCTTGTACTGACTGAACAGATAGGCATAGGCCCCCTCGCGGACGTGCAAGGCGATGGCGACCATTTTCTCGTTGCCTTCGGGTGCCGCCATCATCCTCTTATAAAAGATGTAGGCAATGAGCAAAGCAAGCACAGAGGCAGCAGGCGCAATCCACCACGCTGGTGGGACGTTAGTCGCAGCGGCTGTTTGGCCGGTTTCCGCAGCCATTGTCGTTGGAGTAAAGACGAAGGTCAGCAACAAAATCGCAAGGAAGCTATTAAAGAATTTCACTTTTTGCACCCCTAAAATTGGTAACTGAATCTTGTAAATAGTAAATAATCGATAATCAATCATCAATGATAATTATGTGTGATAATCGGCGTTAATTGTTACATAGTCTTTGCTCAGGTCGCAGCCGTAGCAAAAATCGCTTTGCTTTCCTGCACCTAAATCCACTGTTATTGTGTGCTCGATTTGCGAGACGACCTTGCTTGCTTTGCTTCTGTCAAATTTTGTAGGTTTACCATTTTTGAAGACGGTTATGCCGCCGAGTCCGCAGGAGAGCTTATTTGGGTTCAATTTTACGCCGGCCGAACCCACTGCACAGATAATCCTGCCCCAGTTTGGGTCGCCGCCGTGAACTGCGCATTTCACCAGCGGATAATCAGCTATCGCCCTGGCGGCCTTTGCAGCATCAGCTTTTGTAGCAGCACCCTTGACAAGGACTTTGAAGATTCGTGTTGCGCCTTCTGCATCGAGTGCCATCTGCTTAGCTAAATTATCGCACAGCTCTGTCAGGGCCTTTGCAAACTTTTTGTATCGCGGGCATTGACTGACAATAGGCCGATTACCAGCAAGACCGGAGGCGAGAATAATGGCAGTATCGTTTGTGCTTTGATGGCCATCAACGGTTAGTTTGTTCAGCGAATTGCTGATAGCGGTCTTTAACGCTCTACTCAGCAATGGTTTCGTTATAGCTACATCGGTTGTAATAAAGCAAAGTGTCGTCGCCATATTCGGGGCAACCATACCAGCTCCTTTGACTGCACCGGCTATTGTAATTTTTCTGCCGGATATTTCGACTTGACGAATGGTCTGTTTGGGCTTGGTGTCCGTTGTCATTATCGCCTTTGCAAAATCCAGCCCTGCTGATGCCGAAGCTGAGAGCTTACTCGCTGCCTTTGAAATACCTGCTGTGATTTTTTCGATTGGCAGTTGCTTTCCGATAATGCCTGTCGAAGCAACGAGTACACCTCGTCCTTCGTCTTTCGTCCTTCGTCCTTCGAGCGACGAGCGACGAGCGACGAGCGACGCCGTAAGGGCACACATTGTAATCGCATTTTTTATCCCCGTCTGGCCTGTGCAGGCGTTGGCGTTGCCGGAATTGACAATAACCGCATAGATGTTGGCGCTCTTTATGTGATTTTTGCTCACTTGAACTGCCGCTGAGGTGATTTTGTTGGTTGTAAAGACCGCCGCTGCCTTTGCACCGGTGGGGCAGACAATCAGCCCTAAATCCGGTTTTCCTGATTTTTTAATCCCGCAGCGCACTCCCGCCGCCAAAAACCCACGCGGAGCAGTAATGCCATTATTTGCCATTTGTGCTCTCCATCGCTTTACCCATTTGCTATTTAAGGCCAAAGGTTTCTTCGAGGCCGAAGACGATATTCATATTCTGAACTGCCTGGCCGGATGCACCTTTCACGAGATTGTCAATCGCCGAAAAAACTACGATTTTGCCCTTCACGCAGGTTACAAAGATATGACAATAGTTCGTCCCTGCTACATCCTTAACAGCAGGCGCATCATCAAGTATCTGCACAAATGGCTCGCCAGAGTAGAAATCTTTATAAAGCTTTGTCAACTGTTCGCTGGCCACTTTCTTTTTCGGCTGACAATAAACGCTCGAGAGAATTCCCCTGTCAAAAGGCCCTGCGTGGGGTTGAAAGAGTATCTGGACGTCGGAGCCGGCGACTTGACTGGCAATTTGTTCCATTTCCGGCATATGGCGGTGTGAGCCAATTCCATAGGCAAAAAGATTCTCATTCATATTGGGGAAATGAAATTTGCTCGATGGATTTCGGCCTGCCCCGGATACGCCGGTTACCGCATTTACAATAATCGAGTCTGTTTCAATAACGGCCTCTTTAAGCAGCGGTGCTACAGCCAATAATGCCCCTGTAGGGTAACAACCGGGATTGGCAATTAAGTCAGCGCCTTTTATCTGCTCTCGGAATAATTCCGGCATTCCGAACACCGCCCGTGATAGATTAGCCGTATCCGTATGCTTTACCTTATAGAATTCTTCGTAAACAGCTATGTCCTTTAGCCGATAGTCTGCACTGAAATCAATTACCTTTAGCCCAGCATCCAGCAATTTCGGCACAAAGCTCATAGAGACTTTGTGAGGCAAACAGCAAAGAGCAACATCCGCCAGGCCGGACAGTTTCTTAAAATCTAACGGCTCAATCTGCAGATTGCATCGGCCTTTAAACTGTGGAAAGACCTCATCCGCCGCCCCACACTCCTGCGGCAGCGCGCTCAGATAGACAAGCTCAGCCTCGCTGTGCTGCAGGATGAGCCGTATCGATTCGGCACCGGTATATCCGCTTGCCCCAATGATGGCAACGCGTATCATACTTTCTCCTTCAAAAAAATAGCCGCTAAGATTGTCTCTCGGCGGCTATTGTAATAATTTAAAAGTTGATTTGCAAACTAACGCTTCGAGAACTGGAATTTTTTCCTCGCAC
>Ga0315532_1003427_pt1 | contig 10166 bp, 6 predicted proteins | sample SalMarWE160370MG_FD_203082 | JGI IMG/M metagenome (GOLD analysis project Ga0315532, IMG submission 203082) | Salt marsh sediment microbial communities from the Plum Island Ecosystem LTER, Massachusetts, United States - Salt Marsh Sediment WE1603-70 ... | reverse complement strand
CCGGCGGCGTTCGAGCGATGCCGAGACGTGCCGCCGTTCGTCGAGATCGAGCCGGGGCACTTCGTTGCCTGCTGGAGGGAGACCGAGTCGAATGCTTAGGCTCGAGAACGCATCGAAGATCTATCGGGTTGGCACGTTCGGAGGGAAGCAGCTTCGCGCGGTCAGCGACGTCAGCTTCACGGTCAAAGACGGTGAGGTCGTCTCGCTGATCGGCGAGAGCGGAAGCGGGAAGAGCACGATCGGCAAGATGATCTTGAGGCTGATCGGGATCACGGGCGGGAAGATCACGTTCGACGACCGGGACATCGCGACGCTCCGGGGCGGCGCGTTGAAGGCGTACTACCGAAACGTGCAGGGCGTCTTCCAGGACCCGTTCAGCTCGTACAACCCGATTTTCAAGGCGGATCGGGTGTTCGAGATCGTCCGGGACCACTTCTTCCCCGGCGTCGAGGACCGCGAATGGGACGAGAAGGTTCGCCGGTCCCTCGAATCGGTCGGACTCAACCCCCGGCACGTGTTGGACAAGTACCCGCACCAACTGAGCGGGGGGCAGTTGCAGCGGTTCCTCATCGCGCGCGCGTTGCTCCTTGACATCCGGTTTCTCGTCGCCGACGAGATCATCAGCATGCTCGACGCGTCGACGCGGATCGACGTCCTCAACCTTCTCGCCGACCTGAAGGAGCGCGGCCTCGCCGTCCTGTTCATCACCCACGACCTGTCGCTCGGCTACTACATCAGCGAGGACGCCGCGATCCTCTACCGAGGCTGCGTCGTCGAATTCGGCCGGACCGAGAAGATCTACGACCATCCGGCCCATCCGTACACGCGGATGCTGATGGCGTCCGTCCCGCGGCTCGACCAGAAGTGGGAGGACGTCGAGATCGAACTGCGGGCCAAGCAGGAGGACTTGTCGACCGGCTGCGTTTATTACGAGCGGTGCTGCGATCCGCATCGGAGCGAACGCTGCAGAGAGCGACGGCCGCGGCTGGTCGAGATCGAGCCGGGACACTCGGTCGCCTGTGACAGGTATTCGACCGACGGCTGAAGGGAGGATCGCGATGCGCGTCCACTCGCTGGCCGGGGCGTGGGAGTTCCGCCAAGCCGGCACCGAGGAATGGCTCCCCGCGCGGGTCCCGGGGTGCGTGCATACGGACCTTCTCGAGCTCGGAAGGATCCCCGATCCCTTCCACCGGGACAACGAGCTGCGCGTCGCGTGGGTCTCCGACGCGGAGTGGGAGTATCGCCGGCGGTTCGACGTGCCGGGCGATCTGCGCTCCGAGGACAAGCTCTTCCTGGTGGCGGACGGGATCGACACGCTGGCGACCGTCACCCTGAACGGCGAGCCGCTCGGTTCCACGAACAACCAACACCGGAGCTGGCGATGGGACGTCACGGACCGGATCCGCGAGGGAGAGAACACGCTCGAGGTCCGGTTCACCGGTCCGACGACCGCCGCGAGGGCGGAGCAGGCGCGACGCCCGGTGACGAGCGTGGCCGATCAGATCGCCGGCGCCCCGCACGTCCGGAAGGCGCCCTGCCAGTTCGGCTGGGACTGGGGTCCGAAGCTCCCGTCGGTCGGCCTCTGGCGGGACGTGCGGCTCGAGGGGCGGACCACGGCACGGCTCGCCGACGTCGAGATCCGTCAGGTCCACGCCGACGCCGGCGTCACGATCCGAGCGCGCGTCCGCGCGGAGCGATGGGCGGACACGTCCCTCGAAGCCGTGCTGCGCGTTGCGCCCCCGGACGGCGGCCCGCCGCTCGTCGCGCGCCGCTGGATCGACGGCGAAAGCGTTCTCGAAGTGAACGTCGAACGCCCCGAGCGCTGGTGGCCGAACGGGTACGGCGATCAGCCGCTCTACGACGTCCTCGTCTCCCTCGAGGCGGACGAGGAAACGGTCGACGCGCGAAGCTTCCGGCTCGGCCTTCGCACCCTCGAGCTACGGCAAGAGCCCGACGAATGGGGAAGATCGTTCCGGTTCGTCGTCAACGGGGTTCCCGTCTTCGCGAAGGGGTCGAACTGGATTCCGCCCGACGCGTTCGTTCACCGCGTCAGCGACCGAAGGCTCGAGCGACGGATCGCAGACGCCGCGGCGACGCATCAGAACATGCTTCGTGTATGGGGCGGTGGGCTGTACGGCTCCGAGCGTTTCTACGATCTCTGCGATCGCTACGGTCTCCTCGTGTGGCAGGACTTCTCCTTCTCGTGCAGCGTCTATCCGCTGGACGAGCCCGACTTCCTCGAGAACGTCCGCGCCGAGGTCGAGGAGAACGTGCGCCGGATTCGGCATCGCGCCAGCTTGGCGCTGCTGTGCGGCAACAACGAGATGGAACAGGGGTGGGAGAGCTGGGGCTGGGCGAAGCACGAAGCCGAGGACGAGCTCGTAAAGCTCGCGCGGCGCGTCCCCGTGCTGCGGGGGCTGATTCGGACGCCGGGCGAGGAGACGCGGGTCCCCGACTGGGAGTCTTTGAAGGCGGCCTACGAGCGCTTCTTCCATCGTACGCTGCCCGATTGGCTGTCCGAGCTCGCGCCCGACGCGGCGTACTGGCCGAGCTCGCCGTCGTCGAACACGCCGTTCCGCGACGCCAACGGCCACGACCAGGGGGACGCGCACTACTGGGAGGTCTGGCACGGGCGCAAGCCGTTCATCGCGTTCCGCTCGTGCGTGCCGCGGTTCATGAGCGAGTTCGGCTTCCAGGCCTTCCCGACGGTGAAGACGGTCGAGGCCTACACCGACCCCGAGGATCGGAACCTCACCTCGCGGGTGATGGAGCACCACCAGCGCGGACGGCACGGGAACGGCTTGATCGTGGCGCAGATGACGGACGCGTTCAGGATGCCCGAACGGTTCGAGGACTGGATCTACCTGAGCCTCGTCCTGCAGGCCGAGGGCATCCGCAACGGCGTCGAGCATTGGCGGCGGCACATGGACCGCGTCGGCGGGACGCTCTACTGGCAGCTCGACGACTGCTGGCCGGTGGCGTCGTGGTCGTCGATCGACTACTACGGGCGGTGGAAGGCGTTGCATTATTTCGCGCGGCGGTTCTACGCGCCCGTGCTGCTTTCGGTGCTGGACGACCCGCCGGGGATGGACCTTCACCTCACGAGCGATCGGACGGAGGAGTGGAGCGGGACCGTCCGCTGGAGCCTGGAGACGCTCGCCGGCGAAGCGCTCGAAGCCGACGAGCAGCGGGTCACGGCCGCTCCGCTGTCCAGCGCGCCGATCGCTTCGCTCGACTTCGCCGACCGACTGGACCGGGAAGCGCGGCGCGGCGTCGCGCTCGTCACCGAGCTGACGCAGGGCGACGAACGTCGGACGCTCGCCGTCCATCCGTTCGTCCCGAGCAAACACCTCGATCTGGTCGACCCGGCGCTGCATGCCGACGTGCGGTGTGAGGGCGACCGCGTCGTTGTGAAACTAAGATCCCGTTCGCTGGCGCGCTTCGTGCAGGTCACGCTGTCCGGCGCTCCGGACGTCGTGTTCTCCGACAACTACTTCGACCTGCCGGCGGGTCGCGACGTCGAGATCGCCTGCGTAACGCCGCCGGGATGGACGCCCGACCGGGTGCAGGGTGCAATCGAGGTGCGTTCGCTCTACGATACCTACGCCGGGACCGGACGGCGGTGACCGGCGGCGACAAGGGGGAGGTCGCTCCGTGAGACGCTCCGAGATCAACGCGCGCATCGTGGACGCGGTCGGCTTCTTCGATCGCCACCGGTTCTTCCTCCCGCCGTTCGCCCATTGGGCTCCCGACGCGTGGCCGGAGGACCCGGAGAGGATTCGCGAGATTCTCGATCGGGGCCTGGGATGGGACGTGACCGATTTCGGGCAGGAACGGTTCGATGAGCTCGGCCTGCTCCTGTTCACCCTCCGAAACGGCGCCGCCGACGGCGCCGGAGCGAGCGCGAGGCCCTACGCCGAGAAGGCGATGATCGCCGGCGTCGATCAGGTGACGCCGATGCACTACCACTGGAGCAAGGCCGAGGACATCATCAACCGCGGCGGCGGTCGGCTGATGATCCGTCTCTACGCCGCCGACGAGCACGACGGCCTCAGCGAGGACGACGTGACGTTCGTCGCCGACGGCGTCGCCTACACCGAACCGGCCGGCCACGTCGTGTCCCTCGCGCCGGGCGAGAGCATCACGCTGACGCCGAAGCTGTATCACAGCTTCTGGGCCGAGGGGGAGCGCGTGCTCGCCGGGGAGGTCTCGAGCGTGAACGACGACGAACGCGACAACCGGTTCCTCGAGCCGCTCGGACGCTTCCCCGCCATCGACGAGGACGAGCCGCCGTTCCGGCTGCTCGTCTCCGACTACGTGCGGTTCCGTCCGTAGGACTGAGCGGCGCGCGGGTCCGGCGGAGCGCTGAAGGGAGCGGGGTCCGCGGACCGACCGAGCCGGCGTCGTGCGCAATCTTCGCCCGATACCCCGTTATCCGCTGCCGGCAGCGTCTCGCTACGGCTTCCGCTCGACCTCCCAGGGTCGCTCGATGAGAACCCGCGCCCCTCGGAGCGCGAGCCGTCTCCACGCGCGGGCGAGAACGACGCACGCGCCGCCCGCCGCGACCCACGCGCCCCACGACGGGAGACCGGCGGTTCGGGGAAGGACGACGGCGCCCGCCAGCAGGGCGAACGTGCCGAGGCAGCCGAAACGGACCGCGAGCTGAAGGAGGCGATCGGCCCGGACCTCGGCGAACAGGGTGAGCATCGCCTGCTGGGCGACCAGGTATCCGGCGGCGACGAGGAAGGCCATCAGCGGCAGGAGGTCGGCCCGCTCGACCATCCGGAAGCGGAAGAGGACGAACAGGAAAACCCACCCCAGGGCGGTCTGCCAGACCCCCACCACGGCGGCGTTCCCGTCGACCCACTCCACCTCGCCGAACGGGAGCTGGCGGGCGAACGCCCAGTTTCCCGCGTCCCGGTACAGCGACGCGAGGGGGAACTTGGCGATCGACGTCGCGATCACGGACAGGAAAAGCGCCTTGACCCACAGGACCGGGACGTGGACGAAGGCGAACAGCACTCCGACGAACACCGCGGCCGCGAAGACGAAGGCGAGCGGGCTCTGTCGGAGGAGCATCGCGACCGCCTTGCCGGCGATCGCCCTCGCGCCGACCCGGTAGCCGATCGTCCACCCCCTTCGCTTCCGCGCCTTCGCCCGCCGCATCCGGGCCGTCAGGCGCTCCAGCTCCTCGTCCCGGTCGCCTCGGCGCAGGGCCAGGCTGTCGCTGACCCACAGGCTGAGCCGGACCAGGCCGTCGAGGCCCGCCCGCGGGACGGACCGCCACACCGCGACCCACGAGAGGGCCGCCAGGACGATCACGATCCCCAGCGACCCCGCGCCGAAGTGGGGGAACGTCCACGCCGGGCCAACGGCGAGGGTGGGCGTGCTTGTAAAAACCGGCGAGATCCTCGGGCCGATCCCCCACGAAACGAGCAGGGCGAGCAGGCCGGCGCCGACGAGGATAATGCCGGCCCACCGCAGGACGCGGGCGACCCGCTTCAGCCGCTCGAAGTGAAACACGCCCCACCGCCAGTGGATCAGGCCGATCCAACCGATCGACAGGTGCAGCCAGACGAGCGCCAGGCGGGCCGGGGTGAGTCCGTCCCAGATCCTCATCAGGAACGGGCCGAGCAGGATCATCGGCACCGCGAGCGAGAGCCCGGCCGACGCGTACGCGCGCACGAGACGCAGCGCGACGACCGCGCGGCGATCGATCGGCCCGGCCAGCAGCATCGGGACGTCCCCACGGGCGAGATAGAAGGGAGGATAGCGGAGCCCCAGCGTCAGCTGCCGCCAGATCAGTGCCGCCAGCAGGACCAGCCCGGTCCGCGTGGCGACCGCGGCGATCGGAGCGCTCGCGTCCCGGACGATCTCGGAGAGCGCCGAGGGAAGCGTCGCGTACGCCCAGGCCGCCCCGCCGCCGAAGGCCATGAAGTAGAGCAGGACGATCGAGCGGTCCTCGATCAGCCCGCGGAGCCAGCGCCGGATCGCGCGCCGGTACTGAAGGAGTCGCAGGCGAACCACCACGCGCACGCTATGGCGCATCGTCGGTCTCCCCGCGCGTCAGGGCGAGGAAGATCCCCTCCAGACCGAGCCGGCGGTCCTCCTCCCTCGGAAGCGCCGAGCGCAGCTCATCCAGCGTGCCTTCGGCGAGAAGCGATCCTCGGTGCAGGATCAGATACCGGTCGCACAGCGTCTCGGCCGCTTCGAGCATGTGCGTGGAGAGAAGGACCGCCGCGCCGCGATCCCGCGCCCGGCGGAGGTGCTCCTTGAGCCTCCAGACGGATTCCGGATCGAGGCCGAGGAACGGCTCGTCGGCGAGGAGGACGGCCGGCTCGTGGACCAGCGCGCACAGGATCGAGAGCTTCTGCCGCGTCCCCTTGGAGAAGGTCGTCGGAAACTCGTCCTTGTGTCCGAGCAGGTCGAAGGTCGAGAGGAGCTCCGCGATGCGGGCCGACGCGTCGGCCTCGGCCAGGCGGTGCGCCATCGCGACGAACCGAAGATGCTCCTCGACCGTGAGATCGTTGTAGAGGAGGGGCACCTCGGGGACGTAGCCCAGCCGGGCCCGCGCGGCCGTCGATTCCGGCGGACGCCCGTCGATCGCGACTTCCCCCGCGGTGCGCTCGATCAGGCCGAGGAGGCAGAGGAGCGTGGTGGTCTTCCCCGCGCCGTTCGGGCCGACCAGGCCGAGGATCTCCCCCCGGCGCAGCCCGAAGGACAGGTCGTCGAGGGCCGTCGCCCCGTTCTCGTAGACCTTTCGCAGATGAAGCGCGGTGACCGCGTCTTCCCGCTCGCCGTTCTGTGACACGATCCCCCTCGCCTTCCGGAACCGTCCACGGCCCGACCGACCGAGGGAATCCCACCGAAGCCGAGTGCGTGTCTTGGTTCCTCCGTCAACGAGGATACCACACGCGGGGAATCCGACAAACACGCGCGGAGGTCGATTCCGCTGATCTGCCGGGAGTCGGAGACGTGGACGCCGAGGAGAAGGCGCTTGCCCCCGCCGTCGTACGAGTAGCTCGAGCGCCGGATCGGGGAACATCTGTGCTACACCGGTCCGTTGGGGCTCAGAGCGCAAGCTGTCGCCGTGGACGGCTACAGATGATCTCGCACCTCTTCGAGCAGCGCCCGGGCGTCGTCCTGGGCGCGGGCGTTGTACAGCGGGTAGGTCTCGCCGATCGGCTCGGCGAGGACGCTCCGGAGGACCCGCTCCGCCTCCCGCCACATCCTTCGCTCCATCAGGTAGAACTCCGCGAGGACGCGTCGGTTGCCGAGGTACTCGGTGCAGACTGGGTCGACCGGAGGGAGCGCCGCATCGCTGCAGAGCGCCGGGTCGTCCACCACCCGGCACAGGTACGACCGCGCCCGCTCGAGGTTCTTCCGGTACGTCCCGAACGGCAGCCGGGGCAGCGCGCCCCAGATGCTGCCAAGAATGCGGTAAGGACCGTAGCAGTCGTAGGTCGGATCGAGCTCCGCGCACCGTTCCAACATGGCCACCGTCTTGCGGACGATCCCGGCCGGGATCGCAGCCAGCCGGTCGAAGTTGGCGACGCCGACCCAGTTCATGCACGCCCAGTAGAGGGATTCCACATCGGTTTCATGCTCGACCGCACTGACGAACCCGTCCTCGTCTTCCAGGCGGGCGAACGCCGGGTCCATGCGCAGGCTCTTCAATCCCCAGTGCTTCCCCTTCCGGTACGTGTCCTCTTCGCTCGCTTTGCCCTTCTGGAAGACGGTGGCGAGCGTGAAGTAGCACTGCGACAGGCGGGTCACCCGCGGCTTCCACTCCAGGCCGATCGGAAACGCGTCGACCGCGTCCTCGTCGAGCTCGTCGAGGTTCGCCGGCACGCCCAACGCGTCCTTGAACGCCGCGATGGCCGACTTGAGCTGCGCCCGCCCGGGGTCGCTGTACTCGACGATCACGCGACCGTCACGGAAGACGGTCATGGCCTCCTCGAGCGGATCGGTCTGCGCGTGGACCATCCCGGCGGCAACAGCGAGAACGAAAGCAAGAAGTGGCAGCCCGTGTCTCATGCCCTCTTCGCTCCTTCTCCTTCGCTGCACGTCCGACGCCGTGTTTTTCTGGAGGTCGGCACGGGGTTCGACAGCGGTCCGGATTGTACGCTCGACATGTGTGAAACCCGAGGAGAGGCCGGGCAGCATCGCAGGACGAAAAGGGAAGGCGCCCTCGCTGTTCGCCGGACGTTGCGTCGAGGGCGCTAGCCTCGGAGAAACGCCGCGGCGAGCTGCGGCGCCGCTCGATCGTCTCGGACCGGGGATTCGATCGCCCGTCGGATCTCGCGGGCGTACTGGGGATACTGCTCGACCCCGGCCTCCATCTGGAACCGGGCCTCGTCCGGGGACGTCTCGGGGTGCGGTTGGAGCCCCCAGATCGGGCGGTCCCCGTACCGCATCGCCTGGATTGCGCAGGCGTCGTTGCGCGCCAGGGTTCGCCACGGTGCGGGAAGATCGAATACCTCGTCGAGGTGCGCGGCGAACGCGTGCCAGGGGTTCGGCAGGCCGGCGAGCAGAGGATCCGGTCGCACGATCTCGATCGCGATCCAGCCGACCTCCGGGATCGGCGCGCGGCGAACGGTCTCCGGGCCGGAGAGCGCGTACCCCAACATCTGGTGGCCGAAGCAGCTGCCGAGGACGGCGAGGCCACGATCGACGGCCTCCCGTACGACCTCGGCCTCGACGTCGAACCACGGCTCCGGACGCGAGAACGTCGCGTCCGACCCGGTGACGAGCAGGTGCGTGTATCGGTCGAGCGGCGAGATTGGCTCGGCCGACGGAACGTGAACCGCGTCGAACGGCACATCACCGAACGTCCGCGACCACTCCTCGACCGGGCGGTAGACCGCGCGATCGATCGAATTGTCGAGCACCAGGATCCGTTTCGGCATGATGGGAGGATAGAAGGACTCGAGGCGTCAATCAACGCCGACTCCTAGCAGCCGTTCGTCTCCTCACGCCCCGGCCAGTCGGGGCAGTAGTCCTCGGCGTCCGGGACGCCGTCGCCGTCGCGATCTTCGGCCGCGGGATCGGTCGGCAGCGGGTCGCCGGCCCGCCAGGCCGCGGCTTCTTCCGCGGTGATCTCGAGATACAGCCGGCCGAACTCCTCGCTCGGCTCGATCTCGGAGCCTTCGTGCCACTCGTTGAAACTGGTGATCAGGATCCACTGCGGCTTGCTCGAACGGGCGGCGGCCCAGTAGGACCGGTAGGTTTCGCCGTCGGCCCGGTCGGCCTTCGGACTGCCGGAACGTGGAGCGGCCTCCTGGTAGCCGGGAAGGACCGTGGCGGCGAACAGCGCGCCCTCGATCCGCGCGGCCAGCGAGACCGAACGGTACAGCTCGGCGATCTCCTCCAAGGGCGCCGCCACCGGATTGTAGGTGTGCAGTCCCTGGAAGACCGTCAGGAACTCGGGCTCGAGGCGGTCGGCCACCGCGAAGACGCTCTTCCCGCGCTCGTCCAGCCTGCGGAAGACGGTCTCCCACTGTTCCAGGGTGAACTTCGCGACCACCCGAACGTAGAAGAAGATCACCGGCAGCTCGCCGACGTGGAGGAAGGCGGGCGACGACGCGTAGCGCGACAGGATGGTGCTCACGTCGGCGACGATCTGGGAGTACACCTGGGCGTCCTCGTAGTAGACGGTGACGGGGAACCCCTCTTCCTCCGCCACGTCGAGCAGAACCTGAAACGCCCGGTCCTCGAACGTTCGGAGGCCCCACCATGAGGCGATGAACCCGTCGATGCCGGCCGCCTTCGCCTCGCGGACGTGCCGGCGGACGGTCTCCGGATCGAGCGAGTCGTAGTAGCCGGCGGCGGGAACGTGCGTCGAAGCGCGGTTCGCGCGGCGCGGGTCCCAGTGCACCCACTGGCCGCTCGGCCCGTCCGGCGTGCCGTACCAGGGGTAGTAGAAGGCGAGCACGTTCAACCCGCCGAGGGACGACGCGGAGGGCGCCGGGACGATCTCCGGCTCGATCCGCGACGTGATTTCCGATGCGCGGAACGAGAACGTGCGGGAGTTCTCCGGTGGGCCGCCCGGCACCACGCCGCGGTGCGTGTACCGGACCAGCGGATCGGAGCCGTCGCGCGGCAGGAGGGACACGGTCGTGTCGCCGAGGTGGCCCTTGTTGATCCGGATCTGCATCCAGGACGAG
>Ga0315532_1003419_pt1 | contig 10192 bp, 8 predicted proteins | sample SalMarWE160370MG_FD_203082 | JGI IMG/M metagenome (GOLD analysis project Ga0315532, IMG submission 203082) | Salt marsh sediment microbial communities from the Plum Island Ecosystem LTER, Massachusetts, United States - Salt Marsh Sediment WE1603-70 ... | reverse complement strand
ACAAAGATAGCTATCGGAACAGTCGAGATGCCACCCAGGGAAGGCGAAAACAGGTCTAGAATGGTTTCAACGATGGAGATTTCCCTTACGAAAGCATGACAATGACGGGCAACAAAGAAAAACCGAATTTAACTCTCCACTACTTTTCTTTTAATCTTCACAAATACGTTTTTTCGTCACACGCTACTTAGGTTTCGTGTTTTCTCTTTCCTGAAGGTAAGACTCAACTTTCTTGACAATCTCAACAAACGCTTTAGCCGCAGCCGAGTTTGCATGCTCAATCACGAAAGGCGAGCCTTTATCAGAATCCACGCCCACCTTCGGGTCTATCGGAATGCTACCGAGAAACGGAACACCTGTTTCTTCCGCCATCTTCTTTCCGCCGCCAGACTGGAAAATGTCAATTTTCTCCCCGCAACTTGGGCAGACGTAGCCGCTCATGTTTTCAACAATGCCAATTATGGGCATCCCAACCATCCGCGCGAACGTGATTGCCTTTTTCACAACGGCTCGTGAGAGTTCCGAAGGCATTGTGACTATGACCACGCCGTCGATGTTGGGTAAAAGCTGCGCGATGCTCAGGGGTTCGTCACCGGTTCCAGGCGGCAAATCAATAAACAGCACGTCTAGTTCGCCCCACACCACATCTGACAGGAACTGGCGTATAGCCGTCATTTTAAGCGGACCCCGCCAAATGGTAGGGGTTTGCTCTTCTGGCAAAAAGAAGTCAATCGAAACAACCTTTATCCCCAAGGGACCTGTGACTGGAAACGCGCCTGGCGGCCCCACTTTCACTCGCTGTCCTGTTAACCCCAATAGTCTGGGGACGCTGGGGCCATGGATGTCCGCGTCTAAAATGCCCACGTGTTCTCCGGTCAGGGCAAAAGCCGCGGCAAGGTTAACGGTTACAGTGCTTTTTCCTACGCCGCCTTTTCCGCTTATCACGGCAACCGTATGCTTAACATGCTTCAGTCGAAGCTTGAGAAGTTCTTGTTGTTCCCGCATTCGATTCCTGAATGTTTCAGCTGGGTTCGAGTTTTCCTTTGCGGTCATAAAAACACCTGCTACAGAAAGTTCTGACGCTAAAGCGGACTAAATAGTTTATGGTGGAAAAACTGAGCTGCTAATGGTTATTTCGGATTAATATTCTGAATTCATAAGTGTTTTAATCGTTTCCAGCGTGAAGTATTCGATGCAAGGTGAAGTCGAAATGAATGAACAAATCTTTAAAGCTTGCAAAGAATTGATTGATGACGCAAAGTTGGGTTGCGCTGACCTCGTTTTTAAAGACTTATGTCTAGAAGTTTTGTCCAGAGCACGCAATGTCCTCTCAGAAAAGCAGTTTAATCAGCTTGTCGCATATGCCGCAGAGAAAATGAAAGAGAAAATTCCTTTTGAAGTTCAGCCAGTGACAATTCAAGGATAACCCCAGAGAAACCATATCACTTTTTGCACAATGCGATGCTTTGCGGGGCTCGGAAGTCAACGCTGGCTTCGCCTTGTCTTAATTTTCCCCGATTTTAGGGACGGAATCGCAGGTTTATAGCCCGTTTTCTGCGCCTTGCTCTTTCACGCTGGAGCCAGCAGAAATTCCACACCTGAATCCTGCGAAGTATATGACAAATTTTATATTCTCCTCTGTAATGCAATAGAGCATCGTGCAAGAAGTGAATTTTGCACGCAAAACAGTAGAGGAGTTGAAATAGTCGATGTCCGATAGAGAGATGCACAAGGCAGTTTGCTCTGAATGCGGTCAGGAATGCGAAGTTCCGTTCAAGCCTGACCCGAATAGGCCAGTTTACTGCCGAGAATGCTGGTCAAAGAAACGACCACCAAGAAGGCGATATTAAGCTTTTAACGCTTAACACTTGACTTTATTTATTCAATATTTTTTTCACTTTATTTTTTTTGGGGCTGGCGCTTTTTGCAGCCAAAACCTAAATATCAAGGAACCGTTCTAAGCATTCAGAAACCGCTTGTGGGCCGGTAGTTCAGCTGGTATGAACGCCTGACTTGCACTCAGGAGGTCGGGGGTTCAAGTCCCCCCCGGTCCACCAAATCCTCAATCGTTTCTTGTCACTTAATTTTTAAGCCGAGAGGCACCAGTCTTCGGAAGTGTTCATCGTTGGTTTCCAGAGTCAGGTTGTAAGCCATGGCTGTGGCGGCTATTAAGAGGTCTGCGTCAGGCAGTGGGTTGCCGTCTTTTTTCAGTTTGCAGTAGACGTCACAGTATGTTTCTATGATTTTGTTGTCCAGGTTTATGACCGCGAAGCTTTCTTCCAGCAGATGCTTCACTTTTGTTCTTTTCTTGTTTTCGATGCCCCGTAAAGTCTCGATAAGCGATAAAGGCGAGATTGCCCCTGAACTGTACTTCTTCGCTTTAAGCATGTCGATTATGACGCCTGTGTCAAGGATATTCATGCGAAAGTAAACGTCTCCCTGAACTCCTCGCTGGACTCAACCATTCCCTTGATGTCTTCCTCAGTGAGTAGGTTTGCTAGTTCTTCGAAGGCTATTTTGCTTTTCAGAAGCCGCCGCTCGGTATAGAGTTCGAGAAGGAATTCGCCCCATTCCTTGTTTCCCTTGGCTTTTTCGAGGCGTTCTTTGACTTCAACAGGAACGGAGATTGTCACATACTTGTTCATGCATGAAATGATAGTAACATAACTATATAGCTATTGCGATGTGCGGGTATGAACGCCTGACTTGCACTCAGGAGGTCGGGGGTTCAAGTCCCCCCGATCCACCAAACAGAGCTTAAGACAACAAGTTTTATGTCACGATTTATGTAAGACCGCATTAAGATTGAAGGGTGATTAACAGATGTGCCGGGGCTCTGCAGACTTGGCATATGGGAGAAAATGCAATTATCTGTCAGCTGTCGCGGTCATTTTGATGATGCAGTGCCGTCGAAGTCACCGTTTTGATCAACATTTGCTTGTGAGAGGTCACGCGCCTTTCGAAACAATACATATAAAACTGTTGAACCCCGTTAGAAGCTGTATGAAGAAATGGCTGATAGTGCTCTGCGCTGTTATCGTAACATGCAGTCTATTGACGGCTTTGTTACTGCTAAAGCTTCCCTCGGCGACTTCTGACGTGCCCGCGCCGCCCACGCCCACCCCAACGCCTACTTCTGCGCCCACTCCCACTCCTACCGCCACTCCCATAAGCACTGCGCAACCTGTAAGTCAGGAGTTACAGCAGGCAATAAACCAAGCCATCACCTTCTTGAACCAGACCGAGCACCCCATCGGTTTGATGATGCTTAACGTAATTTACCGACAGTTCGGCATAGCAGAATTTGAGGATTCATTGCAGCGCTACGACCAACTGTACGCTTCTGGCAACGATCCCCTGATACCGATATGGCGGCGCATCGCCGATTATAACACTTCTGCCGTTCAGCCAGAGGATTTCAACGCAGTGACGGACCCACTTGACCGCCTCACGATTCCTGCTCTCTTCTCCGACCGAAGGAGCCTGCCCGACGATTACGTATCTGAACTAACAGGCGCTGTGGATTATGGTTATTATTGCGCGTCACAACCCACCAATGACGGAAGCATTGATGATGGAGCCTACTTGCTGACACATGCTTTGCTGGCCACCATCTGGCTGCAAGACAACCACTGCAACATCCAACTACCGGACGGCTTCATAAGTGACCTATACCAGATGAACGCTGCATTAATCGGGGACGGCTCACGAGTCAACGACATTCAACTCGAAGCTGCTGCTTTCCTCTATGAGGCAGGGCAAGGTAGCCTAGTTAACTCGGCCTTTGTGCAGAACGTCATTGCAGCTCAGTTTACTGACGGTGGCTGGTTTGCTGATCAAAATGCGCGTTACTACACAGACTGGCATCCTTCAGTTTTGGCACTCATGATAGTGCTGCACGTAGCACACCCCGTAACATCATACCCACCCATGATAGCTCCCCCACCAAACTAACACACAGAAAAACAATACAAAACAATAACCCAGCTTCTCTTTCATGTTCTCGAGAGGCTTGTTCTTTTTTGACGGTTACTCCAGTCGTTGTTTCTTGACGCCCTAATTTGAGAAAGCTTAAAGTCACATACACACAAAGAGTATAATGAGATAGAAACACACGATGAAGAAATCTATTGCAGCCGCCATCTGCGTAATCGTATTATTCAGTCTTCTGGTTGCGCCCTTGCTGCTAAGGCCTCCATTGGTTGCATCACAGGACGAGCTACAAACAACCCCAAAAATCACCCCTTATCCAGACTTGAAAAGTGGTCCAGAGGGAACCGCTCAAAGTGCGCCCCAAAACACGCCACAACCAACGCAACTAACGCAACCAACACCCACAGCTTCCCCAAAACCAACCAGCCAAAAGACCGATGACAAGTTAAAAGTAGCGATAAATCACGCCGTCACCTACTTAGAACAAATAAATGAACCGTACGCTCTGCTAATGCTTAACGTAATTTACCGCCAGTTCGGCATACAAGAATTCAAAGACGCACTCCAACACTACGACGAAATACTATCTTCCTGCTCCCACTCTTTAATGAAATTATACCGCCGCATCGCCGACCATAATAACACCGTAGATGAAACGGATTTCAAAGCAATCATAGAAAAGGTAGACGCCATAACAATCCCAGCCCTGTACGCAGACCAAAGGAACCCTCCAAGCAATTATCCAACCGTACTCATAGATGCAAAATACAGCGGAGGCTACATGTTGACCCATGCGCTGCTGGCAACAATTTGGCTACAAGAAAACAACTGCAACATATCATTGCCCGATAACTTAATAGAAATCCTGTATTATGACACTGCCGCACTAACCGAAAGCGGCTTACCAGTGACAGACATTGCACTTGAAGCAGCTGCATTTCTCTACGAGGCAGGGCAAGGTAACCTGGTCTACCCCGACTTTGCGGAAAACGTCATCGCAACCCAAAACCCCGACGGCGGCTGGTCACTCTCAAGCGGCACTCTAAGCTTTTCAAACTGGCACCCTACAGTATTGGCACTCATGATATTGCTGCACGTGGCATACCCAGCTGCATCGTATCCGCCCATGATTGCACCAGCATCAAGCTAATTCTTATGTGACTGCAACAGAGTTATTTCGATAAAATTAATATTCAACATGAAGCGTAAGAATGTAGCCATCAACCTAATCGATGAAGGCCTATTGAACGAGAAAAGTTAAGAAAACCGAGGATGAATAAATGAAAAAGTTACTGGTATGCGCTCTTATGGGCTGTTTGATTGCGTGTGTTCTTGCTTCGTCAGTTTCAGCTCAGTTGCCTTATTTCAGCGTTAACTTTGATAGAGTAAGCTACGATATGGGTTCCCCAGCAACCGTTGCCATCAATATTTTAACTGATAATCAAGCGTTTGACATAAGGGAGATGGGGATTCAACTTTATTTCATGAGAGACGATGGATCATTTTTCGTCACTCCGGCATATGTATTGAACTACACTGACAGCTCCTTGCAAATAGCCGCAAATGATAATGTAACAGAATATGTGAACTTCAATATGCCACAAAGAAGTGACCTTATATCAGGAGAATTCTCCTACACATTCTATACATACATTAGAGAACAGGGAACAACTACGTATTCCTATGAGTCAACTGATCAACTTGATGCCTTTTCCTATGGGTCCAATTGCGTTCTCCAAGGGTCTGATATAACGCCGTCACCTAATCCAACAACTGAACCGACGCCTACTCCTGCCCCGACACCGACCCCCACGCCTACCCCAACCCCAACGTCGACCCCGACACCTATAGGTTTCTTCACAGCAGAAGTGTTAATCGGAATAGGTGCCGTTATAGCAGTAATTATAATCGTAATAATTCTGGTAATGCTGATAAAGAGGAGAAAATGAGCTGAACTCTTTTTCTCTTGCAAACGTGCTTGTCTCCAAAGTTTGAGAGCAATTGCCTAATAAAAAGCACAAGCAAAAATAGGTCAAGAGTGGCGGGAAAAATGTGAAAAACAAACTTTGCTTTCCTGACCACTTTCAGGGACTCATTGGTGATTAAGTATTTTTTTCGCGTACCCTTGTTTTTGTTTAAGGAAGATTTGCCGCCCTATGTGTGTTCTCGTGTTGTATAGTCAAAGCTTAGATCAATTTAGATTCTGTGTTGTGTACTACACGGGTTACTTTGTTATTCTTTGTTGAATCCGTTGTTTAGGATTAGTGCCTGTATGAGTGGGGAAAGAGAGGTTCCAAGTTAAAAATTTTGAGGCATTGAGGGTTTGCCGGGATCTTCATGCACCTTATTAGAAGAATTAAAAATACCTAAAACCCGCTACTGTTTAAATTGAACTTTGGAAGAGTTTTTCAGCCTCTTCTTCCCTTGTGTGTGACCCCGAAAAAAATGAGGGGGAAGATTGTTTGGTTTTTACGGTTTGTTTACCGTTTTCTCAGCATCAGTATGATTATCAAGCCGACTGCTATGATTGCTATGATTGCTCCCGCGCCGATGCCTAACACGTAAGTGTCAGTCATTGTTGGCGGCACGGGTGTGGGTGTAGGTGCAGCTTGCGGTGCTTCATCAACAGTTAGGTATGTTGATGCGGTTGATGGTCCGTAGGATTTGGTTCCTTTGAATGTGGCGAATATCTGGTATGTTCCTGGAACGTCGGGACTGAATGCTAAGCCGTAGTTACCGTCTATGTCGCTGGTTGCGTTGCCGATTTCGTAGAAGTTGCCGTTAGGATCAAGCGTCTCCAAGATAACTTCGACACCTTTAGCATCTGTCGGCTTTATCTGCTGCATGAACACGTACGCCATCCACTTAGTCATGTCTTTGTCGGATATTGCTGGAGTGCCCTTAAGCGTCCAGTCTACTAGGTCATTGGTGTTGCGCCTGCCGCTGGGAGTCTGGTCGGTGACCGTGCCCGTTATCATTACGCTTGTTCCATGCACTGAAGAGCCTGGTGACGCCTCGACTGTGGTAGCGCTTGGCCCTTTGCCGTAGGCATATATCATGTTGTCTAAGCTGTTGCTTTCAACTAATATGCCGTCTGCGATGGCCATGCCAGTGCCCCAGTCTAAGCCGCTCCATATTTCTGTTCCGTCAGTGAGGTTGATGCACTTCAAAGTGTAGCCGCGGATTATTGGGTGCGTGTATGAGTGCTCCCAAGAGGACGTGTACATCTTGCCGTCAGAGATTACATAGTCGCCGACGGGATAGTTGCCGTAGGGAGATTCATCGCCGATGCCTTCAGCGTCGTATTTCCATACAACGTCTCCTGTAGTAGCGTTTAGAGCCAATAACTCTCCAGTGTAGCCACCGTCAATTATAACAAGTCCGTAAGCGACGTTGATGTGCGAGTTGTAGAACTGGTATTGTGATATTTCACCTGGTTCCGTTTGCCATAGCTGCGTACCTGTTTTCGCGTCGTAGACCCACACCATCAGCTGCTTTGATTCCGAGTAGACTATTATGCCATTAGGGCCTACTTCCGGATAAACGCCGTTCATGCTGAAGCCGCCGGTGAACATTCCTGCGACTGTAATGTTTTTGGTTGTGTCAACGTATGGTGGTGTGATATTGGGGGATTTCCAAATCTGAGTGCCTTTGTTATCCTCTGCTAGGCTAATGTTCATAATCCATCCGTAATTCGTTCCTGCGGGGGTGTATGATCCTCCTGTGCCAACAATCATGTATCTGCCTTCGCGAATGCATTGGATGTTGCCGCCAGAGATGTCGGGTATTGAGAAGTTCTGCCACCACATTTCGTTGCCGTCGTGCACGATGTTGAAGTCCATGGCGTAGGAACTGAAGAATCCCTGCGCTCCGAAGTACGGGTCTTCTGCTCCGAAGTCTCCGCCTGCGGGTCTCCACTGCCACGCGCCTGTTCCGTGTTGGCTTGCAACCATTGTTCCAGCCGAAGCGTTCCACACCGTGCAGTAGTAGTCATGTACAGTGCTTCCGCGTGGTGCAAGGTCTACCGTGTTGTAGCGTAGTATGCTTCCGTCTTTGCCGTAGACCTGTGTACCGCTAGTGGACACGTTAGCTATGTAGCATAACGTATGCATTGTGTATGCGTCGATCATCTTCCAAACCGTACCAAGCTGAACTGGCGTTGCCGTCCTGTTTATGGTTGAATAGCCTGCCGTCCTGATAGGAAGCTCTCCGGTATGATTCTGGAACGAATTAGATACCTGAATAATCTCCGGCACCTGAACGGGTGTACCGCCGCCTCCGAAGAAGCCGCCGCCGCCGCCAGTTTCCCACAGATACGCGAATCCTCCGTGCTGGTTAGGCGATTCGTAGAGATAGTTTGTTGCCATGTTAGGTCTTGTTGCACTGTAGTTTTTGTACAATGTTGCTCCTGTATACAGATCGATGATTTCCCATCCTTGGGCTTTAGTGTGAGTGATGTAGGGTGTATAGTGTATTTTGCCGTCAACTATGAATCCTGGGCTGAATTGGGTACCTTGGTAGTGGGCGGTTGCGAAGTTGATGTCTCCGTATCGTTCATCCATGATGCCACCGATGTAGAACGGTTTTGACCATATTATGTGAGCGCTCTCTGGTGCAAGTCCGTAGGCGTAAGGACTCAAGTTGCCGCCGGCACTGCCTGGAGGATACACGTTCGCGGCACCGCCAAGCCAGTTACCTGCAAGCACGTACCATGTTCTGGCCGCGTCGTTTATTGGACGAGTCCAGGGGGCACCTACAAGAGGTGACTCAATCCATTGTGGTTGAGGCTCTTCAACGACTTCAAATGTTGCAATTGGACTTAAAGCTTCGCTGTAGATGTAATGGTCTCCTTTGTGGAAAACACTTCCTCCACTCGACAAATCCACCTGAAGTTCCTTGTCGGTATATGGGAACTTGGCTTGAATTTGGTAAGTGCCCACCATAGTGGGAGTGAATTGCATGTAGTTGGCGCCTACTGGGTCACTGTAAGGCATGTCAAGGGTCTCCGTATTGCCGTCAGGGTCTGTGACTAATAATTGCATGCCATACCATCCAGCTCTGCCTGAGGGTGATGTAACCACACCCAATATTTCACCAGTGTCTGGAGGCATGTCTGCAGTCCAAGCGACAAGCAATATGGGCGTATTGACCTGCGTAGGGCGGTTTCCAGTGCCAGTAGCCACATAAACGTAGGAGGTATAGGTGTTTCCAGCTGCGTTAGCTTCGGGTAATTGAACAACAACAGCTACAGTTGAGAATAGAAATAGCGCAATCATTAAAATAGCAGTCTTACTTTTAGCAAATTCCATCTTTTCTCTTTCTCCTTAAATTTTATAAAGCCCTGTATATCCTGAAGCACATATAAAACTTGTTACAGAAAGGGAAATCATTCACCTACGCCAACATGAAACAGGAAGCGCAAGCCGTTGAAAAAAAGAAACGAGCGGTTACAAGATAGGAGATGCTCAGCATCACATATAAAATCGACAGCCATGATTTCTGGCGATGCGAGATTGTTGAGAGTTCACTTTTCTTTTTCTTACAATATAGGTGACGCCAATCACAAGGACAAACCGAAAAGAAACCTGCACACTCTCAAAACGCAAGAACATTCCAAATAGAATACCAAGAGAAGGGTATCGCTCCGATAGCCACTGTTCTCTCATCGCTTAGCCACATTTCCAACGCACCTCATTTTTAAAGCCGCCTCAGTTCTCTTAATACCTGCTTAAGATGCTGCGATTTCGTTTTTTGCTTCTTTACAGACGGCTTCTATCTTGAATAGGTCGTCTAGCACTTTTTTCTTTATGTTTTTTTTGCCTTGGCGGTTGCCCTCTTTTTCCATGTACCTGTACACTATTCCTAACAGGATAAGAGACCTTTTGAGGCTTTGGATAGCGTCCTCTAACTCTTGCATCACCGTGACGTAAAGTAGTTGAATGTCTTCATCTTCAGAGATTTTTTTCAAGCTTATGCAGCATAAAGACCCTTCCAAGTTCTATCTCATTCAAGGGTTGTCCTTAATAAGATTTTTAACTTCCAAATTTTCACTTGGGCTCTATCTGGAATATGCATGAACTAAACAGGCGGTCGTTTAGAAAACAAATAATACTTGGGGCTTAAATGATTACAACGAGCTTGGTTACTAATGGTCCAATACATCGAGTTTCGAAATACCTTAATCAACACCGAGTTAGGTGAAGTTTACACATGGATTGAGCTGAGAAACCAGGTTGAACAGAACCTAACAACAAAGAAA
>Ga0315532_1003417_pt1 | contig 10196 bp, 8 predicted proteins | sample SalMarWE160370MG_FD_203082 | JGI IMG/M metagenome (GOLD analysis project Ga0315532, IMG submission 203082) | Salt marsh sediment microbial communities from the Plum Island Ecosystem LTER, Massachusetts, United States - Salt Marsh Sediment WE1603-70 ... | reverse complement strand
GTGAATAATTTCAGTGAGTTTGACTATATCGTATCTCCTTCAGGAAGTTGTGTATATCATGTCAGGGAACATTACGACATTCTGGAACAAACTGAAGAGGTAAGAAGAGTCAGGCAAAATTCGTATGAATTGTGTGAGTATATCATTGATATTTTGGGAATTGAAGATTTAAGGATTGATTTTCCGCACAAGGTTGGGATCCACCATAGTTGTCATGGCTTAAGGGGATTAAAGTTGGGTGCATCATCTGAGCTGGTTACTGCCCATTACTCGAAAGTCCATCGTCTTTTAGAAAAAGCAAAAGGGATAGAATTGATAACATTAGACCGGGAGGATGAATGCTGTGGATTCGGGGGGACATTCTCCATTTTTGAACCTGATATTTCGGTCAAAATGGGAAAAGAAAGGATTCTGGATCATGAACGAAACGGTGCTGAAGTAATTACTGCAACTGATATGTCATGTTTAATGCATCTGGAGGGTATAGCCAGACGAAACAAAAACAAGGTGAAATTTAACCATATAGCAGAAATTTTAAACCAAAGCCGATTATGATGAATCATGCAGCAAAGGCCGGTAAATTTCTGGCAGACCTGAAGCGGGCCGATTGGCACGACCAGACATTATGGATTATGCGCAAGAAGAGGGACAAGGCAGTCAGTTGCGTCCCTGAATGGGAAGAATTGCGGGATAAAGCATCACAAATTAAAGAACATGTTTTGTCAAATTTGGATGCTTATTTATTACAATTTGAAGTCGAAGCTGTTAAAAATGGAGCTCAGGTGCATTGGGCATTTGACTCAGAATCATTTAATCAGAAAGTCTATTCCATTATAAACGGCTATCAGGCTCAGAAAGTGGTAAAGAGTAAGTCGATGCTTACTGAGGAATGTGGCCTAAACCCTTATTTAGAAGATAAAGGAATCGAAGTTGTTGACACTGACCTGGGAGAAAGGATAATTCAGTTGAGAGGCGAGCCTCCGAGTCATATGGTAGTACCCGCAATTCATTTGAAAAAAGAAGAAATTGGTGAATTGTTCCATTCGAAATTAGGTACCGAAAAAGGATTGGCTGATGCCCAAAAACTTACATCAGCTGCCAGGCAACATCTGCGTAAAAAATTTCTTTCTGCTGAAGTAGCTATAACAGGGGTAAATTTCTCTGTTGCTGAAACAGGAACAGTTGTAGTATGCACGAATGAAGGTAATGCGGATATGGGGGTGCAGATAGCACCTGTACAGATCCATTGCATGGGGATTGAAAAAATATTGCCACGTGTTGAAGATTTAGGAATATTTATTCAAATGTTAGCACGTAATGCTACTGGACAGCCAATTACTACATATACTTCTCATTATCAAAAGCCAAAACCTGGAGGAGCGATGCACATAATAATTGTGGATAATGGAAGATCAGAACATTTGGGGAATAGTAAATATCGAGACTCATTAAAATGTATCCGTTGTGGTGCCTGCCTGAATACTTGCCCTGTATACAGAAGAAGCGGGGGGCATAGTTACAACTATGTTATTTCTGGCCCCGTAGGTTCTATTCTGTCACCGATATATAGTATCAATAAATATAAGGACTTGCCATTTGCCTCATCTTTGTGTGGTTCTTGTACAAATGTATGTCCTGTTAAAATTAATATTCATCAGCAATTATATAGCTGGAGACAAGAAATATTTGAAAAAAGGTTGATTCCCACATCAAAAAGGTATGGATTCAAGTTTGCTGGGAAAATTCTGGCAAGCAGTCGGTATTATAATTTTTTCGGGAAAAATATACGTTGGGCATTAAAACACCTTCCCCGAAAAGTCCTTTACCATAGGATTAATATTTGGGGGAGATGCAGAGAATTACCTCCTGCCCCTGACAAGACTTTTAATCAATGGTATCAGGAAAATTACAAAAGAAATTAATATTCATTTATATGTATAAGGATAAAATAATACAACGGATTCAGAAGAATAAACATAGCTTGCGACCATTACCAGAAAATCCTCCGAAAATGGAAGATAAAATAGATTTGTCTGCTAAATTTTGTGAAAATCTTAAGATAGTTGGCGCTGATGTCTTCAGAATCGACGATGAATCGTTAGTCTCACCTTTCATTGATTTGCATTTTCCCAATGCCGTTGATTTTTCGGATCCAGAGACCTGGAAAGAATATTCATCAACAGATCCTATTGATAAATTTAATAAGCTAAATACGGTTATTCTAAGAGGTCAGTTTGGTGTAGCAGAGAATGGTGCCGTTTGGCTTGATGATACATTTTTTTCACAACGGATAGTCCCATTTATTGCTCAACATCTGGTAATAAAACTTTCAAAGAAGAATCTTGTCGGAGGTATGGTCGAGGCATACCGCAAAATCAATTTAACAAAAACAGGTTTTGGTGTATTCATATCTGGTCCGTCAAAAACAGCCGACATTGAACAAGTTTTAGTGTTTGGCGCTCACGGGCCATTGAAGCATACAGTTCTACTAATTAATTAAAATTGATCTTAAGAATTCATCAAATTATGGTAGTAATTAATCGAAATCTTTGTATGACTAACTGTTAGCAAGTTTAAAATAGTTAATATCTTGATTATTAATATCCTGTAGTTTAAATTTATATATTATTAAAAATGATTATAACCTTAGCATATGGTAAAAGAGGACATACAATTGAACTACCAAATAGTTATAATATAGATTTAATTGAACCTCGATGGAATGTTGGCTTAGTTGATCCAGAAAGTTCTATTATTGAAGCAACAAGGAATCCTTATAATAGTAAACCTCTTAGAGATCTAGCCAGTATTAATGATAAAATCGGTATAATATTCAGTGATATTACAAGAGCAACACCTTATCATATCATAAATCCTGCAATATTAAAAGAACTAAAACATATTCCTCAAGAAAATATCTGTTTTTTTTGCGCCAACGGAACTCATAGGTTGGCAACAAATGATGAATTGATTAAAATTCTCGGTGAAAATATTGTGAGGAACTATAAAATAATCCAAAATGATGCAAACAATTTGGATTTACACGAATATGTTGGTACTACTCTCTCCGGGAATAAAATTTTTTTGCATAAAGAGATACTTAAATGCAAAATTAAGATACTTACTGGTTTTATCGAACCGCATTTCTTTGCTGGATTCTCTGGTGGAGGGAAATCACTAATTCCAGGATTAGCATCAGTGGAAACTATTAAATATAACCATTCAATACAACATTTATCACATAAAAATGTCAGATGGGGTATTACTTATGGGAATCCTCTTTGGGAAGATATAATGGAAGCTGCAGAATTTGTTACGGGACTGTTTTTATTGAATATAGCCTTAAATAAGAAAAAGGAAATTACTAGTATTTTTGCAGGTGATTTAAGAGCAGCCCATAAGGCTGGATGTCAATTTGTCCGAGAATCTGCAATGACTCCTGTTAACAGACTATATGATATAGTGATTACAAGTAATTCAGGCTATCCGTTAGATTTGAATATATACCAGACTGTAAAAGGAATGAGTGTTGCAGCAGAGATTGTAAAGGTTGGTGGTAATATAATTATTGCTGCTGAGTGCTGGGATGGAATCCCATCAAATAGTGACTATGAAACAATTCTCAAATCCGTAAACAATGTAAATGATTTAATGCAATTCATTAAGGTAAATGAAAAAACACTAAAGGATACCTGGCAAATTTATTATCAAGCATTAATTCAAAAAAAGGCTAAGGTATATATGTTTAGTAAGAAATTAAAAAGTGAAACAATAAAAACAGCCTTTCTCCATCCTGTTAATGATATCACAAATCTAACAGGAAAATTGATTAAAAAAATTGGGCCAAAAGCTTATATTTGTGTATTACCAGAGGGACCACAGACAATGCCATATCTAAATATTGAGTAACCAATATTCTTGAGATATGGTAAATGAATCAATTTAAAAATTATTTCAGATGATAATCGCAACAAAAAATATATATTTAAAATTGAAATCTAATAGGTCGTTTAATCTACTCGTCAATGAGGAAGATAGCATAAATAAGTGTATTTATAATAATTAATCTAAATGTTAAACAGCTGACTACAATTTTAAATATAAATAATAAAAAAGTGCAAGTCGTTAAATTAAAAACTTCCAAATCAATTCAAAAAAAAAATTATGGCAAAAGAACTTAATCCAAGAGCACGATTTCTTATGGGACCTGGACCAAGTGATGTAAATCCACGAGTATTAAAGGCCATGGCAACACCGATGATTGGTCACCTTGACCCGCAGTTCATTCAAATAATGGATGAGGTGATGGAGATGACCAGACAACTTTTCAAGACAGGAAACCAGGTTACTTCCGTTATTTCCGCTACAGGAAGTGCAGGAATGGAAACATGTTTTGTTAATATTCTTGAACCAGGCGACACCGCCATGGTTTGTGTAAATGGAGTATTTGGCAATCGGATGTGTGATATTGTAGAACGCTGTGGCGCTAAATTAATAAGGATTGATGCCCCCTGGGGAGAACCCATTGATCCTGGTCAGGTAAAAGAAGCACTTGAGCATAGCGACCCTAAAATTGTAACAATAGTGCATGCCGAAACTTCTACCGGAGTTCTGCAACCATTGGAAGAAATCAGCAGAATGGTTCATGACTCAGGGGCATTGTTTGTTGTAGACACAGTAACCTCTCTTGCAGGAACTCAGGTTAAGGTTGATGAATGGGGCATCGATGCAGTTTATAGTGGAACACAGAAATGTATATCAGCTCCTCCGGGATTATCTCCGGTTTCATTTAATTCTAGATCCTTAGAGGCGATGGATTCCCGAAAAACTAAAGTTCAAAGCTGGTATCTTGATTTATCGATGATTCGCAAATATTGGACAGGGGCCAAAAGAGCCTACCATCATACTGGTCCAATTTCCATGGTCTATGCTATTCATGAAGCTCTAAGAATTGTTCACGAAGAAGGGCTTGAAGCTCGTTTTGAGCGGCACATACTTAATCATATGAAGTTAAAAGAGGGCCTCGAGGCTATGGGATTTGAGTTTCTTGTTGCTCCTGAATTCAGACTGCCGATGCTGAATGCGATAAAAATTCCAGATGGAATTGAGGATGCCACAGTTCGTGGCCGGCTACTTGATGAATACAATATTGAAATTGGAGCAGGCTTGGGAGAGTTTGCAGGTAAGGTTTGGAGGATTGGGCTAATGGGAGAAAGTTGTACCCAAAATCATATTAATATGTTACTTGGTGCTCTGAAGAATATTATTGGATGAAATAAATATATAAATCTGTTTTATACATTTTAAAAGCTATTTTCAAATCAGCGTATTTAACTTGTTATTTCAGGAAATTAGAGTTTTATAATCGCTCATATTTAAATTTTTTTAAACTGTATCAGTAGTATAAATATAAATAAGATCAGAACGGTTAATAGACTGTCTTATATTTTAAATAGTCATTAATAACTTTAACTAAAAGCCACTTATTATGTCAGAAGGAATTCTTGCACTAATAGCCGTGATTCCTATTGCAGCTATATTTGTTTTAATGGTCGGTTTTCGCTGGCCTGCCACAAAGGCTATGCCTCTTGCATTTATCCTTGCCCTTTTGCTTGTACTTTTTGTGTGGAAGACACCCATTAACTGGGTTCTGGCATCAAGTCTTAATGGTGTTGTTATAGCTTTGAAGATTATCTTTATTGTATTCGGAGCTCTTACCTTGCTTTTTACACTCAGGGAAGGTGGAGCATTAGCAGCTATTAACAGAGGTTTTATGTCCATATCTCCTGATAGAAGGATACAAGCCATTATTATTGCCTGGCTTTTTGGGGCCTTTATTGAGGGATCAGCTGGATTTGGAACACCGGCGGCGTTGGCTGCACCATTATTACTTTCACTTGGATTCCCTGCTCTTGCGGCTGTAATGGTTGCATTGATTGCTAACAGTACACCTGTTTCGTTTGGTGCCGTTGGGACACCAACCCTTATCGGTATTGGAACATCTCTAAATACTCCTGAGATTCTTTCAACACTCTCAGAAAAAGGAATTGATTTCAGTGGATTTATTCATCAAGTAGGGGTATGGACAGCACTACAACATGCTTTTGTGGGAATTCTGATACCCTTAATAATGGTTGTGATGCTAACCCGGTTTTTTGGAGAAAAGAAAAGCATAAAAGAAGGTCTTGCAATCTGGCCGTATGCCATTTTTGCTGGATTATGTTTTGTTGTGCCTTATTTGGCCATTGCTATTTTACTGGGACCGGAATTTCCGAGTATCATTGGAGGTCTTATAGGTCTGACTATTCTTATTCCTTCGACACGTGCAGGTTTCCTGGTGCCAAAATCGATCTGGGATTTTCCTGATAGGGCAAAATGGTTAAAGAATTGGAATGGATCTATTTCGATTAAAGAGAATACGGTTAAGGAAGACATAAGCATATTTAAAGCATGGACTCCTTACATACTGATAGGTTTTTTGTTAGTATTTACGAGGGTACGATTCTTACCAATAAACGACTGGATAAAATCTGTAACATATTTATCTCCTGAATTATTCGGCACTACGGTAACGACCGATTTTGATCCTTTAAATAATCCCGGCATCATGCCCTTCCTGCTTATTGCTCTGGTTTGTATACCTCTGTTTAGTATGAATAGAAAACAGGTCAGTGTTGCCTGGGGGGAGGCTTTAAAAAGGATAAAAGGTCCATTTATAGCATTAATATTTGCAGTTCCGATGGTTAGGATCATGATGCAGTCAGGTACAAATCCAAATCAATACCTGAGTATGCCAATTGCTATGGCTCAATCAATGGCCCACGTGTTTCAGGGGGCATGGCCGCTGGTGGACACATTCATTGGAGCTCTGGGTTCCTTTATGGCTGGATCAAATACTGTTTCAAATATGCTTTTTGCACTTTTCCAGTATTCCATTGCTGATAATCTGGGAATATCTCATATTATTGTGGTCAGTCTGCAAAACATCGGTGGTGGATTTGGTAATATGATCTGTGTTCATAACGTGATTGCTGCATGTGCTACTGTTGGATTGTTAGGTGTTGAAGGATTGTTAATTAAGCGAAATCTTATTCCAATGTCTTTAGCAGCCATTTTAACAGGTATTATCGGATTGATACTTGCATTTATTGTGGTACCAGGTTTGTTTTGATTGGTAAAAAGTATTTCATTGCTTTAAGATATTTTCATATAAACCCTTTTAATAAATTATTATCAGCAAAATATATGTAAATTGGACCAGAGACAAATAGCAGTCGAGATATTTTTAACCGGTGTGGAAAGTGTGAAATCTAATAACCTCATTAATCGTTATGTTTCTGTTCATAAAAACATACTTCAAATTGAGAAAATCACTTTTGATCTTCTATTTACTAAAAATATTTATGTTATTGGAGCAGGTAAGGCGAGTGCTATGATGGCTCGAGCTATGGAATCCACTTTAGGAACCAGAATTACTGCAGGTCATATTATTACGAAATATAATCATTCTTTACCATCAAAGTTTATTGAAATAACTGAAGCGGGTCATCCTATTCCGGATGAAAATGGAATTAAAGGAACTGAGAAGATAATATCTATCGTAAATAAGGCAGAAAGAGGCGATCTGGTGATTTGTTTGATTTCAGGAGGAGGTTCTGCTCTTTTAATAGATGCCCCTGAAGGATGCACTCTTGAAGATGTGAAAGCAGTTAATAATATATTATTAAAAACAGGTGCAAATATCACTGAAATGAATTGTATCCGAAAGCATTTGTCAAAAGTGAAAGGAGGTCTTTTGGCAAAAGCAGCATTTCCAGCAAGAGTTGTGAGCTTAATACTTTCGGATGTTATTGGAGATCCTCTTGACGTAATTGCATCAGGTCCTACTGCCTCGGATCCGACGACTTTCAAAGATGCAATTGCAATTATAAATAAATACAATATTAAAAATGAAATCCCTGAAAAAATTTATCAGATACTTAAGGAAGGTGTAGAAAAGAAGCGACAGGAAACCCTGAAAGAATTGGATGAAAGTATGTTACATACAAGCAATCTAATTATAGGTACCAACATACTGGCTCTAGAAACGGCAAAGGAGAAAGCAGAATCATCAGGATACAACACGCAGATAATTACAAACAAGCTTGATGGAGACATTAATGATGTCGCCGATTACATCGTTAAGATTGCTTTAAAAGCAAAAGAAGAAAATATTAGCAAGAGAGCTTGTTTGTTGTTTGCAGGAGAGCCTACCGTAAAAGTAACAGGTAAAGGATTGGGTGGCAGAAACCAGCATTTGGCACTTTTAATTGCAAGATTGTTAAAAGATATACAAGGAGTAACTTTCTTATCAGGAGGAACTGACGGAACCGATGGCCCTACAGATGCAGCTGGTGCTGTTGCCGATTCCTTTACATCACAGCGTGCCGTAATAATGGGATTAGATATAGAACAATATATTGCTAATTACAATTCATATTATTTTTTCAGGGAGGAGGGAGGATTAATTATAACAGGACCGACACATACAAATGTAATGGATTTAATGATAGTTCTAATTAATTAACATTCATCTAATTAATAATTTACAGATAATTTAATAAGCATGAAAGAAAAAGACTTATATCATCAAAAAGACAAGTTGACTTTAGTAGAATATCCTAATCTGAAAGTTGGATTTTCGACTCAAGATTTCCAAAATGCAATGCCTGTAGATGTTGAAAATCTGACAGAGATCATTGAGTATGCTTCGCGCGAAGGATACCATTTTATTGAATTACGTGATGAGCAAGCTTTTTTAACAATAAAAGAATGTGGTCTATTGGCTGACGTGGCAAGAAGTAATAAAATAGATGTTATTTATGAAATTCATAAGAATCTGCTCGATTCAGGTTATGAAGAGGTATTCGAAAGGGGTCTGGTAAATACGCTAATGTTCCCTGGTCCTGGTATTTTACGTACCTTGATTTCAAAATCAGAGTTTGATGTGGATATCAATAAAAAAGGATGGACAAAAGATGAATTAAATAAATTAACCAAAGTTGCAGAACATTCAGCTTCCGTTGCTAAAACTAAAAATATTCAATTTATTGTTGAAAACTTCAATGAATCCTTTTTTGGTGACGGAATAAATTATTCAGGACTTGCTGACTTTTTTACTAACTCTTCATATACTGGGCTTCAGTTTGATACAGGTAATCCATTCAGCAAAACAGTCAGAGAAAAAGCTGATCCTGAAGAGGTTTTGATTTTTCTTTCGACTCTCGGGAATCGATGGGTAACTACCCATCTTAAAACAATAAATTTTGAAGGAGGTGTTATGCAGCCAATGCTTACTGACAATCCACTGCCTGTTGAAAAAGTTGTTACACTTATGGGGCAGAAGAATGTTTTATATGCAGCCCTTGAACTTGCCTCAGTTGCTGACAAGCAACAATGTTTTGCAAACCATGCCAAAAGTATTCAGTTTTTAAAGGATAAAGGGATCCTTCAAAAATAAGGGATTGGGTTTTAAAATTATTATTCTTATACAAATACAGATTTATCATTTCTTCTGTATCTGATCCTCTTTGCTCATAAAGCTTTTGCAAGAAGCACTTCTATCTTTGTGTTTTAGCTTCTTATAGCCTTCATGTTCTTTATCCGCTGTTCCGGTCAATACATCCATACTTTCAAAATTAATATTTAATCCTCTTTTCCAGCTGTAAGAGTCCTGAGCTTAAAATTTTTTACACGAAGAAATTTTCTTTTCATAAACGGTCTTTATATTCTTCGAGAGAAACAGATTCATTTTATACACTTAATCAAATCTTCTTTTAATTTCTTAACTTGTACTCTGAGACGCCAGGAGAAATGTATTTTATTTTTGTATTTCATAATGAAATACCATTCAATCGAAAACGAACCGCAGTTAGTAAAAAGTCTGTCAAAAGGCAATCTTCTGGCATTTAGTACTTTATTCTCTGAATTAAAAACAAATAAAGAAAGTCATGCATGTCCGTAATTCTTTGTTCATAGGTTTTTGCTACATATTGATGGGGTGTGGATCCGGAACTGGTAAAATAAATCGTGAAGAGCTGGTGCGCAGACATCAGGTAAATGTGGATTCCATTAACACCTTGTCTTCCCTGACCGTTGGAAATGGCAGGTTTGCATTTACGGTTGATATTACCGGTTTACAATCATTCCCGGCACTG
>Ga0315532_1003412_pt1 | contig 10199 bp, 8 predicted proteins | sample SalMarWE160370MG_FD_203082 | JGI IMG/M metagenome (GOLD analysis project Ga0315532, IMG submission 203082) | Salt marsh sediment microbial communities from the Plum Island Ecosystem LTER, Massachusetts, United States - Salt Marsh Sediment WE1603-70 ... | reverse complement strand
ACCGCAATCCCGAAGGCAACCTGCAGGGGAGTTTCACCGACGCCGGAGGGCGGACGTGGCTCTTCGTCGCGCTGCCGTGGCCGGCCCCTCCCGCGTCCGAGATGCTCGTCTTCGCCGCCCCGCAGCCTCGCGGCGCGGCGCTGGCCTGGGCGCGTGAGCACATGCTGGTCCCGTTGCTGTGGGCCGGCCTGGCAGCGTTGGCCATCTCCATCCTGCTGGCGCTTCTGGTCAGCCGCTCGGTCGCTGCGCCGTTGCGACGAGTGACCAGCGCGGCCGAGGCCATCGCCCGTGGCAAGACCAGCACGCGAGCGCCGGTTTCCGGCCCGGCCGAGGTGCAAAGCCTGGCCCGCTCCTTCAACACCATGGCCGACCAGGTCGAGGCCACACAGCAGTCGCAGCGAGACTTCGTCGCCAACGTCTCCCACGAACTCAAGACCCCCCTCACCTCCATCCAGGGCTTCTCCCAGGCGCTGCTTGATGGCACGGCTTCGACGCCCGAGACGACGGCCCGCGCCGCCCGCGTCATCCACGAGGAGGCAGAGCGCATGCGCCGCATGGTGGACGAGTTGCTGGTCCTGGCCCGCTTCGACGCCGGGCAGGTGGTGATGGCGCGTGACCCGGTGGAACTCAGCCCGCTGCTGCGAGAGTGCATTGAGAAACTGGCACCCCAGGCGCAGGCGGCGGCGGTGGCCCTGAAGTTAGATGCCCCCGACCGGCTGTTCGTCACCGGCGACGCCGACCGGCTGGCGCAGGTCTTCGCCAATCTGCTGGACAACGGTGTCGCGCACACGCCCACCGGAGGTGAGGTCACCCTCGCGGCGCGCCGGGTGGACGAGGAGCACGCCGTCAAGGTGACGGTCACCGACACGGGTGAAGGCATCCCAGCCGAGGCGCTCCCCCGCATCTTCGAGCGCTTCTACCAGGTGGACAAGGCTCGCAAGCGCAGCCGGGGGGCCGGACTGGGGCTGGCGATCACGAAGGAGATCGTCGAGGCCCACGGCGGCATCCTCACCGCCGAGAGCGTGGTAGGGCTGGGCAGCAAGTTCACCGTGCGGCTCCCATTGTGGGAGGAGGATACGGCGACGACAGCGGTGAAGAGGCGGAAAATCCGCGACGCCCACTAATTGCTTGACATTCCGAACATTTGTTCGTATAATAGTGGGTGAAGGTATGCAGTGGAACCACTGGAGAAACTTAAACTGCTGGGACCGCCGACCTGCTTTGAGCCGGCCGAGGAGGTAGTGGGGTCACACCGGCCGCCGCCCCGCCCGGGCCTGGGCAATGACGACCTCTCCGGCTGCGTCCACAACGCCGTGATGCCCGGCGGGAAGCGCATCGCGCTGCTCAAGACGCTGCTCACCTCCGCCTGCGAGCGAGACTGCCGCTACTGTACCTTCCGACAAGGGCGCGATTTCCACCGGGCGACCTTCACTCCCGACGAACTGGCCTGCCTGTTTATGCAACTGTACCAGAAAGGCGTCGCCGAGGGCATCTTCCTCAGTTCCGGCGTCGCTGGGGGAGGTCCCCGCACCGAAGATCGCCTCATCGCCACAGCGGAACTCCTGCGCCACCGCTACGGCTTCCGGGGCTACATCCACCTCAAGATCATGCCCGGCGCGGAGCAGGAGCAGGTACTGGCGGCGATGCGCCTGGCCGACCGGGTCTCGGTCAACCTGGAAGCGCCCAACGCCGAGCGCCTCGCCCGCCTGGCCCCGCACAAGGTCTTCGCCGAGGAGTTGTTGCAGCGGCTGCGCTGGATCGAAGAGATCAGGCAGGGGATGCCGGGGCGCTGGCCCAGTTCCACCACCCAATTCGTCGTCGGCGCCGGCGACGAGAGCGATGTGGAACTCCTGACCACAACCGAGTTCCTGCACCGGCAACTTGGCCTGGCGCGGGCCTACTTCAGCGGTTTTACACCGGTGCCCGATACGCCGCTGGAGGACCACCCTCCGACCCCGCTGCTGCGCGAGCACCGGCTATACCAGTCATCGTTCCTGTTGCGCGATTACGGCTTCACCGTCGAGGAACTCCCCTTCGACGCCGACGGCAACCTGCCGCTGGGGAGCGACCCCAAGTTGGCCTGGGCCCGCTGCTACCTCGCCCACGCCCCCATCGAGGTGAACACCGCTGAGCGGCGCGACCTGCTGCGCGTGCCAGGCATCGGCCCCAAGAGGGCCGAGAAACTGCTGCGTGCCCGCCGCCAGGGCACCCTGCGCGACCTGAGCGATTTGCGCAAATTGGGGATCATCGTCCGGCGGGCCGCCCCCTTCATCCTGCTCGACGGCCGCTGCCCGGCCTATCAACTCCGCCTCTGGCCGGCCTCGCCATGAACGGAGTGAACGAAGTCCCCACTCGCTTCATCAGCGAGCCTATCGAGGTGTACTACGACCAAGCACCGGCGCTGGAGAAACGGCCCGGTTCACCCAATGGCTTCACCTGGCAGGGACGGACCTATCGCATCGTGAAGGTACTTGGTGAGTGGCACGACTACCACCAGCGCGGCAAGACGGCGGCATTTTACCGTAAGGAGCGCGGCTCCTACCGGGCGAAGGCAGCCGAGAGGCGGGGCTCCTGGGGGGTGGGGCGGGACTACTACCGGGTGCGCACTGACACGGGGGAGGTATTCGACCTGTACTACGACCGTGCCCCCCAAGGAGCCGGAGGCCACAAGGGGGGCTGGTTTCTGTACCGCCAGATTCTCACACGGGAGTCTACCCCGTGACCACCCTCACCCTTGACGAGATTAAGCGCCAGCGCGAGTACAACTACCGTCGCACTCCCGAGCGGCGGGTCCGCACGCTGGAGCAAGCCCGCGCCTTCGTCGAGGAGGTGGGCTTCTGCCACTTCTGGCCTATCAAGGGAGCGGAACTGCCCAACCTGTTCCATGCCATTGCCGGGCGCGTGCGACCAGTGCCCGACGAGCACGACGACCCCGACGGCAGCAAGTGCTGGGGCTGGAAAGACCACTCCCTGGACAAGAAGTGGTGGTATTACGGCAAGTTGCTCAAGCGGCGGGCGACGCTCGTCTCCCTGGCCGAACTGCCCTACTTCTACGCCCTTTCAGAGAACTACGGCGGTCTGGATGACTACCTCCAGGAGTACGCCGAGGGCCGACTGACCGCTGAAGCGAAGGCAGTCTACGAGGCGCTACTGGAGCACGGGCCACTGGACACGGTGCGGCTGCGCCGGGAGGCACACATGAGCACGCAGAGCGCCAAGAGCCGCTTTGAGCGGGCGCTGGTCGAACTTCAAGTGGGGCTCAAGGTACTGCCGGTAGGAGTGGCGGAGGCCGGAGCCTGGCGGTACGCTTTCCTCTACGAACTGCTGCCCCGCTGGTTCCCCGACGTCCCGGAGCGGGCACGGGCCATCGGCCGGGGGGAAGCCCGCCGCCACATTCTGTTGCGTTACCTGCGCAACGTCGTGGCGGCGACCCCAGCGCAGGCGGCGCGCCTGTTCGGGTGGACGACGCCAGAGGTGGAGCGGGCGGCGGCCCAACTGGAGGCGGCAGGGGAAGTGCGCGTTGAGGGACTGCGAGGGCAGCAGATGGTCATTGCAGCGGTCTGGGCAGGAAATTAGGGGGGTGAGGAGGAGCGATGGAAAGCAAGATCACGCGAGCACTGGTGCTTTCGGGAGGTGGGGGCCGAGAGACCTACGAATGCGGCGTCTACAAACACCTGGAGGAGGCCGATCTCCTGCCCGACATCCTGGTCGGTACTATAACACACGCCGCCATTACCGGCAAGCGCACGCCAGGGTCAATAGACCCTGGGGGCGCATGCTGGCGGGGGAGTTCAGCTGGCCAGGGCTACGTTGCGATAGTTGGCGTTCAAGCTGTAGGCCCACATCGCGGTGGTGAAACTCTGCGTCGCGCGCCAGGTCTTGACGAACTTGCACCATAAGGAGCGGCGGGAGTCTTTTGTTGCCCATGTCAGTCCCCTCCCACTCAGGCTTCCTTGAACCTGAACAACCGCAGCCCCACGCCGAAGCAGACCGCGCCGTAGAGCAGCAGCACGCCGATGTCCAGCCACACGTCGTTCAGCCCTGCACCAAAGAGCATCAGCCGGTTGTACCCTTCCATCGCCCAGGCGACGAGGGTCACCCGCGCCGCCTGCTGCACCCACTTCGGCATCAGGAACAGGGGGAACCATGAACCGCCGATGGCCGAGGAGCCCAGGATGATCAGCGTGGTGATGGGGTGGATTTGCTTGCGCGACTTGATGACCGCCACCAGCAGCATGCCCAGTGCGGTCGTCGCCCAGCAGGTCGCCAGCGTGACCAGCACCAGTCCCAGGATGGAGCCGCCCAGGCTGACGTGGAAGACGAGTGCGCCAAAGGCGAACATCAGCACAATTTGTGCCACGCCGATGATGAACTGGGCCAGGAGTTTGCCCCCCAGCAGCGCGTACTTGGGGACAGGGGCGATGAGCAGCCGCTTGAAGGTGCCCCGCTCCTTCTCCTCCAGGATCGCTCCAGCCCCCGAAAGCACAGCAAACATGGCGCACATCACTGCGTAGCCCGGCACTATCTGGTCGAAGGTGTTGAACTCTTCCTCTGCACTTCCGACGGTCGTGATGCGGGTACTGACAGACGGGTTCTCCAGCCGCTCCTGGGCCGTGGCGACGACGCGCGCGGCAATGCCCTCGTAGTCCAGGTCGTGACTGCCGGTGGCGCGCCGCACCTCGCTGATGACCACCTCCACCGTCGTCTGCACGCTGGAGAAGCCACTGGTGACACCCCGCACCATCCCCTCCAGCAGCGGCGCCGTCTGTCCGCCGGGCGTGACGAGCAACTCCAGCGCGGTGGGGTTGCCAGAGGTGACGTCGGCAGTGAAATCGGCCGGGATGATGAGTGCGCCAGCCCGTTTGCCGTCGGTCACCAGTTGGCGGGCTGCCTCCTCGTCGTACTCTGTCTCCAGGTGCAGGTAGGTTCCCTGGGTTTGCGCCAGGATGTCGAGCACTGTGGCCGCCATCTCGCCTCCGTCCCGATCCACCACCGGCAGATCAACCACAACTGGCTCGCTCCCCCCGCCGAGGCCACCGAAAGCCAGGCCCATGATGGTCGTCAGCATCAGCGGCAGGATGATCATCCATACGGCGGCCATCTTGTCCTTGAGCAGCAACAACAACTCATTCGAGGCAACGTACAGCAACTTCTTCATCACCTATCTCCTCTTTTGATGGGCAAGGCCTCCTGACCGCAGCCCAATCCGGCTCGGTCGGGAGACCTCGCCGCACAAGCGGGCTTCAGTCCCGCAATTGTCTCCCCGTCAACTGGATGAACACGCTCTCCAGGTTAGGCTCCAGGATCTCCAGCGCGGTCATGGGCATGTCGGTCTCGTTGAACAGACCGATGATGTCCAAAAGCGCCCGCTGCGCGTCCACCGTCTCCACGATCAGCGTTCCATCCCGGTAGGTGACTGCCCTGACCTGAGGAAGGGCACGCAGTTGCGCCGCCAGGCCCTCATCGCCATCGCGGACCCCGATGTGGATGATGCCCGTGCCCAGCGTGTTGATCAGGTGCTGGGGGGCATCAAGCGCGATGATGTGCCCCTCGTCCATGATGCCCACCCGGTGGCACAGGAGTTCCGCCTCCTCCATGTAGTGGGTGGTGTAAAGGATGGTGAGCCCCTGCGCGTTGAGCGCCTGGATGAACTCGAAGATCTTATTGCGCGACTGGGGGTCCACGCCGACGGTCGGCTCGTCGAGCAGCAGAAATCGGGGCTCGTTGAGCAGGCCGACCGCCAGGTTGAGCCGGCGCTTCATCCCGCCGGAGTAGTGCCCCACCCGTCCCTTGCGCTTCTCGTAGAGGCCGACCAATCGCAGCAGTTCCTCGATGCGCCGAGGGAGCCGGTCGGCCGGGATGTCGTACAGGCGACCGAAGAAGCGCAGGTTCTCGACCGCGTTGAGGTCAGGGTAGAGCGCGATGTCCTGCGGCACGACGCCAATGAGGGGCTTGACCCGCTCAGGTTCAGCGACGACGTCAATGTCATCAATGCGAATCTGCCCCCCCGTGGGCTCGGTGTAGGCGCAGAGCATGTTGATGGTAGTGGACTTGCCTGCGCCGTTGGGTCCCAGCAGCCCGAAGATCTCTCCTCGCTGGATTTCAAAACTGATGCCGTCCACGGCGCGTGTGTCGCCGTAGGTCTTGGAAAGGTTGTTGACTTCGACCAGTGTCATCCTGTCCTCCTCATAAGTGTGCTTACCATACTTTACGAGCAATGGCGGCTCAATGTTGCATGATGGCCTGGAGATGCGGTGTGGCCATGATAGCACAGAGGCGGCGGGGAAGCAACGATTCTGCGGTCAATGGTCAGATTTGGGGAGTGAACGGTCGAGGAAGGGCTACCACCGTAGGAATTTCCGCAGTGCCCGTGCCTGCGCCCGGCTCAGGTCCACCTCTGCGCCGGTGGTCAGCCGCAGTTTGTGGCTCCCTTTGAACCAGGGGATGACTTCTCTTACCCGGTCCAGGTTGACGATGGCGGAGCGGTGGGCGCGGAAGAAGCAGGCTGGATCCAGCCGCGCCTCCAGTTCGGCCAGCGTGCGGCGGACGGGGTACGCCTGGTCACCCACGTGGACCATCACCTGCTCCTCCTCGACACCGATCCAATCCACCTCGCTCACGTCCAGCACGCGGATACGGCAACTCTCATAGTCGCGCACCGCCAGCCGGGTCAAGTACTGACCCTGGGCAGCCAGGCTCTCCAGCAGCGGGCCAAGCCGTGTGGCGAAGCGTTCGGCGGCGCTCACGCCAAGATCGCGCTCCTCGGCCAGTGTCTCCTGGGCGCGGCGGATAGCCTTCTCCAGTCGCTCCCGGCTGAAGGGCTTGAGCAGGTAGTCCAGCGCGTTGACCTCGAAGGCGCGGATGGCGTACTCGTCGTAAGCGGTGACGAAGATGACCGACGGAGGGCCCGTCAGCGCCTCGATGACCCCGAAACCGTCCAGCCCTGGCATCTGGATGTCGAGAAGCACCAGGTCGGGTTTCTCCCTCTCGATCATCTCCACCGCCTGGACACCGCCCTCGGCCTCGCCGATGATCTCGACTGTTCCGATTCCCGTCAGCATGCGCCGCAGGCGCTCTCGCGCCGGAGGTTCGTCGTCTACAATAAGGGTACGCATCGGCATATTCATTTCAATGCCATCCAAACCTCCCATACTCCCATACCCCCACACTCCCTCTCCCACACCCTCTGCCTCATCCCTCCGCCAGGAACTCCAACGTCAGTCGCAGCACTTCCTGCGGCTTCTGCCACTCCAGGTCGTGGATGCCGCTCTCAACTTCGACGATGCAGGCAGTGGGCACCTCGGCCCTCAGGAACTCCAGCGTGGGCCGGATGTGCTCGCGGTAGGGCGAATGGCTGCCGGTCAACAGCAAGACGGGGGCGCAGATGCGGCGCGCATCGGGGCGCAGGTCTACGTCCGGCCGCTCAAAGAGGCTGCGCTTGATCCCACCCCAGCCGGGACGGTTGGCGTAGCGTACCTCAGAGGCGACGTAGGCCAGCCAGTCCCGCCGCTCCTGCTCGCTCATCTCGTCCCACCAGGGGCCGGCGATGTGGCGGGCGAAGCGGGTGTTGAACAGGCCCAAGCGCACCACGGCGAAGAACAAGTCGCCGATGACGGGGGCGCTGACGGCCCACGATTGCAGACGGCTCCAGCCAGGGAGTCCCATGTCCACGCTAATGAAGCCTTCTATGGCGACCACCTTGCCCGTCCGCTCTGGGTAGCGTCCGGCGAAGTTAAGGACGACAGTGCCGCCGTAGGAGACGCCCATCAGGTGTGTGCGTCCGATGTTCAGTGCGTCCAGGAACACGGCGATGACGTCGGACTGCTCCTGAGGGGTGTAATCGAAGCCACGGGCGGGTTTATCGGAGTCACCCGTGCCCACGTAGTCCAGCGCCAGCACGCGGTAATGCGCCGCCAGGCCGGGCGCCACCCGCTGCCAGTTGCGATAGGTGGTGAAGGAGGGAGGTACGAGCAGCAAGGGGTCTCCCCGGCCATCCTCGACGTAGTGGAGGCGGAAGCCGGCCGCGTTCACGTAACGGCCGGTGCCGAAGGGAGTATCAGTCATTATCCACCTCCGCGGTGGAGTATGGGGGTGTGGGAGTGTGGGGGGCGTAGGGGGTAGCAGGTAGCGACGCTTTCGCCACGCCTCCGCTATGTTAGCGCAGACTGACCGGGATGAGCGGCGAATCTGGTCGGTGAGTGAATACCGTTCCTCCTTCGGCCATCGCTTCGACAACCTATAGACGCGCGTCGCCGCCGCAAACGCCTGTTGATACACGCGCAACTCCTTAAAGTGCCTCACCAATGCCATCTAGACACCTCCCACACCCCCACACTCTTACACCGGTATGCGCACCGTGACGACAGTGCCCTGCGGCTCATTGGCTGTGCTCTCCAGCGCATACCCCTCCCCGTAGGTCTTGCGCAGCCGCTCGTCCACGTTGCGCAGGCCGAGGCCCCCCCCCCCCGCCCACCCCCCGTGGGGAGGAGGGTGCAAGCCCGGCCCCTGGTCGGCGATGACGATCAGCACCTCGTTGCCGTGGGGTCGAACGCGGATAGTCAGGTCCACGCTGCCGTCGGCCCCCTGGCCGTGCCGGACCGCGTTCTCCACCAGTGGCTGGAGAATCAGGCCGGGCACAGGCACGGATAGCGCCTCCGGGGCGACCTCGCGGGTGAGACGCAGCCGCTCGCCAAAGCGGGCCTGCTCGATCTCCAGATAGTCGTCTACGAAGGCCAGTTCCTCCTGCAGCGGCACCAGCCCCCGCTCCGTGCCGGTCAGCACGTAACGGAACATCTCGGCCAGCCGTTCGACCGTCGCCTCGGCCTGCGCAGGGTCGGCATGGACCAGTTCAGCGATGGTATTGAGCGTGTTGAAGAGAAAGTGGGGGTTGATCTGTGCCTTGAGCGCCTTCAGTTCCGCCTGGGCCGCCAGCGCCCGCAGTCGCCCTTCCAGCAGCTCCCTTTCCTTCAACTCGCGGTAGAAGCGCAGCGCGTAGCCGGCCGAGTGGATGACCAGGAACCCGACGAAGATCATCCACGCGACGATCCAGGCTGTGGAGGCTTCAACGACGAAGCCGAAAATGCGGCTGCAGGCAAACAGGGCCAGCAACGCGCCCAGGATATGTTCGAACAGCGAGAAGGTGATCTCCAGGCCCAACTGCCAGTCACGGGGCAGGCTCTCCAGCCGGGGGTGCAGGAATGCCTGATCCAACTCGTAGAGGGCGGAGATTGCACCGCTGATGGCCAGACCGGTGATAACCGAAGCCCGGTAGTCCCCGGTCGCGTAACCGACGCCCGCGCCGAATGGGATGGCTGGCAGAACAATTTCCAACGAATTGCGCAGGATGGCGCGCCCGCGCCCGCTTGCTTGCCGCTTTGTCATCGCCCATCGTCTCCTAGCTTTGCAAAGCCGCTCGTGGACGGTTTTGGTGAACGAAGTGAGCCGCGAAGCCCGTGTTATGCCGTGTGACACAGGCGGTCGCATTTTATACCTAATAGCACAAACAATCAATACTGTACAAAAGCCCATCAACTACGTTGTGCATCAGAATAGGACCGGCTAAGCTCTTGGTTTCTTGGTAGATGTAACTCGAACAAAGACCATATAGCGTGGCAAAAACAAGATGTGGAACAAGGGAAAGCCAAGAACCGCCGAAAAAGATATGAGGACCAAAGTGTCCCACTCCAAATATAACCGCTGTAATCACTGTGCCAATATGAAAATCCCATTTGAGTATGCTAACGCTTCCCTTCAGTTCGTTCATTAGATGTGTCTGTACCAATCCTCTGGTTATGGTCTCTTCAAATATGCCGACAAAAATCCACTGGAAAGACATCATTCCCAGCACATTGACTAAAGTAAGGGGATACGGATATGCAGGTTGAATTGAGTCCCCCGCTATTACTTCGGGAAGATGATCAAGTAGCCCGCCGGTCAAACCCAGCATTACTCCTGAGGCTATGCTGACCTTGAGTTTCAGGTTTCGTCTTGCCAGAGCAAAGCCGTATTCTCCAAGTCTGCCTTGAGAAACCCGCCCGATGATGATTATGCCTATTGCAAATGCTACTGAGTCACCTAACCTGGACAAGCCAGAACCAAGAGGGTTTTGACTTGTGCTAAACAAGGTAATCGGTTTATACTTGCTCAACCCAAAGTTTCCAAGGAGTTGAGTGATGACGATCAGACTTCTATATGAAAAG
>Ga0315532_1003410_pt1 | contig 10206 bp, 6 predicted proteins | sample SalMarWE160370MG_FD_203082 | JGI IMG/M metagenome (GOLD analysis project Ga0315532, IMG submission 203082) | Salt marsh sediment microbial communities from the Plum Island Ecosystem LTER, Massachusetts, United States - Salt Marsh Sediment WE1603-70 ... | reverse complement strand
AGGCTTGATTTTGCCACTTTCGCAGTAAATAAGTGCGGGCGACTTTTCGACTTGACCTCAGTTCAACGTTTGTTTATAATATGATGTGGAAAAGTTAAGGTGGCGGATGGAAGATAGACAGTTGTTTCCTGTAAATTGTTGAAGGTTGATAAATGGCAGAAGAATGTGGCATTCTGTATACTATAGGCCACTCCAATCACAAAATAGAAGATTTCATAAATTTACTAAAGCAGCATGAGATTACTTGCGTTGCGGATGTTCGTTCAGCTCCTTACAGTCGCCATTCACCTCAATTCAACAGGGAGTCTCTTGCCCTTGTTCTTAAAGCTGCCAAAATCGAGTATATGTATTTGGGAAAAGAACTTGGTGCTCGTCGGGTTGACGATTATGCCTGCGATCTAAGCAAAGCCAGTTTTGAACAAATAGCAAAAACGGAAGAATTCAAAGCTGGAATACGGCGCCTGATTGCATCCACCTTAGAACATCGGGTCGCCTTGATGTGCGCAGAGAAAGAACCGTTAGAATGTCACAGAAGTATTCTTGTGTGCAGACATCTCAAAGAGTATAATCTCTGTATTATGCACATCTTACAGGATGGGAGTATCGAGAACCACATCGACACCGAACGTAGATTAGTTAAGATGCTAAAAATTGAGCCAACTATTTTCGAGCCCTCAAATACCGAGCAAGATTTTATCGAACAAGCTTATGACCTCCAGGCACAGAAGATTTCTTATCAACCAGAGGAGATAAAGAAATGATGTTTGTGGGGGCTGAATAGTAAAACAGGAATGACAATCAGCATATTCACTATTGGCTTTGCCCAAAAAAACGCCCGCGAATTTTTCACAAAGTTGAAGGAAGCGGGGGTACAAGCTGTTATTGATGTTCGCCTAAATAGTGTATCGCAGTTGGCAGGTTTTACAAAAGAACAGGACTTACCGTTTTTCCTAAGTGAAATTGCAGGCATAAAATACACTCATAAACCGGAGTTGGCACCGACAAAGGATATTCTCGATGCCTACAAGAAAAAAGAGATTGATTGGCCAGAATACGAGAGGCGATTTCGTCAATTGCTTGTTGAACGTCGTATTGAGGATGTTATAACGCCGCAATTGTTGGATAAGTCCTGCCTTTTGTGCAGCGAATCCATACCCGACAAGTGCCATCGAAGACTAACGGCAGAATACATTCGAGAACTTTGGGGAGATGTGGAGATAGTTCATTTATGAGAGGAAAATATGGCGAGAATCATATGTCTGGCAAATTCCTACAAGGGCAGCGGAGAACGTTGCATTGCTGGTATTGACCCGGATACCGGCAGGTGGATACGTCCGGTGCCGGACAGTGAAAGTAGAGCAATAACTTTGTCTATGAGACTTATCAAAAGGAGGGAACCTCAGATACTGGACATTATAGAGATTCCTCTCGAAGATTATGGACCTGATGATGGATGTCAACCGGAGAACAGGCTATTAAAAGCTGGTAGATGGGAGAAGGTTGGTCGGATTACCTCTGAAGACCTATTGAATTATTGCGAGGATGATACTGTTATTCTGCACAATCATCAGGAATATGTATCGCCGAGCTTCTTTGCCAAAACTCCCAAGAGTGATTGGAAATCTTTGCAGCTTGTACATAATTCCAATGTACGGTTCAAACCCGCATATAAAGAAGGTCAATGGCGAGTTTGTTTCCATGATGGTAGCGGCCACGTATTAAATTTGAAACTCACGGACCCTATTGTGTCAGATAGGCTGCGACGTAGCGAGAAAATCAACAAGAATTGCATTATGACCGTTAGCTTAGCGACAGCATGGAAGCCACAAAATGGCGGTCAACCTGAGCGATGCTATAAAATGGTGGCAGGCATGGTCGAACTGTAGATGTTCTGAAATGATATGAATAGGCGACCTTATTGCTGTATTGCGTATATAGTGTGCTCCCAGAAACGCTGAACACTATTTGTGATTTTCACTGGTGATTATATAAATTATCGGCTGGAGGGTGCTTATAATCCCCAGGCCTTGGCGAAGGCCTTGAAGCTGCGGTCGTAGGTTTTCTCGACATCATCAGGGAAACAGCAAGCGGGTAATTCCTTTATAGCCAAATGAGACTTTATACATTCGCAGCATATCCCCTTTTTGCTACATGGGTATGTGCAATTACAGTTTTTGAGGTTCTTTTCTTTTTTGCATTCCATCGAAAAATCTCCGGAATCAACTGTTCAAAACGTCGGTTTCTATTGCACTATCAGTCATTTCTGCCTGACTTTTCAGCGTTTAGTTTATAGATGCATATACTAAGCGGCGGAGCGTTCAGCTTTTTGGAAATATCTGCAAGTTGCTTTTCTTCAATTACAACCTTCGGTTTTTTGCCGGGCTCGTTGTAGGCCATAGGGTCGGAATTGGCGATAGTCCAAAGCGTGCCTGTGCCGGTAAGTCGGACGCCCTGCAAATCCAGGTCGAGCTCGTATTTTTTCTCATCGGGGTTAACAACTCCGATAGTAAGCGCCTTTTTGTCGTTTGTCCAGGCGGCCGATACATCTACAGGGAAGACGTTACCGATAACTTCGACTGGAATTGTGCCGAAGTGTTTCCGGTAAAGCTTCAAAACCAGGCCGGTAGTGGCGAAGGCAGCATCGGTTTTGCTGGTTTTAATGCAGCCGATGACGTTGACGGTCTGTGCATAATTGGCCAGGAAGATTATGTCCGAATTGCGAAAGTATTCGTGCAGGCCTTTGGCTATGCCGAGAGCGTCTTTTTGGAAATAACGTGTCCCTAATTCACCGAACGGATGCGGGCCATACCAGTAATTCCACTCGGTCATAGCGATCCGTATGTCTTTGCCCTTGAGGGAATCCAGGTTTTCGCGAAGCTGCCGATGGAATTGAACCTTTCGTTTGATGTTGTCAACTATTTGGGATGAGTGTTCTACGGGATTAGTTCTTTCCTGACAATAAAAATGCTCTGCAATCAGGTCAATATGGTCGCTGCAATTCTGCAGCAGTCCTTCGCTCCAGGAGCCGGCATTTCCGGAGGCAATCGGGATGATACCCGGGTCCACTTCGCGCATCTTGTCCACAATCCAGTTGTGTTTGAGAACGTAATGATTCAAACTCATATGGCCGAGCTGCCAGGAGCCGAACATCTCATTGCCGATACACCAGTAGCGGACATTAAAAGGTTCTGCATCGCCGTTTTTGGCCCGCAGAGTTCCCATAGGGGTATCTGTTGAGCCATTGGCGTATTCGAGCTGGGCGGCTGCGGAGTAGGCGTCACCGAAGCCCGTGTTGACGGTTACCAGCGGCTCAGCATTGAGCAGACGGCAGAAGCGAATAAATTCGTGGAAGCCGAAGTCGTTGTGCTCGACCCCTGTCCAGGCGGGATTTTTGCGGGGAGGACGTTTGTCTTTGTCGCCTATTCCGTCCCGCCAGTCGTAGCCGCTGACGAAATTTCCCCCGGGCCAGCGATACATCGGGGCGTCGAGCTCTTTCAGCAGCTCAAGCGTATCGGCGCGCATACCATCGATATTGTCAGCCGGCATCAGAGAGACAGTTCCTACAAAGCATGCTCCGTCGGCTACCTTAATTTGGAGTTTGCCTTTTGTAGTATCGGTGCCCGATGTAAACTGAAACGGAAACTTGATATACCGGCCTGCATCGGCTGCGAATTGAACATCCTGCCGGTCTTCCGGCTGGCCGCCCCAGATGAGAGATACCGTTGCATTCGCACTTTGCTGCCTGGCTTTTAGATATATATAACCGACATATTGTTTATCTTTAACCAATCCCAGGTCGAGCTGTCTAATGCCGCTGCCGGGCTGGATAAGCGGCGTGTGCTCACCGACGAAGGAATCTTCTTTTACCATAACGACCGAATCAGGGCCTGCCGTGATTTGCCAGGGTGAGGCGCCGACTACTGCAAACTGATTATCTTTGGGGACATTTCGGGTGCCGCGATAGGGGTCGTAATTTGCCGTGATAGGGAAATAGAACTTGCGGTCTTCGAGCATTTCCGCCCAGATACCGCCATAGATACACCGCCCGAGGTGTTCGATGAACTGCCCATAGATATATTTTGAAATTGGTTCACCTGTCTTACCCGCATCGATTTTGACAGTCGAATCTGTACTTTGTGATGAAATCAGCTCAAGCTGCACATCATCAAACCAGGCCTTGCCTGTGGATGAGCCCCAGCCGCCGAAGAGGCAGTTAATCTGGACGTTCACATTGTCGCCCGAGTCGAATTCAAGCTCGACCTTCGTCCAGTCTTTGGTTCCAGTAACTGCCGGCGTCTGTAATGGCTGAATATTGTGCAGATTGAAAAGTGCCCCTCTGCCGGAACCGGGCTGGAGATTTTCTGTCTTTATCCAGCCGGATAATTTGTATTGCGAGCGCGGCTTGACAGCTACGGACGTCTGCCAGCCAAGGTCGCCGCCGCTTTCGGAACTGATCATAATGCACTTATTGCCGGTATGGCCACCATCGACGTATTTGAATTCACCCTGTCCGCCGTATGTTTGCGTTTCCCAGCCGATTGGTTTGTTATTGTCGTTTTTCTCAAATGAGGGATTGGGTATAATACCCGCCGGCGTCAGGGGTTTCACAGCTGATTCGTCTTGCGCCAGCCAGACTGCCATTTCGCCGGCGCCGCGGTTTGCCCAGGCGTAGTAAGGAACAGCCATAAAATCCTGTTCCTTTTTTGTCAGAGATTTCCCATCTTTGTCGTAGTTCAGTGCAACGGCCCTGCCGCGAATTACTGTTATGCCGTTAAGTAGATCTTTTTTGTATTCTGTCGTAATTTTGGCATCATCCACCAGCATCAGATTGAGGACGTGCCCGCCGTTATCAATCCCTTCTGCGCAATAGACAATCGGGCCCCGCTGTAGAGCTACTTTGCCTGCGTTTGCCTTGACGTTTGCATTGGAGGCGACCTGTCGCACGGGCATAGGCAGATTCAGCTCTATTACGTCGCCTTTTTTCCACTTGCGCTGGATTTGGGCGAACCCTTTTTCCGTATTCAATGGGATTTCCTTGCCATTAACACCCAAGTGTATCTTTTCGTTGCTTTTGTCTGCATAGTGATACAGGTCGCTCGGCACCGGCTGATTCTGTGCCCAGCCGGGGATGCGGACACAAATAGTAAATTTGGCGGAGCGCTGCGGTTCGACCGTTATCTTGACCTCTCCATCCCGGGGATAGCGGGTGTTTTGTTTTATCGTAACGTTATTTTTTTCCATCTTTATAGCGCCTGAGCCATCGACGAACAGATTAATGTAAATTTTATCTGCTGTATTTGCGTATATATATCCGGGCAGTGAGGGGATAAATCGGGTGATGTTGCTGGGACAGCAGGCGCAGGAGAACCAGGGGCTTCGCTGATGCTGGCCGCTTGATTCGAGGGGATTAGGATAGAAGAATCTGTCGCCGCCAAGAGAGACGCCCGAAATCAAGCCGTTATAAAGTGTTCTCTCCAATACATCAATGTATTTTGCATCGCCGTGCGACAGGAGCATCCGGTGATTCCACATAGCGTTGCCGATAGCCGCACATGTCTCGCAGTAAGCAGTGGCGTTAGGCAGCTCGTAGTCTCTCCCGAAGGATTCGCCCGAACCTCTGGCCCCGATACCGCCGGTGATATACAGCTTTTTTGAGACGACGTTTTCCCATATCCGGTCGGTTGCCTGGAGATAACTTTGGTCGCCGGTCAGGGCAGCGACATCGGCCATACCGCAATACATATACACGGCACGGACGGCGTGCCCTACCGCCTCGGTTTGCTCAACGACTTTCTGATGCGACTGATTATATCGGCTTCCGCCGGGACCACGTGTGTCGAGGAAGAACTTAGCTAACTTCAGATACTTTTCATTGTTCGTTGTTCGATATAATTTCACCAGTCCCATTTCAATAACCTGGTGTCCGGGCCAGCTCTCATTTTTGCCCGGGCCGAACACCGTATCGAGGAAGTCGGCGTTTTTGATTGCGACGTCAAGCAAAGTCCGTTTGCCGGTGGCCTGGTAGTGAGCGACCGCTGCTTCGTAAAGATGACCCATATTATAAAGCTCGTGACTGCGTTCCAGTTTTTCCCATCGTTTTTCGCCGAACCAGTTGCTCAGTCTCGTTGCGTTGTTCGTCCGGCAGGTGTAAAGGTAGCCGTCATCTTCCTGCGCAGCGGCAATCTTAATGATTAAGTCGTCCAGATACTTGTCGAGCTTCGGGTCCGGGTGGACGCTCAATGAATAGGATGCGCCTTCGAGGATTTTATATGGGTCTGTATCATCGAAGGGGAAATCACCGCTCTGCTGGCCTTTTTTTAATCCGCCTGCTATGGCGAAGTTGTCAATTCGGCCTGTTTCTTCGCACTTGCCGAAGGCATAAGGGATTGAAACCTTTCGGTTCGTCTCAATCCTGGGCGCCCAGAATTCGTCTGTTACCTCGACATTACCAAATGACACCGGCTTTATGGGATAATTCTGTAGATTTTCGCTTTTTGCATCGGCATTACGTGCGAAAAAGCTGATTGCGCAGCAGACGCCGAGTGCTATTGAGAGAATGACTGTTTTTCTTATGTTCATCGTAACTCCTTTCTGTTTAAGTTGGACCCTATAAGTGACACTATTGAGCGATAGTGCATTGACTACTGTTTTTTTGATTTTACTTTTGTATTGCTTTTTATCAAGAAAAGATTTGATTTTAAGTTTGTTTTGTTTTTTGGAGATTTTGTTGGCCGGTTTTTTTGCGCATAGCTACGACCTATTGAGAACCAAGGTTTTTTTGCCTGGATTCATCCTGAGCACTGCTAAGCAGCGGGCTCTTCTATCGAGGCGGGCGCCGAGACTTTCTTTGCCTTTTTCGGTTTTTTCGCCTTTTTGGGCTTTTGTGGTTTTTTGGGTGATTTGCTAACATCTGCGCTTATCCAAAAAGCTGCACCAGCTACGATGCCCGCTACCACGATGCCGCCAATCACGATATACCATATTGCGCCCTGTATTGCAGCCAGGAAAGAAGGCAGGACACCTCTTTGGCCTGCTACGGTTACGATTGCTGTTAAAAGAAGAGCCACCAAAGGCAGTATTAACAGTTTTCCGAGTATATCACTTTGGATATCAGGGGCTGACTCGATGTAGGTTTGGATTATTGCCGGTGCTTGTTGTGGGGCTGTCGGTTCCTCTTCCGGTAGCATTTGCTCTGCATCAGCAACCATTTCCACTGCTGTGCCGGGCACGGCTGGTTCCTTACCTTCGTCCTCTGTTGTATATATTTCGTCGAGAATACCGCCCAAAGAGGTGTCATCGGCCTGTAGCGAAAGGTCCAAGAGGCCTGAGCCGCTGCCGAAAGTATCCAGATTCACGTCTTCCTCAATTTTTTCCAAGGAAGCGCCTGGCGCTGTGCCGGCTATGCCTGAGGCGTCTTTTGTCTCTCCTGCGCCAACCGTCTCTGCCAGAGTGTCATCTGTTATCTTGTAATCCTTGTCTGTCTCGCCGAGGATGCTGATTCCTTCGCCGGTGAGAGCGGTGTCGGCTTCGGTTAATCCGCTTTCCGCGGCGGAGATTCCTGTTTCCGGAACCAGTGAAATTTCTTCTTCTGGCGACTCTTGCGTTTCCGGCGTTTCTTCCTCAGTTTGACTTGCAGCGACGGGAGTTTCTTCGGGAGATATTTCCTCGACCGGTTCTGAGGGCTGTTCGATATCCATTAACGGCTCCGGTTCTGTTGGCTGGACCGGCTCCGTTGACTGCTCCAGGTCATCTATCTTGATTGGAACGCCTTCATCAACTACCAGGGCCTCGATTTCATCGACTTTAAACAGCAGATTCGGGCCATCACGAAACTCACGCAGTTTGCCTTGTTTGATTAACTCCTTTATCTGCGCCTCCGTTTTGTTGAGTTTCTCGGCGGTCTCTTTTAGTGAATAAAACATACCGGCCATGATAGTTTATCTCCAACAAGCTCGAAATATACTAACAACGCCTATTTTAATTTCCCCAATAAACAGCTCCAATAGCGAGATTTTAACTTAAAATTTGCAGATATGCAACCCTTTTTTGTTGAAATGCCATAAATCAATGATAAAAAAGTGTTTTGCAGGCCTGCCTGTATTTAGCTACGTTGCAATATCGGGGCATTTTGTGTAAAATAGCTGTTTAAAAGACGCAGTTTACAGCTGCGGGGTGTAGCTCAGCTTGGCTAGAGCGCCTGCTTTGGGAGCAGGAGGCCGCTGGTTCGAATCCAGTCACCCCGAGTTTAGAGGACGGTCGGAACCTTCTGCAATTGTTGCCAGGAGCAATCTGATAATCGTTTCTTAATTGTCCTAAACTTTGTTGCTTCGACTCTCACTCATCAGCTTCGTCCATTTTTCAAATAAATAATTTGAATCATGAGGGCCGGGTGAGGCCTCCGGATGATACTGGACGCAGAAAGCAGGGATTTTTCTACAGCGAAATCCCTCGAGGGTCTGGTCGTTGAGATTGATATGAGTAAGCTCAACATCTTTGTCTTTAAGAGAGTCAATGTCCACGCAGAAGCCGTGGTTCTGGCTGGTTATCTCAACCTCGCCGGTTTTGAGATTCTTAACAGGATGGTTTGCGCCGTGATGGCCGAATTTGAGCTTATAAGTTTTCCCGCCGAGCGCCAGGCCGAGAAGCTGATGGCCGAGGCAGATGCCGAAGAGAGGCACCCTGCCGAGTAATTTTTTGAGTTCGTTTATTGCATAATGTATGGGGCCGGGGTCGCCCGGGCCGTTGCTTAAGAATACTCCATCGGGCTTTCGTGACAATACCTCTTTGGCCGACGTTTTTGCCGGAACGACCCATACGTCACAGCCGTGAGAGCGAAGTAATCTCAAAATGTTTAGTTTAATGCCGTAATCGAAGGCGACGACCTTGTATTTTACTGGCGGTTTATTTTCCTGAGCTGTTATTACATCTACAACAGCTTTATCCCAGTGGTATGGCTTTTTTACCGTTACGTCTTTGACTATGTCTCTATCTACAAGGCCGGGGTATCGACTTAGCTTTTGCTTGAGTTTTGAGATATTGAATTCCTGCGAAGAAATTATGCCTTTCATCGCACCTTCGGTTCGGATGTGCTTTACGAGGGCCCTTGTGTCGATACCTTCAAGGCCGACAATATTATTGGCTTTGAGATAGTCGCCGAGCGAATTTTTATTTCGCCAGCTGCTGGGATAATCGCAGTTTTCCTTTACGATAAAACCGCCGGCGTAAATCTTCCCTGATTCGACATCGTCTTTATTCGTTCCATAGTTGCCAATCAAAGGATAAGTCATCGTAACAATCTGCTCATAATAAGATGGGTCGGTCAAAATCTCCTGATAGCCGGTCATAGCGGTATTGAATACGACCTCTCCGCATCTCGTGGCCTTTGCGCCAAAGGAGCTGCCCTTAAAAACGGTTCCATCTTCAAGCAGTAAAATAGCTTTCACTTTTTAGATTTCCTTGTATCGATAGTAAGATTGAATCGGTTTCACATCGACTTTTTTATCCTTTAACGCCCGTATTGCCGAAACTGTTGCTTGGGCGCCTCTTATCGTCGTTACATAAGGTATCTGTCGGTCAAGAGCGGTCCTTCTTATCGAAAATGAATCCATTATTGCCTGCCTGCCTACAGCTGTATTTATAATCAGGTCTATCTTATCATTTATTATGGCATCTACGATGTTGGGCCGGCCTTCTGCAACCTTTAATACGAACTCCGAAGGAATGTTATTTTTAATAAACTCGATACAGGTGCCTTTTGTTGCAATAATCTTAAAGCCCATCTGATGTAACTTGCGTGCTATATCAACGGCCTTTGGTTTGTCATTGTCTTGAACACTGAAAAAGACATTGCTCCGGCAGTCCTGCCGGATAGGCAGGGTATTTCCGGCGGCAATCTGTGATTTTGCAAAGGCGGTTCCAAAGTCGTTGGAGATTCCCATTACTTCACCGGTCGAGAGCATCTCCGGCCCTAACAGCGTATCCGTGCCGGGGAATTTAATGAATGGAAATACGGCTTCCTTTACACAAAAGTAGCTGCGATGCACTTCTTTAGTGAATTTCAGCTCTTTTAGGGTCATTCCCGTCATCACCTTCGCCGCCAGCTTGGCAAGAGGAATGCCGATTGACTTGCTGACGAAAGGAATAGTCCGGGAAGCGCGAGGATTGACTTCGAGGATATATACTTTCCCGTCTTTGATTGCCATCTGG
>Ga0315532_1003406_pt1 | contig 10209 bp, 13 predicted proteins | sample SalMarWE160370MG_FD_203082 | JGI IMG/M metagenome (GOLD analysis project Ga0315532, IMG submission 203082) | Salt marsh sediment microbial communities from the Plum Island Ecosystem LTER, Massachusetts, United States - Salt Marsh Sediment WE1603-70 ... | reverse complement strand
AGCAGGCGTACCGCCGTGCGATCAAAAAGTTCACGAAGAAGTTCGCGGTGCCGGCCAGCGACACGATGAGGATCACGGGGATGAGGCCCCAGTGCATGGCTGTGGCGATCAAGACCCCGGCGAGTAATACCGTGCGCCCCGCAACTTCGGCGATGGCCACCACGTGCATCTTCAAATGTCGCTGCTGAACGCCGATGACGATCTGGTTCAAGGCCGTAAAGAAGAACGATGCCCAGATGGCGAAGAAGGCCATTTTCAGTTCCCATGCGTACGGCGTGAAGAGTCCGATGATGGGTGCGATCGAAAGGATGATGAGGGCGCTAAAGAATCGCAGGCTGAAGACGGCGCTGACCGCTCTGTTCTCGAAGGCCGTATCTCCCCTCCGTTCGCCGAGCATCTGTACGACCATCACGTTCAGTCCCATGTCGAGCACGATGGCGAAGACCTGCAGGAACGCATTGGCCGTGGAGTACGCGCCAAACCCTTCCTGCCCGAGCAAGCGCGTCATGATGCCCACCACAATCACGCCGATGATGATCGAGACGACCTTCCCGGCTATTTGTACGGCCGTGTTCGCTGCGAGCGCACGCGCGAGTGACATGGTTGGTATTGTGCCATGTCTGAGACGTTCGGAATAGGTTCCTACGAATTACGAATATGGTACGAATCTACGAATGCTATCGAGAAGCTCTAAACATCTTGCACATCCGTGCCTTTTCATACTCCCATAGAATCATTCGTAAATTCGTACCATATTCGTAATTCGTAGGAACCCAATAATTATTCGTGAGCCAAGGGTACAAGCATGGTTCATTAATAAATCGTCTCCATTAAGCGAAAATGACAAAGTACTTTGACCACACGCTCGTTTAATGCTATTATTTAGTATACAAGTGAGGAAAAACAAATAAGAAAAGTCGATTTTACAATATGTTTTCATCGGAAACGTTTGGCTTCCGGGGGTGTAAGATGGAGCAAGGCGTTATGAAGAAGAATGAACAAAGCAAGGCTTGGCACAAGGTCACTCGTTTGAGGTGGTCTGCCGGGGCTTGTTTTCTTTTTGCCGCGGTTCTCATCATGGCGCCTCGGACAACGCATGCCATGTGGCGCGGGTATGACGGAACGGTGGATAAAGATGCCGTTACGTTGAACATGTCCGTCGGCGAAACGCAGACCGTTGTTCTCACGTATAAAAACACCGGGGAGAAGACGTGGGTCGGAGGAAGCGGATATGAAAAGGTGAATTTGTTTTTAGCGGATCTCCATACGTCGCCGCTTCAGGACGCTTCATGGATTGATCGCGAAACACCCGGAGGCATCAAAGACGCTCGCGTGGCTCCCGGAGGATCGACAACGGTTTCGTTTAAGGTCCATGCATCGCGTCCGGGAACGTTTACGGAAATCGTCCGCCTTGCGGCGGATGACGTTGCGTGGATGCGCAGCGCGGAGACCAAGCTGACCGTCATCGTCTCGGAGGCTCAAGCCGATCCCGCTCCCGTACCGGCGCCATCCGAGAGCCAAACGTACTCCGGCCTCTTGCTCTTGCGCTCAACGCGGGGTCTCTCCCTTAGGGGAGGTGATACGGCCGTCGTTACGTACGGATTCAAGAATACGGGAAACGTGGTCTGGAGCACGCGCTCCCTCGTGCTCTCCACCGTAAAATCCGCAACGGTCAGTACGAGCGATTCCTGGGTGTATCACGAAACATGGGAGACGGCGACTAAAGCTATAAAGGAAGAAAATCCCACAAAACCGGGAGAAATAGGCTTTCTCACGTTTGAACTGAAGGCTCCGCCCAAGCGGGGAACCTACACGGTTCGCTTCGCGCTGTTCGCGGATGACAAGCAAGTGGAGGGAGCGTACGTGGATATTCCGGTTACCGTAACGAGCGACGGGTCGTACCAGGTCAATCCGCCGATCACGCCTCCGTCATCCGCATCAATCGTCTCGAGTCCGGGGAACATTCCGAACGCACCGGATTTTACGGGGAGCGAACCCATCGTTCGCGTAGGGCTCTTCCGCACAACGGATGATCAGATGAAGGTCAAAGGGTACACGGGCCCGTTCCGCGTATTCCAAGGCACGAAGACCATCTGTTCTTTCGAGAAGGATCAGGAAGCGACGATCAAGTTTGATCGCACGAATCTCGTTTACAAGCTGACCGGTCCCGGATGCACGTCGCAGTCATCCGAACCGTATAAGGTGGAACGAACCAGCGGGGAGTGGGATCCGCTCGAGATGTCGGATTTCCATCGGCCCGTATCGTGGTACCCGGGAGCGGACGACAACAAGTTCCGCGGCATCTTGGAGCTCCGATACGCGGCGGACGATCCGGATCACGACGTGTGGACCATCAACGAACTCCCCATGGAGCTCTACCTGCGCGGAATTGCGGAAACGAGCGACGTGAGCCCGCTCGAGTATCAGAAAGCCCTCCTCATCGCCGCGCGCACGTACGGCTACTACCACTGGACGCGCGGGACCAAGCATGAGACGCGGGGTTTTCAGATCGACGGCAAATACGACCAGGTGTACCGCGGGTACGGCGCCGAGGCGCGCAGTCCCAAGATCGTGCAAGCGGTCACGGAAACGCGCGGACAGATCGTCACCTATCAGGGAAAGCTCGCCATTACGCCGTACTTCAGCCGATCAGACGGGCGTACGCGAAGCTGGGGAGAGGTATGGTACGGCGGATCCAACTACCCGTGGCTCGTAACCGTTCCCGTGCCGCAGGATGCGGGGCGCACGCTCTGGGGTCATGGTGTTGGTATGAGCGCTTCGGGCGCACTCGGTATGGCGAATGAAGGCGATGATTACATCAAAATACTCAAGCACTTCTATACGGGCGTTGAAATCATGAAATACTTCTAGCTTATAGGTTGTTAGCTTATAGCTTATAGGTCTCTCTGAGCGCATACCCGCCAGGCAGAAACCTATAAGCTAATATCCTATAAGCTATAAGCTTTTTTATATTGTCGTTCCAATGGGTTCGTTTCCTTTTCGTTGATGTTGGATCTTACGGATGTGCGCAAGCTCCAAGACGCGTTTCGCCACGTGGTTCGGGTGTTCAATGTCTTCGAATTCGAAGCGGCTGGTCTCGCCTGCTGACTGAATGTGAATGGTTCCGTAATCAAAGACCGTGTGAATCAGACCTATGATTTCACTCGTCACGTCCTGCACGTTGTAGAGCATGAGCTCGCTCATGGTCCTGCCGAAGAGTCCGTGCTGTTCGATGTTGATGATGCGGTAGTTCGTGACGATCCAAATATCCAAGTACCAATCGATGTAGTTTTGGAACAAGAAGAGCCAGGCATACAGAAAGAACATGCTGGCTCCCAGGACGTAGAGCTCGAATGCTCCCTGTTTCAGAAAGAATTCCGGACTTTGGATATTGATCAAGGAGTAGACGGCTACGGGCAAAACGAGAACGACGCAGAAGCCGATGATGACCGGGAGCATTACGAACCAGTGCCTCCGAAGGAAGAAGACCGTTTGTTCATCCGGCTGGGAGCCCGGGATGTTGCTCAGATCAATCATAGGGGAATATCGAGCGGGGCTTCGCCCCCGGTCAATCCGCTGTCTTTAAAGAAGAGACCCGTTACTCCAGAAAGAACATGGATGGTTTGATCCCAATCCACGTTTAAAAAGTACATGCCGCAACCCAATACGACCGCTGCGATAACAGCGATAAAGATGAATGTGGACAGGTACGTAAACGGCGACGGGAGCCCGTGCCGGAGCATCTGGATGAGCGTGATGAGCACGAACACAGCGTAGCATGCCAAGAGTACGAGCCACGCGATGAGGAAGTAGCCTAAGGGAACCATGGGGACAGTATAGCAGGGCTAATATCGAATATCGAATTTCGAATATCGAAATACTCGAACGGATGCCGGGCGTATTCATGGCGCTTATTCGATATTCGACATCCGATATTTTATACGAGGGCTTGCTGATCCTCCGGTGCCTCGAAGCCGAGGTGCTTGTACGCGAGTTCTGTAGCCATGCGACCTCTGGGCGTGCGTGCCAAAAATCCTTCCTGCATCAAAAACGGTTCGATGACTTCTTCGATGGTGCTCACTTCTTCTGATATCGCGGCGGCAATCGTCGAAAGGCCCACGGGGCCGCCTTTGAATTTTTCAATGAGAGCCCTCAAGAGCCTGCGGTCCACGTCATCCAATCCGTACGCGTCGATATCCAGACTCTCGAGCGCGTTGATCACCATCCGTTCGCTCAGCGCTCCGTCGCCTTTCACTTGCGCGTAGTCGCGGGAGCGCTTGAGGAGACGGTTTGAAATGCGCGGTGTTCTGCGGCTTCGCGTTGCAATGGATCGGGCGCTTCCATCGTCAATGGGAATGTCGAGCAGTCGCGAAGAGCGCTTTACGATGTCGGTCATCTCATCTTCATTGTAGAAATCCAGGTGGTAGATGGTGCCGAAACGATCACGGAGCGGAGCCGAGAGGAGCGAGAGCCTCGTTGTCGCGCCCACGAGCGTAAAGCGCTTCAGATCCAGTCGGAGCGTGCGCGCCGTGGGTCCTTTGCCGATCACGATGTCGAGCGCGTAATCCTCCATGGCCGGATACAGCACCTCCTCGATCGTCCGGTTCATGCGGTGGATCTCGTCGACGAATAACACATCACCGTCTTCCAGATTCGTGAGAATGGCCGCGAGGTCGCCCACGCGTTCGAGCGCCGGCCCGCTCGTCACGCGGATGTTCGCGTCCATCTCACGCCCGATCACGTGCGCGAGCGTGGTTTTGCCCAAGCCCGGGGGCCCGTAGAACAGAACGTGCTCGCAGGGCTCTCCGCGCCCTTTGGCCGCTTCCAAAAAGATCGAAAGGTTTTCTTTGACCTTGGATTGGCCGATGAACTCTCCCATGGTTTTCGGCCGCAGGGACAGATCAAAGCTCTCTTCTTCGGCTTGTACCTCCGGCGCTACGGCGCGGAGGGTTTGGAGGGGTTCATCCATGAAATGGAGATTACCCTCCTCGCGGGCATGGGGCAACGGGCAGGGGGCAGGGGGTCTCTTTTAAAGGTTCGTGCGTCATGCCACCTCGCTTCAGGAAGAGACCCGTTGTCCCATGCCCATGCCCGAAAAGAAGCCCCGTGACGCGATGCATCACGGGGCGAGAGGGAGTTTTGTTCGACGGAGGCGAGAGCCTCTAGATATCCGCGAAGCCCGTCTTTCCGAATCTGTGAGGTTTCTTTCCGAGCCAGCGCTTCACGATGCGCGGCTTCTCGTTCGCTCTTTTTTCCGCACGAGCGTCATCCTCCTGAAGGGGCGGGTGGCTCCTGAGCGGGAGCAGCTCTTCGCCGAGACGATCGGATGTTCTTCCCCGTTTGTTTTCTCGTCCAGCCATTCATTCCTCTTTCGGGTTGGATGTCAGCGCCATCCATATCATCATGTTTATCCGCTTCCCGCAAGTGGTGACGGAGGACGCCCTTCCCTGCTAGGATGGGTGCATGCATGCTCCGCTTTTGAACAGGCAGCGTGATACGCTCATGGCCATTTCGCGCCATGTCCGCGGTTTAACGTCGCGCGCACAGCGCATGAGCGCGAGCCAGGAACGCGTGTTCAGCATCCTCAAGGATGAACCGCCGCAGGGCGTGTCGCGGATCGACTGGATCTCTCGGAAGTTGAATGAAGGCTGATATGAGCGTATTCGAACGAATCGCGGAGGAACGATCATCGTTGTTTGAACCAGCGAAGGGGGAGGGTATTGATGAGCAGGATGAACGGATATGGGGCGTCCTCCTCGAAGGCCGTGAACCGACCGGGGGGCAGAAGCTCGAATTCATGCATGCGCTCCGCGAAGAAATTCTCAACGGTCTTTTAAGCCTTGAGAAGATTCGGAAACGCCAGAAACAGGCAACCACGGAATATTTTGAAACGCTCCGGTTCATGATCTGGCACGGGTATCTGAACGAACGCGGGAAGGGCGATGCGAACATATTCCTCCATATTGAGGACGTTGTCAGAGACGAAGCGCTGTCTCAGATCGCCTTTCTGCGCGAAACGGACAAAACGATCTCCGCCTTCGAAAGCGCATTCGGGTATTCCGAAGAAGAAGTTGCCTCTCGCGCAAAAGTTCGTCGACAACACGAATCAGCGTGCGAGGCGGAGTGGGGGGTGCAGTAGAAGGCTGGACGCACGTGCCGGATCGTGTTTAGGTAACCGAGGTTTGCATCGTTCTTTTCAAAAAGGAGACGAGGGATGGAACAACGTGCATCGACGTTCGTATTCAGATGGATATTTGGGATCGCCGCGCTGCTGCTGGTTTCCCTGATGGGCTGTGAGAAAAAAATACCGGAGCCGGAATCCACCGCCGGTTCGCGGGAATCCGCGGACGATTCGACGAAGGCGGAAGATGGGAACCGCAAGAAGGAAAAAACGTTGGTAGAATTGCTCCGGCAGCCAACGGCGGTCTGGACGCACCGAGATTTTGAGCTCATCGAATCCGCCGACAAAAAAGACAGGCCGGCCATCAGTGAAGCGTTCGCTGTGAAGATTACGTGCGATCGCTTGAAGGGGCTGGTCGCGTATCTCATGGAAGGCGTTCGCGAGGAAGTCGAGCAATTCGATGCCATAGATAGGCGTGTGAAGATCTACGGCAGGCTCTCGGAGGAAGATAAGCGCGAAGACAAGCGCATCACGAAAAAGGCGAACGCGAAGATCAAAGCACGGGCCGGTCTCATCGACTGGCTCGCGGATGGAGATAAGGCGAAGGCCGCGATTCGCAAGAATGCGGAGTGCTTGGCGAAAGACGCCCGCGCGCAATTCGATTCGAAGAGCATGCGGGGCAGGCTGCACGCATCGCTCATGGCCAGCATCCTCAAGGTCATTGGCGAGCCCGGGTTTGCGGCTTTTTTGAAAGCCGGTGTTTCCGGTGAGCCGGAACCCGCGTTCGTTGTCATGGAGATCGAACGTTTCGGCGGGCAGACCGTGTTCCCGCTGCTCAAGTGGTTCGAAAAGGAAGAGCGTCGAGACGTGAGAGATCATTTCGTCGCGTTCATCTACGAATTACCCGACACGAATGCGGTGTACCAGCGCGTGATTGACGCGATTAACCACGGCCGGTTTTATCCGAAGCCGGCTTCAAAGCCGAATGCGCAGGGGAAGGTGATCGTCACGCTCGAAGAGGGCATTCGCGACGCGGAGAGCTGGTGGGGGAATCATTTGAAGATGCGGTACAGGGGCCATGCGCGCTTCGCTCGATACGCTTCGAAACACATGCCTTGGAAGCCGGGCGCACAGCTCGCGTCGCTCTTCATTGAAGCGGACGCGGGCATTGCGCTCGAGTACTTCCTGCACGTGAAGCCGGGCAGATTGTCTGACAGTGCGTTTCTCGAAGTACGAAGTTCCTTGCTCGGTGAGCGGCGAGTGCCGGTTCAAGATCGGCAGCGGTTCTTCGGGCGTTTGTTCAAAGCATTTCCCGCGAAGCGCATGGACCTGCTTCTCACGCTCGAGAAATTTCCGTCGGAGTTTCAGCGCACGTTCATCCTGGCGAATTTCGAAGGCATGGCGCCTGAAGAGAGAAAAACGGCGCTGTTCCGCGTTAAACGCCTTCCCGATTACATGAGAACATCCGTCCTCATCGCCCTTCGGCCCAAATGCAACGAAGCCGAGCGGGCGATCATCGACATTTCCTTTAAGGGCAAATCTCTTGATATCTGACGTTCAACTCAACGCACCGCTCACGATCTCCGTGGGCGGTGCTGTCGCGTTTATGCGATTTGAGCATCGAGATGCGTTTGTAAAATTTTTCGTATCATGCCGGGTCAAAATGACACGGTACAGGCGATGGTTTATATATTGTTTTTATCTCTACCATATGCTATTCTGCAATGTGCTATGGCGAAATCTTGGACCGAGGCGCAACTTAGAAAAGCGGCCAAGCAAGCGCGAAGCATTCGTGAAATTATTAAAGCATTGGGCCTGCGTCCCGCGGGAGGAAATTACGATCAGATAACAAAGTACCTTAAGGCGTATCATATCGATACATCTCATCTGAAAGGAAGGGGATGGAGCCGCGGGATGAAGGGTTTGTTTAAGCCGAGTACGCCGCTTGAACGGATTCTTGTAAAGAGAAGCGACTATCAAAGTTATAAATTGAAAAAACGTTTGTTTCTTAGCGGAAAAAAGAAACAAACGTGTGAAGAGTGCGGGTGGGCGGAACGATCAAAGGACGGGAGGGTTCCGTTAGAGCTCGATCATATTAACGGGGATGCGCGGGATAATCGACTTGAAAATTTGCGGATTTTGTGTCCTAATTGTCATAGTCTGAAGCCGACGCATCGGGGGAGGAATATAAAAAAGAAGCCCAGGTGATGAAATTGGTAGACATACGACACTTAAAATGTCGGGCCCGTATGGGCGTGCCGGTTCAATTCCGGCCCTGGGCACCAAAAAAGCCGCGAGCGAAAACTCGCGGCTTTTTATCTCTCAAAGCAAAACGCACCCGAGGGCGGTGCGTTTGGTTGAGGGCGAGCGGTGTGCGTTCCACGTACTACTTCTATTTCTTGGAAGCCGTATCTCGACGCTTTCGTTCTTCGCATGAGCGTTGGAATGCGCGGTACGCCTCGATCTCTTCCGGAGGTACGCGCTGGCCGTTTTCCTCGAACTGTCTGAAGTACTTGCGCCATTGGACGCACTGCAGGGCTTCGTCCAAGGGCATCGTGGCTCGTTGCTGAAGGTGCATGTGGAGCTGGAAGATGGACATGACCACCTCACTTCTTCCGCGAAGGCTTCGTCCGTTGCGATTGCGCGGGTCGGGCAAGCGAGAACGGGTAGCCGTCGGCCGGCGGCAGGCCGTCGATGCCGCTGCGTTCGCGTTCCTTCTCATGTATTAGATTTCGTACGCGCTGCTGCGCTTTGCGCACAGATGCGGTGGATCGCTCTTGAAGGTACGTATGCAGTTGGAACGTGCAACTTTGGAAAGTATTCATGATTCCTCCTTCAGTACTGAGATTAGTGAAGATGATCGAATTGCGCAATGGCATCGTTTTTTTGGACAGGAACGTCGACAATTCCCTCGCGCTCTTTGTGTTCAAGTTGTTTTTCGTCCTGCCGCGGTGGGAAAAGCCTCGTTAAGGAATGAATCGAGGGCACGGACGCAACCGGATCACGCATTGACAAAAACACCGCTTTGTCTTATGTTTGCCATCCGGCTTACATAGGAGGTCATCATGGCCATTGCCAGAAAGTCCCGGTGCACCGTCAAACGGAACTTGCTCACAATTTCGATTCGGAAGAAGAGAGTATACGCTCCTGAAGACATGGAAGATCTCCGTGAACAGCTCGTGTTCCTTGCCATGGCGCTGGCGAAACGGCAGTCGCCGCGATTCATTGCGCCGATCATGACAGAGAGTGCGCTTGACGTCACGGTCCACGCTCAAGGCGTCACGTGCGGGGTCGTCCTGCGCAGGTACCGTTTTCGTCCGGAGAACTGTGAACGCGAGATCGAGTCTTCCCAGGCGACCCATCCCATGACGTGGCGCGAAGGGCTCGAAGATCTGTAAGCGTATCTGCGGAGGGAACTGCACAAGAAAGCAAAGGAGCTTACGGCGCGCGCTGCGGCATGCAATGAGCTCGCCGGCGGCATGATGGTTAACACGGAAGCGCTTCCCGGCCTTCAGGCCTCGTAACCTTCCCCTCAACAATCTTACGGGCCTGATCGGTTACTCCGAACGGGCTCGTTTTTGTTTTTTGCGCGCATCATCTATACTCATTTTTACGTGGTGCATGGGCGCTATGCAGAACAAAACGACGAAGAAACGCGTTGTGCGAACATCGTTTCGCGCCGCACGGCCTTCCGGGAGAGATGCATTTAGCATTTGGCGTTTGGCATTTGGCCAAAGGAGTCTCCGCGTGAGCCAAACGCCAAAAGCTAAACGTCAAACGCCGGGTGTTAAAACAGTTCGGATGTCTATGCGTCGTTACACTAACGCGAAAAAGAAAAGGGGGAAGACGCGCGCGCGGATCGAAACGCTTCGCGTTTTTTTGATACGAATATGGAGCGTCGTCAGGCGCGCCATTCCCACGAAGCTCATGCATCCGCTCGTGCGACAGCCCGGCGGCCTCCATCCGTACATGCGCACCATGTTCCTGTCGCTCATCATCGGGTCCATGCTCGTGTTCTGGTCCGCCATCTACTATGTGGAAGTTGATGCCGCGACTGCGCCTCTGCTCTCTGCGGAGAAGATTACGTT
>Ga0315532_1003404_pt1 | contig 10214 bp, 4 predicted proteins | sample SalMarWE160370MG_FD_203082 | JGI IMG/M metagenome (GOLD analysis project Ga0315532, IMG submission 203082) | Salt marsh sediment microbial communities from the Plum Island Ecosystem LTER, Massachusetts, United States - Salt Marsh Sediment WE1603-70 ... | reverse complement strand
TAATTGGGTTGACCGGATCCAAAATAACCTGAAGGAGAACGCCAAAAATGAGCATAAGCGAAGCCAGGCCAAAACGCAAAAACCGGACCATCACACTATATTTGGGCAATACCTTGACAGAATACGAAACGACCTATTTAACAGATGAAGGCATCCAAGCCGTGATTCGAAGAGTTGAGATTGCAGACAGCCTCGATTGGGGTTGCCTGGCGACGGGACACCATGAAGGGTGTCCCCGGCAGTTACATTTCACTCATCACGGCAGTTATACTCGTTGGGCCGAGCACTTCAATGGTACAAAATCGTTGGTTACGATACTACGGGTGAGATGTTTGGACTGCGAAGCTGTCTTCACGGTTCAACCCTCGTTTATCATACGCTACAAGCGTTACGAAACAGACGCGACTGAAAAGTTGATGACCCTGCTATTCATCACCGAAGACAGCTATCGGATGGCTGGGGTCAGTCAAGCATTGGGCATAGATACCCAGCAAGTGGGTACCTGGACAGCCTTGGAAAAGGAGCAGCAGCGTGCCATTCAACCCAAGGCCTTATGGGGACTCGTACAGTGGTTTGGACAATTGTCGCCCGCTCAATTGAACCTGGCCTTGGGTGTAGAACCACCTGAATACATTATCGAAGACGAGAAGCATGTCAAAGAGTGTGGACAAAAGGCCTATGTTCCTATGATTTACGCCCCCAAAGAAGCTTTGATTTGGTGGGTGGACTACCTTCACAGTACTGCTGAGGATGAGTTGAAAGACAGTTTAGAGCGATTTAAGGCAATCAGTGAGCGTTTGAGCCACATTGCCGGTGCCACCGTAGATGGATGGGAAGGCGCCCAAAATGCTCTGCAGGCCGCTTTTCCAGGCATTACTTTAGAAGAATGCCATTTCCACGCTCTGCTCAAGCTCGGAAAGCACTTGGCAACCTATAAACGCCAACGGAAACGAGTTGGCAATCCAGTTTCGAACGAGGAAGAGGCTGGTATCCGTGCAGCCTTTATGGAGGTACTCAAGGCGACTACACCCGAAGCCTACCAACAAGCATTGGACGAATTGCCTGATGCTTTCAAACACCCTACCTTGGCTTCTCGTAAACGGTCGCTGATAGAAAAGCAGGCATTGTTCCAGGCTTGGACCACAGACGATAAGTTGGCGGTGGTTACCACTGCCCTGGATCAGTGTATGAAGTTCTTGAAGCGCAAGTTTCAGAATATGCAAACCTTTCGTGGAGACGAGAGCGGCTTGGCTACTGTGAACGCTTGGGCGATCACGCGCAATTGTTGGCGCTTTCTCAAAGGGGCTATACGGGCCGGGCTATCACCACTTGAATTGGCTGGAGCTGATTTCATGGGCATTCCTTGGATGCAGCTGGTCAATTTGGTTCTGTCGGCCTGGCATGCATTGCCCTTCTCAGCCACGGCGCTGTGCCCAAGCACATAATTCGCTACTATGTCGAGGTTTCTCGCCCTGACTTTGATGCGCTCGCTCCATCGGAGCTAGGTTTTTCGCCACCAAAGCTGCTGCTTGAGAGCCTTGACTTGGCCTTGCAGTTCTTGGATAGGCCTGAAGAGGTGGAATTTACACCACTCGATGGATTGTCCAAGCAGATTGAGGCCACTGCGCGGTTGACTGAGCAACTGGGTGAAGTACAACAAGCCACTCAGGAGTCCATAGACAGCCTGAATTCTCAATATCAGCAAGCACGAGAGAGTCTAGAGGAGAAGAAGCAAGAAGGGTTGGACGAGGAGGTTCAAAAATGGGAAGCACGGTTGGCTCAGTTTGAGTTGCTAGATGACCTTCAAGGTTTGGAGAGCGAAGTGGAGGATCTTGAGGAAGCCACAAAGCGGATATCTACCGTCAACAAGTACATCCGACCGCTGCTGGACGCGCGGGATAATACCCTGAAGGATGTAGAAGAAATCCTTCTCATGGAGGCCATTGAGCGAATCTCAGACAGAGTGAATGAGGTTTATGAACGTATGAATCCTGATGAAGCGCTGAATAGGATCATCTTCAAGCCAGCCGGGGGACGCAACGTTGACCTGATAGTTGACGACGAGAACATAGACCTCAGCGACAAAGAACTCAGGCCACAGGCATTTCTCAGCGAAGGGCACTTGAATTGTCTGGGCATTGCGATTCACCTTGCTCTGCAAGAGGTCATAGATTCCCCCTATGATTTCGTGATCTTTGACGACCCACTCTATAGCATAGATGCAGGACACCGTAGGAAAGCACTGGATGAAATGTTTGATTTCGCCAAACGAACTGGCAAGCAGTTGATCATCGCGACCCATGATCCTTTGTTCTTCCACTATCTCAAGGAGAAACTGCGGTTCCGTCACGCTGATTTCGGCAACAAACAAATCTATCTGGTTATCAACTACTCTTCCACAGAGCCGGACATCATCCCAGAAAGAAGAAGCAAGGGGACTTTCCTAGACGCGGCAAAAGAGTGGCTCGTCGAAGGGTGTGACAGCTATGAACTGGAAGCCCTCTATGTGTTGATGCGTCGGGAAATAGAGTACCTCTGTGACAACTTGCTGAAAGGACAACGTGTTGCTGAATACGGCGAGAAATACGACAAACTGGACTCGCGCATAGATTTGCTGAGGAGACTGGAGCACATTGACGATACGGACATCAACAAACTGCAAGAAGCTCGGACTATCTGCAATCCTGCTGCTCATTACGATCCCTCAGGACGCGAGAGCTATACAGTGGCTCGTCAGGTTCTAACATCCATAGAAACGTTCCGCGATAAGTACCGAGTGGCTCTCTCTGATTCCTAGGTGTGCTTTGACTTGCGGGGTGATGTAACTGTGACCATCCAACTTTTTCTCGCCCCGGCCGCGGCCGGCAAGACAGCCTACGTCCTGGACCTCGTCCGTGATGCAGCCAAGGGCTTGCGGTCCATCCCCCGCGTCGTCGTGCCATCCTACCTGCAGATGCGCGCCTGGCGCCGCAGGCTGGCAGAGGCCGGAGGTGTCATCGGCGTGCGGGTGCTGACTTTTGACCGCCTGTATGCCGAGTGCCTGAGCGCCGCTGGCGAGGTCTACACCGAACTGAGCGAACCTGTTCAATACCGACTGATCCGGGCCGTCGTGGACGAGCTGCCCTTGACCCACTACGCACCCCTGACCGACCGGCCCGGCTTCATCCAGGTTTTGAAAGAGCTGATCGGCGAGCTGAAAGCTGCGCGAGTCTGGCCTGAGAGGTTCACTCAGGCTGTGGCTGCTCTGGGTGACGAGCCCCGGTTGCGTGAACTAGCTCATGTCTACGCTGCCTACCAGAAGCGCCTCCAGGACCAGGGCTGGGCCGATAGAGCTGGGCTAGGGTGGCTGGCGGTCGAGGCGCTGGAGGAGCGCGCACCCGACGTGGGCAGAGACTGGCCGCTGCTGGTGGTGGACGGCTTCGACAACTTCACACCGGTGCAATTGGCGCTGCTTAGGGTGCTGGCGGGCCGGGTAGGGAGGATGATCGTTACCCTGACCGGCACCGCCGACGGGTCTCGGCGGCCTCTCGTCCATCGTAGGTTTGACGACACGCGTCGGCGGCTGGAGGAGGCGTTGGACGTAGAAGCGGTGCCACTGCCTGAGCGCGTGTCGCATCAAGCGCCGGCATTGACCTACCTGGAAGCGAACCTCTTCCGCAGCGAGGCAGCCCAGGTTGAAGGCACCGGTACAGTTGACTTGATCGAGGCACCCGACCGCGCGGGGGAAGTGCGTGCCGCGCTGCGCTGGCTCAAGGAACGCCTGGTGGAGGATGGAATGCGCCCCGACGAGGTCGCCCTGCTGACCCGCGACATCGCTCCCTACCGCCCCTTCATCCAGCAGATCTCCGACGAGTTTGGACTGCCCATCCGCCTGATTGATGGTCTGCCGCTGCGTAAGAATCCGGCCATTGCCGCGCTGCTGGATCTCCTGCGTCTGATGTTGCCTGCCGACGACAACGACGAGGAACTGGCCCTCCCCCGCCGCCCTGTGATCGAGGCCTGGCGCTCGCCCTACTTCGACTGGTTGGCACTGCCAGAGGGAGGTGCAAAAGAGCCCATCGGCATCGCCCCGGGGGACGCCGACGCGCTGGACGCCGCTGCCCGTTGGGGACGGGTCATTGGTGGGCGCTCGCAATGGCAGGAGATGCTCGACGACCTGGCTGGCCTCTCCCGTGTGCCCGACGAGACCGAGCTCGACGAGGAGCGGGGCGTGCCCGCGGCCGTCCCGGTGGACACCGAGGCTGCAGCGCTGCGGGCCAAATTCCGCCGTTTCGTCCGGCGCTTGACACCGCCGGAGCGAAAACGCTCGTACCGTGAGTTTGTCGGCTGGCTGGAGGCGCTTATCGGTCCCGACCCTGAAGCGCCCGCCCGCTACAAGATCCCCGATGAGCCGACCGCCCTGCAGGTCGTGGCGCAGGCCCGCACGGGCGACGAAGCCATCGCCGACGAGGACGTGGCAGCGCTACAGGCGCTCAAGGACGTGCTACGCGGCTTGGTCTGGGCCGAGGAGGCGCTGGGCACGCCGCCGATTGACTTTGGGCGCTTCTTCGACGAGCTAACGGGTGCGGTGGAGGCTGCTTTCTACCGCCTGCCGGTCCGCCCCGACTGCGAGGAAATCACCGTCGCCGACGTGATCCAGGCCCGTGGCGTCCCGTTCCGCGCGGTGGCTGTGCTGGGGATAGCCGAGGGCGCCTTCCCCGCCACGCTAAGCGAGGATCCCTTCCTGCGCGACGCCGACCGGGCGCGGCTGAACGAATGGCTCGGCTGTGAGCTGGAGCCTTCCACCGCCAGCGCCGAGGCTGAATACTTCTATGAGATGGTTACCCGTCCGCGAGATAAATTACTCCTGACGCGCCCACGCCTGGCCGACACCGGCGCCCGCTGGCAAGCCTCGCCCTTCTGGGAAGAGATGCGACATTTAATAGTGGAGCCAGAGAAATTGGTCAGCGCAAGCCTACCCTCCCCGGCCCGCGCTGCGTCTTGGCCCGAACTGATGGAAGCGCTGGCCACCTGCCCGGACGCGGACCAGGCGTGGGCCTGGGTGAAACGGGAGGCACCGGCCCGCCGGGCCGCACTGGAGGCGGCGGAACGGATCCTGGCCGTGCGTCACGCCGGGGCCACCGGCAGCGCCTACGACGGCTACCTGGGCCATCTGCGCGCCGACTTCGCCCGCCGCTTCGGCACGCGCCACACCTGGAGCGCCAGCCGCTTGGAGACCTACCGTACCTGTCCGTTCTTTTTCTTCATCGGGAAGGTCTTGGGACTGGAGCCACGGGAGGAGCCGGAGGAAGGGCTCGACGCCCGGCAGTTGGGTACCATCTACCACCGTATCTTCGAGCACCTGTACCAGACCCCAGCCGTCGAGGACCCTACCGACCTCGACCAACTGCTGGACGCTTTGCCCGACGTTGCCCAGGCGATCCTCGACGAAGCACCCCAACGTGAGGGTTTCCGCGAGACAGCCTGGTGGGTGCAGACTCGCAAGGAGATTGTGGAAAACGTCCAGCGTTCGCTGGAGGCCCTGGACGCGCTACGGGGCGCGTTCGTGCCCTATCAGCACGAGGCCCCCTTCGGCCTACAGGGGGAGCCGCCGCTAGTCATGCGCGATGGCGGCGACCAGATCCGGCTGCGCGGCTTCATCGACCGGGTGGACCGCACGCCGGAAGGGCATGTGCGCGTCATCGACTACAAGACCGCCGGCCCCTACGACTTCAAGAACTACGCTGTCCGCCAAGGCAAGAAGCTCCAGCTCCCGCTTTACGCCCTGGCCGCGCGGGAGGCGTTGGGCCTGGGAGAGGTGGTCGACGGCTTCTACTGGCACGTCCGGCACGCCGAGCCCAGCTCGTTCACGCTGGAGAAGTTTGGACCGGAAGAAGCAGTGCAGGTCGCCGTAGAGTACGCCTGGGAGGCGGTGCGCGGCGCGCGGCGCGGCTTCTTTGTGCCCCGGACGCCCGATGGTGGCTGCCCGACCTACTGCCCGGCGGCGGCCTTCTGCTGGCATTATCAACCACGGTTTGGAGGCTGAGAGACAGTGCATCCCATCGTCGCCCAGATGTCACCCAGCGATGAACAACGCCCGGCCATCCTAGCTCGGGACCGCGACGTCGTGGTCACCGCCGGTGCCGGGACGGGCAAGACCCGCACGCTGGTGGCCCGCTATCTCTCGCTATTGGCCGAAGGGCTTCCATTACGGAGGATTGTCGCCATCACCTTCACCAGGAAAGCTGCACGGGAGATGCGCAACCGCGTGCGTGACGAGGTGCGTCGCTACTTGGAACATCTAGATCTGACCGACGATGAACGCGGCCAGTGGCTAGACATCTATACCGCGCTCGACGCCGCCCGTATTGGCACCATCCACAGCCTCTGCGTCGAGATCTTGCGCGCGCACCCGGCCGAGGCGAAGGTCGATCCGCGCTTCGAAGTGCTTGATGAAGGGCAGGCCAACGTGCTCAACTGCCGGGCGGTGGACGAGGCGATGGCCTGGGCCGCCGACGACGACCAGGCTGTGGCGCTCTTCGGTCTGCTGGGAGAGCGCGACCTGCGCCGAACGCTTGAGACGCTGATGGCGCACCAGCTGGATGTCCAGGACACCTTCGACACGCTCCCGCCGGACGTGTTGGGGCACTGGAAGCAGACCTTGGAGAAGCGCCAGGGGACCATCCTGCGTGCCCTGTTCGCCGATCCTACTTGGCGGGACGCCGTCACCACACTGCGGCAGAACGTCCCCGACGATCCCGATGATCGGATGGCGATCCAGCGCCGGATCGCATTGGCGGCAATTGACGGCACGAGGGGCCTGCTGTCCGATCGCCTGACCTCGCTTGCGCACCTTGACCAGATCAACCTGAGTGGTGGTCGTCAAAACGCCTGGCCCGGTGGTAAGACGCAGACGAAGGCCGTGAAGGACGCTTTACGCACGTTGCGCTCGCTCTGGCGTGAGCAGTCGGATCTGTTGGAATTGACCTTGACGTCGCTGGACGGGGCGCTGGCTGAGGCCATCCCCGTCCTGTGCACGGCCTTCGATGTTGCCCAACGGCGCTATGACGTCTTCAAACGGGAGCGGAACGCCCTCGACTTTGACGACCTGGAGGGCGGCGCGCTGGCGCTGCTCAAGAACCACGCGGCGGTGCAGGCGCACTGGCAGGAGGAAATCCAAGCTATCCTGGTGGATGAGTTCCAGGACACCAACGGGCGTCAACGCGACCTGGTGACGCTCCTGAACGGCGAAGGAGGCAAGCTCTTCGTCGTCGGCGACGCCAAGCAGTCCATCTATCGCTTCCGAGGCGCCGACGTGACTGTCTTCCGTGACGAACGGGAGCGGATCGAACGAAACGGCGGAGCCGCCTACCGCCTGGAAACGTCGTACCGCGCCCACCGCGTCTTGGTCCAAGGGCTCAACGACCTGCTCCGCCCGGTGCTGGGTGAGGAGATCGCCTCACTCCGCCCCTGGGCTGAGCCTTTCGCGCCGTTGAAACCGCATCGCCAGCAGCCTGGCCTTGGCTTCGAGCCGCCGTACATCGAGCTCCATCTGACCGTGGGCAGCAAAAGCGACGGCGCGCGGGATCGGGCTGCCGACGTGCTGGTCGAGCGCATCGTCGAGTTGGTAGGAAGCGGGGCGCAGGTGGTGAAGGACGGCAAGCCCCGCGCGTTAGAATACGGCGACGTGGCGATCCTCTGCCGCGCCTCGAGCTCCTTCGCCGCCTACGAGGATGCCCTGGAGCGGGCCGGCATGCCCTTCCTCACCGTGGCCGGGCGCGGCTTCTACGGGCGCCCCGAGATTCGCGATCTGCTCAACGCGCTTCGTGCCCTGGCCGATCCCACCGACGACTTGGCGCTGGTGGGCCTGCTCCGCTCCCCGGCGATGGGCCTTTCAGACGAGGCACTCTACCGACTCTGCCGCGAGCGCGACCAGGCCGACGAGCACTTTTCTTTGTGGGACGTGCTGCGGAGCGGCATGGCGCTCACCGGTGAGGACGCCGAGCGGGCGGATAGAGCCGTCTGCATCATCGCCGATCTGCACAACCAAGCCGGCCGCACCGCCGTGGCCGATCTGCTGAAGGCCTTACTAGATGCCACCGACTACCGCGCCGCGCTGATCCAGAGTGGGCAGCGTCGAGGTGCGCGTAACGTCGCCAAGCTGCTGTCTGACGCCCATGCCAGCGGCATCGTGAGCGTGGGGGAGTTCGTGGAATACGTGGACACCCTACGCGACGCCGGCGCCCGCGAGGGCGAGGCTCGCGCCACCGCCGAGGGCGCCGTGCAAGTGATGACCGTCCATGCCGCCAAGGGGATGGAGTTTCCCGTGGTCGCCATCGGCGATGTGACTTACGAGGGGAGCAACCGCTCCCCCACGCTGATCGATCCCAAGCTGGGCGTGCTGCTGCCTGTGAAGGATGAGGACGACGAGCGTGCGGCGATCTATCAGTTGGGCAAGGCGCGGGAGGACGACCAAGACGACGCTGAGTCCGATCGGCTGCTCTACGTGGCGGCCACCCGCGCGCGGGAGCTGCTGCTCCTCAACGGCTGCGTCAAGTTGACGAGCAAAGGCAAGCCCAGCAGAAGACGGATCGGTTGGCTGGAGAAGCTCAGCGGCCCCGATGGGCTTGGCTTGATGGGAACGAAAATCCCCCACGACGAGGAGGGGGCGGAGAAGCGACATATCGACGGTCTGCAGGTGGGAGCGACGCCGGTTGCGTGCTTTGTCTATGAGCCGGACTATGCCTGGAAGCGCCGGCCGTCCGGGGCCAAAGCGAAGGCCACCGCGCCGACGCCGCTGCCGCCGCCCTTGATGGCGCCGGTGACGACGGGCGAGGAGCACGTGGACGAGCGCACAAAGGAACAAGAGCGCCGCCCGCCCCGACGCGTGTGGCGCGTGGTGCCGGCGACGGAGAAACCCTGGGCACCTTCGTGGGTGGTCGGCTCACTGGTGCACGAGGCGCTGGCCGCGTGGCACTTCCCCGACGAAAGCCTCGACCAATGGGCCGAGGCCCGTGCTCGCGGCTGTGGCCTCACCGATCCCCGGCAGTTGGCCAATGCCGTCAGCCGCAGCCGACGTCTCCTGTTCTGCTTCCGAAATCATTGTCTGTTCGAGGAGATGAATAAAGCCGACCGTCGGCTGCACGAGGTGCCCTACAGTATCATCATAGACGGGCGCCTTGAGAGCGGGATCATAGATGTCCTGTATTTTAGCAGGCAGGAGAGTTGGAAGCTAGTGGAGTTCAAGACTGACGATCTGCGGAATGAAAGTCAGTTGCGGAAGAGGGTGGAGGAATATATCCCTCAGGTAAGGCGATATACACAGGCGATAGAGAGTCTTCTTGGCCAGGAACCAAGGGCGATGTTGTGTTTCCTGGATTATAAGGGCAGGGTTCGTATCGTGCATTGTAATCCCCAAGGAGGCAGCAAATAGCCATTGGATCATAGTTTAGGTAGGGTATGAATCATTCAGAAATACCCGAACAAGAAGTTGCTCAATACTGGGATGAGAACGCCAATCTATGGGCCGATCACGTCCGCAAAGGGTGGGATAAGTACCGTGAGCACTTCAACAATCCCGCCTTTTTTGAGTTCGTCGGTGACCTGAGCGGCAAGACGGTTCTGGATGCCGGTTGCGGAGAGGGTTATAACACGCGACTCCTCGCCAGAAGCGGGGCGCGGATGACGGGGGTGGACATTTCCGAGAGGATGATCGAATTGGCTCGACAGGCGGAGCAAAGGGAACCCCTTGGGATTCGGTACGAGCTAGCATCCTTTTCTGACCTTTCTCTTTTCGACGACGCATTCTTCGACACTGTGGTCTCATCTATGGCGCTGATGGATGGTCCTGATTTCGAGGGCGCCGTCCAAGAGATTTCTCGGGTGCTTCAGCCAGGTGGCGAGTTGATGTTCAGCATAATCCACCCGTGTTTCGTGACCGGAGGGTACGGATGGATTCCTAATGAGCATGGAAATGACGTTAAGATCACGGTGTCCGACTATTTTGCTCGCGAACCCTGGGTGGAGCGTTGGAAGTTTTCAAAAGCCCCAGGATCAGAGAACGTTGAGCCCTTTGCCGTGCCCAGGTTTCCCAGGACGCTCTCCGACTACCTCAACGCTCTGATCGAGGCAGGATTCGTCTTGAAACGAATAAAAGAGCCCCGGCCGTCTCAGGAGATATGCGAGAAGCATCCCCGGCTCCAGAGGTGGCGGGATCACGCAGCCATATTCCTGTA
>Ga0315532_1003392_pt1 | contig 10228 bp, 14 predicted proteins | sample SalMarWE160370MG_FD_203082 | JGI IMG/M metagenome (GOLD analysis project Ga0315532, IMG submission 203082) | Salt marsh sediment microbial communities from the Plum Island Ecosystem LTER, Massachusetts, United States - Salt Marsh Sediment WE1603-70 ... | reverse complement strand
ATCCTCGACTTGGTCAAACAGGCACAGCATGCCCTGCGGGGCTTTGACGTCCATGTCGCCGCTCCTTTCAACAACGGTTTCCGTTGCCCACGAGGCCTCACCGAGGCATGCCGATTCCTATTATCGACCACCGACGCCCCAAAAACTCAAACCGCTCCGCCCGGCAATGGTAATCTACAACAGCTCGTCCCCCAGAACCCGATTAATACGAATATCAGATGAAGATTGCCGATTGGTCGCAAGCGAGCCTCGGGCTTACAGCCCGCGCGGCGCTGCAAAATCCGATAGAGTCGGAACATCGATTCGGCAGTCTACGAGTACAATCCGTATAAGATGCGATTACCCTGCCGTTGTCGGCCTGCCTGTCGCGCGCAGGTTGACATCTAATCGGACGGGGTTAGATTGCCGGGTGTGGAACGTGGCTTGGTGCAGGGACGTCCGGGACGCGGGTGAGACGTCGTGCGCGTGCGGGCAAGCCCATAGCTTGGTCATCCATGATCGGGCTCATAGCTCAGCTGGCAGAGCGCGTCGCTGATAACGACGAGGTCATAGGTTCGAATCCTATTGGGCCCATTAACGTAAGTAGCTGAATCGTAAGCACTTATCCATGAAAGGCACGCCCCCCGCAAGTTGCTTTTGAGGACAAAACTTCCTCGTCAACGGACGGCTTCAGAGGCCATCTGAGTACCCCAAGCGGCCCGCGAGCGGAGCGGAGCCCCTGGCGCGCGCAGCGTAGTGAGCGGGCCGCATCACGATCCCGAGCCTTCTATCCTTAAGACCACTTTCATCCGTGCACCGGCTTTGGGCTGGATCGGTCGCGATCGGCCCAGTTATCCATTCGTGCCCCGTCGCAGGGGACGGGGTCACATGATCTCATCCGGTGCGGGCGGCCCAATTACGAAGAGGTCTGAAGCCGCCTTAGCCGGCAGCAGCAACCATAAGTTCTACGGGCTGGCCCGTTCCCGGATGAGACCGCTTAGCTTTCGACCGTCGACACGGACGACGTGGGCGTGTGTCCGTGTAATCCGTCTCCTTCGTCCACATCGCGTAGCCGACACGACACAACTCGTGGGCCACGACAATGTACCCGCGGCCACGATTCCGTTTCCCACCGTCGGTGTAGCGGTCAAAGATCTTTCGAAAACGCCCTCCGCGACGAACGGCTCCGTGAGCCGCTTGGACCCACGCGGTCTTGAGCGTGAGGCGTCCCACCTTGCCCACGTGGCGCCCCTTCGGGGACTCGTCGTCGTCAGCTTCACCGCTATCGTAGGCGCGTGGCACCAAGAGGCTGTAGGAGGCCAGGTATGACGCCGATCCTGCAAACGAATACCACATCGCCTATGAGTACGACCAGGGCGGCAACCGAACAAAGAAGATCGAATCCACGGGCGGGTGCAACCGGATCGAGACGGTGTACTATTACGACGTTGACAATCCCGATTACTACGGCAGCTTTAACAACCGGTTGATGTTCTACAAGACGTACGAGACCTGCCGCGTCTTCGAGGACGATGGGTACGAGGGCAGTTGCGGAACCGAGGAGCTGGTCTCGACCACGTGGTACTACTACAACAACGAAGGCAACGTCACCAACGTCATCACCGAGAAGGCCGACCCCTATTCGGTGCCCTTCTATGAGGGCACGCGGCTGGAGTATGCCAGGAATGGCCGGGCGGTGACGTATGTCCTGGGCGAAAGTTGGGGCAACGAGCATTCGTATGACATCGCCTACGCGCGGGAATTCCGATATGATGGCGCCCGGCAGAGGTATATGAACCGGGAGCTTGATCCGGGACATATGTGGGGTACGCCCCAAGCACTAAGCACCGTCTGGTCGGACTACGACGGGGACGAGATCTATGGCGATTTCACGGTTGACGGCCAGACCCAAACCGACGTCCGCTCGTTCGACTTGGGCTTCGGTAAGTTCAATTGGACCGCCAGCCAACCCGATCCGGCCACAGTCCATCATTATCATACGGACACGAGCGGTACGACGGTACAGGTATACCAGCTCGCCCATAGCGTACCTGCGGACACCTGGAACGGAAGTGAACCGGGCGACCAATCATGAAAACGGAGGTTGTGCCATGTTAGTGCTGTGCCGGAAAAGGGATCAAGCGGTGGTGTTCGGAGGTGCAGGCCGACTCGAGGACATCGTCAAGATCACCGTGATCAAAGTCGATCGCAGGAACGTAACGCTGGGCATTGATGCCAAGTCGGATGTCCCTGTCTACCGGGAGGAGGTGTGGGAACGAATCCGCACCAGCCATTTCCGTGACCGTCCGACCGGCAGTCTTGATCGAACGGGATCACAAGACGCAAAGGAAATGGCGAGCGTGCTTTCCGTAAGGTGACAGGGTGAGAACGAAATTGGCCCATCGAACGCTCGGGGGCCAGGCGACCTGAGAAGGAGAATGAAAATGTCAGTAAGAGAGTGGAAAACGTCTAGCACGATGTGGCTTGTCCTACTAATACCGGTCGTTTCTTTGCCCGGATGTGGATTGTTGGGTGTGACGTCACCGTCGGGCGACGCCGACGGGGATGGCGTGCGCGACGCGCTCGATCAATGCTCCAACACTTCCGAGGGAACGCCCGTCGATACTACGGGATGTCCGGTAACCGGCAATGCCGATACGGATGGGGACGGGATTCCCGACAGCGAAGACGACTGCGCCAATACCGCGGCTAGCACGACAGTCGATGCCACCGGCTGCGCGCCACAGCAACTCGATGGAGATGGCGACGGTGTGTCGGATGCGCTGGACGAGTGCGCCCTAACTCCCGTGACGGTTGCTGTTGACGACCGCGGATGTCCGGTCAGTGCGCCCGGCACGGCGGACGGTGATGACGATGGCGTACCCGACGATATCGATCAGTGCGCGAACACCGCGGTCGGGGCCGACGTGGACCCCAACGGATGCGCCGCAAGCCAGCTCGACACGGATAGCGATGACGATGGCGTGCCAAACGATATCGACCAATGCGCGAACACCGCGGTCGGGGCCGACGTGGACGCCAACGGATGCGCCGCAAGCCAGCTCGACACGGACAGCGATGACGATGGCGTGCCAAACGATCTCGATCAATGCGCGAACACCGCGGTCGGGACCGACGTGGACGCGAACGGCTGCCCCGTAACCACGCCTCCACCGGCGACGGGACCAGCGCCAGTAGTCCTTGGAACGGCCGGCTATTTTGTGATTTTGGCAAAATCAGGAATCGATACCGTACCGAACTCCGTAGTGACTGGAGATATTGGAGTTAGTCCAATCGACTCCACTGCCATAACGGGATTTTCATTAATACTCGATGCCAGTACCACATTTTCGACCTCCACTCAAGTTACGGGAATGGTATTCGCAGCCGACTACACCCCTCCAACCCCAACCAACATGACCACGGCCATAAGCGACATGGAAACCGCGTACACCGACGCCGCCGGACGACCAACACCCGATTTTACTGAACTCGGCGCTGGTGATATTAGCGGTCTGACACTCGTTCCCGGCCTGTACAAATGGGGCACTGGGGTGTTGATTTCAACCGATGTCACTCTGAGCGGTGGCGCAGACGATGTCTGGATCTTCCAGATAGCCGGAGGTATTACTCAAGCTTCGGCTTCGAGCGTTATCTTGACCGGCGGTGCATTGCCTAAGAACATCTTCTGGCAGGTCTTTGGTGCTGTCGCCATTGATACGAATGCGCACTTTGAGGGGATCATACTGTGTCAAACAGAGATCACCCTGTCGACTGGAGCATCGATAAACGGCAGACTGCTGTCGCAGACTGCGGTCACTCTTGATCAGAGTACGGTTACACAACCTGCACCGTGATGACTTGGTTATTGCGCGTGAAAGGCGAAGCGGAAATGTCAGAACAAGGAAAGCTCCAGTGTGAAGGAAAACAACTATGAAGCGATGGCATGTTTCGAGATTGTGCATCGTTACCGCAGCGGCCGAGGAGCGACAGCGGCGTTGGAACCTTGAAATAAGCTTCCAACAAATCCGCCACATTTTCGTTGGCCGAAGACCAAGCCACGCATCTGAAGGGCAAGAATGCCGAGTAGAATCGTTTGTCGTTTGACAGTCTTACAAGGGGTCGAGAGATGAACCGCAAACGCCTGGTAGCGACAGGAATCATACTGGTCGTCCTGGGGGCAGTAGCGTTGATATGGCAAAAAATCGGCTATACGCAACGCGAGACATTGGTAGACGTTGGGTCAGTCAACATCACGGCCGACACCGAGAAGAGTTGGACATTGCCGCCAATCCTGGGAGGTCTCGCGCTGGCCGGCGGAGTCGGGCTGATCGTGGTCAACGCCCGCAAATCATAGGCGATGGTTGTAAGGAGAATACCGATGACCAGAACGGTTCCGTTGCGAGAGGAGCAGGCATGGTTCGCCCTGGCGGACGCAGAGCATTGTCGGCTCTTGTGCTGCCGCTTGACCGAGCAGGGCACACCCCACGTTGACGAGTATGACGTGTTCGAGAATACGTTTCCAGAACATGAACACCTGCGGCCGCAAACCGGCGACGGCATGACACATGATGTCGAGGAGAAGGAGCGACGCTTCGCGGGGAGGATCGTGGAAAGGTTGCAGGAGAACGTCAAGAAGCACGAGATCGATTGCCTGGTCATCTTCGCACCCGCTCGCATGCTCGGCGAACTCCGGAAGGCTTCCTCCCGACTGCTGGCGGGACACCTTAAGGAACTCGAGGGCAATCTGATGCGCCTCGATGCCGGCCAATTGGCGGAACATCCGATGATCCGCGAACTGGTGCAGGGGACGCATGAGGCATGATTAGGCGGCATTTGGGGTCGTAGTCGGTTTTTCTTATGAAGATTGGATCTTGTAACAAACCAAAAGGAGCGACACAAATGAAGTCCATCGTTTTTCTTGCGGCGATTCTGGTAGTCGCCTGTACAGGAGTGAGTCTAAGCACAGCTCGGGCATTACAGCCGCCGCCGCGGCCCGCCGGCGAGGACGGCGTGCAGGTGCTCACGCGCGGGCCCGTTCATGAGGCGTTTGCCGAGACGGTCACATACGATCCCGAGCCGGGTATCGTCGTGGCCAGGCCGCCTCCGAATCCGATCGAGGAAATGGTGCCGGACCAGAGGCCGGATGGAGTCGACGTCACCTGGATTCCGGGCTACAGCGCCTGGGATGACGAGCGGAATGACTACCTTTGGGTCAGCGGCGTGTGGCGCGCCCCGCCGCCGGGTCGTCAATGGATGCCCGGATATTGGGGAAGAACGCAACAGGGTTTCCAGTGGACTGCTGGGTTCTGGGGCGATGCGCAAACGAACGAGGTGGAGTATTTACCCGAGCCGCCCGAGACCGTCGAAGTCGGCCCCAGCGGCATACCTCCTACGTCCGACCACATATGGATCCCGGGTGCCTGGATTTGGCTTCAAGGGCGCTACGCCTGGCGTCCGGGTTACTGGGTGGCCGGGTACGCCGATTGGGATTGGGTTCCCTCCCATTACAACTGGGCGCCTCGCGGCTACGTGTTTGTCGACGGCTACTGGGATTACTCCGTTCGCAATCGTGGTGTCCTTTTTGCCCCGGTGTATTTCGACGCAGGTGTCTACAGCCGTCGCGATTACCACTACAGGCCGTCAACCGTCATCAGCCTGGGCGTCTTTTCGGACCACCTGTTCGTACGACCTTGTTACAATCACTATTACTTCGGCGATTACTACGACGCCGGCTACCAAGACGCGGGGTTCTACTCTCGGCATTCGTTCCGGTCGAGCCATCGCGGCTACGATCCGATTTACGCCCATCAGCGCTGGACGCATCGGCAAGACCCTGAGTGGGATGCCCGTCTCCAAACGGATTTCCGGCACCGCCGCGAGCACATCGAGGCGCGACCGCCGCGCACTTTTCGCGCCCAGATAGCCCTAAACACCGACGGAGGCACGAGGGAGGGCGGCCTCGTGATCGCCGCCACCTTCGATAACTTCGTGCGAAGCAAAGACAGTTCGGTGCGATTCCGCGCGGTGGACGATGCGGAAAGGCAGACCTTCGTGACGCGTGGGCGGGAAGTCCGGAAGTACCGCGAGGAACGGCAAAGGCTGGAAACCCATGCGACGGATCGGTCGGCCGATGACCGTACCCGTCAATTCGCACCGGCTAGAGCGATCATTCCCAGGTCCCCGATTATGGCGAGGCGCCCCAATGAATTCGCCAAGGACCGAAGGCCCCCGACGAGACACAAGGCGCCGGAGCCGGATCCGAGAGTCGAGGCCAAGCCAAGAAAAGCTCGCGCCCAGGCTGAGTCTCCGAAGGCGAAGTCGCAGGGGAAACGAGAGTCCCCCGCGAGGAAGCCGAAGGTGAAGAAAAACAAGGGCAAAGGCAAAGGCAAAGATAAACCTTAGACGAGTGAACTGGACAACGTGTACAAAATGGGAGTCTGCGATGAAGACATTGATGAAGGTGCTGGTCGTGCTGGCGATCTGCGTAGCAGGGCTGGGGTTTTACAGAGGCTGGTTCTCCCTGTCGAGCCGCGGCCGCGATGCCGAGAACAATAAGATCAACGTCAGCCTGACCGTGGACCCCGACAAGATGAAAGATGATGCCGAGAAGGTGGAGGAGAAGACTGCGGAGCTTACCGACAAGGCCGCGGCGCAAGCCAAAGAGCTCGGCGATTAGGCAGAAGGCAATGTGAACTCGGATGATAAATAGGGGACGCGAAGAGAAGTTAGCCGTGAAACGACACACGATGCTACTCCCTGCGTTCGCCCCTTTCTGAAAGGGAAGTGAAATGCTTTCCACGATTCTGATCGTGATCTTGATTTTGACGGTTTTGGGTGCCCTGCCAAGGTGGCCTCACAGCAGAAACTGGGGTTATTACCCGAGCAGCGGGCTTGGATTGGTCTTGGCCGTGGTGGTCATCCTGGTGCTCCTGGGACGCATCTGATCATCAATGATGGGCAAATGGCTAAAACTTACAGTGATCGGCGCGGTGTGCGCGGTCGTCGTCGTTGGGGGAGCGGCGTGGTTGTACGTTCATCTCGGCAAACGCGGGACATCGCGCTTGGAGCAGTGGATCGGCCGACAGATCGTCGGCGTCGTGCAGGGGCATCTCAACTGCACCGCAGGGTTCGAGACGTTGGACTATCAGGCGCCCAAGACGGTCGAGGTCACAGGTTTGTCGCTCTCGCGCGACGGGAACGAATTTGTCGGCGCGTCGCGCATGCTGATCAAGCTCGGTGAAAGGCCGCGAGTATCCGAGCCGATTCAGATCCAACTGATCGAGGTGGACGATCCGCACATGATGTTCAAAGCCGCCCCTGGCGGCGGGTTCGTGGGATGGAACAATCTGGTTCGTTCGGAGGTCGTTGAGAATCCCGACAGTGTCGAAGCCGGCAAACGACTGAGCGACGTGCTCGTGCTGCGGCACGTCGAGGTCAAGAATGGGCGGTTGGCCTACGAGCCGACGGACGGCAACGCCGCAATGCAGCTGACCGGGCTTGGCTTCACCATGGACACCGTTCCGGAGGCGGACGATCCCGGCTGGTATGCGCTGAACTGTGCGTTCGGGCGCGAAGGTCTGAGCGAGTTCAATGCGGAGGCGCGTTTGAATCTCGACACGGCTGTTATCGAGATCAAGCGAATCGAAGGGGCGGTGACACTGGACAAGGAGCAGTATTCGATCATGCCGCCGCCGGTGCAGGAGCTGCTTCGCAAGCACGAGGTGCGCGGGTCGCTGACGCTCAGCGTGTCGGGACGGGTGCCGCTGAAAGATCTCTTCGGCGCGGAATTGTCGGTGCGCGCCGCGTTGGACGGCGCCTACGCCACGGTCGACGAATACAAATTGCCGATTGACCGCATCGACGTATCGGTGGAAATGGCTGACCGTAACGTGGAGGCGACGCTTGCCGCGGAGTTGCTCGACGGCGACATCGACGCTCGGGCCAAGATTGAATTGGCTGAGGCCATGCCGGTCAATGCAGTCTGGAATCTCAAATCCATTGAGATCAGCAAGATGCTGCGTGATGTGGTGCAGGAAGGAGCTTCGCAATACGCGGGCAAGGTGTTCATCAGTGGCAGCGCGAAGGCGCGGTTGAAAGACATGCCCGCGTCGCTGAGCGGGTCGGGCGACTTCAGCATCACACAGGGCAACCTGACGTTCGTGCCTGGATTCACGGATCTTGTCCGTAAGGTCGCGCTGAACGCCTCGTTCGCTCAGCCGTCATTCGCCCACAAAGCCGGCGGGGACTACGTGATTCAGCCGCATGCGGTGCGGATTGAGCAGATGGAGATCGAGACGGATTGGATGGCCGCGCGCGTGCGCGGGGAAATCGATTTTGACGGGCAGATTGATCTAGACGTCAACGCCGGGCCTTTGGAAAAGCTACAGGCCATGCTGGGACGCGTGGGCGAACTCTTCGGACAAATCACGGATACGCTGGTGACGTATCGAGTACACGGGCCGATGATGAAGCCGATGATAACGGCCAGACCGTTTGGGTAGCGGGGCTGGTTGAGGCGAGGGGCTCCTTCAGTCCATTCTGTTGAGGTGCACGCGGCGGGGGCGGATGGGCGCGCGCGAGGATGCTCACGCCTGGACAGGTTTGTCTGCGATGCGGACGGAAAGGATCGCAAAATGCCAAAAGATACGAAGAAAATGGCGGCGGCTCGCAGCCGTTCGCAAATGAGCGTCAAGAAAGGAAAGGCGGCGGCGAAAGCGAAAGCGGTTAGCCGCGCGCTGGACGACGTATCGACGGAACGCCAAATCAAACGACGAAAGGAGCGCCAGCACAGCAAGACCGAGCAATAGGACGCGTACGGATGAGCATGGACCATACGGTGGCGTCCGAGACAGTCGCCTGGTTCTCGCACGAAGCGCCGAGAAAACCTTGAATCCGCGCAAACATCTGCGGTTCACCTGGTCTCGCGTACTCGGCGTGTGATTTGGAGGCTTGCATAATGCCTGACAAATGGCGTGATCTTTGCAATACCAAGCTCGTCACAGCCGCCGAAGCGCTCAAGGCCATCCGGCCCGGCAACCGCGTGTTCATCGGCTCGGCCTGCGGCGAGCCACAGGAACTCGCCCGGGCCATGACCGAGTTCGGTGACCGCCTGGAAGACACCGAAGTCATCCATGTGCTCACCCTCGGCGTCGCGCCCTATGCGGAGCCAAAGTACGCTCCGAACTTCCGGCCTAACGCGTTCTTCGTCGGCAGCAGCGTGCGCGATGCCGTGAACGAGGCGCGGGCCGAAAGAGAATTACCATGCTGATGAAAGTGCCCGACATTCCACCGGATGAGGCGTACCGCCTCTTCTGCACCGACCGCCGTCTTTACACTGAGCTTCGCAGCCTGCACGGGCGGGTCAGAAGCACGGATTCGCGCCCACGGTTGAGGTTGCACAGAGTCACGAGCAGTAAGGACTAGTGCTCCTTGACACCTGAAATGATGGATTGAACGTGGTCTTCTTGCCGACGAGGGTAGCTGACCTCCAGGTAAGGAGACCTGAGATGAACAAGAGATATGTGGTAACGTTGACCGACGAGGAGCGTCGGTCGTTGCGGGCGTTGATTTCGTCAGGGAAGGGTTCGGCTCGGAAGCTGACTCACGCACGGATTCTCCTGAAGGCGGACACGAGCGAAGGCGGACCAGGCTGGATTGACGCCGCCATCAGCGAGAGTATGGATGTCGGCACAGCGACGGTGGAGCGGGTACGGAAGCGTTTCGTGGAGGAAGGGGTGGAAGCCGCTTTGGTGCCACGCAAGGCTTGTCGCGAATACCCACGGAAATTGGATGGCGACGGCGAAGCGCACCTGATCGCGTTGGCTTACAGTGAATCCCCCCAAGGGCGTAGGCGCTGGACGTTGGAGCTTCTGGCGAATCGGATGGTCGCGTTGGGGCACGTGGATTCACTATCGTACCAGACGGTACATCGCGTTCTTAAAAAAAACTACGGCGGCAAAGTTCGCTGGACAACGCTGTTATGACCACGTGGAAGCGTGCTCCTGAGCCGGTGCGGAAGGCCTGACGCGCGTTTCCTTGAGGGTGTCAAGTCAAGTTTGCCGCCGTAGAAAAAAAATGAGCTTAAGCCCTGGCTGAAGAAACAGTGGTGCATTCCGCCGAAGGAAAACGCGTGGCGTGCTCCCCAAAAGTTGATCCAGCGGTTATGAGAGTCCATAGGCCCCGGGACGGGGCAGGGAGGACTCTCGACGAAGCGGAAGAGACATAGCCCGGAGCAGATCATCCGGAA
>Ga0315532_1003386_pt1 | contig 10237 bp, 7 predicted proteins | sample SalMarWE160370MG_FD_203082 | JGI IMG/M metagenome (GOLD analysis project Ga0315532, IMG submission 203082) | Salt marsh sediment microbial communities from the Plum Island Ecosystem LTER, Massachusetts, United States - Salt Marsh Sediment WE1603-70 ... | reverse complement strand
CTTCAATATTAAATACAACCCGTTTGGAACTTATTATACTTGCATTTTTATACTTCAGTTTTAGTTCATTTGGATTATCCCAATCTGAGTATTTAACTTCAAAAATCCAGGCAAAGAGCGCCTTTTCAGCATTCTTATACCTTGGAGAAGATAAATGATCCAGAAGAGTTTTTACCTTAATAATCCGCATGTACTGACAAAGGTACAAAAAACTTACCAAATAGGGTAATTTTTCAGAAAATATTTTGAAGAGCTTGAGTCCGTAATCATATCAGTCCAATCTTTTCCTGTCCTGAAGCTCTTTCCATTATAAAAGGTGCTTATTGCTCCTCTTTCAAATGTATCATCTTTTAAATTTAAAACTTTCTGGTATGATAAGTAAATTTCATGCATTATTTTAGCTTTCTGTTAACGGAAACAAAACAACCTGATGCCTGAATCCGGATCATTATACACAATTGTTGACATTGAGACGACAGGTGGCAGCTCCCGGAACGACAGGATTACTGAAATAGCAATCTTTGTTCATGATGGGGAAAAGGTCATTGACCAGTTTGTGAGCCTCATCAATCCGGAACGAAGCATTCCTTATTTCATTACAGGTCTGACAGGGATCAGCAATGAGATGGTGGCTGACGCACCAAAATTTTATGAAATAGCACGGAAAATCGTCGAAATGACCGAAGGGAAGATCTTCGTTGCTCACAATGCCGGTTTCGATTATCACTTTATCCGCCAGGAGTTTAAAAGCCTCGGGTATCGTTTCAAACGTGATATCCTGTGCACCCTGAAACTCAGCAGGAGACTTATACCGGGACTTCGATCATACAGCCTCGGCAATTTATGCGAAGAAATAAACATAAAAATCAATCATCGGCACCGTGCCAGGGGAGATGCTGAGGCAACCGTAAAGCTCTTTGAAATGCTGCTCTCCCTCGATGACGGATCATTGTCTTTTGGTAAAAAACCGCTACTGTCCGGTCTTAATCCTTCGCTTGATCCGGAAATTATTTCCGCCCTGCCGGAAGAAGCGGGGATCTACTATTTCTACGATGAAGATCAGGAGGTGATCTATATCGGTAAGAGCAGGAATATCCATCAACGGGTGCTATCTCATCTTGCAAACCATTCATCAAAAAGGGCTATTGAGATGAAAGATCGGATCACCGATATCGGGTATGAACTGACAGGTAATGAGCTGATCGCCCTGATCCGTGAATCGTATGAGATCAAAAAGATCAAACCGGTGTATAACCGATCGCAGCGAAGAACCTCCTTCTTTTATGGGATATATTCACATCAGGACGTCCGCGGATACATCTGTTTCTCGGTGGAGAAAAATTCATCGTGTGAAACACCCCTGACCTGCTTCTCATCCTTGGAGAGAGCAAAAAAACACATGGAAAAGTTGCTGGATGACCATCAACTCTGCCAGAAACTTACGGGCTTATATGAGAGCCGGGGAGCTTGCTTTCACCGGCAAATAGGGCTGTGCCATGGAGCCTGTATTGGAGAGGAACCCGTCAGTGAGTATAACGAAAGGGCAATAAAAGCACTGGAAACATTCAATTACATGCATGAGAATTTCTTCATCATTGATTCCGGAAGAAACGAGGAGGAAAGAGCGGTTGTCAAAATCAAAAATGGAAAATTCTGTGGATACGGCTATATCGAAATTCAGGATATCGGTTTTGGATTGGACACCTTTCACGATTGCATCATTTCCCATCAGGATAACCGGGATATCCAGCAGATCATCAAAAGCTACCTTAAGAAAAAGAGGGTGGAAAAAATCCTGGCTTTTTAATCTCCAGCACTGGAAAACGGCATCAGGTAGGTCAAATGCGACCCGCTCCTGACAAAGGCCTGCCTGCAATGTATTTTTTCAGTATTTAGGTAACAGGATTTTATTTTCTATTTCAAATCGTAATCATCTTTTAAATGAGTTAATTCTAATAATCCTTACTAGTTAGAGGATGAATTGTAAAAGAAATCCTGGTAAGGATTCAATAATGAATAACCCGGTACAAGCCCTGAAGGAACTGTCAGGGCTTAGTGCCGGGTATAGGGATAATAATATATACCAACCCTGAATGCCTGCCTGCTGGCAGGCAGGGGGTTGAATAATTACTATTTGATGATTTATATTCAACCCCTTTAGGGTTGTTAATCATCCATTACAAAGCACCACCGGTTAACACCGGTGGTTATTCACAATTTTACCCCTATCCGGGGTATTGAGTTGAATGAAAATTTCTACAGGCTTTTAATCTCCTGAATCAGTTTCTGAATGGAGTCCTTGGCATTTCCGAAGAACATGCGCGTTTTATCGTGGTAAAAGAGGTTGTTTTCAATCGCAGCATACCCCATGCCCATCCCCCGTTTCATCACGATAATGTTTTTCGCATCCTGAGCTTTGATGATTGGCATTCCGTAAATCGGGCTTGATGGATCTTCTTCCGCAGCCGGATTTACCACATCATTTGCCCCGATAACGACCACAACATCGGTGTTTGGAAGATCGGGATTGATCGTGTCCATCTCAACCAGCTTCTCATAGGGCACTTCAGCTTCAGCCAGCAGGACATTCATATGTCCCGGCATTCTTCCGGCAACCGGATGGATTGCAAATTTTACATCAACCCCTTTGTCCTCGAGAAGGAGTGCCATCTCATTGCAGACATGCTGAGCCTGAGCAACCGCCAGGCCGTATCCGGGGACAATCACAACTTTTTGAGAATAACTGAGCAAAACAGCAGCATCGCTGACAGTTATCTCCTTCATAGTACCTGCTGTTTTTTCCGCTGCTGCTCCACCCCCACCAAATGCTCCGACAATGACATTCAGTAAAGAACGGTTCATGGCCCTGCACATCAAAATGGTAAGTATAGTACCTGCCGAACCGACAAAAATACCTCCCAGTATCATGGCTTGATTCTGATAAATAAACCCGGCTAATGCCGCAGCAATTCCCGTGAAGGAATTCAACAGGGATATGACTACTGGCATATCTGCACCACCAATCGGCATCACAAACATCACACCGTAAACCAGGGTGAATGCAAGCAACAGATAGAGAAGCACTGCCTCAACATCCGGATTCACATCTCCCAAGAGAAGAAACAGCACCAGGAAAATGATGATCAGCAGAAGCACTCCATTGACATACTTCATGAATGGGGCAAAAATATCTCCCACCTTCCCATCCAGTTTTCCGTAGGCAATCATGCTGCCACTAAAAGCTACTCCACCGATTACCAGGCTGAGAAGTGTTACCAGCAGGGATTGATTTGCAGGATTGGTGTATTCCATCAGTGCTACCAGCGCAGAAGCCGCTCCACCGGTCGCATTAAAAAAGGAGACCAGCTGAGGCATGGCTGTCATCTGAACCCTCCTGGCAATAACCGCCCCCAGCACGGTTCCGATACCGACCGTAATCACAATGATGATGATATTGACAAATCCGATATTCGCTCCGCTACTGTCACGATGAAGCACAATGGTTGTCACCATGGCAAGCAACATACCGAATGCAGCCCAAAGGTTTCCCCGCTTTGCCGTATCGGGATGGCTCAACAATTTCAAGCCGATGATAAAACAAACAGCAGCTACCAGGTAACTGAATTCAAGAATGATCTCACCCCGTGTAATACCGGCTTCGTGAAGATAGGATTCCATGATGATTTTCTAATGTTTCTTTTTACGGAACATCTCCAGCATCCGGTCAGTGACAACAAATCCTCCGGCTACATTCAGTGTCCCAAATAAAACGGCAAGTATTCCCAGGACAAGATTCAGGGTTATCCGGCTGGTATCGGCATGCCCGACCAGGATGATCCCACCGATGATGATAATGCCACTGATGGCATTTGCACCTGACATCAGCGGAGTATGCAAAACAGATGGGACATTTGAAATGACTTCTATTCCGAGAAATATGGACAACACGATAATGAAAATGGCTGCCCTGTTATCAAATAAAATTTGAAGGATATTCTCCATGGTCACTTACTTTATTAATGCATTGATCCGGTCATTGATCACTTTCCCTTCATGGGTAATACAGGTGCTACTGATGATCTCATCTTCAAAATCCAAATTGAGCTTACCATCCGGGGTAATCAGGACCTTAAGAAAATTCAGCAAATTCTTTCCAAACATGCGGCTGGCATCAACGGGCATGGTGGAAGGATAATTCGATTTACCGATGATCCTGACCCGGTTATGAAAGACCGTCTTATCATTGACTGTTAACTCACAATTTCCACCGGATGATGCGGCAAGATCGATAATTACTGAGCCCGGTTCCATTGCTTCAACCGTTTCCTTCCGGATAAGCAGCGGTGCTTTTTTACCGGGGATCTGTGCCGTACAGATGATCACCTTGGCTTTTTTAGCATGGTTATGGATCAACTGTTTCTGTTTTTGCACAAAATCTTCTGTTTGCTGGACAGCATATCCACCGGCGGATGAATCTTCCCTGGCTCCTTCGACTTCAATAAATTTACCACCCAGGCTCATGACCTCTTCTTTTACTGCTGACCTGACATCAAAAACTTCCACAACAGCGCCCAGTTTACGGGCAGTGGCAAGAGCCTGCAAACCGGCAACCCCTGCACCAAGAATCAACACTTTTGCCGGTTTTATTGTCCCAGATGCTGTCATGAACATGGGAAAGAAACTGGGTAACTTGGTCGCTGCCTCCAACACAGCCTTGTACCCGGCAATGGTAGCCATGGATGAGAGAATATCCATCGATTGCGCCCGGCTTGACCGGGTAATCATGTCCATGCTGAATGAGGTGATGTTCATCTCTTTTGCCTTGTTCACCAACTCTTTCCGGTAGAGTGGATTAAAGATGGCAACATAAATCTTACCCTCTATAAGTTCATCAAACTCCGGGGCATTAATTTTTATTAAAATGTCAGACTGTTCAAGAATTTTCTCTTTAACATTTATTCTTGCACCTACCGAAACATACTCTTCATTTTCCACGCAAGAGGTATTTCCGGCTTCCGATTCAACCATGACCTCCACCCCCATTTTTATCAGTTCATCCACACTCTCCGGGAGAAGCGCAACCCTATTTTCTGCTTCAGGTTCCTTTAATATACCTACTACCATTTTCTCTGATTTTTGAGGTGACAAAGTTAATGTATTTTTATTCCCCAACAAGGGAAGCCTGCAATCGTACCGGGTCCGGATCATTCAGGTTAAAACACCAGCAATGTTTTATAACAGGTTCGGATTTATATAGTTTTTTATATATTTAAATACGAACTATGAAACTTGTTTGATGTGGAAAATATAGAATTGATACTAAAAGAATTCAATGGATGCGACACGAGTAATCTTATTCCAATATTGCACGCTGTCCAGAAAGAGTTAGGATATTTATCACCGGAGTCAGTCGATGCAATTGCCAAACACCTGAGAATTTCAAAAAGTCATATTTTCGGTGTTGCCAGTTTTTATTCACAATTCAAGTTCCATCCATCCGGCCGACATATAATTAAAATCTGTCTTGGAACGGCATGTCATGTTCGGGGAGCACAGATCATTGCTGAAGAATTCGAACGCGAATTGGGAATAAAAGCAGGGGAGACCACTGAAGATCTCGAGTTTTCACTTGAAACCGTTAATTGTCTTGGAGCATGTGCCCTCGGTCCGGTAGTGGTTGTAGATGATAAATACCATGGACAGATGAATGTGGGAAAAACCCATGCCCTCCTGGAAAAATTGCAGGGAAAAACTGAACAGACAGAGTCATGAAAAAAATCAAATCCGTTACAGAATTAGAAGTTCTGAGGAGTAAGATTGCAAGCAGCCGTAATCCGGAAGATCAGTGTATCTCTATCTGCTGTGGTACCGGCTGCAGGGCTTATGGAGCTGATGAAGTGGCAGATGAATTTATTAGGGTAAGGAACAAATTGGGTCTGAAAGACAAAAACGGGGTGTCATGGGTTCTGCGAGAGAGGTCCATTGGTGGTTATACACCCTGAAGAAATTTTTTATCAGCATATCACCAAGGATGATGCTCAGGAAATTATTCAGAAAACCGTACTGGAAGGTGAGGTGATCAGTAAATTCCTCTATTTTGATCCCAAAGAGAGGAAAAAAATAGTATCTGAGTATGAGATTCCCTTTTATAAATATCAGCAAAGGAAAGTATTTAAGAACAATGGGGTAATTGATCCAACACAAATCAATGATTATTTTGCGGTTGGGGGTTATTCCGCGTTGGCCCGGGTTCTGTCGGAAATGTCTCCGGATGAGGTCATTGAAGAAATCAAAAAATCGGGACTGCGGGGTCGTGGTGGAGCGGGTTTCCCAACCGGTATCAAATGGGAGTTACTGGCGAATCAACCCAACCGAAGTATAAAATACCTGGTATGTAATGGAGATGAAGGAGATCCTGGTGCATACATGGACCGTAGTGTCCTTGAAGGGAATCCACAAAGTATTTTTGAAGGGATGTTGATCGGTGCATATGCCACCGGATCCAATCAGGGGATGATTTATGTGCGAACCGAATATCCGTTGGCAATTAAACATTTAACGATTGCTCTGGATCAGGCAAGGAAACTTGGGCTGCTTGGAAAAAATATTCTTGGAACAGAATTATCGTTTGATATACGACTGATCGAGGGGGCCGGTGCATTTGTTTGCGGAGAAGAAACAGCAATGATCCAGAGTATAGAAGGCAATAGAAGTGTACCTGTAACAAGACCTCCTTTCCCGGTAGAAAAAGGAATCAATGGGAGTCCTACAGCTATAAATAACGTCGAAACATGGGCGAATATACCCATCATTATCAGGGAAGGTGCAGAAAATTTCGCAAAAATCGGGACAAAGAAGAGCAAGGGAACAAAAATATTCAGCCTTGTTGGTAAAATAAAGAATACCGGTCTCGTGGAGGTCCCGATGGGGATCACACTGAAAGAAATTGTGGATGTAATTGGCGGAGGACCATCCGGAAGGGCAAAGATTAAAGCTGTACAAACAGGTGGACCATCTGGTGGATGTATTCCGGTCGACAAGTTTGACCTTACCATTGATTATGAAAGTCTGACAGAGGCAGGATCAATGATGGGTTCAGGCGGATTAATCGTAATGGATGAACATACCTGTATGGTTGATGTAGTCAGATTCTTTCTGCAATTCACCAGTGAAGAAAGCTGTGGAAAATGCACACCCTGCCGGATAGGTACCAGGCAAATGCTTGCAATACTGAATAAAATCATTTCAGGGAATGGGGAAGCAGAAGATCTGGTAAAACTTGAGGAACTGGCATACATTGTAAAGAGCGGATCCCTGTGTGGGTTGGGTCAGACTGCACCCAACCCGGTGCTTACCGCTCTCCGGTATTTCAGGGAAGAGTTTGAAACTCATGTAATCGACAAACGATGTCCTGCCGCCGTTTGTCGTGACCTGGTCGAATATCGTGTAATTCCAGTAAAATGTACAGGGTGCCAGCGGTGCGTAGCCGTATGTCCAACAGGTGCAATTACCGGTCCCCGTGCCAAACCACATAATCTCGATCCAGAAAAATGTATCAAGTGCCGTGCCTGTTATGAAATTTGCCGTTTTGATGCCATTGCCGGAGATGCTATTGTTATTGAATAAATTATTTTAGTTACGTTATCAAGCTGATCAATGAATCACATAAAAGGAAAAAATATCAGTATTACTGTGGATAACAAACGGGTACAGGTACCGGAAAATATTACCGTACTTGAAGCAGTTCAAAAAGCCGGTGTGTATATCCCTACCTTGTGTTACCTGGAGAATTTGAAGCCTTATGGGGGTTGTAGACTATGTATTGTTGAGATAGAAAAAATGCGGGGTTATCCCACTGCATGCACAACACCGGTAAAGCCGGATATGAAAATAAAAACCAAAACTCCGGCATTACAAAACCTGCGAAAAGAAGTATTCAAACTGATCCTTTCAGAACACCCGTTCACATGCCTGGTGTGCAGGGAAAACCGGGAGTGTCCGGAATATATGTTCTCCACCAGAAAAGTTAGTGTTACAACCGGTTGTAATTTTTGTACCAGTAATGGAGATTGCGAACTGCAGGATCTTGTCGACTACCTTGAGATTAAAGAAGTCGAATATCCAATTGAATACAGGGGTGTTCCTGTTATCCGCGATAATCCATTCTATGAAATCGACTATAACCTTTGTGTCCTGTGTGGCCGGTGTGTACGGATCTGTAATGAGGAGAGAAACAGCGGAGTGCTTGCTTTTGTGCAAAGGGGAAATGCAACCCTCGTCGGTACCGCTTTTGACGAATCTCAATATGAAGCAGGATGTGAGTATTGTGGAGCATGTGTGGATGTTTGCCCGACAGGTTCTTTATCTGGAAAAATGGGGAGATGGGCCGGGCATCCCGATAAATCAACCCATACCAGTTGTGTGTTTTGTGGTGAGGGTTGCACGATGAATATCAATTCAAAGGGAGATCGCATAACCACTGTCGGACCTGAACCAGGTGGAAGAACCCACACGCTTCAACTTTGCCTTCGCGGAAAATTTGTACCTGGAGATATTGTTCATCATCCGGATAGAATAAAAACACCTTTGATCCGGAGTGGGAATAAATGGGTTGAGGTCAGCTGGAACGAAGCCATTGATTATGCGGCATCAAACCTTGAACGTTACAGGGGGAATCAATTCGGAATGATTGCTTCCGCCCAAAACACCATGGAGGAGACCTATATCCTTCAGAAGTTTGCAAGAAAGGTGATGAGATCCAATAATGTGGATCTGTTTTCATCCTATCCAGACAGGACAATCCTTCCCGCAATGCACCGATATTATTTGAGCAATCCACCTCCTCCCATCGAAAGTATTCCTACAAGGGATACCATTCTTTTGATTGGTACGGATGCATCTGTCACACATCCTATGGTGGAAAACAGAATTCGGAAAGCATACCGGAATGGATCCTGTGTAATTTATGCAAATACTCATCAAAACAGATCATCAGGATTTACAACCCATCAGGTAATTTACAAACCCGGAACAATCGTTTTATTCCTGGAATATCTCTGGCATGAGGTAAGTCGTTACAAATCCACACCTGCTTCTTCGAAAGGGAGTTCGAAGAATGAACAGGTTCCGGACATCAAAGGATTTATTGAGAAAACCGGAATACCAGAACATGATCTGAAAGATATTTTGCGTGTCCTCAGGCATCCGGAGAAACTCTTGATTATTGCCGGTGACGGTATGCTCAGGACCCCCGACAGTAAGATCTTAATGCAAATTTTATTCAATATTGACCAACTCCTGGGTGATAAAACAGAATCATCTTTGCTGTTTCTTCTGGATGAAGGGAACCGGTATGGAGGGACCTTTGCCGGAATGCATCCGGATATGTTACCTGGTTTTGTTGATGTAGATGCAAATAAATTACGAGATGGCTGGTCGGATAACTGGAATACCGTACTCAGCGATATCAGGGGATTGAGCTGTAATGAAATGATTCATAATATTAAAGAGGATGGGATCACAGCACTCTTCATAACAGGCGATATTCCGGCACATCCCAACCTGGGAAATCTTAAATTTCTCGTGCAGCAGAATCTGTTTTTTACAGAGACTTCCAGAATGACTGATGTTTTCTTTCCCCTTACAGCTTTCCCTGAAAGCCAGGGGCATATTTTAACCCTCGATCGCAAGCTAAAAGAGATTGTTCCTGTAATATCCATGGCTAAAGGATTAAAAACCATTCCAAGAGTTCTATCAGAAATATCCATTAAAATGATGGAACAGGGATTTGAATACAAGCATCCACATGATATTTTCAAAGAGATTGAATCCTTTACGGATATTACGTTTTCCAAAAACGGGATACCCGTTCCGGAATTTGATTTCTCGCGAAAAGTCCCTGGCGATTCGAAGGATGGATTTCCGGTAAAAGTAATCCTGGATAATTACGGTTATCATATTCTGGGTAATATTCTTTCCTCGTATATCCCGGACATGATAGCCATCCGCAGGGAGGGTATTCTGAATATCTCTCCGGATATGATTCATAAGCTCAAAATAGATGAAGGAGCCCTGGTCAAGGTTCGCACCGAATTTGGAGAAGGAAAGGTAACGGTAAAATGCATGAAGGAATTAAATGGGGATATTGCTTTATTCACACCAGGTGGTAAACATCTTGATCTAATAACAAAGGGATTAAGTCCTGAGCACATGATTATTAATGCCAAATTTGAAAAAG
>Ga0315532_1003378_pt1 | contig 10265 bp, 9 predicted proteins | sample SalMarWE160370MG_FD_203082 | JGI IMG/M metagenome (GOLD analysis project Ga0315532, IMG submission 203082) | Salt marsh sediment microbial communities from the Plum Island Ecosystem LTER, Massachusetts, United States - Salt Marsh Sediment WE1603-70 ... | reverse complement strand
CATGCTGCGCCGAATGAGGATTAAAAACCACCAGGATGTGATAGGTCAGGAGATTGAGCTGTCGACGTTGACCCTTAACTTTAACTTTTTAAATCTTGCCAATATTGCATCTCTGATTGTGGGCAGGAGTGACCCAAACAGCAGATCAGTTAATAAGCTGCCTTTTGCCAGCAAGAAGTACACCCTTACGATTGTCGGTGTGTCGGAGCGGATGGGTTTCGGTGGGGCTATACCTTTACGCAGCGATGTTTATATTCCGCCAGGACCTTCACAGCGGATGGAAAAACTGTCACTGACGAGTATATGGGACTTCTTTCAATCGCCGGGACAGATTAAGGGTTATTCCTCGGTAAGCGTGAGGGTTTCTTCTGCGAAATATATTGAGCCTGTTAAAAAGCAGATACAAGACTGGGGCTTTAAGACCTTTGCACTTTTGGATCAGCTCGAGGAGATGAAGAAGGTCTTTATATTTATGGATATGTTTCTATTCGCAGTAGGGATGATAGCGATTGTTGTAGCATCACTGGGCATTATCAATACAATGGTGATGTCGATTCTGGAAAGATACAAAGAGATTGGAATTGCCAAGGCAGTTGGAGCCAGTGATAGAGATGTGAAAAAGATATTTTTCTTTGAGTCTGGAATGATCGGCTTTTTAGGCGGTGTCTTCGGTCTTGTATTAGGCTGGGCTGTAAGCATGATAATCAATTTAATTATCAATTCGATTGCGTCCAGAGAGGGGGTACCGTACATAAATTACTTTAGTTTTCCGTGGTGGCTGTGCCTGGGTGCAATTCTTTTTTCGATACTTGTCAGTCTCGCCGCCGGGATTTATCCTACTCTTCGTGCCGCGCGTGTTGACCCCGTTGTGGCGCTAAGACACGATTGAACCGTCGCCGTACCGGTGACGGCTAAACAAAATATTTAGCCCCCCAATTTATTGGTGGGGGTAATTGGGGTTCCTCAAGGAGAAAAAATGCGATATGTTTTTATGTTGATTATTTATATCCAGGCTATTTCAGTATCACCTATTGAAAAAACGCATTCATTTTCCGTTTATGATATGCTTGCGATGGACCGAATCTCCGATCCGCAGGTCTCGCCGGACGGAAAATGGATTGTTTTTGTACTGCGAAAAACCGACCCCCGCTTTTGCGGGAGCAAGCCTGTCCTGGCGAAAGCCATCCTGTGGACCACGGAGGCGGGGACGAATAAAGGCCGAACCGACCTTTGGTTGGTTGGCAGCGATGGGTCGGACTTGAAGCAATTGACAACCCATCCTGAAGCCGATACAAATCCGCGATGGGGATCGGACAGTAACATGGTTTTTTTCATATCTGCCAGGTCCAGCTCATCGCAGGTCTGGCGAATCCGAATCGACGGCGGTGAGGCTGAACAGGTAACGGACGAGCCGCTCGATATCAGCAATTTAATTGTTTCATCTGATGGAAAGTATATCGTATTTACTATGGAGGTATTTCCCGATTGTAACGCAGCGACTACGAAAGCTCGGCTCGATGAAATCAAGAAAAGAAAGACAACAGGTAGGATTTATGACCGGATATTTGTCCGACATTGGGATACCTGGAAGGACGGAAGACGCTCACATTTATTTGTGATGCCCGCAGTAGGTGACGCAGAACCGGTTGATGTTATGCTTAATATGGACGCCGATGCGCCGTCGAAACCATTCGGCGGGCCGGAAGAAATCACATTTACTCCAGATAATAAAGGTGTAATCTTTACCGCCCGCGATGTTGGCCGAGAAGAGCCGTGGTCGACTGATTTCGACCTTTATTATGCTCCCATTGATGGCACGTCTGCCCCTAAATGTCTCACAGGGAAAAACGAGGCTTGGGATACTAATCCGCTCTTTTCGCCGGATGGAAAGATCTTGGCTTATCTTGCGATGTCGCGGCCTGGGTACGAATCCGACCGTTTTAGGATTGTTCTGCAGGACTGGTTGGATGGTGAAGAGCGCATTTTGACGGAAGATTGGGACAGAAGCCCATCCTCATTTTGTTGGTCACCCGATAGCAAAACAATTTATGCCACAGCGGCAAATTTAGGTCAGGATTCACTTTTCGCTATTGATGTTGCCGAAGGCTCGGTTCACACGATTGTCGAGGACGGCAGCGTGGCTTCGCCACATTCAGCAGGCGACAGAATTATTTTCAGCCTGGATAATTTGCGTTCGCCGGTCGAGCTATATTCGGTCAAGCACGACGGAACCAATGTGCGCAAAATCACGCAGATAAACTCGGAAAAACTTGCTGCTATCCGCATGGGTGGATATGAACAGTTCACCTTCAAGGGATGGAACGATGAGACGGTTTATTGTTATGTGGTCAAGCCGGTCGATTTTGAGCTGGATAAAAAATATCCCGTTGCATTTTTAATTCATGGCGGCCCGCAAGGTTCGTTCGGCAATCATTTTCATTACCGCTGGAATCCGCAGGTCTACGCAGGAGCCGGTTACGCTGCTGTGATGGTGGACTTCCACGGCTCGGTCGGCTATGGTCAGGCATTTTGTGATTCTATTCGCGGCGATTGGGGCGGAAAGCCTTTGGAAGACCTAAAGAAGGGGCTGTCTGCTGCTTTGGAGAGGTATCCCTGGATGGATGGTGACAAGGTCGCAGCGCTGGGTGCATCTTTCGGTGGCTATATGATTAACTGGATTGCAGGCAATTGGCCGGATAGATTCCGATGTTTGGTCAATCATGATGGCAACCTCGATGAGCGGATGGCTTATTTTGACACTGAGGAGCTATGGTTTCCGGAATGGGATCATATTGGCACGCCGTGGGATAATCCAGCAGGTTATGAAAAGCATAATCCGGTCAATTTCATAAAAAACTGGAATACGCCGATGCTGGTCATTCATGGAGCTTTGGATTTTCGTGTAGCTGATACGCAAGGACTCGGCACATTTAATGTATTACAGCGTTTGGGAATACCGAGTAAGTTGTTATATTTTCCTGATGAGAATCACTGGGTGCTAAAGCCTGCCAATTCTATTCTTTGGCACGAAACGGTGCTTTCCTGGCTGGACCAGTGGCTAAAATAGCATTGGTATGTAAATCATACAATAAATTTCAGGGCTAAATGTCTATTCGGAAATGAATAATGCCGGGCTTACAGAAAAATGTTTTGCCAAAATCATAATATGGCGCATGCTCAAATTTCGTTTGTGATTTAGGATTTTTGAGCCAAGTTGTCTTTGATTTAAAAGCCGCCCTAAATCAGAACCGTTGAGGCCATTCTCGTCTAAAAGAAATTTCAATGTTTCTATAGGGTCCGTCTTATAAACAGGAATATGTTTTTCTTCGTATGCCTTGATATTGTTGGCAAGAGATTCCAAATAAAATTGCTGGGTTTTAGTGAGGTCTTTTCTTGCCGCGAGTTTCTGGGCTATAGCCAAAGCTTGTTTATATTCAACTTTTGTATGGATAGGCAACAAAAGCATTAGACAATTCTGCAATCTCAAAAAATCGTCCGGCAGCTTACCAGACGCCAGTTTTGTAATCTGGATTACTGTGGTACTCATAATTTATTTATCCAACTTTCTTTGCTATAATCTTCGTGTGTTAATACTATTTCTATTACTACCAGTTGTCCTATATAATTAACTGCTGTTACTAATCTGTATTTATTCCCTGAAATATTAAATATCACGTATTTATTATTTCCTTTATGAACCAAGTCGGCTGTGTTGAAAGTTCGTTTTATATCGTGCCATTTACACCAGTGAGCGGCTTCAACGATATTAATCCAATGTCGTAATGGCTTTTCAGCACGCTGATGCTGCTGCCAAAACTCCTCTAACACTCCTTTGCCTATTATCTCCACGAGTACATTATGTACTCATTTCGGCAAAAAAGCAAGAAGAAATAAAGAATTTTTTTAATATCTTTTGAGCAGTGTACATAAGCCTTTTATTTCTAAGGGCTTAGTTTAGTTAAAAAATTCAACTTTTAAACCTCCTAAAAACCATTGTTGGTTTGTGATTTTAACGCATTCGCCAAGATCATCCGGTGAAAGGTTTATTTGACCTGATATATATTTGCAGTATAATAACAATCCGTTTTTTGCAAAGGGAAGGTATATTGATGGCTAAAAAATTTGTAAGGGCGATCTTTCCAGGCTCGTTCGACCCAATTACAAATGGACATTTAGACGTTATAAATCGTGGCCTCAAACTCTTTGATGAATTGATAATTGCCGTCGGTCGAAGTCCAATTAAAAACCAGCTATTCACCCCGGAAGAACGCGTCGAAATGATTTCGGAAATAATCCGACAAAGAAAAATGAAAGGTGTATCGGTCGAAAGCTTTGACGGCCTAACCGTAGAATACGCCACCCAAAAAAAGGCGAACGTCATTCTCCGCGGCCTAAGAAGCCTTACCGACGTGCAGTACGAGTTTCAGCTCGCTATGACCAACAGAGCCGTAGCAGGTATAGAGACGGTCTTTGTCATGACCAGCGAGCAATATGGCTTTACCAGCTCGACCTTGATTCGTGAAGTGGCCTCATTAGGTGGAGACCTCTCCAACCTGATCCCCCAAAACGTCCAAATTCGGTTGCAAAAGCGATTTAACAAAATAAAAAAGTAACTTGAGTCTTGTTGGTTATCAAATATCGAATATAAGGATATGTTTACAATTAGTGTCCAAACACATTTTCGAGCGTTACATCAATTAATCCTGCCGGATGGTTCAAAAGAGTCTCTACACAGCCATAACTGGGTTGTTACGGTTAATGTCTGCTCAGATGTGCTCAGCAATATAGGAGTAGTAATGGACTTTAGCCAGCTCAAAACAGCAGTGGAAACAATCACATCTGAGTTCAATAATATATCAATGGACAGAGTAGATTACTTCCAACGGAACAATCCATCGGCTGAGAACGTAGCTAAATACATATATGAAAAGCTCGAGTTGAAGCTGCCAAAAGAGTTGGAACTGCGAAGCATCAAGGTTGAGGAAGAACAAGGTTGCTGGGCAGAATACACAAAATAGAAGGGGAAATTCCACGATAAATCGTGGAGTAAAAATCCTGGATAAAATGTGGGGATTTATATAGGAGGGGGCAAATTACGGGGTTTATTGCGATAGAACAACTTTAGAGGGTCAACGAATTTGACGATAGTTTTTTGGGACGGAATTTGGTATAATATTATAAAGATACTGGATACTCGATGTTTGATGCTCGCGGAAGAGCAAATCAGGTTCCGGTATTAATAAGAAACACCGCTTTGCAGGAGCCCAATTAAGTATCGAGTTAGTTATGCTATGTCAGGTTTGTAACAAGAAAACAGCAACTATTCATCTAACCGAGATTGCCAACGGAAAGCGCAATGAGATGCATCTGTGCGAATATTGTGCCATCGAGCAGGGTATAGCTGCCAAGAGTCAGGTTTCGATAAATGAACTGCTCAGCGGTCTGCTTGCCGTTCAGCCGAGTGATGAGGAGATGTTCGGTCCGTCGGAAGAGAAGAAGGGTTGTCCGGTATGCGGTTTTACCCTTGACCAATTCCGCAAGGAAGCGGTTCTGGGTTGTCCCAACGATTATGAGTTTTTTGAGAATGTGCTTCTGCCGCTTATCGAAAAAGCTCATAACGGCAAGACAAGCCACTGTGGCAAGATCCCTTCAAGGATGCCACAGGAAGCAAAGGAGCAAATAAAACTCGCAAATCTTCAGCAACAACTGGATGTTGCTGTGCGAAAAGAGGATTACGAAGAGGCTGCAAGGTTACGGGATAAAATAAAACAGTTGGAATCATGATGCTTGATACTCGTCGAAAATAGAGATGCGTGAATGAAGCTGACCGACATAAGTAATGATATAAACGAATGGTTTAACGGCTCAGGCCCATTGTCTGACATCGTGGTTTCTTCACGGATACGCTTAGCCAGGAACCTTGCCGGCCATAAATTTTTAAGCCGATGCTCGACCACCGAAAAATCTGAGATATTAACGAAGCTAAAAGAAGTTCTGATGTCACTCGACCTTGGTGACAAAATCTTCTATATCAGCGTGGACAAGGCCTCTAATCTAAACAGAGATTTCTTAGTTGAAAGACATCTTATAAGCCGACACCACGCCACAGGCCGGGGTCCACGGGGTGTTGTTATCGCCCGACGAGAGTTCTTTACCGCTATGATTAACGAAGAGGACCATCTGCGAATACAGGTGCTGAAAGCCGGCTGTCAGTTATCTAAATGCTATGAGCAGATAAATCATATTGACGACATGATAGAACAGAAGATTGGTTTCGCTTACAGTCCTCGTTTCGGCTATCTTACTGCGTGCCCTACTAATCTTGGCACGGCAATTCGGTGTTCTGTAATGCTGCACCTGCCGGCTCTGAAGATGACCGGCCAAATTGAGAAGTTTTTCCATGCAGCACGGGATATGGGCTTGGCTGTACGGGGTCTTTTCGGCGAAGGCACAGAAGCAGCAAGTGATTTGTACCAGTTATCAAATCAGATTTCGCTTGGGGTCTCAGAAGAAGCGATTGTTTCGGAATTTGAGAATACAATCATCCCTGAAATTGTCGAGTATGAAAACGCAGCCAGAAAAGAGCTGCTCAGCAAGAAGGTTGACACACTCGACGACAAAATTTCTCGGGCGATGGCACTTTTGCAGAGCGCTCATTTGATAAGTTCTCATGAGGCATTGTTTTTACTGAGCCATTTGCGATTAGGGATCAATATGTGTGAGCGTATGGGGGCGACAACACCTGCATTAAAAAGGCTACGTGACTTGGTCGAACTGCCCCGAGATAAGTCGGGCAAAGGCGCAGATGAGGACAAGGGTCTGTCTATTACAACTATAAATCGGCTATTTATGCTGACTCTGCCGGCTCATCTGCAGTTAAACTATGGAAAACCGCTGGATCCTACTCACAGAGATGCGCTTCGAGCCCAAATTATCCGTTCAGTCCTGAATAAGGAAACATGAAATTGGTTACTGGTTAGATGATAAATTCAATGACCAGTTACCAATTACCATTCACCAATTACCAAACATGCCTGCCAAAATGGCACAAAAAGAAGAGCACAAGAGCATAAGCTCACAAGGGCAAGAGGGCGTAACTACTTGTTAATTGCGCACTTATGACTTACGCTCCTGTGCACTTAAATAGCTGGCACGTCTTTTGCACATTCTAATCTTTAGTTTGTACAGAATTATTTTATTCCCGCAAAGGCGGGAATCTATTATGTTTCTTTCTGGATTCCTATTTATACAGGAATGATATGATAGCAATGGCGAAAGGAACCTAAATATGGCTAAGATTATTGGAATAGATTTAGGAACAACAAACTCTGTGGTGGCTGTGATGGAAGGCTCAACGCCGAAGGTCTTAATTAACTCATCCGGCTCTCGGCTGACGCCTTCAGTAGTTGGCTTTACTGATAAGAGCGAAAGACTTGTAGGCCAGATTGCACGTCATCAGCAGGTAACAAATCCGGAAAATACGGTCTTTTCCATAAAGCGTTTTATGGGCCGGCGCCATAATGAAGTTGCCTCAGAGGAAAAGTTAGTGCCTTATAAGATCGTCGGTGGGCCGGAGGAGCTGGTCAAAGTCGAGGTCAGAGGTAAACAGTATACACCGCCCGAAATATCAGCTATGGTCCTGCAGGATTTGAAAAAGACCGCAGAAGACTATTTAGGTGAGAAAGTTACCAGCGCCGTTATCACTGTGCCAGCTTATTTTAATGATTCACAACGTCAGGCTACCAAAGACGCAGGTACAATAGCGGGACTGAAGGTCGAGCGAATTATCAATGAGCCTACCGCTGCAGCCCTTGCCTATGGGGTAGAAAAGAAACCGAACGAAAAGGTGGCGGTATTCGACTTCGGCGGTGGTACCTTCGACATCTCAATCCTTGATATTGGTGGATTTGAGGAGGAAGGTGGAGTCCTTGAAGTATTGAGCACTAATGGAGATACGCACCTTGGTGGTGATGACCTGGATGCGGTTTTGATAAATTATTTAGCTGATGAGTTCAAAAAGCAAGAGGGCATTGACCTGCGTAAGGATCCGATGGCGCATCAGCGGCTCAAAGAAGCCGCGGAAAAGGCAAAATGTGAGCTTAGCACCCAGGTAGAAGCCTCAGTCAATCTTCCCTTTATTACCGCTGATGCATCAGGCCCAAAACATTTGCAGATGACGATTACCCGAAGTAAGTTTGAGTCGCTCTCTGAGCACGTTTTTGACCGCTTGAAGAATCCATGCTACAGAGCTCTGGAGGATGCCAAACTTCAGCTGAAGGATATAGCCGAGGTACTGTTGGTTGGCGGCTCAACCAGGATTCCCAAGGTCCAGCAGATTGCCAAAGAAATCTTTGGCAAAGAACCCAATAAGAGCCTTAATCCGGACGAGGTAGTTGCTATCGGCGCCGCTATCCAGGGAGCAGTTTTATCTGGTGATAGCGGTGTAAAGGATATACTTCTGTTAGATGTAACTCCGCTTTCATTGGGCGTCGAGACGCTCGGCGGAGTTATGACCAGATTGATTGAACGCAATACAACTATTCCGACCAGCAAGAAAGAGATTTTCTCGACTGCTGCGGATAGCCAAACCTCCGTTGACATACATGTGCTGCAGGGTGAGCGGGAATTTGCCAGGGACAACCGCACACTGGGCAGATTCCAGCTTACTGATATACCACCGGCCCCGAGAGGAATTCCACAAATTGAAGTTGCGTTTGATATTGACGCCAATGGTATTTTGAATGTTTCCGCCAAAGACCTCGGCACCGGAAAACAGCAATCTATAGTGATACAGTCAAGCTCCGGACTAAGTGAGCAAGAAATTGAGAAGATGAAAAAAGATGCCGAATCGCACGCCGCGGAAGACAAGAAGAAAAGAGAGGTGATCGATCTGAAAAACCAAGCCGACCAGTTGATTTATTCAACGGAAAAGACACTCAAAGAGCATGGTGACAAGGTCTCCGGCGAAACACGCGGCAAAATTGAAAACGCGGTAAATAACCTCAAAGAGGCGATAAAAGGCGAAGACGGCCAGGCGATAAAGAAAGCTATGGAAAATCTTAGTACAGCCGGTCAGGAATTAGGAAAGATTCTTTATGAGGAGGCTGCCAAAAAGCAGGCGGCTGCATCTGCAGCTTCTTCAGCTTCAGCCGACAGCACATCACAGGAACATCCACCTGAGGGTGAGGTGAAGAGAAAAGATGGTGACGATGTAATCGACGCCGAGTTTGAAGCAAAGGATAAATAAAAGGACAGGTTTAACCTTCACCACTGTGGTGGTGTTTTTTCCATATTTAACCCCACAGTTTAGTTTACTGTGGGGTTGTCTTTTCTTTATTTGTTTGTTCCCGATGTGCGGAAATAGCGCTTACTAACGCAATTGCAACCCAAACGCCGCTCGCTATAGCCAATAAGGTTCCAATTATCACGATAACCAAGATAAGTACATCCATCTTTTACAACCTATCTCTAATTCCTTGTATCCAATGTCCCAGCACATAAGCCAGCAGCGCTGCACAAAGAGCCACCAATATTGCAGGTACCTTGGTTGGCCAGGAAACAAACTGAAAAATTATGGCAATGAGCGTTCCGACACCCATCGATAGGATTCCCGCAATTGGACGAGGGTGCTTCAGCCATAAACCGATTATGAGCGCAGGAAGAATTGCAGGAGCCCAAATAGTATAACAGATAAGCAAGCCGCTGATGATGCCGGGGACGGCAACTGCTACGGCAGCCGCGATGGCAGCAATAATAACAGTTGCACAACGCCCGATGTTAAGAGCGGCTTGGTCCGGCAGGTCCATGAACGGTTTGATAATATCTTCGGTAAAAGCTACCGCCCCCGCATTTAAGAGCGAATCAAGACTTGACATAACTATTGATATCAAAACAACTAATAAAAGTACGTAGCCCTCAGCAGGCACAGTTGATTTGACTAAGTTTATAAGTACGTAGTCCTCACCAGGGTTGTCTTTGATGATGCTTCGAGCAGCAATTCCAAGCGATATCATGACCATGAACCAAACCATGCTAAAAAGGCCCGCTATTATGAAACCATCTCGCGAGACGCGTGTCGTCCTGGAGGCCAATGCCCGGTTGGCGTATGGTGGTATGAGCATTTCTCCAAGAAAAAAAGCTGCTACAAGGCCGATTATCTCAATGGGCGGCGTAGAAGAAAGTCCACTTTTAGTTGCTATTGAAACCTGCTTGACAAAGGTTGCAGCTCCACCGGTCAAATGAAAACCCAGCACCCATAGAAGCAT
>Ga0315532_1003375_pt1 | contig 10274 bp, 8 predicted proteins | sample SalMarWE160370MG_FD_203082 | JGI IMG/M metagenome (GOLD analysis project Ga0315532, IMG submission 203082) | Salt marsh sediment microbial communities from the Plum Island Ecosystem LTER, Massachusetts, United States - Salt Marsh Sediment WE1603-70 ... | reverse complement strand
CCTTAAATATTTTTGAAATGAATGAGAGTTTACCACTTTCAAGAGTAATTAAAATTGCGTTTGCTGTGATTAACAATGAAAAGATCGCAAAGACCTGTATTTCAATTAAAATAATAGATTTTAAATAATCAGGAAACAAGGCTTCCCATGGCAAAAAAATCAGACTTAGCATAATCGTGGCAACATTAAACTTAAGAGAAATCTTTAACCATTTAGTAATATTCTCTGAGATACTTCTATTCTGGTCAAAAGCCATTATCGTTTCTTTAAATCTTTTTACAATGTTAGAATAACCACCTTTAACGCCTCTGGAAAAACTTAAAATTTCTTCGTCTGTCATATTTTCAATTTCTACGGCAGGCAATTTCCCTTCTCGTAATAATAATTGTCTAAGTTGCACGAATAATTCATTGCGGTGGTTTTTTAATAATTGAAATTTATATATGACAAAGACCGCATTAAGGGCAACAATTGCAGCGAATGCTTGAGCAATAGCGCTTAAAGTATAGAAATATCCTTGGGTCATTTTTGTTGCTTCGTAAGCAAAAAGTATAATAGGTAGCATATTATAAATCACGTTCTTCTTTTCGGGTATATCCGATCAATTTCTTTTTTGGATTTTGATTATTTTGCCTAAAGTATTCGATAATTTTAATTTTCTGTTTCATATAGCTATTTAATGTTTCTTGGCAATGTTGCTCTAATTCGATTTATAAGCTGTTCTTTAAGATCCTCTGGTTTTTCCCAAATGATATGGTTATATTGGCGAGTATCGAAATGAAGGTTTTCTGAATTATCTTTTCTGCAAGTCCATATAACAGGTATTCCTAGTCCTTTTGCAAAACCTGCTTCAAAGTAAACTCCTCCTCTTTGTCCAGTAAAATCGGCAACAAGTAAACCACTTTCTCTTATTCCGGCAATTATTTCGTCACAAATTTTCTCATTATGTTCTTCCTTGTCTATTCTCAAAGGAGTATATCCGGTTTCTATTAATGCTGGCTTAAATCCTTTTTCCCAAGCAACATCTAATTCTTTATCAAACCACATTGCTACAAAAGCTTGTCGAGATTTTACCTCTTTTTGCAGTAATTCTTGCAGTCTTTCCCAACCTCCTAAAGCTAGTCTATACCCCTGTTTACTTTCGTCAGGTTCAATGTATCTTAATTCGCTGGCTTTCTTTACTACAAATAGAAACTCTTGAGAATTTTTAGCGTACAAAAGAGGATAATCTAAATTTGAATTCATTTCCACGCCGGCTCCCATATATTCCATTTTATCATAAATGTATTTTATAAGGAGATCCATTTTTTCGAAAGGATTTTTCGGTTCATTCGTAGAGTCTAAAATCTTCTTGAAATCTTCTCCAAAAGATATACTTATCATTTCTCCTTTCTCATAAAGATTTCTAATTGCTCCGGAAAGCAAGTGTTTTTCTCCGTATTGTTTTAAATCAGATTTAAAACAAATAAAACTAATTTGAAATTCTCCACATCGCTTACACGAAACAAATAATATTAATCTTCCATCAGTTGCCTGTTCTATTGTGCAATCTCCAAACTTACAGATAGGGCATTTATCAAGGTTATCCATAAGTTAATATTTCCGTTTTTGTATTTTTGTAGTCACATCCCACCATCCGCCAATTCCTCCCAAAAACAACAAATTTCTTTTTTCTGGATGAGTTGATTTTATTACGATATTCATACGGTGCGTAGCACCGAGTCATGAGTCGCCAGTCATTAGTCACTAGTCGAAAAATAAAACAAACGATATTCATGGTATGTTTGAAATTTAATGTACGTATTCGATATGTCAATAGGTATAATAATTACATACATTAAATTAGTTAAATGGTTAATTAGTAAAAAAACAAACAAAAAACTTAAGGTGATTTAACGTCTGTCTTTTGCTCCTCATTCAACTTTTCTTGTATTCTTCTAATGCTGTCTTTTGCGTCTTCGCCTAAAGTATATGCTTCGCCACCTGTACTGACATCGGAAAAATTTTCAAGCACTTTTTGATACTCAATTAAAGCTTGATTGTAATCTTTAACCTTCATTTCGTATGTAAAGGCAATTTCGAATTGCGCACGCCCACGGACTTTTCTGTCAAAACTAGAATCCAAAAATTTCCTGTAACAATTAATTTTTGCTTGAGGGTCCTTAAATAAATATCCTATCCTACCTAAAGCACTAATCGAATATAAGCTAACTGCACCTGAGTTGACTTGACCTCTCCAACTATTCGGAAATTCAGCAACTATTTTCTCGTAAATTTCGAGCGCTTTTTCTTTATCTACTTCACAATCCGCTAAAACCATATAGGCTTCCGGATGTATTTCGCCGAAATACAAGCCTTCAACTAGATACCCTTGATTCGGGAACTTATTTATTAAAATATTGCATATCTCTCTAGCTTTTAATGTATCAAGAATGGTCTTGCCGAATATATCTTCTCTATACATATTCAAGATGCTCACATAAGCATCAACAGCTACTTTATTACCATAGCGGTCTACATCTTCAGGATAATTATTAATAACTAATTTATAAGCTTTAATTGCTTCTTCTTGCATTGGATATACACAATAATGATAATCAGAATTGTAGAGATCTCCTATCCTTAACTGTGCTAAAGGGGCAATTTTTGTTCCTATTTTAGACCGATACCATAGATCTGTAATTGGCATTTCAGCTGCGGGATATTTCCGAACAACTTCCCCGTAACTTTCTATCGCTTTTTCTCCTGCAACTTCAGGATTTTCAAGATAACTACCGCCGGAACCGATTAGACTCTCATAATGTTTAGCTAACAAGTATTGAGTAAATCCCGCAAGTTTACAGTCTGGGTACTTCTCTAATATTTCCCGGAATATGTTCTCATTTTCCTTAGAACGCTCCTTCGAATTTATCCGGTATTTAAAGAATAACTCTAAAGGTTTTCTATCGTAATCAGAGTAATTTTCGATAAGGTTTATTATGTTTTCTACATTATCAACATAATACCTGCCAATATCTGGTACAGAGATTAACTCTTTGGAAAGTCTTAATGCTTCATCATAATCCTTATCTTTATAAATCAGGCTATCTATTTTTGAATATATGCTGTTTATTTCTCTTCTTGTTAGTGCCTCTGCATTAAGAAAGGAAAACAAAATTAAAATATAAAAGACTCTATAATTTTTATACATATTTCTATCTCCCCATTACCTTTAAAATTATATTAAATTTCTTGAGTAAAAATTACGAAATGTTTTCGTTTAGTCAAGTGTTTGGGACGACTCAATCGACCAATGACGGGGATGCTGCGCGTTTTATTATCCAAAATATTTGATGATTCTGTTTCTGTTTTCGTTTTCTTTATCTCCTTTATAATAAATTTCTATCAGAGTTATTTTATCCCTCTCGTTTTCTACTTCTTTATACGCGTAAATGACCCTAATTCCCGAATAACTGCCTCCTCCTTTAAGCGACTGACAGCTAAACCTTTTGGTTTTATAGATTTTCGGTTCCTTTATTCCCAAACCGGGAATTCTGTATAATCCCTTAACATTTTGCTTTTGAATATGATGTATATAAACTTGAGCCAATAAGAATCTATCTAAATCTTTCTCTAATGTTCTGTGTTTCTTCAATTTCTTCATATCTTTATCAAATTCAGGCAAACGGATAACTTCTAAATGTTCTTCAATCTTCAATATCGTATTCTCTCACATTGTACGGTGGATTTCTGTAAAATACTAATTCGTAATCTATAGGCTCTTCATCCTCTGTAGTCATCCATGGAATATCTCCATGTGAATATTCGCTTATTTGATTTGCATTCATATCGGAAAGCCTGTTAAGAACGTCATCTATTACTCCGATTTCGGGGGCGCTCAGTTTTATTAGATTGGGCTTCCTTAAAGGAAGATATTTTGTTTGAGGATAGCTGTAATAATCGCTATCCACTTTTTCGATTTCCCTTTCTTTAATCATTTTACTCACAAGTTTCGCAAACTCTACAGGGGTTGGACCATATTTGTTTTTAATATAAGAAGCCCCAATAAACTGTTCTTCATATTTTTCGTAATAATCGAAATCGATAAAGTAAAGAAGTTTATAGATGACAGTCTCTCCCACATTAGCTTTTGAGCCGATTTTGTTAAGAATATACAGCAAAACCTCTTTAAATTTTTCAAAATTTTTCTGAGGTACACTTATACGCATTACAGGAGCTTCATTGGCTTTCTCTTTAAACTCTTTCTTCTCTTCTAAAATTACTTCTATATCCTTCTTCAAATTCATTAAATCATCGACATCGACCTTGAAAAATTTGGCCAATTTAAACAATTCCTCAGCTCCAACTTTTCTTTCTCCTGTTTCTATCTGCGAATAAGCGGATCTGGATATTTTCAGCTTGCCCGCGACCTCTCTCTGGCTCAAGTTCGTGTTTACCCTCAAATCTTTTAACCTATTTCTTAAAACCTTGGCTATCCTACTCATTTCACCCCCTCAGGGAATTTCCCTGATTTTTTAAAAAACTCAACTTCATCTATAATATAATTAAGTTCGATAATCTGTCAAGGGGTTGTTCGATTTTTTGACAATATAGATTCTTCTGATTAAAGTCAAATGGTTGAATCGAGAAATGGTCAAATAGCCGAAAAATCCTTGGGATTAGTTGAGTGGTTAAATTGAAAAATGGTTAAATGGTAAAAAACAAACAAAAAGCTTAAGGTGATTTAACGTCTGTCTTTTGCTCCGTATTCAACTTTTCTTTTATTACGCTAATTTTGCTTTTTGCTCCTTCGCCCAAAGGATAATATTCGCCGCCGGGATTGACATCGGCAAAATTCTGAAGTACTTTTTGATATTCAACTAAGGCTTGATTATAATCTTTAATATCCTCTTCGTAGATACTCGCAATGAAATATTGCGCGCTCCCGCGTATATTTATGTCGAGATTCGAAGTTAATATTTTTCTGTAATAATTAATTGTTAACTCGGGATCTTCGAACAAATATTTTATTCTTCCCAAAGCTATGATACCGTATCTGACGATAGCTCCCGAACTGGACCGTCCTGTCCAGTTATTCGGATATTCGGTCATTATTTTTTCGTAAATCTTGAGAGCTTTTTCTTTATCGGTTTTACAATCTGCCAAAACCATATAGGCTTCAGGATGTGTTTCGCCGAAATACCCTCCTTCAACCTCATATCCTTGATTCGGAAACTTGTTTATTAAATTATTGCAAATTTCTTTAGCTTTGACTGTATCAAGAATGATATTACTACTTTTATTTTTTCTGTACATATTTAAGATGCTTACATAAGCATCCATTGCTACCTTCCTACCTTTGTGATCGACATCTTCAGGATAATTATCAATGACAGCTTGATAAGCTTCAATTGCCTTAACGGAGTCCTTTACGCTAAGCAATTCATGGTAATAAGGTTTGTAAATATCTCCTATTTTTAACTGGGCTAAAGGAGCTATCTTTAGTCCTATTTTAAACCGGCGCCAGTCCTCATAGATTGGCATTTCAGCTGTGGGATATTTCCGAATAACTTCTCTGTAACTTTCTATAGCTTTTTTAGCTGCAACTTCATCATTCTCAAGGTAACGATCGGTGGAATTGATTTGACTTGCATAATGTATAGCTAACATGTATTGAACAAACCCCGCAAGTTTACAATCAGGATATTTTTCTAATGTTTCCCGGAATATATTTCCGTTTTCTTTACAAAGCTCCGCAGAATTTCCCAGACATTTTAACCTCTTAAAATAATTTTCCATGTATTTAAAGAACAGCTCTAAAGGCTTCCTATCGTAATCAGAGTAATTTTCGATAAGGTTTATTATGTTTTTTGCCTTATAAACATAAACCCTGTCAATATCTTGTATTGTTAAAAAATCTTTAGAAAATCGTAATGCTTCATCATAATCTTTTTCTTCATAAATCAGGCTATCTATTGTTGAAGATATGCTTTTTACTTCTTTTCTTTTTAGTGCCTCTGCGTTGAAAAAGAAAAACAAACTTAAAATAAAAAAGACTCTATAATTTTCATACATATTTCTATCTCCCCATTACCTTTAAAATTATATTAAATTTCTTGAGTAAAAATTACGAAATGTTTTCGTTTAGTCAAGTGTTTGAGACGACTCAATCGACCGATGACGTATTTTTGGGGTCATATTTTTGGTATTTTTGTATTTTTGGGGTCAAATCTAGACATTGGACAATCCATCCACAAACCCAACAAATTTCTTTTCCCTGGATAAGTTGATTTTGTTACGATATTCATACGGTGCGTAGCACCGAGTCGTGAGTCTCGTGTCATTAGTCACTAATCGAAAAAAGTAACAGGAGACGGATGACGGGAGATGCTTAAGTCCTATATAAACCATTCAACATCCTTCTTCCAATGCTCTTTGCCATGTTTGATTCTATCATCTAATGAGTTTGAATGTATCTCCAATTTATTGCCACTTGGGTCAAGAAAATAAAGCGAATCTCCTTCCGTCTTGTTTTTCTGCCATTCTTTTGTGCCATAATTTTTTATTTTATTTTTCAAGTCATTAAAATCCTTAAAGTCAATGTTAAAAGCTATATGGCTATAATCGCTTCCATTTATCTTGGACTCGTCTTTTACAAGTGCTATCCAGATGGTGCCGGCTTTGAAATATGCGCTTATTTCGGATTTCATAATTGGTTTTAAACCGAGAATCTCTTTATAAAATTTAAAAGATTCATCTATGTTTTTTACTGATAAAGTAATATGATTTATCCCATTTATCATTCCAATCCCCAATTTCAACAGTATTTGTAAAACCGTACAAAAAAAAGATTAAATGTCAAGGGGCGGTGCGTAGCACCGGGTCATGAGTCGCTATTCGCCGGCCAAAATTTATATAATGGATGACGGTATGCGGGCGATACACCTCAGCTTTTAAAATCCGATTCCGTATAAAACCACCGATAAATTTAGGTCTTTAAAGAAATTACCGGTGGTATTTGACCAGCCTAATCCTATATTAAGAAGACTCGTATCCAGGTGTACCCCCATGTTTTGGGTGAAAAAGTTTGCGTCTTCGTCGAGCGTGGAAGACCATGAGTCGGATGCGCCCGCCCAGTAGAGAGAACTTAAAAAATATAAATTCGCTCTTAATCCGAGAACTTCCATTTCTACCAATGTAAACCTGGCGGAACCGCCAAGCTTAAACATACGTGGTTTGATGAATCTATTGCGAGGATAACCGGGAAGGTCTTCAAAATCATATAATCTCAGTTGATAGCTCCCTACGGGAGTTATTCCTCCCATGCTGTAACGTTCCAAAAAAGCGGTTTCTTCCTGATGGAAACTCCCATAAGCTTCACCGGTTAATACTGTTTTAACCTTTTTCTGTATTCTAAAACCCCAGGCAAAAGTTCCTTTTATTTTTGATTTCCACGCAGTTCTATTTAAGTCATATACGGTTTCAAAATTAACCTTACTACCGGCAGACGGAAAAACTCCCCGGTCGAGTTCATCATATCCGAAACGCAAAAAGAAATTCATGGGGCGTTCCAGGCTGTCACCCTCAGAAATACCGTTAAGCGATATTTCGTAGCAGGATTCAACGCCGGGAATAAGAGCGAAATCCGCTTTTTTAATAAACAAGATATTTTTATTAGATATATATATAGGATAGGATAAACTTCCGGAAAAAGACTCTTTATATTTCATATCATAAAGGTTCGTATCCGGGAGACCCGGATACAGTAAACTTCTACCTCCTATAGATAAATCCGGAATCAATGTTCCCCAGGATATACCCGGAGAATATTTATTAAAGCCTATATTCCAACTATGTCCTTGAGGTAATTCCTTGGCGGCTTTCACGGGAAAGTTTTGCCCAAGATTTGCGTAAAAAGAACGGTCGCCCAAACTCCTGATTCGCTTTGTCCTTAGCTCGGTAAACAAATTTATCCCCTGATCCTTATCAAAAGATAGAGCCGGGAATTCGAGGGTGTGGCCGGTTTTCGGTCTAACTCTAATACTGAGCAGTGAGTCGTTTGTTACCCCTTCCACAGAAATAGTCCTCAGTTGATAATCTTCATATATTCTTTTGCTCACCCTTAAAATTCCTCTGGGGGATAAAGAATCTTTAAATGCTTTTTCCAGCACAACATCCAGGTCTGAATTGCCCTTTTCTCGTTTAGCCTTCTGATCCGAAGTGTCTTTTGAGCTGCCCGGGATAACAATTTTAACCCCTTTTAGTTTCTTTCCTCTATTCCCACGGATAAGGAGAATATCTTTACCTTCAAGATATAAATATTCGGCATAGACAACCGAAGAGTGAATATACCATCTGTTTACATATTCTCTTTCTGTAATTTCTTTTAATTCATTATAACCTAATTTTCTTCCCTTTTTAATCATTTCGCTTTTTATCTTTTTGGTAATGGCAATACTGTCGGCAATAGCAATGTTATCGGGAAGGGCAACACTGTCAGAGGGATTTTTATTACTCATTATTAATCTTACTTCGATCGAATCCAGATACTCTTCTTTGTTACTCAGAAAGAACTCAACATTTATTTTCCCATTACTCTTGTCTGTTTTAGCTCCAACGTTTTCATAATCCCCGGTAACATAAATATTTCTTATAGCATAACAGACATCTTTTTTCTCGATATAACTCCCCTCTACAAACTTTGCCGCTTTTTTTGCTTTTTCCCCTTCCTTAGAATCGACTATCAGAGTGTCATTGCCATTTACATAATAGCATTTCACTGAACCTACCTCAAAAATTTCTCTATCTTTGACTGGAGAATCGCTGCCGCTTTCCATTTTAATTAATTCTTCTTTTATCTTATATATTCTACCCATAGCAGTATTGTATCCTTTAGTAATCAATTCTTCCAATTTCTCTTCGTTAAAATCAAAACCGCCCTTTACATCTATATCTATTTGTCCGTTGGAATGAATCCAATTATTCCGCACGTGAAATTCCCTGGCAAAACAAGAACTTTTATTGAGGACACCGATGCCGACTAAACCGGACATTTCTTCTTCTAACTCCGGGGCTTTGTCTTTGGTTCCTCTTCTTTTCGACGGATAGGAAGCAATTACATAAATTTTTTCTCCTTTTTCCTTATCGTGTATATGAATAATATTATCCGGGTTTCTTAGCGTATCGAAATCCTGAAGGAAAGCGTCGACGGGAAGGTTATCAAGAATTCCTCCATCGATATATTCTTTGCCTTCTATGATCATAGGTTCGAAAGCCACAGGAACGGATGCGCTCGCTCGAAGAGCAGTGGAAATCGTACCTTTCACCCTTAACTCCGATTCCCCGCTGTTAAGATTTACGACCATGGCACCAAAAGGATAGGGTAATTCAGAAAAATCAAAATTCGCCTTGTAGCACGCAGCCAGTGTTTTGTCGGCTATTTCATCGGTAAATTTCTGCGCGGTTCTAATTCCCTTACCGGGGTTGTACGAAATAAAAAGCGGTTTCCAGGTCAATCCAACTTCCATGGCAGGAGGTCTTGGCTTGTTTTGGAGACGTTCCCAGATTGGAGTGTATGTTCTTTTCTGTTGGTCCTGAAAGAATGTTTTCCAATCGATATCTTCCTTTACGATAGATTCTAAACTATCGGGGGAATACCCGCTCGCGTACAAACCGCCGATTATCGAGCCCATACTTGTACCGGAGAGACCATCTATAGGGATATAATTTTGTTCGAGAGCTCGGAGGACACCAATATGAGCAATACCTCTTACAACACCTCCGGCAAGAACTACAGCCACTTTTACTTTTTTATGTAATCCCGGGCCTTTTTCCCAATCGCCGTCTCTGATTTTTTGCTCCGCGCTAAAATTCTCCGAGAAGAGATTTTTCTCCCAGCTTAACGTTAAATATAAAGCATCGGGTTTCAGGCGAAAATATACCGGAAAATCTTCCGAAAACAGGGGCAGCGAAAATATTATCGTTAAAAACAGAGAAACAATCGCATAAAAATTAAATAGGTGACGAACGTTCGTATATCTTTTTGCTGTGTTCAAAATAATACTTTTGTTTAATACTGTATTTTTTTGTAAAAACATTTTCCCCTCCTTTTTATTTGTTTTATAGTACTATTATATAAAAATATACAATATATGTAAAAAATTTAGTAATATTTACTATTTAGTCAAGGGGCGGTGCTTTGCACCGAGTCGTGAGTCGTGTGTTAAAAAGAAAACAAAAAAATTCTGTAAATCCTTTTTAATCTGCGTCCATATTTCAGGATTTGGGATTTAGGG
>Ga0315532_1003360_pt1 | contig 10325 bp, 13 predicted proteins | sample SalMarWE160370MG_FD_203082 | JGI IMG/M metagenome (GOLD analysis project Ga0315532, IMG submission 203082) | Salt marsh sediment microbial communities from the Plum Island Ecosystem LTER, Massachusetts, United States - Salt Marsh Sediment WE1603-70 ... | reverse complement strand
GATGACGGCGTTGGCATACCAGAGGATGAGAAAGAAAAGATTTTCAAGGAAGGGTACGGGAAAAGCACAGGATACGGACTCTACCTAATAAAGAAAATATGTGAAGCATACGGCTGGACCATCCAAGAAACAGGCAAGCTAGGGAAAGGAGCCCAATTCACCATGACCATCCCCAAAAACAAACAAAAAAGGGAAAATAGCTTATCGCTTTGATAATAAATAGCTTTAGAGACAATTAAAAGGGTCTAAAGAAGTATCTGGGCCATGCAGGCCATTGGGAGGATGTTGACGGTTCAAAGTCAATTTTTAGGTTCATTCCCACTCTGATTTCTTTAGGGTCCACATCACGAATCATTCCGGGTAGGCGAAGACCGTTCTTTAATTCTATGATGCCAACAGTGTAGGGTGTTATAGACTGAAACTGCTCTGGTGCAATGTAGATGACTGTGTAACTGAGCAGCTTTCCGGCACCTTCGAGTTCTATCCACTTTAGATTCGTGGAAAGACATTTGGTGCACATTGGTTTTGGCGGTAGAAGCACAGTTCCGCATTCATTGCACTTGGCTGCCATTAGCCGCTTTTCGCTTACAAACTTGTAGAAACTTGATACTGTGAATGGAGGATTATCAGAAATTTCTAAGCCCTCCTGTAAATGTGTACGTTAGCGGTGGCTCCGGAGCCTCCAACGTTGTGGCTTAAGCCTATCTCAGCTCCCTCCACCTGCCTCTTTTCAGCCTGTCCTGTCAGTTGTAAGTAAATTTCGTAGGCTTGAGCGGTTCCAGTTGCCCCAACAGGATGCCCCTTCGATTTTAATCCTCCACTTGGATTAACGGGAAGCTTCCCTCCAAGCTCAGTTGTTCCTTCATCTATCAGGTTTCCGCCTTTTCCAGAACTGCAGAAACCGAGGTCTTCGTAGGCTATAATTTCGGCGATGGTGAAGCAGTCATGAACCTCTGCAACATCCAAATCTTTCGGCTCTACGCCAGCCATCTTGTAAGCCTCTTGCCCCGCAAGTCTAGCAGCTTTAAGCGTCGTAAGTTCTTCTCTCTCATAAATACCAATGGCGTCGCTAGCCTGTCCAGAACCGATAACGTGAACGGGTGCATCAGTGAATTTTTTGGCAAGGTCCGGATGAGTCAAGATTAAACAACTGGCTCCGTCAGTTATCAGCGAGCAGTCATAAAGTTTTAGTGGCCATGCAATAACCTTTGATGCCATAGCTTTTTCCACAGTTATTTCTTTCTGCATATGAGCCTTTGGATTCAACGTTCCGTTGTGATGGTTTTTCACTGCCACTCGAGCCATCTGCTCTTCGGTTGTGCCGTACTCATGCATGTGAGCCGTAGCCATGAGAGCATACAGTCCCGGAAAAGTTATTCCATGCCACTGTTCGAATGGCATGTCAGATGCCATAGCCAGAAACTCTGTTACCTCAGCTGTTGTTCGATGAGTCATTTTTTCCACTCCGCCAACCATCACGACCTTGTGCATGCCAGAGAGTATAGCAAGGATTCCGGTTCTTAGGGCAGCTCCTGACGAGGCGCAGGCGGATTCAAGTCTTACTGCAGGTTTTGGCAGCAGTCCAGCCCAGTCAGCTAATGTAGGTCCGGTGTGTCCTTGATGCTCGTAGGATTCGCCCATGTGACCCACGAAAAGAGCCTCGATGTCTTTTATCGGGTTCAGATTAGGGCATCTATCATAAGCCTCTTTTGCAGCGTCTACGAAAAGTTCTCTACAGTACATGCCATCCAGTCGCCCAAACTTGGATAATCCTGCTGACACGATTGAAACTAATGGTTTACTGACCAATCACAGGACCTCATTAGAGAGTGGTTGCATAGCATTTACTAAATGTTGCCTGAATAACTATTTTACGTAGTTCTGAAGTGATCTGCGGCAACTTGCCTTTTTTAGTAATGTCAGTGTGTGTTCTAGGCAACATTAGTAGTGTGAAACTATACGCAAATGTTATGAACTATTGTATATTGTAGTAGATAGAGGAGGGAGTAGAATTATGTTAGCAGAAAAGCCGATTAAAATCGAAAAAGTTGGAAAGAAAATTCTTGACCGTGAGATTTTGAGACTGGCAATCATCGCAGAGTTGGATGCTGTGAGTTTATATGAACAGTTGGCTGCGGCAACTGAGAATGAGGCGATCCGTGAAGTGCTGTTAGATGTGGCAAGGGAAGAGAAGACACATGTGGGCGAATTTCAGACTTTGCTGTTAAGAGAAGATGCAGAGCAGGTTGAGGAGTTACAACACGGAAAAGAAGAGGTTGAAGAAGAACTAGGGATTTAACGTAACACAGTAGGGTCTTTTACAGAAGCGCTTTTACTTCATCAGGCCAATCATCTTTGATGGTTCCAAACACTGGTAGCCCACTAGGCATCATGTTTGTAGGGACTTTATTAGATCCTCCGAGTGCTTTGCTTACTTTTTTGCGAACACATTCGGCTTGCTTCTCGCCTTTACAATACGCTCTAATAAATGCTATTAAGGCATATTTTTTATTTTCGTCACTTCGGTATCTTTTAAATAATGAGCAGTTTTCGAGGCTTTCGCAATATTTCATTCATGCCTACTCCTCTAGGGTAATGATGAAATCGTTATTTAACAAACAGCGTGTCTCACCCCAGAAGAACACACCAGAAGGTCTCAGTCAGTAGTTTAAATTTAAATTGGTGCGTGTAATAATCTTTTGTTTATGAGTCCCAGCAGATCTCGTCGACGTAGACCACGTAAAAAGAAAAGCAACACTAAAAAGATAATCTTAATTGTAGCTTTGTTAGCTGTTGTTGCAGTGATTATAGTGGCGTATACTATGTTAGGCGATAACGCTTCAAACGAGAATGTTCCCAGCAGCAACAAGGTTCTGCTTACCACTAGCATGGGCGACATCGTGATCGAGTTAAGGGATGACATGCCGATTACAACACGAAATTTCAAGAAACTGGTTCAGCAACGAGTATATGATGACACAATCTTTCACAGAGTAGTTAATTTACCACAAAATCTTGTGATAATTCAGGGTGGAGACCCTGCTACCGGAACTTGGTCTGGAGGATCAATACCCAGCATAAAAGATGAATTCTCGGAAAACCCGGACAACAATAAGAACGAAAGAGGCACCATAGCAATGGCGAATACGGGTGCTCCAAACTCGGGAAGCAGCCAATTCTTCATTAACGGTGCATACAACAGTCACCTTGACAATGCGCATCCAGTTTTTGGAGACGTAATAGAGGGAATGAACGTTGTTGACGAAATCCTAAAAGTAGAGACAAGTGGAGAGCCCCTCAACAGACCACTCGAAGAGGTTACATTAATCAAAGCAGAGTTTGTCGATTAAACGTTTGCAGCTGCTTTTCAAATTTGGAATTCAATCTATCCATTGCTTGTTTGAAGTGGCAAAGAAAACTATGCCTCCGAATTGGCTGATTCTGTTGCCTGCCGGAGTTTCCGCGTTGACTATTCTTGTTTTCACTTTTTTATTCTTTGAAATCTGTAATAACCTGTGAATTCTGCTCTTGCTCTTACTGTCAGCCAGATACTGGTCTGTGAGTAACAGATAGGCGGTTCCGAGATCATTACGTTTGCCTCGGTCATAGACAATATCTTCGATTTCCTTTAGCGAATACAAGACAACCGTGTTATCTCCAGTGCTGTAAAGATGCTTCTCTAAAACATTGATAATGTGATCAGCTTCTTCTGAGGTTGTCTCATTAATCAGTTTACTGAATTTCTTGTTTTTCACCAGTTCAGCCACTTTGATGCGGTTGTCTGCGGAGCCGACTAGCTCAGCGAAATTTGCCCGGTTCTGGCTCTTCGATTGAATCAGATACCTATGATGTTTCCGTACGTGGTCCAGAAAGTCTGCGGCATAAGTTGTTTTCATCGGAGCGGTGACCACGACACTTCTTACTCCTTCTTTGAGCAGTGGTTTCAGCGCATCAACAACTGATTCGTGAAAGTTGTACAGAACTCGCTCATCTGTCCTCTTTCCGTCAAGCTCTAACCTAAGGGATAGTTTTACGACATGACTGAATACCTGCCACATAACCGCATGGTCATCTTCGAAACCCATAAGAAGCGCCACTAGGTACCCGCGTTTATAGCGTCGTTTCCGCTTCACCTTTGACACCTAAAGTTCTTACATGCTCCTAGTCCATTGTATAACCGTCTTTTATGAAGATAGTTACACAGATTTATGCACAAACAAAGTTAGACTGAAAAAGGCATCCAGCCCATAAATCTGGCAAATGTTGAATATTACAAAAATCAAGAAAACAGCTAACAACAGTTTTCTAGCTTTTGCCGAAGATTTATATGCCGCAAACCTCAGTAAGGGAAAAACTAATAAAAAGAGCGGAAAATAATGTCGGAAAAATTAGCAAATCCAGCACCTCTGGGACTTTTGGGTTTTGGAATGACAACAGTGCTGCTGAATCTACACAACGCAGGCTTCTATCCATTGGGCAGCATGATAGTGGCAATGGGACTAGTATACGGTGGATTAGCTCAGGTGATCGCTGGAGTAATGGAGTACAAGAAGGGCAACACTTTCGGCACCCTTGCCTTCAGTTCCTATGGGCTATTGTGATGGTACCTCGTTATCCTAATACTGCTCCCCAATGTCACAATCTTATCTCCTGCAGTTGCAGCTGCTACAGACACGGCTATGGCTGCATACTTCTTCATGTGGGGCATGTTTACTCTGCTTATGTTCTTTGGTACACTGAAAACTAATCGTTCACTACAGTTCGTCTTCAGCAGCTTAACTGTGCTGTTCTTTCTGTTGACAATCGTGAGACTGACCGGAAACCCAGAAACATTGCTGATGATTGCGGGAATTGAAGGAGTAATCTGCGGAGCAAGTGCCATTTACACTGGCTTGGCGGAAGTTTTGAACGAAGTCTGTGGAAGAACAGTTCTGCCGTTATGCCCAGTAAAGAAGTAAAAGACTGTCACAAGTTTTTTACGTGTTTAGCCCCTTATTCCTTTTAGGTAACCACAGCTCGGTTAATCTTTCAGGCAGGTTGTAGATGTGGATAGATTTCTGTACCGAAAGGAAATTTTGATTGACGACTCTGGTTGGGGTGACCTAATTTTAGGTGTAGTGATAGGTGCGCTGAAGCTTCCAGAACGCAGGTACATGGAACGCCGGATTCCAGTTTCCTCTTTTCAGTCTCCGAATTTCCAGAATAAACGGTATCTGGATGATTCTGTGAAGATTGCAGAGGAGATCGTTGAGGTGATGCAACCTGACAGGGAGACCAGCTTCAGGGTTTGTTCCGGTTATGTTCTCTCTAGTATACGCAAATACTTGAGAAATCAGGGATTCAGAGTTGAAGAAATAGAAGTTACCGGTGAACTTCAGGAGATGGTTGAACGAAGCTTCGCTAACTGGTGTAAAGAGGTGGGAGTAAACTTTGAACTTCTGAAGGGAAAACGAAGCTTCAACACGTTTCTAGAATGGGTTGCAGAGAAACCTCATCTCAGAGAGCAGCTTGTGAAGACAGGATGGAAGAGCTGGAACCAACGATGGCGAGACAAAGTTTACTCTATGAAAACATGAAAAACCGATAATGTAAGTAATAGTTTACTCGATTAGCGTCAAAAGGTCTTCACGGATATAGTTGATGAGTTCGTCTTTGGTGCTTTTGCTGAATAGTGTAACCACGCTGTTTCTTGTGATTCCCATCGTGAGCCCACGTTTCTGCGCATCAAAAACTACATACCATATCTGCCCATGGGCTAGATAGTCTCGGTAGAGTTGAGTGTCAGCAAGGTCTGATCCAGCTAAACAAAGCTTCTCCACCCCAGGTATGTCAATTTGGTCAAACCATATGAGGCGAGTTGCCTGCGGGTTTGATTCATGAAGCTCCTTAAGGGTTTCATGGGGAATTTTCGTTTCCACTATCGCTCGTGGCGTTATGAAAAGAATCTTGCTGAGTTTGTTAGCCACGTGATTCGTCAGCAGCTTTTTGACTCCACGAGCCACAGAAGGTGCAACCACAATCAGGAAGTTTCGGTTCTTGAATTGGGTTACCCAGAAAGTGGCTTCTTCAGTAACAGGGTTCTCAATTAACTTACGCCTGTAGTAACGGCTTCGCATGAAATCTGCGCTGAAAACTCCTGATATCAGATTCTCTTTTAGGTTGAGGTCCAGAATTTCTGTTACCAGATTCACTGTTTCTCCGTTACTTTTTTCGTAGTTTTCTTCTTCACGGAAATCTTTCAGCTTTTGAAGTATCAAACCAAAATTGATTTCTTCTTTGATTTCGAAGGTTTTAGCGGGCAGAACCATGTTTTCACCGACAAACACTTTGTGGTCTAGAGTTTAAAGGTTCTGCGAAAGGTTATCACCGATGGATGTAGAAGATAGAATGCGGTCTCAGAAACGTAGTATCCGCTATAAGCGATAATAGTTGTCTAGGAAATTAGTGGAAAGGAATTATCTGCGTCTTCTTCTGCGTCTTTGACCCGGTTTATACTGACCGCTTTCTCGGCTTAAGATGAAACGTTTATAGTAAGAACTTCGATTGTTAACTCTTGGAGCCGAAGAATGCCGTTCTCTTGCGTCTACTTTAGGAGTTATGGACCTGACTTTGCCCGCCTTAGATAACGAACCGTGTGATGGCATAATCTTACATCCTTTTTGATATTTAGTGAAGATACTAAAAGCAGAGATTCTTATAAAGATTCACAAATTTGGTCGTTACTAAACATATATCTTTGAGGAAAAACAATCCATAACCAAGGCACGTGGGGTGAACCTTGTGAGAGAGGCAATAATCTTGGCTGGAGGAGAAGGATGGAGACTGAAACCCGCAACTTGGGTTCCAAAACCGCTCCTGAAAATAAACAAGAACACGCTAATTGACCATCAGATAGAGTGGCTTCGTTCTCACGATTTCGAGAATATAATTGTGGCATCCAACAGAAAAGACCTCACGAAACAACCAGTCGCCTATTCATTGGAAGAAGATACTTTGGGCACTGGAGGCGCCACCAAAAAAGCGTTTGAGCAGATTAAAGGAAAAGTAGCTTATGTTATGAACGTGGATGACCTTGTCTTCTATGACCCCAACGAACTTTTTGACTACGCTGGTAAAGGAGCGGGAATACTGTTGGCGAAGCCGCAGATACCCTTCGGAAAGGTTACGCTTGCGAATGGCATTGATGTTATCAGGTTTCAGCATAGGGAAACTCTTGACTTTTATGTCAGCACTGGCCATTACGTCTTCAAGAAGAGTGCAGTGGAAAAGCTGTTTCCGGACAATGGTGACTTCGAGTTCACTGCTATGCAACGGTTGGCGGACAAGAAGATGCTTCAGGGCTACACGTACCATGGAATGTGGTTCACTCTTAACACAATGAAAGAGCTTATTGATGTAAGGAGATTCTTTAAAGAGTAAAGGCAACTGGCATGAAAATTTTAGCCTTGATTGGCAGCCCCAGAAGAGAGGGTAATACTGACCTGTTAGTTGAGCAGATTCTGAGAGGCAGCAGAACAAGGGGGCATACAGCAGAGAAACTTTTCCTCTACGACTATACCATTTCTCTGTGCGTTGATTGTCGTAATTGCAAAAAAGGGGATTACGTTTGCTGCGTAAACGATGAGATGCAAAAGATTTATCCTAAAATGGAAGCTGCGGATTTGATAATTTTTGGCACACCATTATACTGGTATGGTCCCACCGCGAAGATGAAGCTGCTTGTTGACAGGATGCGTCCATTCGTTGCAAACGGGAGATTAAGGGGCAAAAAAGCCGTTGTTGTAGCGCCTTCAGCAGAAGGGGCAAAAGCCTGTGGATCACTGCTTGAGATGTTTCGGTTGTCTTTTGAGTATTTGGGAATGGAGTTCGCGGGTACGGTTCTTGCTAAGGCTTACGAGAAAGGAGAAGTTGCAGAGAATAGGAGAGAAATGGAAAAGGCGTATGAGTTTGGTGCTTCGTTATAGGCTATGTGTTCCAGAGCCAACAATAGACACTCATGTTTTTTAGGCAAAAAGGGCAGGGTTAGTAACCTAAAATATGTGAGTTTTATTCCGTACTATTGTATACGTCTCCAGCCATGTTTGCTCACGGAAGTTGATTGGTTCTCAAAAACCATTTTGCTGCCGCATTTACATCGGACATGTATTCTTGTTGTGTTATTTTCTGTTTGATGCACGGAACCGTCGAGTACAACCAGTTTGGCGGGGGAAGAAGCGGTTTTCTGTTTGTAGTATATTCTCAACACGCGCTTACAGTCGGCGCATCTAAGGGTTAGTTGTTGTCCTTTTTGGCTTTCGGTTTTTCCCACCCAGAAACGCTCTCCACTATTGTCTATGTTAGGGGTTGCAGAATAAAACTGTTGACAGACTCGGAATATTTTGGTTTACTATGTGTCGCCGTGAGCGAACTGTGGAGTCTGCCGGTGTTCAGGTGTATTCTCTGAATGTGTGGTTGCATTTTGTGCATCTGAAGAATTGGGTTGAGCCTTCGTCGCCGCCTCTGGTTTGTACTTGCCAGACGTAAGCGGTGTTGTTTCCGCATTTTGGGCATGCTATTCTGGTGGTGGGCAGGGTGCGTATTTGGTGTTCTTTTCCGATTACTGTTACGGATTCTTTGGGTGAACGTTTTATGGGTTTGGCGATATCATCTGGGTTAGGTTTCCCCGGTTTCTTGTATCCACATTTTGGGCATACAATCTGAACAGTGACTTTCTCTCCGTCCTTTTTGCGACTAGAAATCAGACGCATTCCACACTTTGGACAAAACTCCATAATACACACCATATCGTCTGCGACACTGCTTCACTCCCAACTTTTAAATATTTTCTTTTTATGAGACACCAGCTAACCAGCAAACTAAACAGGCTCAGCTTTTTGGACACCAAATGAATAACTTTTGGGCAAAAACAGAAAAAAGCTAGTTTTCAACATAGCACTGTTATTAGTCTCCTAATATGATTCCTGATTTTTGGTTAATAGTTCATTATTTCACACGTGGATAACGGTCTGTGTTGTTGGTGTCTATGACGTAAGGCGTGTTCCATATTCCTGTATTGTCCACTTCAGTTGCGTTGGGATATTTGGTTGTGTAGTCGCTCCAGTAGTTGCCTACTGTGCCGTTGTCCCAAGATTCGGTGTAGTTAGTTGAGGTGATTTGTACGCTTTGGTCGTTGTCGACGAAGCTGTTACTGTAGAATACGTTGTCTGTTGTTGAGCCTTCGAAAGTGACGCCTACCTTGTTGTCTGCTACGTAGTTGCCTGAAATGGTGTTGTTTGAACCCTCAATATTAATGCCTTCTCCCGTATTTGAGGTCACGTTGTTTCCGGTAATCGTGCTGTCTGAGCAATGAATCGCGATGCCGCCGCCGTTGTTTATTACGTTGTTTCCAGAGATAACGCATGAATGCTCACCATGTATACCAATGCCGTAGGTTGTGTTTGTTATGGTGTTGTCGGTTATGGTGATGTGATGTGGAGCAGCGTAAATGAACAGGATTCCCATCCCAGCGGTGGTGTCTCTTATGATGTTCTTGGAAATTGTGACCGAATGAACAGAAGCGGATGAAGTAATGCCCTCTCTACAGTTTTCGATTATGTTACCCGTTATGTTACAGTTGTTCCCCCTTATGCCAATCCCATAGAAGTAGTACAGGTGATGAAAGGGGTGGTAGCTTGTAATCGTGAAGCCCGAAACCGTAACGTTGTCTGCTTTTACGTTAATTGTATGTCCGCTTCCACGCGTTCCTTCAGAAAGTATTATCGTGCTGCTCATGTCTTCGCCAATAAGCGACAACGGCTTATCAATACTCACACTCTCGTTGTAGGTTCCACTTCTCACATACACTGTGTCGCCGGCAGTGGCATTACCCACAGCCCACCCGATAGTAGCGTAATCGTCAGGAACAACCAACATCTCAGGACCTACCCCGTCAAGGTGGACAACATATAGAACAGCACCTACAGCAACTATAAAGACAACAATCGCAGCAAGAACAAAAACAAACTTTCTTCTCATATTCCATTATATCTTTATTCAGACTATTATCTTTTTTGCACCTTTTTGGTTTTTTTCTAGTATTTTTTTGGCGATTTTAGTCGTTCGAAAAACAAGTGTCTTTTTCTGGAATCTCAATGATCAGTCTGCATGTACTGGAACTTTCTAAAAACCAGCACATTTCTTATCCTCAAGAGAACAACCTGTACATAGTTGCTTCTTCGATATTCACTATTTCAGAAATGCTTCGCCTTGCTTATAATAGCTTTCAACTATAAAGGGAAGACGTTGAGCGCTGATAACGGCGCAATGAAAATAAAAAAAGGAAAGAG
>Ga0315532_1003358_pt1 | contig 10328 bp, 9 predicted proteins | sample SalMarWE160370MG_FD_203082 | JGI IMG/M metagenome (GOLD analysis project Ga0315532, IMG submission 203082) | Salt marsh sediment microbial communities from the Plum Island Ecosystem LTER, Massachusetts, United States - Salt Marsh Sediment WE1603-70 ... | reverse complement strand
GAATTGAAAAAAATGATCCCGCACGTGAATATCTGTTGCTTTTACATGGACCTTCGGCTGGGTGGACGCTTTTTCGAAGATTGCTACAAAACTTCGCAGGTGAAATACAAAGTACAGTATATCCGCGGAAGGCTGTCCGAAACGAATGAAAACACGGATCAGTCTGTTATTTTGAGGTACGAGGATACCCTGGCAGGAAGACCTGCTAAAATAACCGTTGATATGGTTGTCCTGCTGGTTGGAATGCACCCCGATCCTTCCATTTTGCATTTATTACCAGAGATTGATGAACGGGTTGGATCCGATGGATTCTTTGGTAAGGGCAAAATTGACCAGGCAGATCAATCATCGGATGACGGTTTGTTTTTTGCAGGTGCCTGCACAGGCCCTAAAAGCATAATACAATCGACCGATGAAGCATCAGCGGTCGCTTGCAGGATAAGCCTGTACCTGAAAGAGAAACTATATACCGAAACGGAGGACCAGCATGCCAGACTTTGGATTCGGCATTCAGGATGATCTGATGATCGACCATGACAGGCTGTCCCCGGCATACGAGGCAGTACTGGAAGAGGTGCCCTCAATCGCTGGATGCATGTCTTGTGGAAGCTGTTCAGCGACCTGTGTATCTTCCTTTCAATCCGGTGCCGGCTTCAGAAAACTGATCATGCTTCTAAAGAATGGTTCGTATGAGCAGCTGCAACAAGCACTGGACTATTGCCAGTTCTGCGGGAAATGTTTACTGGTATGTCCCCGCGGTATCAATACCCGGAGAGCCATCCTGGAAATGAGAAAACAGTTTAAAAAACAGGGCGATGACATGGTTTAATGTAATCCTAATTCTTCCGTTCACACTAGGACTTTTCGTTCTTTTGGGCGTCCTTTCAGTGAAGTATTATCAATGGTTCAGGGCACTCAACCCACGAAACAAGTTAAGGCTCTGGAAATCCTTATCCCGGAAGGAGATCCTGTCATCCATCACGGAAATTTTCAGGGAGTGTTTGTTGCACCTGAGGATATATCATCAGAAACGGCGTTTATGGTACATGCACATGAGCCTTGCCTTCGGTTGGTTCCTGCTCATCGTGGTTGGACACGTCGAATCAGTCTTCAACACGGGCCACATCCTCAGTTCACCCTGGAAATCGGTGTTTTTTGATTATTTTTCCAGGGGTCAGGAAGCCACGGGATGGCATCTGCAGGGGTTTAACCACCTGATGGACCTGATCCTACTATTTATCCTGTCCGGATTGTTCCTGGCATTCTATAAAAGAATAAATTCGCGATCATTCGGTTTGAAACGAAGGCCCCTTCATAACCCACACGACCGCATTGCAATGCTGTTTCTCTGGTATATTTTTCCGATGAGGTTTATTGCTGAAACGTTGAACCATGCATTTTATGGAGGTGGAGGTTTTATGACCGGATCTTTCGGGAATCTGCTCACCCTGCCGGACAACCTGAATTATCTTTCTGATATAGCCTGGATTGGCTATTCCATTTCACTGGGTGGATTCTTTGTTGTCCTGCCCTGGTCAAGGTATATGCACATATTAACCGAGGTGCCTCATATCCTGCTGAAAAATGCACATATACAGGCCTATCAGGACAAAGGATGCACCGGGTTCAACATCCATGCCTGCTCTTCATGCGGTATCTGCCTGGATAGCTGCCAGATGACAAACCTGGATTCATGCAACGGACAATCGTATTACTTCATCAGGAAACTGCGCGAGCCGTCCGGTGTATCTGAAAACCGAATGATGAACTGCCTGATGTGCGGACGATGCTCAGCGGATTGCCCGGTCCAGGTTGATACACTCTCTATCAGGATGAATGAACGGATCAGAATGAACGACGACCTTGCGTTCGATTATTCATACCTTGATCAACAAGGGAAAAAGGTCCCGCATGCAAGGATAGCATTCTTTGGTGGTTGCATGACACAACTGGTACCCGGCGTTACGGCTTCAATGAAAAAGATCTTTGATTTTTACGATGAGGATTATGTGATGATCGACGAAACCGAGTCCATCTGCTGCGGCAGACCGCTGTTCCTTTCGGGACAGAAAAGGGCATACTTTGAGATCATGAAATATACGCGGGAAAGAATACTCTCCTGCAAGCCGGATTTGATCATAACCTCCTGCCCCATCTGCCTGACCACCTTCAGGAATCACTATTTTTTCCCTGTTCCGGTAATCCATCATACCCAGTACCTTGAATCGATGATCAGCCAGGGATTGCTGCCTCCGGGACAGTCAGACATCAAGACAGTTTATCATGATCCCTGTGAATTGGGAAGGTACCTTGGCATTTACAGCGAACCGCGACGGGTATTGCGCAACATAGTGCAACTTCAGAACAAAGCGTACAAACAGAACCAGGGGCTCTGTTGCGGAGGCAGCATCGCTGATCTTGAAATGGATTTTGAAGAGAAGCGGAGCATTGCTGAGGATGCCATACAGCAACTCATTTACCCGGATACCCGGCTGCTTGCCACTGCCTGCCCATTGTGCAAAGTAACCTTTGCAACACCCAATATCATTCCGGTCAGGGACGTTGCCGAACTGTATGCAGAATCCCTGTCTGTGACAATTCCTGCAAGAGAACTGGCTGCAAAAGAAGCGTTGATGCAGAACTGAAAAAATGGTTATTTGTTAAACGTTATTCGTTTAATTGATTAGTAATAACTCCGGAGGAGTTGAATAATTAATAGCCCCGGGTAAGACTGCGTAAGCAGGCACAACCCGGGGTTGGTAGAATTCCCGATTCTACGGTCCAACTACTATGCTATTCATGATAAAAATGCTGTATGGACCGCAGATCACCAAATCCCATATAGAAGAAGCCGAATTTCGTTACCGAATGCCGATACGGGCCCTGTGAAATAGTGGCAGAGCCACTAATGCGAAGCATTATTTCACAGGGCAGGCATGGTTACCGAATACCGTCTAACGATTTCCTGCAGGGAAATTACACCACAGACCGGGTAACATCGAGGGTACTTACTCCTGAATAAACTCCCTGCACTCCGCCAGATGGAACAGTTGTTTTTTCAATCAACTCTGCAGTTCTGGCGAAGGGTTTTCCCATTTAGACTTTTGTTACTACAATAATCCAGGGCCGATGGCCTTGATTACAGATAAACACCCAGCCCTGATAGACCTAAGTCTCCTTTTCTCGTCGCTCCACTTCAGTTGGGGCGACGAGAAAAGTTGCCTAAAAACCCAGCCCCGATAGGCCTGCCTGGCCGGGGGCGACATGTCTTTAGAAACAATGCCAACCAATTACCCGCGGTCCAACTAAACAGGATATTAGCGGGAAATCCTTTCCTGGACCGTTGTGCTCCGGGTGAAAAATTGAACAATACGAAAATTCGAAATCCTGACGTACCAGGTTAGTCAGGACAGGTTCAAAATTCAACATTCAAAATTCCAAATCTCCCCTTCCTTCCTTCCTATATTTGCAGTATCTTTAGATTTGCTGATGATAAGATATAATCTTAAGCACTATGCTGGATACTTCAACCATCTGTGCAATATCAACTCCCGCCGGAAAGGGTGCTATAGCTGTGGTGCGCCTGTCCGGCCCGGATGCAATTCACATTTGTGACAAGCTCTTCTTTTTCAAAGACTCAAGGAAAAAGCTGGCCAGCCAGAAGCCGAACACCCTCCATTTTGGTTCCATAAAGGAGAAGGGTGAGGTTGTGGATGAGGTGGTGGTCGGGCTATTCAAGTCGCCCCACTCCTACACCGGCGAAGATGTGGTTGAGATCTCCTGTCACGGAGCAACCTACATCCAGCAGAAGATCCTCCAGTTACTGATCGATCACGGAGCCAGGCTTGCAGGGCCGGGTGAATTTACGATCCGGGCTTTTCTGAATGGTAAAATGGACCTGTCCCAGGCTGAGGCGGTTGCCGACCTGATAGCCGCTTCATCCGAAGCCTCGCACAGAGTGGCTATCCAGCAGATGAGGGGCGGTTTTTCCGACAAGCTCAGGAAGTTGAGGGAACGCCTGCTCCACTTTATTTCCATGATCGAGCTGGAACTCGACTTTTCGGAAGAGGAGGTTGAGTTTGCCGACCGGAAAGAGCTGACCGAACTGATCCGGTCAATCCATGAGATCATTCAGGGATTGGTGGAATCCTTCAGCCTGGGAAATGTGATCAAGGAGGGTGTGCCGGTAACCATTGTTGGCCAGCCAAATGTGGGAAAGTCCACCCTGTTGAATGCACTGTTGCAGGAAGAGAGAGCCATTGTCTCGGAATTTGAAGGAACCACGCGGGATGCCATAGAGGACACCTTCGTGATCAAAGGGATCAATTTCCGTTTCATCGATACAGCCGGCTTGCGACAAACAACCGATGTTGTGGAAACCATGGGAGTTGAACGAACCATCCGGAAGATCGGACAGGCAACGGTCATTTTGCTGGTGGTGGATGCCCGGGAACACCTGGAGCGCATCAACATCGCCATCCGGGAATTGAAAGAACAGGTCGGTGAATCTGACAAGCACATCATCCTGGTAGTGAACAAAGCCGATACCCTGGAGCTGGAAGAGAGAAATTCAAAATTTACTTCAGATAACCTCCCGAAACTTCCTTCAGATCAAAACTTTGTCGTTCTGTCAGCCCTCCACAAGGAGAACCTGGACAGGCTGCATGAAAAGTTGCTGGAGGTGTTGGAGGTTGGTGTTTCCGGGGAGCATGATGTGATCATAACCAATGCCCGTCATTACGAAGCATTGCAGAACTCCCTCGAATCGATCAGCCGGGTGATGGAGGGTTTGGAGCAGCAGATTTCCGGGGATCTCCTCGCCCAGGATATCCGGGAGGCATTGCATTACCTGGGTGAGATCACCGGCGAGATCACCACCGACGAGATTCTGGGTAATATTTTTTCCCGGTTTTGCATCGGTAAGTAAATGACACTCAATTTTTATGAGTGTTTAACGAAATAAAAATTGTTAGTGGAATTTATCCTGAACACGAAGTGCTTCAGGATCTTGTACCGGTTTTACCTGACGGCACGCAGGCAGGTTTACTACTGCCTCGGCTATTATTTTTATACATTGTTACAGGGTGTTCTTATTCTGTTTTATAATATTAATTTAACAAAAGTCGTATATAGATTGCAATTTTGCAATTTATTTAGTCATAGGGTTGGGCAGATTGCCATGATGCCGCGATCATCAAACACTGAAAGGAGCATATGCTATGGAACAAGAACCGAGCGACCAGAAACCTAAAGGCAGTATTGCCCATTACCTGTGGCTGCTTTCAATTAGCGTTGGACTCGCCATTGGTGCAGGTATGCATGGTTTGTCTTGCCTCAGTTTCGTCTTGGTGAACGGTTTGGCGCTAAAATTTAGTTGCCGTTTTTAGCAATGTCCTTTCAATTTATTAATACATTTTACCAAATGTACAAAACTCTCAAATAGCACCAAACCGGCAATTAATTTTAACGCCTGTTAGCAAATCGTGCCGTCTTCCTTCTTTCCGGTGAGGGCAGGCAGGCTCTTTGGGCAAATTTGGCTTGCCCCGTGAAATGTCCTTCGGACAATGCTTTGCATTATTTCACGGGGTAAATGTTGTGGATCTGAGGGTTTGCCCAATGTGCCTGACTGAGAAGGGTTGATTTTTCATTTGTATTTCTGCTTTAATACGAATTTTTCGATACATCCTGATAAATAAACATAATTCCACCACCAACCCGATAAGTTTTCAAATATCATTCGCTTTCTAAGTTTGTAAGTTTTGTAATGCTTCATTATTCCCAAATATGAATTCATACTGCTTAAAAAAGTTTCTTGTTCTTGTCTTGTAGGCTTGTGGTCACTTGCTATGTGGTTTTCCTTTTCTATTGCATCGTAAAAATTACCTTTTGTACGGTTGGCAATATAAATTCGATTTGGTTTTATTACTGCTCCAATAAACTTAACGCCTTTGGTGTAGTGTTGAATATAAATTTTTCGTGGATGAATAGTTAAGCCTAATGTAGAAAGAAGATAATCTGACAGTTTCGTAATTATAGTTTTTAAGTACTCTTTGTCAGTATGCACTATTACAAAATCATCTACATATCTGCCGTAATATCTAATTCCTAAATCATGTTTTACAAAATGGTCGAAACTATCCATATAGAGGTTGGCAAATACCTGACTCGTGAGATTGCCAATCGGTAAACCACAATTTGGCGGGGAATGAAACAAACTTTTATCGGCTGGCAAGTCATTCCAATTGCTTTTCTTGCTTTTTATAATACAATTTTGTGTTGGCGAATTATACAGAATCTGCTTACAAAGTACAAGCAAAAGCAGTTTGTCGGAATGTTGATATTTTAGGTGTATAAAACTACTTATTTTTTTGAAAAGTACATCCTTGTTGATGTGCATAAAGAAACCCTGAATATCAAGTTTCAGGATATAGCAATCGTTGGTGTAATTTTTTGAGCATCGACGTATAAACTTATCCACTCGCTTTATTCCTAAATGAGTCCCTTTTCCCTCTCGGCAGGCATAACTATCGTAAATGAATTGCTTTTCAAATAATGGATTTAGTTTATTGATAACAAGATGATGTACCACCCTGTCCCGAAAATCTGCAGCAAATATATCTCTCTTAACGGGCTTGTTTACAATAAATGCAATTGACCTGCCTATTTTATAAGTTCCATTGTTTATTTCCTCGCACAATTGCACAAGGTTATACTCATAATCCACTTCAAAAGCAAGGGCGTTTATTGTATTCCGCTTGTTTCTGCGACATGCATAATAGGCTTCGAATAGTTCATGAAGCTCTATCCGTGGTTTTGAAATGTTGTTGAAAAGTGATAATTGCATCTTATTTTTATTAAAACAATGCCGGGCGAATGCCCGACATTGTAAAATACTTTTGTTTAAAACCCCGAACAGCACGAACATAGTTTGTGTTGTTCTTATTGTTGTTGTTCTGGTTGCCATTGTTGAAGTTCTGGTTCCACGCGTTGTTGTTATTGTACTCGGTAGAACTCCAATAGTTGTTGTCAGCAAAAGCAACAAGCAATAAAATAAAGGCGTTTTATTGTTCGTATAGAATTATACGGCAATATATTTAACAAACCCGATAATGTCGGGCTTGTCCCTTTATCGCTTTTAAACAAAACCTTGCTCGCCTGTTGCCACCGTAGCAGCAACAGTTCCGGCTATACCATGTTGGCATTGCGCCAACCGGTAATTTGTTTGCCTATGCCATCCATCAAAAAACTAAGTTGTGCCTGTTTTTTACCGGATAATATTTTCATATCGGTGCATAAGCGTATTTCTAATTTTAGAAGCTCAAAATCATCTAAAAATGTTTCTAAGTATTCTACCTTATTTTTAGCTTTATTGGCTCTGTATATACTTCTTACCAAATTTAAACCATCTCTTTTTAAGTCTTGACCCAAAGTGTATTTATACTCTTTAGGAAAATCTTTAGTATATTCAAAAATGAGTAGTATTAGTTTGTACACATCTTTAAATACCGGTAAATCGTAATATAGTTCCATAAAAAATAAAAATCGACCGCTATGCGGTATTAAATGGTTAAATAGATTCACCCCATGAGATAATTTGCCAATCGTGATTTAATATACCGTTTGCCCCATGCAGTTTTTAAATATTTTTCCCGCCTCGTTGCATCCTGCTGATCGAGGCAAGCTTCAAAGTATATTAATTTAACAGGCAAACGATTTTTTGTTGATTGAACTTTGCCTTCATTATGAAAAACCAATCGTTCTTTTATGTCACTAGTATAACCAACATAGTTTGCACCATCTTTTTCGCTTCTCAAAACATAAACATAGTAATACATATCTCACGGGGTAAATAGTTAAAAAGCCCGAACAGCACGAACATAGTATGTGTAATTCTTATATTCGATGTACTGGCCGCCAGTGCCGAAATACTGCCGCCAGGCGAAGTAGATATCGTACTCGGTAGAACTCCAATAGTTGCCGCTGGCAAAACCGCCAATTGCTGCTTTTTGTAAATACATTAGATTAAGCTCGTATTTTGATGGTAAATACCAGTCGTTATAATACTCATTATTTACAGTAACACTATAATCATCACATACCTGAGCAGCATAGCTTCCAGCTCCCTGAACGCTAATAATTATTTCAGTATTTGCTTTTCCTGCATACACAGCATCAAGAGTTGCTCCTGTTGTTGTATAAGAACCATTGTACCATTGAATTCCTGTGCTTTGGTCATCGGTAGCTGCTATTAAACCGTGCTGGCCTGATGCATCTAACCAAAATATTATGCCGCCGCCGTAGCTGTCGCCAATGGCGAGGGGTGTTGGCCCTGTTGTACTAATTACGTTGTTTGTAATATCAACACCTGTACCGGCTGTGTAAACATTTACACTATCCTGGAATGTTCCGCCACCGTTGCTTAAAGTTACTGTTAATCCTGTACGCGAAATGGTTTGTATTTCGTTGGTTACCGAGCCGTCAACTTCTGTTCTTACAAACTGGGTAGTTGTATCAATAACTGCATTTATGCTGTCTATTATGCCCGGTGTATTTATTAAATCGTTATAACTCTTGTCCCAAGCTGTAAATGTTGGGTCTGTTTCGGTGTAGCTGGTTAAAAAGCCACTAACATCAGGTATTTCACTGCGTACTTGTGCTGTAGAATCGCCCAAAGCAGTTTTGGTTGCTAAACTGCTTAAATCCTGGTCGCCGGTGTTTACCCCTGATAGATTACCTAAATTGGTAATGTCGGTTGCAGTGATATTAGCTGCCTGACTGCCTGTGTAAACAGGGTCTGTTTCGGTGAAAGATATCAGGTACCCGGCATCATTTGTAAATGTGCTTACGTTTGTGGGAGCGCCGCTTAAATCGCTGTAATTACCACTGAATGCGTTTGCGGCTGTTTTGGCATGCAGGGCATATGGAACGCTCAAAAGCTGGCTTGTGCCGTATTCTTCGTATGTCGTTCCACCTGTTATATCCATCTCTATTTTTAAGAAATAAGTATCTGCGCTCCAGTCTATGGTTGTAAGATCACCGCTTACTAATGTGCCTGCTCCAATATTCAGGTTTATCAATCCAAACTCGTTGGTGGTTGGTGTAAAGGTTTCAACATACACAGCTGTTCCGCTTGTGCTGCCTTGTAAAATGCTTATTTGCATACCAACTGCCTGGTCGGCTACTACATCACCGCTTGCATCACGTGCCACAGCCTGGTATTTAAAGCTTTGTGGGGTTTGCGCCATAAGGCTGCCCGCAAAAATCAATGCTAAAAATAATGTGTAAATTTTTTTCATGATTTTTATTTTTTAATGTTTTACAATTTGATATGTTCTAATTTCTTTATTTGCCTCTGATACTTTCAGTATATAAGTAGCAGGTTTATAATTTTGCATTTTAATAGTTTGTTTGTTCCCTGCCATCTTTTTTTGCAGAATCAGTCTGCCGTTTAAGTCAAAAAGACTTAACAGTAAATCCCTTTGCTTATCAGTTTTTACTTCTATAGTTAAATAATTGTTTGTGGGATTTGGGTAAACAGACAGTTCAATACCGGGGAATTTCAGGTCATTGATAGCTGTTACTGTTAGTTTACTTTGCTGGAAACCTTGTGTTAAGGTATTAGTTCCATCTGTCATAGTTTCAATAACCGGTTCACCAACTGTCCAGCTAAGCGAACCGGAGGTTGTCTCTCCATGGCTTCCTGCCGTGGATACTACTTCCTGTGCATATACTGCTATCCCTGACAAAAAGAAAGCAGTAATTACGCAATTTGCATGTTTCATAATTGTACTATTTTAAAGGTTAATATAGATTCTTTTCTCTTCTGTACCCGGTAAAAAACAAGTGTGTGGCATACCGAAAATAACTTACAACCAGTAAGTTACAAAAAAATGAAAAAGAAAAAATCAAAAATGTTTGTTTGCCACTCTCTTGTTTTATGCGTTAGCATTTCTTCCCGGCATGTTTGCTAACTAGTGGATAAACGCATTGCGTTTATATTCCTTATATGCGCTATAGTTGTTTGGTTTACTCTACTAAATTTACATCAATCATACAACAAATCCAAGGGATTAATGATATTCTGTAGGATTATTGGACACCCTGGTTTATTTAAGAAGGATGCTTTAATAATACGAAAAATTAATAAAAAGTTAGATTAACCAACAAATTATTAACATAGCCGTAAAACGTCCCTTTTTATACGAAAGGACCATGGCATTCCAGCGTTAACTTTGGGTACCATGAGGATAATCCATTGTAGTGCAAGGAAATTTCGTTATTCTTATAATTCATCGCGAACTATATCCGCTCTGTTTTGTTATATTGCT
>Ga0315532_1003356_pt1 | contig 10328 bp, 9 predicted proteins | sample SalMarWE160370MG_FD_203082 | JGI IMG/M metagenome (GOLD analysis project Ga0315532, IMG submission 203082) | Salt marsh sediment microbial communities from the Plum Island Ecosystem LTER, Massachusetts, United States - Salt Marsh Sediment WE1603-70 ... | reverse complement strand
CTTCCGGTGACGCTGTCCGGACTGCAAAGTCCGATCTGGACCGACTACGTCGCGGCGAACCCGATCGTCCAAGCGTCGGCCGAGATGATGCCCGTCGGCATCTCGTCGCTGTCCCACCCGAACTACGGCGACATGCGGGCCGCACTCGGCACGATGTGCGAGGAGATCCTCCTCGTAGCGGAGACGCTCGAGGACGCCCTCGCCACGGCGGTGGCCGAGATCGAGTCGCTGCTGGAATAGGCTGATTCGTACCCGCGCGGGGCGGGCGCCGACTCGCCCCGCGCGATCCTTCTCTCGCGGAGGGGACAGGAATCGAGATGCTGGAGAAGCTCGCGCTCTGGAGACGGCCGATCCCGGACGAATGGCGAAGCCCGACGTTCTGGAAGGACACGGCTTGGGCGTACGCATACCTCGCGCCGGCGTTGATCATCCTCGGCGTCTTCACGTTCTATCCTTTCTTCCAGGCATTCAGGCTGAGTCTGTTCAAGGTCTCGTTTACCGACTTCCCCGGCCAGTACATCGGCCTCGACCACTTCCGGTTCATCTTCGGGGACAAGTACTTCTGGCGGGCGTTGTGGCACACGCTGATCATCGTTGGCGTCAGCGTTCCCGTCACGATCTTCTTGGCGCTCCTCGTCGCCAACCTGTTGAACAAGTCGCTTCGGTTCCGGACGTTCGCGCGGACGTCGTTCTTCCTCTCGTACATCACCCCGATGGTCGCCGTCATCATGGTCTGGCGGCTGATGTACAACGAGAGCTTCGGGCTCCTCAACTACTTCCTCGGTCTGCTCGGCGTTCATCGGATCGCCTGGCTGAACAATCCCCAGTACGCCTTGCCGTCTGTGATCATCCTGAGCGTTTGGCGATACATCGGGTACCAGGCGATCATCCTCTTGGCCGGGATGCAGGGGATTGACCAGATGTACTACGAGGCGGCGCGGATCGACGGCGCCTCCGGCTTCCAGGTCTGGCGGAAGATCACCGTGCCGCTCCTGACGCCGCAGATCTTCTTCCTGCTGATCATCTCGATGATCGGGTCGTTCAAGATCTTCACCGAGGTCTACGTCCTGTTCAACGGGCCGGGCCCGTTGAAGTCCGCCGAGACGCTCGTCTACTACATCATGCGACAGGGTTTCTTCGGGACGCAACATCTCGGGCGCGCCGCGGCCGCGTCGATCGTCCTGTTCGCGATCATCTTCGTCGTCACGCTCCTGCAGATGCAGGTCGCGAAGCGACGCGTCCACTATCAATAGGCAATCTCACTCGCACCGTTCGGCGAGGCTGCACGGTCAAATCACCATAGTATGATAGAACTTCAATCCTTGAAACGGGCGCTAGATTCTGCCACGGCGGCGAGACCTCCGTCGGGTCACGCCCGTCGCCTGGGTGGCCACGGAACGAACGGGCTGGTCCGTCGAACGTAGTCGGCGTACTCGGGCTTACGCTCGCGCAGTCCCTTCTCGAGCATCCGGACGCCGGAGACGCGAACGAGGAGGAACGTGATCGCGATCGGCCCGATCGCCGCCCAGTAGCCCGTCGGCGTCGAAAGCGCGATCAGGAAGATCCCCCACCAGACGACCGCTTCGCCGAAGTAGTTCGGATGGCGGCTGGTGCGCCAGAGGCCGCGGTCCAGCACCCGGCCGCGGTTTGCGGGGTCGCGCTTGAACCGGGCGAGCTGGAGGTCGGCGATCGTCTCGTACAACAGGCCGAACAGCCAGACCGCGCAGCCGGCGACATCGAGCGGCGTCGCACCGATCGCTCGGCTCGACGACGCCACGACGAGGATCGGCGACGCCACGACGACCAGCAAGACCCCCTGGAGGACGAAGACCTTGAAGTAACTCCTCCACCAGAAGCTCGCGGGGGCGTCGTCCCGCCACTTTCTGTACCGCCAGTCCTCCCCCTTGCCCCAGTTGCGAATCGTGATGTGTGCCGCGAGCCGCGCGGCCCAGACGCTCACAAGGGCGAGCACGAGAAGCGCACGCCAGCTCCACCCGTCGGCGAGGAACGGGGCCGTCGCGGCCAGGATCACGAAGCCCGGTCCCCAGAACGAGTCGACGATGCTCGCGTTCCGCAGCACGAGGCTGAGCGCCCAAACGCACGTCATGTATCCGAGCGCGATCCCGAACGCCCAAGCGAGGAATCCAACGGCTTCCATACCCACTCCTTCCCGAAATCGACGGACCCGACGACATCATGGGGCGAATCGAGGGGTCTGTCAACGATTGCCGATCGGCCTCCCGGCCGATACAGTGGAGAAAGAAACGCGCCGGGAGGAGAGGTGAAAAGCGAGAACGGACTTCCGACGATCCATGAACTCTTCGCCCAATCGGCCGAGCGCTTCCCCGAGCACGTCGCCGTCCGAAACACGAAGCCCTGGCCGAACGAGCCGGAGGCGATCACGTATCGAGAGCTGGCGGAGCTTACGGATCGACTCGCGGCCGGGCTCCAGGGCGCCGGCATCGAGAAGGGGGACCGGATCGCCGTGGTCTCCCGCCCGCGAATCCGGTATGCGGCCGTCGTCCTGGCGATTCTGAAGGCGGGCGCGTGGGTCGTCCCGATCGACCCCGCGCTGACGAGGAGGGAAATCGCCGTCCTCCTCCATCACGCCGAGCCGAAGGTCGCCTTTGCCGGGGGCGATCTGCTCGGGAAGCTGCCGAAGGACGGCATGAAGAGGATCGATCTCGACGACGGTTCCGATCCGACGTTCGAGGGCCTCTGTTCGGATACGGCGCTCGCGGCGCCGGCGGTCTCGGCGCAAGACATCGCCGTCCTCGCGTACACGTCGGGGACGACCGGGCGTCCGAAGGGCGTGCTCCTTTCGCACGGCAACATCGCCTCCGACCTCCTCCACGGGACGAAGGTCATCCCGATTCTTCCCGACGACGTTCTCCTTTCGATCGCGCCGTGGCACCACATCCTCGGCCTGGTCGCCTGTCTGATTCTCCCGCTTTACGGAGGCGGCACCGCAATGTACACCGACGACTATCGCCGGCTGGCGGAGCTGATGGTGAAACACGGCGTCTCGATCTTCACCGGCGTGCCGAAGCTGTATCACGCGCTGCATGCGAAGCTGCTGAAACGGGTCTGCGGGTCACTTCCGGGGCGCGTTCTCTGGCGGTTCGCACCTCGGTGGGTCGGCCGCGGAATCAAGCGAAAGCTGACCGGCGGTCGGCTCCGTTTCTTCGTCTCCGGTTCCGCGCCGCTCGATCCGAAGGTCACGATGGATTTCCGCAGGATGGGGATCGGAATGATGGAGGGGTACGGACTCACCGAGACCTCGCCCGTCATCTCCCTCTGCGACCCGTTCGGGAAGAAGCCCGGATCGGTCGGCCGTCCGATTCCGTCCGTCGAGGCGAAGGTCCGCGCCCCCTGGCCGGACGGTGTCGGAGAGCTCTTCGTTCGCGGTCCCATCGTCATGCAGGGCTACTACAAGGACCCCGAGGCGACGAGCGCGGCGATCGACCCCGACGGCTGGTTCCGGACCGGAGACCTCGCCTGTCTGGACCGAGACGGCGAGATCTTCCTCAAGGGGCGCGCGAAGAACGTCATCGTGCTGGCGTCGGGGAAGAACGTGTACCCGGAGGAGCTCGAGTGGGAGATCGGCCGCATCCCGTACGTGGAGGAGGTCCTCGTCCGCTACCGAGAGTCCGACGGCGCGATCGAGGCCGTCGTCTACCCGAACCGGGAGCGCCTCGACGAAGCCGGCGAGGCGTCCGGCATCCGCGAGCTCATCTGGCAGGAAGTGAGGACACGTCTCCAGCGGCTCGCTCCGTACAAGCGGCTGCGGAGCATCGGGCAGCTCGTCCTCACCGAGCGACCGTTCCCGAAGACGAGCACCCTCGACATCAAGCGGCATCTGTTCCATCGAGGCGGCGCGCAGCATGGCTGAGAGACGGTGGCACGTGGATCACTGGCCCTCGCTCTCCAAGGCCGAGACGCTGATCAAGCTCGCGGCGTTCGGTTTCGCCTACACGGCGTTCGCCGCGTCGATCGGCCGCGCGGCCGCCCCGATCGCGCAGGACGCCCGCGCTCTCGCCCAGGTCGCGATCCTCGGCGTTCTGGCGCTCGGCCTGGTCGCCGCCGTCTGGGATCGCTGGCGACGACGCGAGGTCGTCTCGATGGCCTTCGTCCTGTTGAACGCTCCGGCGCACTGGCTGCTTTTCGCCGCCCTGCTCCGAGGCGCGGCCGTCGACTTCTGGCTGTTCTTCTTCGCCGCGCTGATGCTCCTCGGCGACCTGATCAAGGCCGTCTCCTTCTTCGTCCCGCCGCCGCCGGTCCGCGACCTCTCCCCGGTGGCCGGCACGGCGCTGACCGGGTTCTACGCCCTCGGATACACAGCGATCCTCGTGCTGGAGCGCATCTAGATCAGCTCGTACCGGTAGCCGTGCTGCATCCGGTCGTGAACGAGCACGGTCCTCGGGCGGGCGTCGCGCTTGCCGCTCAACCCGCGGTTCCCTCGCTCCAGAACGCGGGCTGCCCGGTGCTCTCGAGGACCGAGTACCACAGCTCGCCCTCCAGGTCGACCTCCTTGCGTCGGGCGATGACCTCGCGCAGCGGCACGTACGTGTACTCCCCGTTCCAGTACCCGATCAGCAGCCCGGTTCGTCCGGCCATCCCGGCATGCACCGCGTTTCGCGCGAGGTCCGAGGAGTAGAGCGAGTCGCTCGGGTTCGCCGGGGCGCTCCGGATCAGGTAGCTCGGATCGATGTACTTGACGGTGTGCCGGATGCCCTGCTCGCGGAGTGCACCGTCGATCCGATCCTTCAGGTAGGTCCCGATGTCGAGCAGTCGGACGTTCCCCGATGCGTCCAGTTCCGGAGGAGCCTCGCCGTTTCGCAGGAGGTCCTGCCCCGCTCCCTCGGCGACGACCACGACGACGTGGCCGTTCGATCGGAGCCGACCGACGAGGCTCGCGAGGAAGCCGTTCGGCCCGTCGAGCACCAGCGGGACCTCCGGCACGAGCACGAAGTCGGCGTCGGCCGCTGCGACGGCCGCGCTGGCGGCGATGAACCCCGAGTGCCTCCCCATCAGACGAACGAGCCCGACGCCGTTTCGATAGGCGGCCGCCTCGGTGTGCGCCGCGCGGATCGACTCGACGGCGATCGAGAAGGCCGTCTCGTAGCCGAACGTTTTGTCGACCAGCGGCACGTCGTTGTCGATGCTCTTCGGAACGCCGACGATCGAGATCGGCGTTCCCCTCCGAGCGGCTACCTCGTAGACCGCGTGCGCGGCGCGCATGCTCCCGTCGCCGCCGATCACCAACAGGAGCCGGACGCCGAGCCGCTCCAGCCGATCGACGACGACGACCGGGTCCTGCGGACCGCGGGACGAACCGAGGACCGAGCCGCCGTCGTAGTGGATCCCCTCGACCGACCCGACGGAGAGAGGCAGCGGAGCGTACCCCTCGTCCGGATTCAGCCCGGCGAACCCGTAGCGGAAGCCGAGGACCTCGCGAACCCGATAGTGATTGAGCAGCTCCAGCGTCGCCGCTCGAATCGCGTTGTTCATCCCGGGGCAGAGGCCGCCGCAGGTCACGATGCCCGCCTTGAGGCCCTCCGGCTCGAAGTACAGGAGCTCGCGCGGCCCGGCCCGCTCGAAGGCGCTCGACGGCGCACCGTCCCGTCCCGGTTTCGCCAGCGCCTCCATCAGGACGCGCTCGTCGTCACCGACGAAGTTGTAGATCCGATCCCCTTTGATGGTCGACAGCTTCAGCGGCGATCGGACCGTCGCCTCGCCCAGCGTCGGGACGGTGAGATCGACCTCGTGCGCTTCGTCACGCGTCAGCATGCGCTGAGTCTACCACGCATCCAGCAGGACAGGTAGGACGCAGCAACAAAGAAAGCCCCCTCAAGAGGGGGCTCTGGCTCCCCGTGGTGGACGCTCTTCGAACAGCAGAGCCACTTCTTCGCCCAGCGCACGATCATGTTTGGGGCCCGTCCAGGTAGGTGGGACTGATTGCGTTCAAGCCAGAGGCCTATTGCTGCTCACCCCCGCATGCACGGGCCTGATGCAGAAGCCAGGAACCAGTGAGCTCTGTGCTCGCGCGATTATCTGACAAGGCGCGTCACTGAAGCAACTTGTCCGTTCTCAAACACCACTTCGCGGTCCGGGTTCCGATAGTCCCACGTTTCACGTTTGATTGGCACAGGCTCAGTCTTGTAGGGATGTGTAATACGCCAGACCAAGGAGCCAAAGACGGTCGTACTCTCATCTTCAGCGGGAACCGCGACATAGTAGAGGCTCTCCGTAATGCTATCGGGCTCCCCCCACGAACTCCGAACCTCGGCCTTACTCATCCCGAGGATGACTTCGCCGGTCTTGATCGCCTCAGAGACCGCTGTGGCACGTGCCCCAGTAACACCAAGCAATGCCAGCGGTAGCACGACGAACACCAAGCCAAGCAACACCCAGAGATAGAGATCTTCGTATTTCATCCCTCTCCTCCAGCCCCCCCGTCTAATCGTACACCAGCCTAGCAAGAAGGTGAAGAGGGCTTACATATGTTGCAGGTCTTCCTCTTGACTACGATCCTCACTTGATCTGCGGCGTTAGGAAGCTGTAGTCTGAGAGCGGTGATTGCCATGTTCATCCGTGAGCGGCGGGGAACGAAAGCTGCGCATTACGTGAGACCGTTGTTTAGCGTGTTGTCTGTCGTGCTCTTGGCATGCTGCGTCACGGGGTGCTGGCCGATCTGGTTTAGCATGTTCCAGACAGCGAGTACTCTTGGGAAGGGCAATGTCGGAGCAGTCCTTGGGCTGTCAGCCATCGGGGATGACGAGCAAATCGGGGTATTCATGCCTCAAGCTTCTCTGGGTGTGGGCCTGACAGATTCCGTGGATCTCAGGATCAGATCGGGGTTCTGGCTTTTCGCTTCTGAAGAGCTATCCGAGAGCTACAGGACCGACGACATGTCTGAAGGAGACCTACAGCCGATGGGAGTTATAGGAGAAGTCAAGGTCTCTGTTGTACATGACCTCGCGGCACTAGGACTCGGCGTCGGACACAGCTGCGAATTCTACACGCCAGGCAAGTTGGGTTGGGGACTCGAAGCGACAGCCTACTACACGCTGTCATTCCTATCGGGAATCGTGCGAGTCCTCTACCCCTTGGATAGCCCCGGGGACGGGACGAGTGAACTCAGCCTGCTCTACACAGGCGCTATCAGCATCCCGATCTCCGAGTCGGTCCAACTGCTTTTCGAGATTGGATCGCGAGACACAACCGATCTGATAAGCTTCGGCTTCGCGATAGACATTCACTAGCTGGCCTGAACGGCGCTGTCTGTGGAAGTCGAACGTGCCCAGGGTCGCTCTGAGCGGGCAGCTTGCCAGGGGCCTTGATGCTGTGCAAACGGCCTCACGAGCATGACGTGTACCTGCATGGCAAGCCTCCGGAGTTCTCTGAGGGCTCTTGCACGACCAATCCACCGTAGCACGACAACAAGGGCAAGCTGTGGCGAGCAACCGCGAACGGCCCTGCCGACGTTGCGCCTCCAAGTGGCGAACTACCCCCTCAGATAAAGAGATTCCCACTACACGGAGAGGCGCCAATCCACCCAATTCACCTGACCGGTTTCCGACTTGTCTCGGATTCCAGAGCCGATTCGTGATGTCGCTGAGTGCAGATACCTGCTTACTGAGAGACTGCCTCAATTGCCTTCATGGCTATAATGATGAACATTTAGCTGATGGACCTGTGGCGCAGTGTGGGCCGAGAGCACAGACGGAATGTTTTCCTTATAATTTGCAGACGGTACCTACATGTAGATAGAGATGGCGTTTTGCTGTTTGCTTTTCTTGTAAGATTGTCTCTGTCTTGGCCGCAAGGCAATACCCTCCCACCCGTTTTACTCCCGGAGCTTCCTGTGTATGTAACTGAGGACTAATGTTTCTCTTATGCCTCAATGGGGTCTGAGAACATGTTCTTGTTACAGCCTTCTTTCTCCAGAGTTCGTGTTTTGAAGCTGACAATTATCCGGCACATCGTATCGTAATGCCCCCGCTCTCGGTGTCTACCAATGGATCGAAAGATCCTTGGCTGGTACTCTCCTCGCAATCTCGTGTTGCCATAGGCTACTGAAGACGCTTTTCTGTACCTGCTGACAAGGCCTTGCTTGTCCTCCGAAGAGGACCCGGGTTTGTATTCAGCCGGTTTGTTCTGACCCGCACACGAGGCACCAAGCCAGAGGGTCGGGTGGGAGCCGTGCGTCTTCTGATGATGCCAAGACGTTGAACGACCACCCCCGCCAGCACGCGGATGGATCATACCCGACGGTGCGAAACATGCCGCCGTCGGCAATCCGATACTCCTCCAATCCCGTAGATCAACTCGGGAAGTGCGGTTTTTAAGCAGCGTTCGCCGGCTGCCGGTCTCATTTTCCCATGGTTGAGGCACGTCAAAGAACCCCCGATATTCCATTCTCTTCTCCTTGGTAAGAGGCGGTAAGTAAAGCCCCGCCTCTCACCACCTAATGACTGCTTATCTCGGCTACTTATATTATACGATATCCTTAATCAAATGTCAAGGGAGTTCACATCAAACCTCGGCAATTCGTGCGCTAAGCACGACACGCTTTGTCGATACGTGTGGAGAACGCCACAGGTTCATCCGGGCAGACAAGAAGGCAGCCCTAGGAACTTGCTAGGATTTCAGACCGCAGCCAATCGCTTAATCCCTTTACCCAACTGCCTTTCCACTCATTCCACGCAGAGCAAGAGAGCCGATTCTTGTTAGCTTCCCGATTCACCCAGTGCTAGGCGCTGTCTTCTCCCTCCAACCGAGACGTGGCTGTTCTTCGGTCTCTGAGGGCCTTGATCGCTCTTTCCAGGCTTGGCAGCAACGACTGGACACCACTGAACGAGGGGGGACGGTAGCGATCTGCTAGGACTTGGCTCATGCCAAGCTGGCTCCGAGACATGGTCCCTGGCCGAGGGAGGAGACAGTGGTGAATTGGGTCCCAAAATGGGTGTTTAGCGTTCTGCGCAATTCCCCCCCTTCGAAAACACTTATGGCATGGGCGTTACAGAGGGCAGAAATGCGGTCAAACCTTACGCCGCGACAAATCCAGTTGAACGTCTTCTTCGCAATGGGAGACGGTAGCGAGGTGTCGATTTGACGACTTGCCAAGTACAAGCATCGACAACAGATCTGCCAATCATTCTTCCAAACGGTGTTCCCGCTCGTTCTACGCAGAGGAGGAGAGCTATTTGCTGTTAGCTTCGCTGATGCCGATCTCTCCTCGCAGCAAGCAGTTTCCGCCAGCTCCCTGACGGGGGCGAGGGCTTGTCTTCTGAGTGTGTAGTTCACTACACTGCTGTGGTGCAGCTGGAATGACGGGAGGTATGCGATGAGTGCAGATTCGAAAGGCGATGCAACCTCCATCAAGTCAGTCAAGGACTACGCTGCCAAGCTGGCTCTGGAGATCGACAAAGGAACCGCCCCGGGGTTCGTGTTGTGGAGCGCCTGGAACAAGGTGCACGTCGTTATCGGGAGGGCTTTGCCACCTGAGAACCTACCATCATCGTTATCGCTTGCGCAGTGGAGGGAGCTTCTACGTACTGCGCTGGTCGATGAACTCGTCAAGTTAGGCTGGCGAACCAAAGGCGGGAACCGATTCAGGTATCAAGGCACAAGCAAGTCAGAGCAGGAGAGACGCCGGGCTTACGCTGCCGCTCTCAAGCGCCCGACTGCAATATCGTCAGCTTATCAAGGTTCGGTTGACGATAGGTCGGCTTCGTACGGACTGGGACGACCAGCCAGGAAGGCCCTCAAGAGAGGAGACAGTAACAAGAAAGTCCCCACAGCGGTCTGGGTTGTGTTGGGGGTGATTGCCCTCATTGCGTGGTTGGTGTCAAGTCTGTCTGACTCGCCAGAGCTATCACACTCGACGCGGCAGAAAATCTACTACGACATAGCTGCTACCCAGGATCTGAATCCCGACTCCACCGAGTACAATGAAGCAGTCAAGGAGGCAGCAGCCGAATACTACAATGTCCCAATGGAGGAAATAAACGAGATCATCCATGACGGGGCCTCAGAAGGGTGGCTCTTACCGGACCCACCGTAGCGGGACCGCCGCGACGGCCTTGTCGGCAACCGGTTGAGCCTTGCCTGTTGACTCCTAGCTTCTTTCCGGGTGCGCAGATCCATCGCTTTGGCTGCTGGCGCCCAGTGTTCAGAGGATCACTTCACTCCGACCCCGTTGCCGTATTTCTTCTTCTCAGCACTACACAAGTCGTCTCGACTTCGCAAGTCACTCCGAACCCCGGCTTGCGCGAAGCAGTGCCCTGCAGATGTCCCAGGATTGAGAAAACTGCATTCTACGC
>Ga0315532_1003355_pt1 | contig 10329 bp, 10 predicted proteins | sample SalMarWE160370MG_FD_203082 | JGI IMG/M metagenome (GOLD analysis project Ga0315532, IMG submission 203082) | Salt marsh sediment microbial communities from the Plum Island Ecosystem LTER, Massachusetts, United States - Salt Marsh Sediment WE1603-70 ... | reverse complement strand
AAGATCGTATCACAACTCTCCAAGGCGAGATAAGTAACCTGATAAAATACCTTGCCTCCCCCAGAGACTCCCCATCTTATATCCACGGAACCCAAGTGATTGCTAAGTGCAAACAATGGGAGGACTTTAAAAGTATGGCGGCAGGCGCAGAAACCGTCTCCTACCTTTTCAAAGAGGCGGAGAGATCCTTCCAAGCTGATGCACTAACAAAAGGTAGAGTCGTGTCGTACACGGGAGAATTTCCCCAGGACACTCATCTCCTGAGGTTGTGGCTGTCAAGGGAACTGGATGTTGCTGAAGAGGCCGTCTTCGAGGGAGTTCTGAATATCGGCTAAGTTTGGGTTAACAAGCTTTTTGTGCGTCTGATGTACAGTATCTTACGTGCTAATATGAGTGAGTTTTGAGGTAAAGGCTGAAACATGGATGACACGCGTGACTAGCCTCATAATATATTCCAAACTCCTTTCTCTCTCCGATGAGGCGCACATCCACGCGTTGAAACCAGCAGACGATGAAACCCCGAGATTCACGGCAGATTTTGAGCTGAGAATGCTTTGAAAACAAAAAAGGACAAAGCCTAGGGCATACTAAGCTTCTTAGGTATTTTCTTCAGTTTTTTTCTTTTTTTTCTTTCTTCTTATGAATAAACCATATATGAGAGTCGCTGTTAGAGCCGTTACACCTAAGCCAATCACGGAAAGGACGGTAAGGGCAAAGCAGTCTCTGTCTCCGTCTCCACAATCTTCGCAGCAACTAATGATGCGGAAGCTCCATCGTCATCTGTTACATTCAAGGTTACTGTGTAGTTTCCATCTTCACTGTATGCGTGGTCCGATGTCACACCTGTAGTTGTGTTTCCGTCTCCGAAATCCCAGAGATAGTTAACGATTGTGCCGTCGGGATCGTGGCTTTCTGAAGCATCAAAATGGATTGCCTCATCTTTGCTCACTATTGTAGCGTTTTCGGTGAACGATGCTATAGGTGGTCTATTCAAGACGTTTTTCGTCGCGGTAGCTGAACCAGTTGCATCGTCATCATCAATGACTGTTAATGTAACAGTATATACGCCATCGTCTTCGTATGCATGATCCACCTCAACTCCAGTTGCGGTGTTTCCGTCGCCAAAATCCCAAGAATAACTAACTATAATGCCGTCTGGGTCGTAGCTTTCTGATGCATCAAAGGAGATATTTTCGTTGGTATCGACTGTTTCAGCTGTCTCGGTAAACGACGCTACAGGAGGCCTGTTCCTAACGGTCTTTGTGGCGTGGGCTGTGTCGGTTGCCCCGTCATTATCGGTTACAGTTAAAGTCACGCTGTAGGAGCCATCATCGGAGTAGGCGTGGGAAACGGTGATGCCTGTGGCTGTCGTTCCGTCGCCAAAATCCCAAGAATAACTAACTATAATGCCGTCTGGGTCGTAGCTCCCACTCGCGTTGAAGGTCACGGTCTCTTCTTTGTCAAGGATTGCCGCGGATGTGCTCAAGTCTGCTACTGGCGGTCTGTTTTTCACAATGATGGATGCTGTTTTGCTGCCTACTGCGCCATCATCGTCGACAACCCTGAGGATAACAGTGTATTCTCCATCATCCACATATGAATGGCTCACAGTGACTCCTGAATCAGTGTTTCCGTCGCCGAAGTCCCATGAATAACCTACAATATAGCCATCTGTGTCGTAGCTACCCGAAGCATCGAAATCTATGACCTCGCCGGTATAAACAATGGACGCCGATTCACTGAACTCAGCTATTGGCGGCCAGTTTGGAATTATAACCGTGTAGCCAAAAGTGGACGTTTCTGCATTGTTTCCTGCATTGTCGAAGGCTTCAACGAAAAAATTAACATGGAGCCCTCCACACTGCCCTGGGATATCGGCTGTCCACAACCCCTCGTGCAGAGTCATATCTGTAAATGCCCAAGTGCCAGCTGCCGTATACCATAAGGTGACGTTCTTAACTCCGCTGGCATCTGCGGGTTCGGTCACTTTCGCTGAAACCGTGACGCTTCCGTAGTGGTACGGTGAGTTGGGAACATGGATAACGTTAGAGATAACTGGGGGAACGAAATCGCCTACTGCATAGGAAAATAGTTCTGAAACGTCAGAGTTTCCAGCTGTGTCAGAGGCATAGACCTTGTAGTTTACTGCGGTGTTGTACGGTTGGGCTGGAATACCGGCGACGTAAAGCCCGTACTCCAGATTCATGGTTACGTTAATCCAGCTGGTAGAGTCGATTTGATAACTTAGGATAACGGATGCAATATCAGCACATCCCTTGGTGACTTGAGCTTTGACTGTTACTGACTGATCGTAGTTGGGAGTCTCAGGAGACCTTATCACGCTGACGATTTCGAGGGGGCAGAGAGGCACAAGAGAGAACACCATATCGTTGTAATCTCCGTAGGATCCTCCGCAGTAGTGCTCGAAACCTATCAGAAACATATCTGGAGAGTCCAAATTTCTGTAAACTTGGGCGTGTTGTTCAGGAGAGTCAGGGTTTAGCCCATGTTCTGTGAAATATCTGCGGCAAGGAACGAGCATAGATAGACCGATTGGGTATCGCTCTCAAAGTACTTGGATATAGGCGGGTCTACGTATCCGCCCGAAGTTCCGGTTGCTCCTTCTGGTCCGGTGAAAATCGTCTGAAAGTCGCTTGTGTTAACTGCATAATAGCTGAGCTCGTTTTGATCATTGTAGCAAGTGAATTCGGCGTATAATGTGATGTTGTACATGCCTGAAGAAAACATTTCAGTGTCGGTGAGAACAATATTAGTGAATCCCAAGTCATTGAGGATAGATGGCAATGTAGGTTCAGAAGCAATCGCTACTACTGAAAAGAGCATGACGGGGGCTGAAATCAGCAAGGAAATCAGTGTTAGAGTGACTAGGCTAGGAATCAGCAGTTTCCTTTTTTTCTCTTTTTTTTCAGATTTTTTACTCTTGTTTTTGTTGAACCTGATTTCTGCGAGATAATAAGGCATAGCCGTTTGTACTCCTAATGTTTATTATATTCTTGATGTCTACTTAATTTCTTAAGATAAAGGTGATATTTCCTTTAGTGAAATATTCCTGAACGCATATGTAAAAGGCTTCTAGAAATAACTTCTATGCAATTAAAAAGTCCTTTTTGATAATTGATAGGGTGTTAACTGTTAATCCTTAAGATATATTGTCGTTAGGAGCTAAATCCCCCTCGTTTTCTATTTGCGTTTCGACTGGCAACATGTTTATTATGTCTCAAGATGGCATATATCTATTTTCGACTTACGAGTTTTAATACCCGTTCGTCAAAACAAATAATGGAGAAAACCAATGGACCCGCACGAAGCCCGATGGGAGATCATAAAAGCACTGCTTGAAGGTTTTCCATCATTGAAGAAAAGGACAATTGAGTACCTGAAAGATCAGTGATTTGGCGACAGGAGATAGATAATGAATCTTGAGTGCGGATTCATAAATGATTAATTAATGAATGGATTTTTTAATCGTGTAGGTGTTACATTTGAACGAGATTCCTCCAATTCCAGAAAAGATAAGTAAAAGAAAGGTTATTGTTTATAAATCCCGTGTCGACCCAACTATAGTGAAACTTACCGCAGAGAAAATGAAGTATAAGTTGTTTGCCAAGTTCGGTTTTTCAAAGAGCAGATCTGAAGAGAAGGGTTGTTTCGGTTGACAAATACTACGAACCTTACATTCTTATCGATGCGAAGTACAGCGTACAATATTTTAAGAAAAGAGTTTTCACTCTTGATGTTGACCCCGAAACCGCGGATGTTAAAATTTTGGGGGAGTCGTACAAACCTGAAATAGAGGCTAGCCGCTCTGGGGAAGCTGGGGAATCTCATAAGGTAATCAGACTGGAAGCGCAGCTGTGGTCCTCTTACCGAGATAAAGCGTATCTGGTGCTCGATAAAGAAGGAAAAGAAATTCCACCCGATCAGGTGCCTGCTGCTCCCTCTGAAGACCATCCTGAGAAGATACTGAAGGAGTTCAGCAAAAATACGGGGAGGGTTCAGGTTTCTCCTCGAAAGGAGATAGAGCTGGTTAAAGCCAGAATCGTCAAGAGGCCTTCAGACATAGCTAAAATCGAAGATGAGATCTTTCAGATTTCTGAGCATGCCGTGATTTACAGTCCAATATATGAAATCACTTTTCGGAATGTCAGGACTGGTGAGGAAAGGCTCGTCAAAATCGACGGTGTCACCGCAAAAATTATCTCTTAAAAAGAGGCTCTGATTTTTACCTACGTTTAGGAGAAGCTGTTTAGCGTGGAGCCTTTAGATAGGCTCTAAGGGTTTCTTTCGTTGTTTCCTAAGAGGTCTGCAAGGTCCTTGTATTTTTCTAGATATTTGTCGCCTTTGGCGGTTGTTTTATACGTGTTTCTCCTGTTTTCGTTTTTGACTTTAAGGAGGTTCATTTTGATGAGGAAGGAGAGATATTCGTTTAGTTGAGCAAAGCTCAGGTTTGCTCTGTACATGATTTGGGTTTTCAGGCATCCGCCTTTGGCTATGGTCAACATCTCTGCTATTATGTAGAGTCGGTCCCTGCGTTTGCGTTCGTTTTCCAAGTTACTAAGCCTCTCTAATTTTTTTCTAGATTCTACGTCTATAGTGGAAGTAAACATGGACACATAAAAAGCGTGCTTCCGAAGTTTACATATTCCCGTAAAAAGAATATGACAACAGATTTAGCCAGATTGTAGACTTTTGTCGAAAAACTACATAATACTTATAAGTTGAGACCGCAATCCGCTGTTTGAACAGAACGGTAAACAAGGCGGCTGATTTGAGTAGAGACAAAATGAAACGTCGTGCCTTTCGTCTGCGCTTCCTAATCGATAATATCAAAAACAAAAAGGCTAGACAAGAGGTTATTAAAGAGTACGTCAGCCTCATAGCGCAAATTAGCCTGAACAACTAACCTCTAATTCAAGTTTTTGCGGATTTCTTCGTTTTTTGGTTTCTTTTCCAAAACAAGTAGACTTTTGTCTGTGTCAGGAAACCAAGAATGCGAAGCATCTTAGCCAACTTTATGATGTCTGCGGCGTCCACAAGGGCTTCGTATTCTTCTTTGTTCAGGAATGCTTGTTTGGTGCCTGCGATTCTTTTTCTGTAGATGCCTGTGACCTCCTTGAGAACCGTTTTGACTCCATCTGCTTCTTCAGCGGTCATCCTTTGCAGTTTGTTCCTGTTCATTCTTTCTGAGGTGAGGAAGACCGGATTAAAGTTGAAGGCTTTCAGCTTCTCCACAACTTTCAATACCTGCGGGTTGGGTATGGTTTCGGCGATTTTGGTCATTCCTGCTTTCTCGAAGAAGGGGTTGTATTTTGCCATGACCGCTATTGTTTCCACGTAGGGTTTGCCTGCTAAGGGAAGGGTTTCAGCCACAATTTTTGCTCCTAATCCGATAGTGCGATATTTGGGGTGAACGACCACTCGGGAAATCCGGATTATGTCACGGTTGATTTCCTGTATTGTCAAGTTTTTTCCTATGGCTTTGCGTCTACCTGTTACGGCGAGGGGGGGAGAACCATAGACTATAACGCCAACGGTTTCTTCATCTCTTTTCATGGCAAAAATCTTGTGGTACGCAAAGAGTCTAGAGTCCCGGTAGTGAAAATGGGCTAGCTTCTTGTAGTCCTCTTTGGTTCCCTTTGTAATGTGCATTTCTTTGACGAGAGTGCATTCTCTGTTTATTTTGTTGGGGTAGTAGTGAACCTCAATTTCTCTTCCAAACCGTTTGTGGATGTGAATTGACGGATTCAAATCTTGGAAGAGGTCTGTATGTGTTGTAGCTGCAAAGACGGCTCGTCCCTCCTCTCTCGCGATTTTCTGGATATTAAACGCGACAATCTTGGCTGTGTCCCGGTCAAGGGTGGAGCAGAACTCGTCTGCGAACCAGTACTTCTTGTCTGATTCTATCATCTTGGCTAATCGGTATCTGTATTTTTGTCCGTCGCTGAGTTGACTGTAACGGCGAACAAAAAGGAAGGCGTCGTTCAAGCCAACTCTGGAGAGGAGGGTTAATCCTTCGTGGAAGTTTTTTCCAGCGGCGTCGATGAGGGGCTTGGCTGGTTCGATTTGAACGTCATTGAGGTTTATTGTTTCTGGTTGCAGGTCCTTTTCTAGAGCCTTCAATAAGACGCTTTTTCCGCTTCCGCTGTCTCCTGTGACATAAACTACATCATTGGGCGCGATCTTCAGCTCCAAATTATCGTAGATGACATGTTCCTGAAAGTTGTCTACTCCAATGCCGAATGCCTCAGCAACCTTGACTGTGCGGTCTGTGACGTCTGTTTTTGTTTTGTAGGCGATGTTGATTCTGAAGACGCCTGCCTTGCGGTCATATTTTTTTGAGATTCTGGTGATTTTGAATATTTCTCGGATTCCCAGTTTTACCACGCTCTGATTAGCTGTGATGGGGCTTCGGTTTTTCTGGTTGAGATGCAGGCTAAGGCTAGTGCCCAGAGTCTGTCGTCGTGGGTTCCTTCGGGATGGCTGAATTTTGTGTGTCCGTCTTTTGTGAGTTCATATTTTTCGCAGTGAATCTCCGCGATTAACTGGCTGTCGTAGGGCATAGACAGCTTGCATGTCTGCATCTGCTCCCGCAGGTGACTTAGCACCTCTTCTTTTCGTCTGGCAGTCAAAATAACGCCTCTGGTGTTAGAGACGATTGTGCTCATGTTCTCTGTCACGTATTCGCCTATTCCTGTCTGATCCACGTAGATGACTTCCACTGTTCGGTATCGGTCGGTTAGGGCTTTGATGTAGCCGATGACGCTGGCGTAGGGAGTGCCAAGCTTGAATCGGTGCAGATGAACTAGGCGAACCTGTTCTTTGTTGAGTTGTACGACTGCAACTGCGCTGTGGTCACGTTTCTTTCCCAAGTCCACGCCAACACAGAATCTGCCTGAGAGACGGTCTATGAAGCTGGAGTAAGTTATGGTGCCGTTGATGCATTTGATGATGAGTTCTTGTGGGAAATATCGGCTTTCGTCTTCAGCCCATTCTGCCTCCATCTCTCGGTGCCAGCGCCAAGGGTCAGCTTTCAGTTGTCTCCGTATTTTTTCTAGAATCTGTTGTTTCAGTGGACCATGTGGTTCCATTGCGTCTTTCCATGTGATGTGGGATTTAGCGAAGTCGCTGTAGTCTTGGTGGTTGAAGATTCTGTAGAATACGTGGTCTGTGCTCCATGGTGTGCTGGAGCAGACGAACTTGCCGTTTGTGGTTCCAAGAGTGAAGAGGATTGCGTCGTACATTTCTTCGTCGTTGGCTGTGAAGTTCATTTCGTCCCAGTAAACGAGGTGCAGGGTTGGTCCTCGGATGGTGTCGGGGTTGTTTGGGAAACATTCTATGATGCTGCCGTTGGAGAAGTAGATGATGGTTTTTCGAGCCTTCTGATAGGAACTTTTGGGCAAATATCTGAGGAAAGCGGTTATTTTTCGTATGATCAGTTTGGCTTGCCGAAAGCTGGGACCCACAACTCCGATGGAGACTTTGGGTTGGGTTAGGGCATAGTAGAGCAGTAGAGCGGCGACTATGTGAGATTTTCCGCTCTGTCTGCACCAACGGGCTGCAACAAACTGTTTCTCCATGAAGAAGCTGGTTAACTGTTTTTGGTATTCTGTTGGTTTGAAGCTGAGTGTCTGCTCGAAGAAGTCTATGGGATTCTCTTGGAACTTTACATTTTTTGTTTGAATTTTCTGCTTGATTTGCTGCTCAAGCTTTTTTGTTTCCTTCTCCAAGCTCCTCATTGACTAGCTTCCTTAGTTCTTCGAGTTTTTCTTTGATTTTGCCTGTGTCATACTCCTTAGCAATGATGTTGATGCTTCTGCTAATGTACGCTGCCAGATGTGCCCACTTTTGTTGTTCTTTGGTTGGTTTTCTTCCCCGTTTTGTTTTGGTTGCTTGGTCGTGCGCCATCTCGGCTAGGACTTTCAGGTCTAAAATTAGGTCTGCGCGGAGTTCTTGAGTGTTTAAGTTGAACTTTTTTGTTGTCCTTTGGATTTTCTGAAAAAAGCTTGTTCCGAATCTGCTTTCCCGCAGAACCTGGTTTGTCGACTACCCATATTTTGATGCGGGCATACCCAACTCTTCTGCGTAAGGTTGCCGAAAACCCCAGTTTCTGGTCTTCACTATGGTCGAGACCCACCGTCACCTGTCCATCATAGTTTTTGAGGAGTTCCCTGTCGTACCATTCCGTTGTTACGCAGATGTCCGCTAAGGAGCCGTCGTCTTTCACAACTTGGATGTTCTTGTCTAACAGGCGGACAAGGGTTGTGACTGGGTCTTCAATCTCCACCATTAGCCTATGAGCCTCCTGCATACTGCTCTGCGGGACATGAGTTGCCCCTGAAAACTGTAATCCTCTACTGGACCCACCTCGTAGTCGATGCCCTTGTGTCGCAGTTTGTAGTGATGGCGGATTGGCGCAAAACTGTGCAGGGTGATGTAGTCGTTGACGACGTAGCCTAGTTCCATAATGATTTCGTCGGTTCTGGAGGGGCTGACTAACGCTTTGATGGTTACGCCCTCCCCATATGAGACCGATTCTTTTGCTTCTATCACAGGATATAATGTTACGTCTTCTCCGTGGCTACGCAGGATTCTGGTGAAGACGGTTATGGACGGGCTGTAGTTTAGGAAGAGGAGGGAAAGCCACGAAACCGTTACTATCGATTTCTTGTTTTCCACGGGACTGTAGTCACTGAATTTGGCGCCCCAATACATGAACTCCTCCACGTGACCGCTTATTGTGTTGAAGCTGAACTGATGGGCTGATTTGTCGTGTCCATTTCTGAGCTGCCACAAGATTCCGGATGTTACAGCGTCGTAATAGTCACTATCAACCTTTCCTGCGACCACGTTAACGTACCCGGACCAGCAGACCGCGGGATTGTAGGCTGGATGGTCTGCGCTTGGACCTATAGAGTTGATGTCCTCGTAGACCCGTTTAACCGTGGAACTCCATCCCTCATAGCTGAAGAGGCCTGTGAGGGCATAGCCGAAATCGTCGTCGTAGATAACGTCTGATGTGCCTACTCTGTGCCATTCTCCGTCTCCGCTTGGGGGAGGAGAGTAGCGACTATAGAGCGCTTCGAAGCCGCTTCGGTAAAAGTCTAGAGCATCATCAATCATGGTTTGGATTTGGGTTTCGCTGGTGCGATCGTAGAGCATTTTGAGGGCAATCAAACCGTAGAGGTCTATGATATGCATCTCTGGGAGCCACTCGTCTGCGATGGTGACTGCCTGAGCGAAGCCTCCATAATACTGGTCGTGCACTTCAAGTTCGCTTGGTTTGTGCTGCATATTGTAAAGGAAGGTTTCTCCAGCCAGCTTAGCAGCGTTCAGGTATGTGATGGCGCCTGTTAGAGTGTAGGCTTTCAGGAGCGCGGGGATGGCTCGCATAGCGTCGATGCTGTAGTAATGCTCACTACCGTCTTTGCTTTGGAAGCCTCCGTAAGCCAGTTTACCGTCGTCCGTGCACTGGATAGAGAGAAGATAGTCTGCTAGTTCAACGATTTTGTTGTAGATGCCCGTTTTTCGTCCTCAAACTGAACGCTCTGGATTGCTTCAGCTAGGAAGTCGATGGCGTGAGCGGCTGGGGCTGGACCTCTCCCCCATTCCGTGTCAACGCCTGTTCCTGGGATGTAATAGAAGTATGGGGCATAATCCATAATGAAATTGAAGTATGCTTGCGGAACCGTTCCCATCGTCTAGGCTCTCCTCAGAGTTGACCCTTTTAGTTTCGTTAGTATGCGTTCCAGTTCCGCTTGTAGAACCGTTAGTGGCGGAGAATCGTCTAGGACGCTGACGTTCTGGTCTCCCACTGAAAAGCTTAAGCCCACTGCTGAGCCGCCGGTTAGGTAGCAGATGGCGTAGACTGCAGAGAGAACGGCTATAGCTTCTTTTTCTGCGTCGCTGCAGTTGCTGCTTTCTACCTGTTTGTCTGTTTCCAGCTCCAGAGTGACTTTGGCTCGTTTGATCATCTTCAAGATTTTGTCGTCTGGAACCTCCTCTGAGCTTACGTTGATTACGTCGCGAACGTCATCGGCTGAAACGGATGCCAAAGTTCACATCACCGTAGTATATGGATGAAAAAGGCTTGATTTAAGGTTAGTTCACGAAAATAACTGTTTAAAAAGGATTATTTCTTAAACAGAACGTTTAATGAATAGATTTCATTCCACAGGTTGTTAAATAACCTCTAAAAAACAATCATTCAAAATCAAAGAAACCGAAACATAACGCGGGAACTCCCTAAAGAACCCTTAAAATTATTCATAAAGATGAAGAAAAGTTTTGTCAAGAAACCTTGACTAAACT
>Ga0315532_1003352_pt1 | contig 10334 bp, 10 predicted proteins | sample SalMarWE160370MG_FD_203082 | JGI IMG/M metagenome (GOLD analysis project Ga0315532, IMG submission 203082) | Salt marsh sediment microbial communities from the Plum Island Ecosystem LTER, Massachusetts, United States - Salt Marsh Sediment WE1603-70 ... | reverse complement strand
GAGGACGACCTGTCCGACGGTCAACCCGTGCTCGTAGTAGTCGAATCCGGCCGCGAGCGTCGCCTGCGCGAGGCTCGTCGGGTCGGCCATCAGGAACGGGACGCCCGCCTCCTCGGACGCGGCGAGGACGGAGTCGATCGCCGAAACGACTGTGTTGTCCGTGGTCACGTAGAACGCGTCGACCCGCCCGATCAACGACTGCGCGGCGAGCGGCACGTTCGCCGTCGAGTCGGCCGTCGCCGTGACGACGGCGACGCCGACGCTCGGTGCGGCGGCGAGGGCCATGTCCGTCAGGATGGCCGAGTTCGCCTCCCCGGGGTTGTAGACGATTCCGATCGTGACGATCTCCGGAGACAGCGCCTTCAAGAGCCGGAGGTGCGCCGCGACGGGGATCATGTCCGAGACCCCGGTCACGTTCTCGTTCCCGCTCGGGTCGGTGGCGCTCGGTACGAGCTCGGCCCCGACCGGATCCGTCACGGCGCCGTAGACGATCGGTGTGTCGCTCCCGCGGAAGACCTCGACCGCCGCCTGTGCCGTCGGTGTCGCGATGGCGACGACGAGATCGACGTTCTGCGCTTGGAAGTTCTGAGCGATCGAGATCGCCGTACCGAAGTCGCCCTGTGCGCTGGCGATCAGGTACTCGACGTCGACGCCCTCCTCGTATCCGGCGGCGGTCAGGGTGTCGATGACCCCCTGTTCGACCGCGTCGAGCGCCGGATGCTCGACGATCTTCGTGATCCCTATCTTGAGCGGCTCCGATGCCGCCGCGAATCCGATGACGACAACAACCCATGCCAGCAATGCAACCGCAATGGACCGTTTCACTTTTTCTCCTTCCGCGTTATCCTTGCGGTGGTCCGCTTGGACCGAACCAGGACGATCGACCCTGATCGTCCGACCGTGCTCGCTCGCGAGAAGCTCGCCGTCGACGTGCGCTCGCGGGCGGGCCACTTTTTCGACGCATGCACCGCCTCCTGTCACCTCCTCGCAAAAGAAAACGACCGCGGTTTCCCGCAGTCGTCTCCCGGCCTCTTGCTGCTTGTGTGATCGCTAGTCGTGCCTAGCGCGCAGCGGAGAAGCCGGGCTCGAACCAAAACCAATAGAAGCAGACGCCGTTCGATTCCAACAAACAGGTTCGGCGACTCGCTGCTTCTATCATGACTCGGTCACTATAGGACGGCACCGGAGGCTTGTCAAGAGCGCGACTCCTACGGAGTCGCGGAGGCGAAGGCACAAAGCGCCTTCGCCGGTGGGTGAGGAATAGGAACCCAACGGTGTTACGTCCTTATCTGGGAGAAGGCTTGTGACACGCCTTCTCCGACGCGACGGCGCAAGCCGTCGCGCGGCCGTCGCGCAGAACACAGCGGCGACACCATCGATTCACAGTGCCTCCACGCGAACGGGATACGGTCTCTTCACGCTGAGGAGTCACGAGGGCCCGGGACCCGCACCGTGCGGCCCGGGCCCTCACCTTCGATACGTCGCCGGACACGAAGGTCCGAGGAGCGCCTTGGCCCTCGACCGTTTCCGCTCGTTCCGCACCCCGAACCCTTGCACCCGAGATCGAAGGAGCGTATCCTTTGCGGTGTTACGAATTCATGAGGAGTGTTACTCGATGGCCAGGACGGTCCGCTTCAGCGTGTCGATCGAGGAGGATCTCATCGAAGCGTTCGACGCGCTCTGCAAGCAACGGGGGTGGACCAACCGGTCCGAGGCGATCCGCGACGCCATCCGCCGTCAACTGGTCGAGCGCGAGTGGGAGGCCGGCGAGGAGGTCGTCGGCGTGATCACCCTCCTCTACGACCACCACAGACCCGCGTTGACGGAGAAGCTGACCGAGATCCAGCACCACGCGCTCGACGCCGTCATCTCGACGACGCACGTCCACATCGACAAGGAGAACTGCCTCGAATTCCTCGCGGTGCGCGGCGAGGCGAGGGAGATCGAGCGGCTCGCCCATCGGTTGATCGGCCTCAAGGGAGTCAAGCACGGGGAGCTGACCGGGACGTCGACGGGGAAGAAGATCCGGTAAGAGAGAAAGGAGGAGCATGAAGCGTATCGCAATGCTTGTCGGGATCGGGGTTCTGTTGCTCGGTGCTGCGGCCGGAGCCGAGACGGTCGTGTCGACGCACGCCGTGCTCGGCGAGTTCGCGCGGATCGTCGGGGGGGACGCGATCGAGGTGGTGACGATCATTCCGTCCGGCTTCTGCCCTTCGCACTACGACCTGTCCCCGAGCGATCTGAGGGCCGTGATGGGCGCCTCGGTCATCCTGTACTCGGGGTTCGAGCCGTGGATCGAGACGCTGGCCGACGCGGCGGGGAGCGCCGCCTTGGTGATCCAGCTACCGGGCGAGTGGAACACGCCGGAGACCGCCGCCGCGAAGGTCGAGACGATCCGGGACGTGCTCTCCGAGCGGATCCCGACCGAGGCGGAGGGATTCGATGCGAACGCGGCCGCGTACATCGACGAGCTCCGATCGCTCGGCGGCGGGCTGAAGGAGCGGGCCGAGGCGCTCGGGGTTTCCGAGATCGCGGTCGTCTCCATGGCCTGGCAGGCCGACTTCGTCGCCTGGCTCGGCTTCGACGTGGCGGTCACCTACGGGCTCCCGGAGGGGCTCTCTCTGCAGGACCTCGTGGCGCTGGCGGAGGCGGGCAGAACGGCCGGTGCGCGGCTCGTGATCGACAACCTCCAGAGCGGGGTCGACTTCGGGGCGAAGCTGGCGCGAGAGATCGGGGCGGTCCACGTCGTCCTGTCGAACTTTCCCGGGGCGATGCCGGGCACCGCGACGTTCGGCGACCTGCTGACGCGGAACGCCGAGGCGCTCTTCTCGGCGATCGAGCCGATCGAGTAGGGGGACCGAGTGGAAACGTTGACGATCGATCCGAAGGGCGCCGACCTCCGGGCGATGATCGACCGCGGGACGCTGCTGCACGGTCACCTCGGTCCGTACCTCGTCGCCGGGATCCGGATCGGCCTCCTCGCCCTTCGCCTGCTGGACAGCTCCGGCTACTTCGGACTTCGGGCCGAGTCGGAGGCCGGTCGGACGACCCCGCTCTCCTGTCTCAACGACGGCGTGCAGATCGGCTCGGGCTGCACCATCGGGAAGGGGAACCTGCGCGTCGTCGGGGAGGAGAAGCCGCGCGTCCGGTTCATCGCCGACGACGGCCACGCGGTCACGATCGAGCTCCGGCCCGAGATCGAGCGCTCCTTTCGCGACTCGGACACGATCGCGAAGGCTCGCGAACTCGAGACGATCCCCGACGAGGAGCTGTTCGAATGGACGATGTCGTCTCCCTGATCGACGTTCGGGCGACCTACGAGGGAGAGCGGCACGCGACGCTTGCCGGGGTGACGCTGTCCGTCGCGGCGACGGAGCAGCTGGCGATCACCGGGCCGAACGGGGCGGGGAAGACGACGATCCTCGAAGTGATCAACGGCTTGCTTCCCATTGCGTCCGGGACCGTCCGGACCCTCGGTCAGGAGGTGACGCTCGCGAGTCACCGGCTCCGCACGCAGATCGCGTACGTCCCTCAGAATCTGTTCTTCCCCCCGGACACGCCGTTTCTCGTGCGCGACGTCGTCTTGACCGCGCGATTCGGGAAGACGGGCACGCGGCGTCTCTCTTCCGCAGAGGAAAGGCGTCGTATCAACCGGTCACTCAAGGCCATCGGGATCTCCGACTTAGGAGGGAGGCCCGTGGGACGCCTGTCGGGCGGCCAGCAGCGGAAGACGCTGCTGGCCCGTGCCCTGGCGCAAGAAGCGAAACTCCTTCTGCTCGACGAGCCGACGGCGAACCTCGATCCCGAGGCGAAGGAAGACGTGTCCGCCTTGGTCGCGCTCGTCCGGCGGGAGCTCGGTGCAGCGGCCGTCGTCGTCAGCCACGAAACGGGGCCGCTGCTCGACGCGTCGGACCGCACCGTCGCCGTCGATTCGGGGCGGGTCGTCGCGGAGACGCGACTCGGTGACCGGGTCTCGACCTCGTCCCGTTAGGAGCCTCACGCGATGTTCGGACTCCCCTGGCACATCGTCCTGCCGACCCTGCTGGGAAGCCTTCTCGTCGGAGCGATGTGCAGCGCGGTCGGGACGTTCGTGGTCCGGATGAAACTCTCGTCTCTTGGCTTCGCGATGTCCCACGCGGCGTTCGCCGGCGCCGCCCTCGGCCTGATGGTCTCGGTGATCGATCCGATCTGGACGGCGATCCTGTTCGCCGTGCTGATGGCGGCCGCCCTCGGCCCGATCGCGGATCTCTCCCGCCTCCAGGTCGACACCGTCGTCGGAGCGACCTTTCCCCTGACGATGGCCCTCGGGCTGATCTTCATCAACAAGGCGCCGAGCGCGGGCATCGGAAGCGGCGCCCTCTCCCTCCTCTGGGGGAGCGTGCTTGGGATCACGATGGGGCAGGTGTACGTCCTCGTTGGGGTCTTCGTGGCGACGCTCGGCGTCCTCGTCCTGTTCGGCAGGGACTTCTTCGCGCTGCTGCTCGATCGGAAGCTCGCCAGAGCCTCGGGACTCAACACGACGCGAGCGTTCTACGTCTTGCTGTTCCTCATCGCGATCGTCGTCGCCGTCTCCCTGCGGGTGACCGGTGGGCTCCTGATCTATGCGCTGATGATCCTTCCGGCCTCCGCGGCGTTCCAGTGGGCGTACGACATCAAGAAGGTCTTCCTCATCGCACCGCTGTTGGGGATTCTCGCTTCGTTGTCGGGCTTCCTCCTCTCGCTTTGGGCGGATCTGCCGATCGGGGCGTCGATCGCGCTCTGCTGCGCGGCGGTCTTCTTCGGCTCGGTCGCCCTTTCTCCGAAGCGCCGTCGCGGCTCGCGCGGCTCCTGAAGGAGCCACGAAAGGGAAGCGGCGGACCGCTTCCCTTGGCTGTACGACGGATAGCCATCGCGCTCTGATGCGTCACGTGCCAGACGAAGGAGTCGCGGCTCCTTCGTCTGCGCGTCGCGCAGTAGACTAGCGAGCGACACCACGGCCGGAGGTGCGGCGCGCGTGAGGATCGAAGGACCTGTCGGGGGTTGGGATCGGCTCGGACTGCCGGTCCTGTTCGCCAGCGAGCACGAGCTCGCCGTGGTCAAGCCGGCCGGGATGGCGGCCGAGCTGACGAGCGATCCGAAGGGCGTCTCGCTGATCTCCCGAGTCCGGAGCGCCGCCCCGAGCGGCGTGACGCCGAAGCTCCCGCACCGGCTCGATCGGGTGACCCGCGGGATCGTCGTCGTCGCCCTCTCGGAGGACGCGATCCGGTTTCACAGCGAGCAGCTCCGGGCCGGCGCGTGGGGGAAGATCTACCTGGCGCGGTTGGACGCGCCGCACGTGGAAGGGCTCGTCGGGCTGCACAAGCTTCACCTTCGCACGCGGGGCGGCCGGGCGAGCGTCGTCCGAAGCGGCGGGAAACGGGCGATCACCGAGGTCCTGGCCGTGGCGCCCACCGTGGATCGGGACGACGAGGCGCACGCCCTCCTCCGGCTCCACACAGGACGGTATCATCAGATTCGCGCGACGATGGCGCATCTCGGCGTGCCGTTGGTCGGCGACTGGCTGTACGGCGAGGCCCCGCGGCGGGACGAAGCGCGGTTCTACCTTGAGCACGCCGCGCTGCGCTTCGCGCCGTACGGGGCGAACGGAACGCTGGCGCTCCATTGGCGCGACGACCCGGAGCGCGAGGCGATCGATCCGGCGCTTCGCGCGACGCTCGACCGGATCCTCGCACGGTGGGAGGCGGGGAATGGCGCGAAACGTTGAGGTCAAGGCGCGGGTTCGGGACGCCGGTGCGTTCCGTCGGCGCGTCGAGTCGATGAGCGACGCGGCCGTGCAGATCCTCGATCAGCGGGACACATTCTTCGTCGTCCCGCGTGGGCGGCTGAAGCTCCGCGTCCTCGGGCCCGATGCCTGCGAGCTGATCTACTACGAGCGACCGGACGACGCGGGGGCGACGCTGTCGGAGTACTTCGTCGTCCGCTCCTCCGATCCCGAGGCGTTCCTGGAGATCCTCTCGGCCGTCCTCGGCGTGAGGGGGGTGGTCGCCAAGCGCCGGTTCCTCTACCGTATCGGTCGTACGCGCGTCCACCTCGACGAGGTCGAGGGCCTCGGCACGTTCGCGGAGTTGGAGGTGGTTCTCGACGACGGGGAATCGCCCGAGGAGGGACGGGCCGTCGCGGAGAGGCTGTCGGCCGCGTTGGGGATCGGGGAGGAGGATCGCGTGCGCGGCGCGTACATCGACCTGCTGGAGGTGGGCGAAGGATGAACGTGAGGGCGTATCCGGACGCGAGGTCGTTTCTCGACGGGGCCGAGGCGCCCCTGCTGCGCAACGAGGCGAGGAACGGCCTGATCCTCGGGATCGCGGATCGGGTGCGCGCCGGCCGGTCCTACGGGGGCGATCCACCGTACTTCCTGACCGTCGAAGAGGACGGAGCGCTCGTCGCGGCGGCGATCCGGACGCCTCCGTTCCCTCTGATCGTCCACTGTGTCGAGGACCGTCTCGACGCGCTCGACCCGCTCGTCGATCACCTTTTCACCGCCGACCCGGGGCTTCCGGCGGTGAACGGGGAGGCCCGGGCGGCCGCCGCGTTCGCGAACCGGTGGGCGGAGCGGTCGAGCGGGCGGGTGGAGGTCGGGATGCGGATGCGCGTCTACGCTCTGTACGACGTCGATCCGCCGATCGGGGTTCCCGGTCGGATGCGCCTCGCGCGGGCCGAGGACGTGGACCTCCTCGCGGAGTGGATGCTCGGCTTCCACGAGGAAGCGGTCTCCGGCGATCCGCCGGGCGATCCACGGGAGACCGTGCGCCGGTTCATGCAGTCGGGGACCTTGGCCGTCTGGGACCGCGACGGACCGGTGTCGATGGCCGGGAGTTCGCGGGGGTCGAGGAACGGTGCGGCGGTCAGCGCGGTCTACACGCCGCCGGAGCACCGTAGGAACGGGTACGCCTCGGCCTGCGTCGCGGCGCTCTGTCGGAGGCTGCTCGATGAGGGAAACGCGTTCTGCACCCTGTACGCCGACCTGGCGAACCCGACGTCGAACAAGATCTACCGGCGGATCGGGTTCCGCCCGGTGGCCGAAGCGGCGGTCTACCGGTTCACCCCCGGAGCGAGGGCATAGGCATGGTCCGTTACGCGTCGGAGACGAAGACGAAGATCGTCTGCACGATCGGCCCCGCGTCGAGCGATCGAGCGACCGTTCGCGCGTTGATCCGTGCCGGGATGGACGTGGCGCGGATCAACCTCTCGTACGGAACGCGGGAGGCTCACGAGGAGGCGATCCGCGCCGTCCGCGAGGTCGCGGAGGAGGAAGGCGCCGTCGTCGCGGTGATGGCCGACCTGCAGGGACCGAAGCTTCGAATCGGCCGGCTGGCCGCCCCGATCGACCTCTCCCCCGGCGGCTGGATCGCATTCACGACGCTGGAATCCGACGGATCCGATCGCGTCGTCCCCCTCCCGCATCCGGAGCTGATCGCCGGGGCGCACACGGGCGACCGCCTCCTCCTCGACGACGGCATGCTCGAGGTCGAGGTTCGCGAGGTTCGCCCGGACGTGTTGATCGGGAAGATCCTCGTCGGTGGCGAGCTGTCGTCCTGTAAGGGGGTCGCCGCGCCGGGCGGGACGTCGAAGGTCGCCGCCCTGACGGAGAAGGATCGAGAGGACGCGCGATTCGCCGCCGAGGCGGGCGTCGACTTCCTCGCCCTCTCGTTCGTCCGTACCGCCGAGGACCTCCGCGAGCTTCGAGGGCTGCTCGACGAGCGCGCGCCGGGCCTCGAGATCGGGATCGTCGCCAAGATCGAGAAGCGCGAGGCGCTCGATCATCTGTCGGAGATCCTCCGTGCCTCCGACGCGGTGATGGTCGCCCGCGGCGACCTCGGCGTGGAGACGTCGCCGCAGCGGGTTCCGATCCTTCAGAAGGAGATCATCCGGCGCTGCAACCGGCTGGGGATCCCTGTGATCACCGCGACGCAGATGCTCCAGTCGATGGTCGAGGCCCCGCGGCCGACCCGCGCCGAGGCGAGCGACGTGGCGAACGCGATCCTCGACGGGACCGACGCGGTGATGCTCTCGGCCGAGACGGCCGTCGGGCGGCACCCGGTCGAGGCAGTGGCGATGATCCGGGAGATCTCGGCGATCGCCGAGCGGGAGATGATCCACCGGGAGGAGGACGGGCCCTCCGATCCGATCGAGCACACCCACCCGGTCACCGACGCCATCGGACGGGCGACCGTGCGCGTCGCTCGAGAGATCGACGCGTCGCTCATCGTCACGTCGACGCACAGCGGCTACACGGCGCGGCAGGTCGCGCGGGAGCGTCCGATGCGCCCGATCGTCGCGTTCACGCCGCGGGAGTCGACGCTCCGCCGGCTCGCCCTCGTCTGGGGGATCACGCCGGTCCTCGTTCCGGCCCACCGATCGACGGACGAGATGCTGGAGACGGTCGGAAGGCTCCTCGTCGAGCGCGGTGAGGCCCGCCCCGGCGACGCGGTCGTCGTCACCGGCGGGATCCCGGCCGGGAGCGAGGGGACGACCAACTTCATCAAGGTCCATCGAATCTGAAAGCGAGGCCCGGCCGCTCCTCGTTCGCCTCGGCCCGAGCGCTTCTTCGGCCGTCACGATCGAAATGAGTTCTCGTCGGGAGACCGTTCGGCGTGCGGACGGTTCGGCCGCGGCCTTGATCGGATCGGCGGGGCTCTGGTAGGCTGAGCGGAGAGAGGACCCTCGACTCAAGTTTCGGCGCCGTCTCGCGCCGACGGCGGACACGCATCGTAAGGAGGGATCAGCATGCGCGAAAAAACTGTCCTCGTCTTGTTTCTGTCGGCCGTGCTTCTGGCGACGGTTTCCGGAGCGGCGCTCGGCCAGTCGGTCTTCCGCGCCGCGATGCAGCCGATCGTCCAGATCGATCCGGCGCTGATCTCGTCGGACGCCGAGGTCGCGGTGGCGAACGCGGTGTACGACTACCTCGTCGACGTCGACGCAGGCAGCCGCGTCGTCCCACGGCTGGCCCGATCTTGGGAGGTCAGCGCCGACGGAACGGAGTACACGTTCGTCCTCGCCGAGGGGGTTCGGTTCCACGACGGGAGTGCCCTCGTCCCCGGAGACGTCGTCTGGACGTTCGATCGGCTCCGCGACCCGGCCAACGGCTTCGCGACGGAATCCGTCTACGCGAACATCGAGCGGATCGACGTCACCGGTCCGAACGAGGTGACGTTCCGCCTGACGGAGCCGAACCCGTTCTTCCTCTACGACCTGAGCGACAACCACGCGCTCGTCGTGAAGCGTGGGACGACCGACTTCTCGACGTTCAACGGGACCGGACCGTTCGTCGTCGAGGAGTACCGGCCCGAGGACCGGATCGTCATGCGGGCGAACCCGGACTACTTCCTCGAGGGGCTGCCGGCGCTCGATCGCCTGGAGTTCATCTTCTTCGGCGACCAGGTCGCGGCCGTCGACGCGCTGCGCGGCGGACAGGTCGACATGGCGTGGCGGATGTCCTCGGCGCTCTTCCTGATGCTGCAGAGCGAGCCGGGGATCGTCGCCGTCGACGTCCCGACGAACGGGTTCGACCTCGTCCGCCTCCGCTCCGACGTGCCGCCCGGAAACGACCCGGCCGTCCTCGAGGCGATGAAGCGGGCGACCGACCGGGAGGCGATCTTCCAGATCGTCCAGCTCGGCCTCGGCGCCGTCGGGCGGGACAGCCCGATCGGCCCGCTGTACGCCGACTACTACGACGAGTCGACGCCGATCCCAACGCGGGATCCGGACGCGGCGCGAGACGTCCTGGCGGACGCTGGCTACCCGGACGGCCTGACGATCGACCTGTACACCCCGGACACCGGCGGTCGACCGGACCTCGCGGTTGTCCTGAAGGAGCAGTGGGCCGACGCCGGGATCACCGTCAACGTGATCGTCGAGCCGGAGTCCGTCTACTACGGCGAGAACCACTGGCTGGACAAGGAGCTCGGGATCACCGGTTGGGGGTCGCGCCCGTACCCGCAGTTCTACATGAACACGATGCTGACCTGCGACGCAGTCTGGAACGAGTCGCGCTTCTGCGACGCCGAGTTCGACGCGCTCGCCCAGACCGCCGGGACAACCCTCGACGAGGCGGAGCGGGTCGCCGCCTACGCCGAGATCCAGCGGATCCTGATCGAGCGCGGCCCGGTCGTCGTCCCGTACTTCTTCGCCGCGGTCGCCGCGTACTCCGATCGGTTCGACGGGCTGGAGCTGAAGGCGTTCCCCGGCCGGACCGACTTCCGGATGGTGTACGAGAAATAGTGCGTGGAGGGGGGCGATGCACAGGCCTCGCCCCCCTGACTTCGAACTAAGGACGGCAACTCGGTGAAGCCACACCG
>Ga0315532_1003351_pt1 | contig 10335 bp, 9 predicted proteins | sample SalMarWE160370MG_FD_203082 | JGI IMG/M metagenome (GOLD analysis project Ga0315532, IMG submission 203082) | Salt marsh sediment microbial communities from the Plum Island Ecosystem LTER, Massachusetts, United States - Salt Marsh Sediment WE1603-70 ... | reverse complement strand
CAACGATGTTTGGGGGCATGGGACTCTCCGTTCAATAGACCCTTAGGGTTCTCGAAACCCTAAGGGTCTGAGTCTGCAAAAAGTGTGTTTAGAAACCCGCCGTGTGATAGCGTCAACTCAGTGGCAAGTAGATCAGCAGATCCCGGTATTCATCCATGTCCGAGGCACCCCATATCAGAAGCAACTCTTCGATGGTTTCGCCAATACCCATATCGGGGTTCAACTCAAAAACACCCGGAACATGCCGGCCTTCATCGAGATGATCTCGCAAATGTTGGGGCATAGACCGGCGGTTGTTCGTCACCAAGATGAAGGCATTTTCCTCGCACCACCGCAAGATGGCCGGATCGGGTGTGCCTCTGGGCGGTGCGCCGGGATCACCAACTTTCCACACCAGCAGTTTGGGCTCACGTTTCAGCAACTCCACGCGGAAAAGTGGGTTTACGTTCTCGTCCAACAAGTAGCGGATATCACTCATCCCGTCGCCAGGGCCCTTTGACCTTCCGCTTTTAACGCGCGTAATCGAACGACGACCGGCGGGGGGTTACGGTCTTGTTCCGCTCTCATTCGGCGGCCGTATTCTAACCAATCGGCGATATAGGCTTCCACTCTCTCACGGTTCTGGATATAGTAGAGAATCGTCGCGTACACCTGTTCCAGTGTCAGCGTTGGGAAGCGGGCCGCTATGGCCTCGGGGGACTGTTCGCGGTGAATGTATTCGTACAGCACCGATTCGATACCGATTCGCGAGCCCTTGATCCGAATGTCATCCGGCGCGATAAAATCAAAATAATCTTCTACTTGCATGGCTTTCACCTCCTTGATTCGAGGGTTATCACTGGCGAAGATTGTACCACAAGAAATGTCGCCCGACAAACGAAGGCCTGTTGGAACGTTGAACTCAGTGTACCACAAAACAGAGCAAACGTCAAACACTAACGAAGAGACCCTTAGGGTTTCCAAAACCCTAAGGGTCTGAGTCTGCACGCGGTGTAGAGCTCCATTTTCTTCAATAAAACGGGTCTCTGGGTTACAGTGGGTTTCTGGGCTGCAACACTCGCGGCAGCCCATCGCCCGCGCCTGGTCCACGATGTCGCGGATCTCCGTCGAAGCTGAGCTCGTCCCACTTCTCCGGCGCGCCGGGCGGGATGCGCAGCCAGCAGAGGCGGCAGTTGTTGCAGCGGTAAGTGAGATCAAGGCTGCCTTGCAGGGGCAGACGGGGCATAACCCGCATGACTTTTGATGTCGAATACTTTGGCATTGGAAACTCCATCCTCGGCCGGCGCTGGACCTCGCGTGTTCTCAGCAGTCCCCCAACTTCGATATATGCCCTGCCATAATCGTATCACGATTGGGCTTGGTTGTCAAAAGCATCAGTCAAAGACCTCCGAGGTTTCATCAAAACCTCGGAGGTCTAAGGCTGCCGCTCCAGCCCCAATTCCCGCAGCTTCTCCGGCGTGGGTTGTCCCTCGGCATCCCAGCCCATGACAGCATAGAAGTCCCGCACCATCGGCTGGATGGGCACCGCTGGCGGCCTGGAAAGGCCGACCCTGGCTCGCTCAGACTCAGGGCATGATCACGGTGCGGATCTCAGGCCCAAAAGCCTCCAGGCGATCCAACGCCGCGTTGATGGCCTCGGCGTCCAGGGACACGGTGCGGGTGATCACGGACGACAGGTCTAGCGCGCCCCGGCGGACCATCTCGACGAGCAAGGGTAGCTCTGTCAGGAGATGGTCGGAGCAGCCGATGATCTGGGCTTCTTTCAGGATGACGTCCTGGTAGGAATTGATCTCGAAGGGCCGGTCGGTGAGGCCAACCAGTACCGCTCGCCCGAATACCGCCAGCGAGTGCACCGCCTGCTCCACTGTCTGCGGCAAACCGACCAGCTCCAGCGCCACGTCCACGCCCCGACCGCTGGTCAGCCGCTTGATCTCTGCCACCGCGTCGGACACTCCGGCGTTCACCGCGATAGCACCGTAGCTTTCCGCCAGCTTCAGTTTATCGGCGTTGATGTCCACAGCGTACACGTCCAGCGCGCCGAAGGTTCGCGCCAACTGCACCGCTGAGATGCCCAGCCCGCCGACGCCGAAGACCGCCACGCTCTCGCCCGGATTCAGCTCTGCCTTGCAGAGTGCGTGGAACGACGTGGCCGACGAGCACATCATGATTGCGCCCTGCTCGAAGGGGATGTCGTCGGGCAAGGGGACGGCGTTGCGCGAGGGCACGACGATGTATTCCGCGTAGCCGCCGTCCTGATACTTGCCGATCATCGAGCCTGAGGCGCAGAACTGCTCGCTGCCCAGGGCGCAGTAGCGGCAATCGCCGCAGGTGACCAGGTAGTGCAGGCATACCCGGTGCCCCACCGTGACGTTCCTCACAGCCGCCCCCACCTCCTCGATCACACCCGCTACCTCGTGCCCCAGCGTCATGGGCAGGGGATGAACCGGCGAGGTGCCGGCCCGGTAGTGCATGTCTGAGCGGCAAATGCCTGCCGCTTTGACCCTGACCAACACATCGTTCACGCCCCAATGGGGCACGGGAACCTCTTGCATCTCCAGAGGCTGCCCTGGTTTGACTAGACGGACTGCTTTCATTATTGCCTCCTCGTACGACATATAACGCCAGCATTCACCTGCCGCGCAGGTATTGCCAGAACGCTCTGTGCGCACAACCGCCAAGCACCAGAACCGCCGATTTCTCCCGCGCGGTAGCGCGGTCAGGTGCAATGCATTGTTGGGCCGCCCTGACCTACCCAAGACTGTACTAGGGTTACGCAATTATCGAGACCATCTGAAGTACTCTCAATCCTAATGCCCGATCGCCATTCACAGCCATCTGCTCCCGTGCCAGACTCTGGCTAAGACCTCGCGTGAATAATCGCCAAGCAAAATCTTCGTCAATAGTAACTTCGGCATCGGGTTGATCCGGAGCACCTGCATAGAGCCGCCACTCTCCTCCCTCCCGCAACACCGACCATCGCCCCCCCGACTCGCCAGCAATCGTGAGGGTCACGGATGTATTCTCCGCCGCAACAGTCGAGCGAAAAGCACGTGGCAGAGCCCAGACGAATGCCGCTAGCACCGGCGCAAAGTATCTGGGCTGCTTGAGTCCTGGCTTGTCCACCGCATCTCGAATGTGTTGCTGATGATGCCATCGCTCGGTATACTCACGCGCTAAGTCGAGCCAAACGGGGGCCGGCTCTGGCCCCACCCAACTCACCGCATCCCCCAAGGCATAGGGGTCCAGCAACCGAAAATAGTCACACAGTTGAACGCCCGTAAACTCTAACAAATCGATCAGGAGTTGGGGGCTGATGCGCCGCGCTGCTTGAATCCAGCCTTGGTTCCAGTCGTTGATGAACGTCATCAGCTCCCCCCAGCTAGTGATCGAAGCATCCAAGGTATGGCCATCTCGCCGCCGTGAAAGGTTGCCGACCTCAACGCCCAGTAGATGTAGCGCAACATCTTTCACAGACCAACCAGGACAAACAGTCGGTTTCTGCCAATCTTCCGCAGATAGACTGGCTAACAGCTTGAGGAGTTCGTTCAGAACCTCAGGAAAGAGATCGACCACGATAATCGGTTGAGGCGGTTGCAAGACGGATTTTCTCTCCATTTCCACAGGCCCTAAGCACATACTCCGGCCTTGATGCACTGAATTCTGGCGGCCTAACAACGAATTTAGGGGGTTCAACGAATTTTGCCTCGTGCGACTTCGTTTAATCCTCCGAATTCGCTGTTATATCTGTCCCTTCCCCTCGCGCTCCTCGGCTGCCTGCAAGATGGCCTCGATCTTCTCCGCCGCGCCATCGGGCAGGGGCGGCGGCTGGTGGGTGACCAGGATCTCCCGCAGCTTGGCCCGGATGCGGTCGAGCATCGTCTGCGCGCCGGCCGTCTGCCAGTTGACCCACGGCTGGCGGTCCATGAGCGTGGGCGTCCAGATTTCGGCGCGGCACCGCCTGGCCGTCACCTTCTCAGACATGAATTCCCCGCCCGGCCCAACTTTATCTATCAAGTCCAGCATCAGTGCATCGTCGCTGACGACGACGCCGCGCATGATCCGCCGGGCCATGGAGATGATCTCGTCGTTCATTACCAGCGATTCCAGTGAGCCGAGGTCGGCGCAGTCCAGGAAGCCCATGTCGTGCACCAGCGTGGCTCCGCTCAGACTAGAGAGCACCACCTGCACCGTGGACTCGATGGCCGCCTGCAAATCCAATCGTTTGGCCTCCGACGCGCCAGCAGTGCCCATGAAAGGCAGGCCGAGGTAGCGGCAGACGTCGGCCAGGGCCGCGCTGAGCAGGCTCATCTCCGGCGAGCCGTAGGCCGGTCGCCCACTGCGTAAGTCCATGGCCTGCGGCACGCCGCCGATACACACCGCCGTTCCTCGTTGCTTAAGCTGGATGATGGCCAGGCCGCTCAACGCTCCGGCCAGGGTGATGACCAGCGTACCCGCCCCCGTGACCGGCGCAGTGGATCCGGCGGTGCCGCCGCCCAAATAGACGATGGGGACGTCGTGGTCGGCGGCCCATAGAACGTTGGCTAGGTCTTCGTCGGTGTGCACCAGCGGCGATTGGAAGGTAGCGAAGAGGGCGAAGTGGGGTCGTTGGCGAAAAGCGGCCTCGCTGCCGGAGACCGCCACTGCCATCTGATAGATGTCGGAGATGTGCGCGGCGGAGTAGGCCCAGGGGAGAATCGGCTTGACGGTGTTGGCCACCATCTCCGCGTACTCGTAGACGGGTGCCAGGGTGGGGGTCACGTCGCTGATCAGCCCCAGGCCCATCACGTAGTCAATGTTCTCCAGTGCGTCGCAGACTAGGGCCGTGAGGCCGGGATCGCCACGACGAACCTTGCGCCGCTCGCCCGTCTCCGGATCCACGAAGTAAGTATTGGTGAGGCCGGGGCCGAAGTAGACTCGGTCAGGTACGACTTGCATCTGGTGTTGACCATCGCGTCCCCACAGGGTGAAGGAGCGCGGGTTGGCAGCGACGGCGTCCTGGATGATGTGCGGGGGGATGCGCACGCGCACGCCGTCCACGCGGGCGCCGGCAGCAGCCAGCAGTTCACGGGCTTCGGCGTTACGCACCTCGACGCCGGTGCGGTTCAGGCACTCCAGCGTCGCCTGATAAATCCTCTCGATCTGCCGATCCGAGAGAACCCGGAACTGTGGTGTTTGATGCGAACAATAGTTGACGTCCATAGGCTCCTCTTTGTCATTCAAGAACACCAGCCACCCGGAAGAAATTGATCAGCAGTTTACGGCCATCGGTCTGTTCTTCCGTGTAGCCTTCAGGATAAACGAGATTGACCAGCGGGCTGCGGCGATCAGCCCCTCCTTCCGTGTAGGCTTCGGGGTGAAATTGGGTTCCGTACACCAACTTCCCAATCTGCCTAACGGCCTGAATCGGGCAGGCATCGGAAGACGCCAGCAATTCGAAGCCCAGTGGTACTTCCTTCACCTCCCAGTAGTGGGCTGCGAGAAAGACCAGCTCTTCCCTTAAGCTGTCGAAAAGGGAATCTGGTTTGAGAACACGCACCGGCACAAAACCCCACTCCTTGAAGTAACCCGGCGCAAAGTCCTCGTACAGATCCTTCTCACCCTCCTCTAGCCTCCGGATGGGGCCAAGAGAGGCACCGTGGGCCATGGCGATGAGCTGACATCCGCCGCAGAGCCCAAGGATTGGCAGCTCAGCGCTCCGAACGATGCGATACATTTCGGCCAGGTCTGCCTCGTCGTACTCCGCCCAATCGGTCACGTTGCCACTGATGATCAGGGCCCTTATCCCCGACTCGCTGAGCCACTGTCGCGTGACACGCCTGTAGCGCTGGATCACACATACGTCACCAGAGGTTTCTTCCAGCCTCCGTTTGACATCCTCGCAGCGAGCCTGGTGAGCCGCCTTCTCCTCCGCGCTCCGCAGCGCCTTTTCGTGCTCTATGTCCACATAGCAGATCATCTCTCACCCCGGTTCAGCGACGACAACTGCAAAAAACGTGTCAGGGCCACACGAAAAAAAGGGGACATAGGGACTCTTGTCCCCTTGTCCCCTCCGGTACCACTCACGGCGCCTAGATCTCCCGCACATCCACGATTTCCTGGCCTTCAACTTTCTCCAGAGCAGCGACGATCTCTTCCTTGGGCACATCCCGAATCTTGACCACCGCATCCCATTTGCCCGGATCCTTGGGAGACGGGACGCCGCCGCAGGCAAGTATCCCCCATCCCTGGGCACTGATCGCGCTGACGAGTTTGGCTAGTTCTCCCCTCTGATCCGGCATGCGCACCGTAACCCGCACACCAGACACCCGGGTGGCCATCATCTCCATCAGTTCGGCCAGCAGATCAATCTCGGTGATAACGCCTACCACGACGCCCTCTTCCAGCACGGGCAGGCAGCCGATTTTCTTCTCGACCATAATGCGGGCCGCTTCTTCTATCGTGGCGTCCTTTTCTATGGTTATGACGTCTTTGGCCTTGACCATCACGTCGCCGATGGTCAGGTCGGACAGAAATCGGGTGATCTCCCAGACATTCAGACTACCCAGCGTCGCCGGGTGGACCAGTAGCGTCTGTCGGGTGACCAGGCCCAACAGCCGCTTCCCCTTTCCGACGATGGGCAGGTGGCGGATGTTGTTCTCCCCCATGTAACGTTGAGCCTCGACGACGGATATCGTCGGCTGAACCATCAGTGGATGTTTCGTCATGTAGTCTTTGACCAGCATAATCTCCCTCCAGTGAAGTCACTGACGACCGCGTTTTCACGCCTGGCCCTCACGGCTTGACCGTCACGATCGGTTCGAGCTTGCGCAGCTCCTCCAGCGGGATGTGGCAGAAGATGCGATGGCCGCCTCCTGCATCCCGATAGGGCGGTTCCTCCGTCTCGCAGATGTCGCCCAGCTTGCGCGGGCAACGGGTATTGAAGCGGCAGCCGCTGGGCGGATTGAGGGCGCTGGGCACCGATCCGCTCAGGCGGATGCGTTTTTGCTTGGCACTGGGATCGGGGATGGGCACCGCCGAAAGGAGCGCCTCGGTGTAGGGGTGATAGGGGGGAGCGTAGATGGCCTCGGCGGGCCCGATCTCACAGAACTTCCCCAGATACATCACCGCCACGTAGTCGGAGAAGAAGCGAACCACGCTCAGGTCGTGGGCGATGAAGAGCATGGTGGTGTCGTATCTCTGCTGGATCTCCAGCAGCAGGTTGAGCACTGCTGCCTGCACTGACACGTCCAGCGACGAGACCGGCTCGTCGCACAGCACCAGGTCTGGCCGGGCGGCGAAGGCGCGGGCGATGCCCACGCGCTGTTTCTCGCCGCCGCTGAGCTGGCGGGGCAAACGGTCGTAGTAGCTCTCGTCCAGCTTCACCGCTTCCAGCAAGCGGATGACCTCGCCGCGCACCTGGCCCCGCGGCACCGTCTTGAAGCGGCGCAGCGGTCGCCCGATCTGGTGCCCCACGGTGAAAGAGGGGTTCATGGTCGAATCGGGGTTCTGGAAGATCATCTGGAGCTCCTTGATGAGCTCCAGGTCGCGGTCCGATACCGGGACGGAGATGTCGAAGCCCAGGAACTCCACCTTGCCGTCGGTGAGCGGCTCCAGGCCGACGATGGTCTTGGCCAGCGTGCTCTTGCCACAACCCGATTCGCCGACGACGCCCAACGTACACCCCTTCGGTATCTCGAAGCTGACATCGTCCACCGCCTTGACGTACTGCTTTTTCCCCAGCCCCACCAGGCTGGTCAGCGACTTCCGCTCCTGCTCGTAGTAGGTCCTGACGTTCTGTAAGTGCAGGATCGGCTCCGCGGCTTCCGCTTTGCGCGCCACCAACGCCGCCAGATCGGGGATCAAATCCTCTGGCGGTTGCCATTCTTGCGCGGCGATCTCTTCGGCGAAGGAACAACGGACGAAGTGGCCAGGCGCTACCTCGCGCAACTCAGGATGGGTTTGCCCGCACTGAGGGCGAACATGGTCGCAACGGGGCTCGAAGATACAGCCGGGGGGCAGCTCAGCGGGTGAAGGCACTCGCCCGCGGATGGGGTACAGGTAGCTCGACTCCTTGCTCAGCCCCAGCTTGGGCACGCAGCGCATGAGCCCCTGTGTGTAGGGATGCAAGGGATTCAGGAAGACTTCCTCGACCGTCGCTCGTTCCACCATCTCCCCGGCGTACATCACCCCCGCCCTGTCGGAGACGCGGGCGATGACGCCCAGGTTGTGGGTGATGTACATGATAGCCGTGTCGAACTCCCGCCGCAGTTCGTCAATCAAGTCCAGCACGGCTGCCTCGACGGTCACGTCCAGGGCGGTGGTCGGCTCGTCCATGATCAAGAGCGCCGGATTGTTGAGCAGGGCCATGGCGATGACCACCCGCTGCTGCTGCCCGCCAGAGAGCTGGTGCGGGTAACGCTCCATCACCACCTCGGGGTCCGGCATATACACTCGATTCAGCATGTCAATACACTTATCATAGGCTTCCTCTTTGCTAAGGCCGCGATGGACGATCAGCACCTCGCTCAATTGATCGCCGATGCGCAGGCTTGGGTTGAGGGCCTGCATGGGGTCCTGGTAGACCATGGCGATCTGGTCGCCGCGAAGGCGACGCAGTTCTTCCTCCGACCGCCCTCGCAACTCCTGTCCCTGGAAGAGGATGCTGCCGCCCACGATTCTGCCATTGCGTCCCAGGAAGTTGACGACGCCGAAGGCAACGGTGCTCTTGCCGCAGCCCGATTCGCCGACGATGCCGTGGGCCTCGCCGCGATGGATCTCGAAGGAGACGTCGCGCACGGCTGGCACGTCCCCCTTGCGAGTCTTGTACGAGATGGCCAGGTCGCGTACCTCTAGGATTGGGGTTTTGATCCTATGATCATTTATGGTCAATGGTTGCCTCCTCCCAGGTCAAGACTACTGATAGCGCATCGTCTCTTCGCTCAGGCCGTCGGCGAAGAGGTTGAGACCCACCACCAGCGACGAGATGGCCAGCGAAGGCCACAGGACGGCCCAGGGGTTGGCCCAGATGTAGCGGCGACCCGCACAGACCATGCTGCCCCAGTCAGGTGCGGGGGGCGGCAGGCCCAGGCCCAGGAAGCCCAGCGTGCCGATGGAGAAGACGGCATATCCTATCCGCAGCATGGCATCCACGATGATCGGCCCGCGAGCATTGGGCAGGATCTCCACCCACATGATGTAGAAAGGGTTCTCGCCCCGCAACTGGGCGGCGGCGATGTACTCCCGCGTGCGGATGTCCATGGTCAGACTGCGCACCAGGCGAGCGACGCCGGGCGCGCCGGCGATGGTGATGGCGATGACCACGTTCGTGCTGGAGGCCCCCACGGCGGCAATGATGATCAGGTAGAGCAGGATGGCTGGAAAGGCCATCAGGGCGTCGAGGATGCGCATCACCACTTCGTCTATCAACCCGCCGAAGTAGCCGGCCAGCAGGCCCAATGTGGTGCCGACGGCCAGGGAGCAGAGCACTGACAGGGGGGCCAGCACCAGGATAAGGCGGCTGCCGTAGGCCAGACGAGCCCAGAGGTCTCGTCCCAGGTGATCGGTGCCCAGCGGGTGCCCCGCCGACGGGCCCAAATTCATGGCGTCGGCATCCTGCTCCAGCGGACTGTAGGGCGTGACGACTGGGGCGAAGATCGCTGCCAGGATCCAGAAGATGACAAGCGCCAGCCCAACGAGCGCTACTTTGGACGCCAGGATGGGAGACATTGCGTCTCGTAGGCGTTGCCAAAACGAGGGGCGGGCAGAAACCCTGGGCACAACTTGTTCGCTTACAGCCATGACACTATCCCCTTCCTGACGTGTTGCGTGTTCTGTGTTTTGCTCCCGCCCACGCAACACGCAGCACGCACCACGTTAAGCGTATCGAATCCTTGGATTCAAAAATGTATAGATAATATCGGCCACCAGTTGCGTCCCCACAGCCAGCATCACCATCACCATCGCCCCCGCTTCGATGGCGAAGACATCCTTGTACAGCGCGGCATCCAGCAAGAACCGACCCAGTCCGGGGAAGCCGAAGATGGCCTCCACCACCACGATTCCTCCCATCAGCCAGTTGACGTGGAGCATGATGACCGTGATGGGGGCCATCAAGGCGTTGCGCAGGGCGTGCTTGAAGACGATGCGCCAGTAGGGCAGACCCTTGAGAAAGGCGGTGCGGATGTAGGGTGCATTCATCACTTCGACCATGCTGGCGCGCGTGATACGCAGCACGTAGCCCAGTTCGATCAGCGTGAGCGTCAGCACCGGCAGGATCAGCATCTTCGGGTTTTCGAAGATGGCTCTCTCGCTCACGAAGACGGTGGCGCCGGGCAGCAGTTTCAACCAGACGGCGAA
>Ga0315532_1003347_pt1 | contig 10344 bp, 9 predicted proteins | sample SalMarWE160370MG_FD_203082 | JGI IMG/M metagenome (GOLD analysis project Ga0315532, IMG submission 203082) | Salt marsh sediment microbial communities from the Plum Island Ecosystem LTER, Massachusetts, United States - Salt Marsh Sediment WE1603-70 ... | reverse complement strand
TCACGTTTATAATGAGAAAAAGTCTTGATTATTCAGGAGGTGGTGATATCCTTCTGACAGCTTGACTAAATGCAGAAGGTGGTTGGGTCTCCGTTGGGAAAGTATATATTATATACTAAACCCGTCTCACGTTTAACAACCACCTCCTGGATACATAAAATGGGATCTATCGCAAAGCGACAGACAACCCGAATAACCGCATAGTAAATTTAATATGCTGTGCAGATTTAGTCAAGAGAATAAACTTAAAAAAGGAGGAGTTATTATGTCGTATATTGGAGTAGATTTGCATAGCGATAAGTTCACTGCCGCGTTTAGGGACAAAACGAACAAAGATATCCTAAAATCTTATTATATAGACGAAAATGAAATAGATAATTTTAAAAAAGGTTTAAAGAAAAATGATTATATTTTCATTGAAGCTTCAACTCCTACTTTTGCTTTTACTGATTTATTAAAAGATAGGGTCAAAAAGACTATAGTCATTGATCCTTTTAAGTTTAGAGCGATAGCTGATAGTCGTAAGAAGACCGATAAAATAGATGCCAAACAATTAGCAAGAATGGGAAAGTATCATATCGAAGGAGATAAAAAATTCCTTCCGGAAGTTTATGTGGTTGAAAAAAGAATAAGAAAATTAAGATCTTTATTTACCACTTACAGACTTCTGAATAAAGAAATAACCATGATAAAAAACAGAATACACTCTCTATTCAAACAGAATTTAAAACCATATAGTAAAAAACATATCTTCGACGAAATAATGACAGGGTTAAAGCCTATAGACCTTGATGAAGAGTATAAAATACAGGTAGAAGTCTTATTTGACGTTCTTTCCAAGCTGGAAGAAAAGAAATCTGAAATAAAGAAAAAGATACTATTAACCGGGGAACCTTTTATTGCCGATATAGATATACTTGTAAGTATAAGTGGTATAAGTGTATTTGTAGCCTTAGGATTAATATCGGATTATGCTACAATAGAGAGATTTAAAAACGCAAAGCAATTCAGCAAATATCTAAGGAGTACTCCCAAATCAGAGGAGTCGAATAAAAAGGTAAAAACAGGAAAAACACAGAAAAACGGGAGAAAATTATCGATAGAATTAATGCTGCAATCGATAAATCATTTCAGAAGAGAAAGCCTTTTTATAGATAAGTTTTATCGGAGATTAAAAAAAGGAAAAGGAGGATGTAAAGCAAGGATAGCGGTTGTAAGGAAAATGTTCGTAGCCATCTATTTTATGCTTAGAGAAAGAGAGTATTACAGGTATATGAATAAGAAGTTACATGATAAGAAAATGCGCGAATACAAAAGGTTTTTGGCGAAAAATAAATAAGGGGTTGACTTTTTCTCATAACCACAGAGACACATAACTTTTGACTGTAGGTCTGTGGGTCGGTTAGTCCATTGGTTTGTTTTTTGTACTCACCAACACACCCACGCACTAACGCACTAACTCTTTTAATTTATGCTTTACAAAATAATCGCGGATATAATAGTAGTTTTGCACTTCATCTGGATAATTTTTATGCTGTTTGGTTTCTTTTTAACCATATATGGGTTTTTTCGGAAGAAAATCTTCGATTGGTGGTTATTTAGAACCCTTCACCTTTCAGGTATACTTTTTGTTGGAATACTAACACTCCTGCGAAGATTTTGTCCTTTAACGATACTTGAAAACTTATCAAGAACACGATATAGCCCGGAGGGTACTTATCCGGGTTCATTTATTGTCCATTATATCGAAAAATTGGTGTATCCTGACGTAAATCAGACCTTTCTTCGCGTAGGAACTGTATTTGTAGCACTTTTTACACTGGCTGTCTTTGTAATTCGACCACCCTCAAAAATCAAAACTATAATAGGACGCAGATAAAAACTGATTTACAGGGATTTTTTAACCACGAAACACACTAAATACACTAAACCCCACCACACCAAGGAAATATGCGTTTAACTACAAACACACTAAAAAACTAATCAACCAATCAACTAATTAACTAATATACTAATCTTCGATTATTCAAAAACCGCTCCATCACCTGCTGATTTTACAATTTTAGAATATCTCTGAAGATATCCGCGTGGAATTTCCTTTTTAATAGGTTTAAACGCTTTCTTTCTCTTCTCAAATTCGGCTTCATCTATCAAAACATCAACTTTCCTAGCTGGAATATCTATTTTAATAGAATCTCCTTCTTCAAGCAGTCCGATAGGACCGCCAACTGACGCCTCAGGCGATATATGACCGATAGCAGGACCTCTTGTTCCGCCTGAAAATCGCCCGTCGGTTATAAGCGCAACGGATTTTTCAAGCCCCATACCCGCAATAGCTGCAGTAGGATTCAACATCTCCCTCATGCCCGGACCTCCTTTGGGACCTTCATAACGAATCACGACAACATCGCCTTTTTTGATTTTACCGCCTAAAATAGCCTTGTTAGCATCTTCTTCCGAATTGAAAACTCTTGCACTACCGGTATAACACATCATTGACTCATCAACCGCGGACTGCTTAACAACAGCTCCGCCGGGAGCAAGATTTCCTCTCAGAATTGCAATTCCTCCCTCTTTTCCATAAGCATTGTCAATTGATCTTATAATGTCATCATCATAAATTTCGGCACTTTCGGCTATTTCTTTTGTTGTTAAACCGCTTATTGTCATACAATCATTTATTTTTGATTCAAGCGATTTTAAAACCGCCGGAATCCCGCCTGCATAATTCAAATCTTCCATAAAATAATCTCCCGCAGGTCTGATTTTGGTAATATTCGGCGTATCTTTACTTATTTCGTCAAAAACCTCCAGAGGTAAATTAACGCCAAATTCATGCGCAATCGCGGGTATATGAAGAACCGAATTTGTAGAACCTCCGAGAGCCATATCTATACGGATGCCATTTTCAAAAGCTTTTTTTGTAGCTATTTTATCAACAGTAATATTTTTCTTGATTAATTCAACAATTTTTTCTCCAGATCTATATGCAATCCTCTTTTTCTCGGCAGAAACCGCAAGATTAGTCGCACAACCCGGTAGAGACAAGCCCAGAGCTTCGGTAACGCATGCCATCGTATTAGCCGTATACAAACCCTGACAGGAACCGGCACCCGGACAGGCTTCTTTTTCAAGCGCGTATAACTCTTCTTCTGAAATTTTTCCCGCCTGATACGCACCAACTGCTTCAAAAGTATCCCTGACAAGAGAAAGTTTTCTCATTTTATATCTTCCGCTTAGCATCGGACCTCCGGTAACGACTATCGAAGGTAAACGTAAGCGACCTGCACCCATAAGCATACCTGGAGTAATCTTATCGCAATTGGTAACCAGGACAATACCATCAAGCTGATGAGCGTTTACAAATGTTTCTACAGAATCAGCTATCAGTTCCCTTGAAGGAAGACTGTAACTCATTCCACTGTGCCCCATAGCAACACCATCACAAATACCCGGGACGGAACAATAAAAAGGAACTCCACCGCCCGCATAAATACCGTTAATAACAGCTTCTTGAATATCGCGCAAATGAACATGCCCCGGAATTATATTGGTAATCGAAGAAACAACCGCGACAAACGGCTTATCGATGTCCACAGGATCGAAACCGCAACCGCAAAGAAGCGCACGAGTCGGCGCTCTTTCCACACCTTTTTTTACTGTATCACTTCTCAATTTCCCTCCTTTAAAAAATTATTCTCACACAGAGACACAGAGAACACAAAACCCTTCCACACCCTATTAATTAGCCACAGATTAACACAGATTTACACGGATCTTTTTCTTTGTTGTTTTTTCTGGTATCCATTTATACACCCTACTTACCAAATTAGTTATAACCTTCATTTAAAATATATGACATTAAGCCTTTATATTCTATTAATTTAAGCATCATGCCTTCAAGCGATGGAAAAGAATATTCTTTACCGCTAGATTCGTTTTTTATCAGCCCTTCTTCGAGATTAACGTCCAGAGTATCTCCCTCTTTGATCTCCTCGGCTGCCTTAGGTTGAACTATCAGAGGAAGACCTATATTGAAAGAATTCCGGTAAAAAATTCTGGCGAATGTTTTAGCTATAACACAGGATACACCGCTTGCTTTTATAGCAATGGGCGCGTGTTCTCTTGAAGAACCGCACCCGAAATTATCGCCACCAACTACGATGTCACCCTTATTGACTATTTCATCGAAATGTTCTCCGCGAACAGGTTCAAAAAGATGTGCTGCCAATTCACCCGGATCGGTCATATTAAGATAGCGGGCAGGAATTATTACATCGGTATCGATATCGTCGCCAAATTTCCACACTTTACCGCGTATTTTATCCATTTTACAATACCTCCTCTGGATGAGCAATTCTTCCGGCAATAGCAGAAGCTGCCGCGACTGCGGGATTAGAAAGATAAACTTCGCTTTCGTAATGCCCCATTCTACCTACAAAATTACGGTTAGTCGTAGCTACGGCTTTCTCTCCCGCGGCAAGAACACCCATATGACCGCCCAAACACGGACCACAAGTCGGAGGACCTATTACAGCTTCCGATTCACCGAAAATCTCGAGCAATCCATTTTTAAGCGCTTTCATATAAATTGCAGGTGTCGGAGGAGCAATTATCAGTCTTGTACTGGGAGCTACTTTCTTTCCTTTCAATATCTTAGCAGCAATTTCCAGATCTTCATACCATCCATTTGTACAGGAACCGATAAATACCTGATCAATTTCTATCTTTCCTATGTTTTTTATACTTTCCGCGTTCGAAGGAAGATGCGGCAAGGAAACTTGAGGGTCAAGCTCCGAAACGTCGAATTTACGCACATCAGAATATTCCGCATCATCATCACTCTGGTACATTTTATAACTTCTTTTTGCTCTATCTTTAACATATTCTTCGGTAATTTTATCCAGAGGGAATATTCCGTTTTTGGCTCCGGCTTCCACAGCCATATTACTCATCGTTAACCGCTGATATATACTTAATTCGGCAATAGTACTTCCGGTAAATTCAAGAGACTTATATATAGCAGCAACATTACCGAGGTTTTTTAAGGTCATCAGTATTAAATCTTTACCAAAAACCCATTCCTTTAATTTGCCCGTATATTCGAGCTTAATGGTTTCCGGAACTCTAATCCATATTTTTCCTGTCAGTAGCGCTCCAGCAAGATCGGTGCTTCCAACTCCAGTTGAAACACAGCCAATAGCTCCGTAAGTACAGGTATGACTATCTGCTCCGATTACAAAATCACCCGGAACAACCAATCCCTTTTCCGGAAGCATGCAGTGTTCGACTCCACATCTTCCGGTTTCAAAAAAGTATTTAACTTTATGCTTTTTTGAAAATTCTCTCATTTTCTTTACGTTTTCAGCGGATTTAATATCCTTGTTAGGTGTAAAATGGTCGGGAACCAGAGCAATTTGTTCGTTCTTTATTTTGGCATTGTTGATATCGTCGATAATATTAATCGATATTGGTGCGGTTACATCATTCGCGACCATAAAATCTACATTCGCGACGATATGTTCCCCTGGATTAACTTCATCCTTACCCGCGTGAGCCGCAAGTATCTTTTCCGTTATAGTATGTCCCATAATTACACTCCGTGTTCGTCTTTTTCTTTCATTTTCTTCTTTAAAGCAAGACGGTTCAAGGCATTTACAAGAGCTTCAGCACTTGCAATAACAATATCAGTTTTAGCAGCTCTTCCGACAGAATCAAGGCCTTCTTCCTCAATATAAACCGTAACTTCTCCCTGAGCGTCCGAACCACCTGTTATTGCGCTAATACTGAACCGGGTAATGGTAACTTTATCCGGCACGACCTTTCGAATTGCATCGTACACAGCATCTACAGGACCGTCTCCTACACCCTTTTCCTTGAAAAGCTTCCCGTCAACTTTTATTTCAACGGTAGCAGAAGGCTTTACGTCAGTACCACCGGAGAAATTAACGGAAAGCAGCTTGTATTTCTGATCCATCGTAAAAAGTTCTGACGCAACAAGCATTTCAAGGTCTTCGTCGTAAATTTCTTTCTTTTTATCGGCGAGATCTTTAAATTTCTTAAAAAGTTTATCTATTTCTTCGTCATTGTATTGATATCCGAGTTCCTCGAGTTTATTTCGGAAAGCATGTCGACCAGAATGTTTTCCGAGTATCAACTCGTTGGAAGACAAGCCAATATCCTCAGGTCTCATTATCTCATAAGTGCTTTTTTCCTTCAGTACCCCATCCTGATGAATTCCCGCCTCATGAGCGAAAGCATTCCTGCCGACAATAGCTTTATTTGGTTGAACCTGGACTCCGGTAATCAAAGAAAGAGCTCTACTTGTGGGATATATGTGTTTTGTATTTATATCGGTTTTAAAACTAAAAAGATCTTTCCTTGTATTAATTATCATTACAAGCTCTTCTATGGAAGCATTCCCCGCTCGTTCTCCAATACCGTTAATTGTACATTCGACCTGTCTGGTTCCCGCTTTTATTGCCGCAAGTGAATTTGCCACAGCAAGACCAAGGTCATTATGACAATGTACACTTATTCTCGCATTATTCTTTATTTTATCTTTCAAATAACCTATCAGTTTAGAAAATTCATCAGGTGTAGTGTATCCAACGGTATCAGGTATATTCACAACTTTTGCACCGGCTTTTATTACAGCTTTACAAACTGTAGCCAAAAATTCCGGTTTTGTTCTTGTTGCATCTTCTGCTGAAAATTCCACGTTATTTGTGTATTTACAGGCATATTCTACGCCTTTTATTGCTGCTTCCAGTACTTCCTCCGGTTCCATTTTGAGTTTATGTTTCATGTGGATATCGGATGTTGCTATAAAAACGTGAATACGGGCTTTTTTAGCATGTTTGAGAGCCTCCCAGGCACGGTCTATGTCCTTTTCTTTTACTCTGGCGAGACTGGCTACTTCCGGACCTCTTAAAGCTTTCGAAACCTCTGTTATAGCTTCAAAATCTCCCTGTGAGGCAATGGCAAAACCGGCTTCCACACAGTCCACATTTAGCTTCTGCAGATGAAAAGCTAACTTAACTTTTTCATCCACATTCATGCTAAATCCGGGAGCCTGTTCACCATCTCTGAGAGACGTGTCAAATATATAAACTTTTTCATACATTTTTGCCTCCTTTTAAGGTCCATTAAAAAAACAAAAACAGCAGTTCAAACACACTGTTGGGTAACCCAAACCAAACTCAAAAAGTCTTATTTTCTTTGAAAATTATCCGCTTTTGATTTTTTGTCAAGCCCACCACCTACAAGGAAATCAAATATTAAAAATTAAAAAGCAAAATGACATATGAAAATGTAAAAACTAAAAATGATAGAACGCAGATTTATAAAGATATTTTTGTGTTTTTATTAAAACTAGGACCTGGTACCCGGTATCTGGCACCCAAATTATAACTCGTAACTTTAAACTCGAAATACGAAACTTCAATTCACTGCTATCGCAACAATTAAATTGAAATATAATCAGAAAAAATTACTCTAACAAGGTTTCTTCTTCGTCCTCTTTTCTTCCCTTATAATTACAACCAAACGGTTTGAACACTTTAACATAGCTTTCTAATAAATCATGTTCTTCAGAGGTTCTTACCCATTCACTATTATTCTGATGAACATGAACGTGAGTTGCACCCATCTCTTTTATACACTTTAATTGCGGATCAGCTTTACCTATCAGAACGCCAAGATCACCCTGACCTATATAAACCGGAATCCAATGGCCGTCGTTAGTTTTTTTAGTGAAAATGTAATTACCATAATCACCGGAGTCAAATTCTGTAGGTAAATTATAGACGGAATATTTGTATCGTTGGCCATCTACACCAATCCACTCGCTTGTTTCCTTATTTCCCATATTAACCTCCTCGTCATTTTAATACAATATCAGGACGTACTAAAACTTTGTCAACCCCTGTCTTTAAAAATTATTTATAAAAACAGTAAATTTTTTTGTTTTTCTCTGTGCTCTCTGTGGCTCTGTGTGATAATTAATTCTTTTAGAGTCGGGAGGGGATTCCGACTTCTCACCTCCTGGCTTCTGAATTCTTTTAGTATCCTTTCTCTCTCACTTCCTCCTCATTAAAACCGAAATAATGCGCTATTTCATGGATCAATGTTTTTAAAATTTGTTCTTTAATCATATTATTTATTTGTCTGCCAAAAACTTTCTCAAAACTTTCTTTATAAATCTCTATTCTTGTCGGTTGTGTTTGTACAGAAAAGGTCCTTTTTTTATTTTTAGGAATTCCGGCAAATAACCCAAAAACGATTTTCCCGGGAAACTCTTGTCTTACCCCCATAGGAACATACTCCCTGCAAATAACTTCTATCCTTTCATCCCTCAGAATATTCCTGTATTTTTCAGGTATATTTTTCAAAGCTTCATTCACAACTTGCTCGAATTCCTCAAATTCCATATTAATATAATAATAACGAAACTTTGATATTTATCAACTTCTTTTCTATTTATAGGATTTGTTGTTATTATTATTGTTAGAATGTTAAGAAGTTAGGAGGTTGGGAAGTTAAAAAAGAAATAGGTCGTGTGGGGCTTTGTGCTATTTGTGTGCTTTGTGGTTCAATATTTTTTTGGAGGTGAGATGGGATTCTGACTTCTAACTCCTGGCTTCTGGCTTCTTATTTAAATTCAATTTCCCTCCATCTCCCCTTGTAAAAAGCAACAACAGCAAGTATTGACTCAATAGACCAATCGCAAACAGCAGCCAGCCATATACCGGCAAAACCATAACCCAATTTAAAGGCAAACAAATATGCAAGCGATAACCTGACTACGATAGAACCAATAAAAGATATTATCATAGGCGTTTTTGTATCTCCAGCTCCATTCAATCCCCCTGTAACAACTATAAGAAAGGCTAGCGGTATTTGTTCAAAAGCAGCTATTATAATCGCTATCATTGCAAAAATCTTCACGTCAATTTCCGGTTTAAAAATAGTGAATACGGCTTCCGGCTTCAAAACAAAGAAAAAAGCAAGCAAAGACATAACGGCTATTGCATAATAAGAAGTTTTCTTTATGCTTTCATCGGCTAAATCGATTTTTTTTGCTCCAAGGCTTTGACCAACTAGAGTATTAGACGCAATCCCAAAACCAATTCCCATCATAAATGAGAAAGATTCGATTCTTAAGGCAAGTTGATGTGCAGCCAGGGCAGCCGTCCCAAGAACAGCCACCATTTTCATAAAGAAAAATAAGCTTGTTCTCCTAATACCAAACTCCAACATAGCGGGAGAAGCTATTTTCCAGATATTTTGTACTGCTTTTTTATTCATTCTTCTGATATCTTCGATTCTCACAGGTATTCTTTCCCTCAAATGTATAATTGCAAGAATTAAAATTCCTCCAAGGATATAAGAACCCGCTGTTGCAATAGCTGCTCCAACTACTTCAAGCCTGGGAAAAACACCGATACCAAATATCAAAAGATAATTTAAAATAACGTTAAAAACATTACTAAAACCCATCAAAAACATAGGCGTCCTCGTGTCCCCCATTCCCCTGATTGTCCCGGTAGAAGCAAAATAAATAAAAGTAAATAAAGAAAGTCCAAGTACGATACTAAGGTATTCACTGCCAAGTTTGTAAACCGTTTCACTTGTACCCATAAGTCCCATTAATTTCTCACTACCAAATATACCAAGAAAACTTATAGCTGTTCCTAAAATCATACTGATTAACAGAACACTTCCCGCATGTTCTTTTATTTTAACTGCAGAACCTTCTCCTGCGAATCTTGCAGTCAGAGCCTGTGCGGCAATCCTTAAGGGAAAAGCAAAGACAGAAATAAAAATGAAAAACAAGATGCTTGCCAATCCCACAGCAGCAATGGAATCTGTACCAAGACGCGCAACCATTACTATATCAACAAATGCTGTCACAGTAAAAAACAAATGCTCTACGACTGCAGGCCATGAAAGCGTAAAAATATTACGGTGAAGCTTTTCCCGATTCACATCTATAAAAGAAACTTCTGCTAAGCTCTCTTCGTATTCGATTTCTATTTCTCCCCCTAAATTTTTTACAGATATGGATATTACTAAAAAGGCTTAAAAAAACAAGAGAAAATGAGCTTCGAGTAGAAAAAAGCTTTTAGCTATTAGCTTGAAAAAAAATAAAAACTTTGTGGTCTCTGTGGGCTTTATGTTTTAATATTATTAGGGGTGGAGATGGGATTCTAGCTTCTGACTCCCAACTCCTCGTATGTTATACTACAAATAAATATCCTTGTATATGGGGTAGAATTATTATGAATAGACATTATAGTTTAATGAATATGTTGGAAGAGTTAAATAAAGGGATAAAGAGAA
>Ga0315532_1003341_pt1 | contig 10356 bp, 9 predicted proteins | sample SalMarWE160370MG_FD_203082 | JGI IMG/M metagenome (GOLD analysis project Ga0315532, IMG submission 203082) | Salt marsh sediment microbial communities from the Plum Island Ecosystem LTER, Massachusetts, United States - Salt Marsh Sediment WE1603-70 ... | reverse complement strand
GTGGAAACCACCTTGCTGAGGAAGGATGGAACTCGTCTTATCGGTGAACTAAATGCCGCCTTGATCAAAGATACTTATGGGAGACCGGAGGCCTTAGTTGCTACCATGAGGGACATCACCGAGCGCAAGCGGGCGGAGGAGGCGCTGCGGGAGAGCGAAGAAAGGTATTGCTCATTGACCAACGATGTACTCGATAGTTCGGCGGTCGGCATCTTTATCCTCGATTCTGACTTCAGGATTGTCTGGGTGAACCAGGCGTTGGAACGCTGCTTCGGCTTACGAAGGGACGAGATTATCGGGAAGGATAAGCGACAGCTCATTCGTGAACGCATCAAGGATCTTTTTGAGGATCCAGAAAGCTTTGCCGAGAAGGTGCTCGCTACGTATGACGATAATACCTATATCGAGAACTTCGAATGCCATGTGCTCCCTGGCGGCGAGCGCGAAGAACACTGGCTTGAACACTGGAGCCAGCCTATCCGATCAGGCTTGTATGCTGGAGGTCGTATCGAACATTACGCCGACACCACCGAGCGCAAGCGGGCGGAGGAGGAGCTGCGTGCGTCGGAGCAGCGCTATCGCTTGTTATTCGAGCGAAACCTCGCCGGAGTTTACCGTAGCACCCTGGACGGACGCATCCTGGATTGCAATGAATCCTACGCCCGGATCTTCGGCTATGACTCGCGAGAAGAGCTTCTGGCCCACGAAGCGTGGGAACTGTACTTTGATGCCGCTGACCGAGAGGAGTTCATCGCGCAACTCCGGCAAGAAGGTGCTCTCCTCGGTCGCGAATGGCTCCTGCGGCGGACAGATGGCAGCCCCGTTTGGGTGCTGGAGAACTCAAACCTGATCGAGGGCGAGGAAGGCAGGCCCACATTCCTTCAAGGGACATTGATCGACATCACCGAGCGCAAGCGGGCAGAGCGATTGCTGCAAGCGCTGAACCAGGCTGCTCTGGCTATGGAGAGGGCCCTGTCGCCGGAAGAGATATTCGCCACCGTTGCGGAGGAGCTCAAGAGGCTTGGCTTACTCTGTACGGTTCTCCTGACAGACGAGAGCCAGAAGAGGCTCTTCCTCAAGTATCTCAGCTACGAGGCCAGAGCGATCAAAGCCGCCGAGAAGCTGGTGGGCCTCAAAGCCGAGGGCTTCTCCATACCTGTCGAAACTGTAGAGGTATACAGAAAAGTGATCCGGGAGAGGAAGACCGTGTTCGTAGAAAATGCGGAGGAGGTTGTGCGGCAGTTGTTACCCGAGCCCGCCAAGAGGCTAGCCAAGCAAATAGCGAAAATGCTGAAGGTCTCGAAATCCATCGACGCCCCCCTCATAGCGGAGGATGAGGCCATCGGCCTGCTCTTGGTGCAGTCGGATGATCTGACCGAAGACGACATACCGGCCATCACCGCCTTCGCCCATCAGATGGCCGCCGCCTGGCGCAAGGCCCGGTTGATGCAGGACCTGGAGAGGAGCCTCGCCGAAGTGGAGCAGGCACGGGAAGAGCTTCAACGTACTACGGAAACTTTGCGAAGAACCCTGGGGGCAACCATCCAGGCCATGGCAATGACAGTGGAAACGAGGGATCCGTACACGGCGGGCCATCAACGGCAGGTGGCCAATCTTGCCCGTGCCATAGCCACAGAAATGGGCCTTTCAAAAGAGCAGATCGAGGGAATCCGCATGGCCGCAGTTATTCACGATATCGGCAAGATAACGGTACCGACTGACATTCTCAATAAGCCCACACGGTTAACTGAGCACGAATTTGGCATAATCAAATGTCACCCCAAGGTCGGTTATGACATATTGAAGACGATAGAGTTTCCATGGCCGATTGCTCAAATAATATTCCAACATCATGAAAGGATGGATGGTTCTGGATATCCTCAAGGGTTGTCGGGCGAAGAGATCATCCTGGAGGCGAGGATTTTGGGTGTAGCTGATGTTGTCGAAGCCATGGCCTCTTTCCGACCTTACCGACCAGCTCGCGGCATAGACAAGGCCCTGGAGGAAATCTCGCAGAACAGGGGCATCCTTTATGATGCTGAGGTGGTGGATGCTTGCTTGAAGCTTTTCACCGAGAAGGGGTTCAGGTTCGAGTAAGAGCTTGTACTGAGCCTGCCGAAGTGATGAAGGCGGCAACTTGACCTATCAGGCTAGGGGCAAATACGGTGAACGCTGGTTCAAAGGGTTAGTGCATATCGAGAATTAAATAGGAGGCGAAAGGTGGCTATTTTAAGCGAAGATGTTCGCAGCAAAGTGCAGAAGGAATTAGAGCAACTGCCGGGAAAGGTGAAGCTGGCTGAAGGATCCCCTCCACCTCCAGGTCTTCGTCACCCCCACCTGCCCATACTGCCCTATGGCTGTGCAGTTGGCACACAAGATGGCTGTCGAGAGCGACATGGTACGGGCGGACATGGTGGAGAGCTCGGAGTTTCCGCACTTGGTAGTCAAATACTACGTCTCCAGCGTTCCTAAGATGGTGGTGAACAAGGAGGTGCACTTCGAGGGTGCCCAGCCCGAACCTCTCTTCCTGGCGCAGGTCATGAGGGCAACGGCGAAGTAGAGTTCAGAGACCAGAGGAGAAACGAAAGGAGGACAAAAATGGATAAGTGGGAATGTTTGGTCTGCGGGTACGTTTATGACCCTGCTGTGGGCGACCCCGATAGCGACATACCGCCGGGCACGCCCTTCGAGGATCTGCCCGACGACTGGGTCTGCCCCGAGTGCGGGGCCGACAAAGATATGTTCGAGAAACTCGAATGAGATTTGTCATCATCGGCAACGGTGTGGCCGGCGTCACCGCGGCCAGGGCCCTCTCAGATGCAGGGGCTGAGGTTGAGGTCTATACCGAAGAAGCACACCACTACTATCCCAGACCACGCCTCCAGAAGTTCCTGGCAGGGGAGATCGAGCTAGAGGAGTTGCCTCTCTATCCCCTGTCCTGGTACGAGAAGCGGGGTATTGCTGTGCACCTGGGGGTTGAGGTGGCGGGGCTCGATCCCAGGGCGAAGCGGATCGTCCTGACTGATGACCGCCAGGTTCCCTACGACCGCCTGCTCCTGGCCACTGGCAGCCGCCCCTTCGTCCCGCCCATCGAGGGTGTGGATAAGGACGGCGTCTTCACTCTGCGCACTATCGAGGATGCCCTGGCCATCAGAAGGTGGGCTGAAGGGGCGAAGCGGGCCGTGGTCGTTGGCGGTGGGCTTTTGGGCCTGGAGGCGGCCAGGGCTCTCACGGTGTTGGGATTAGAGGTGACCGTTCTGGAGCGCGGGCCGCATCTCCTCCAGCGCCAGCTCGATGCCGATGGAGGGGCCCTGATGAGGGAGCTGATAGGGGCTATGGGCATCGAGGTGGTCCTGGAGGCGTCCTCGCAGGCCATCCTGGGCGACGGACAGGCCAGCGGGGTTCTGTTGCAGGACGGGCGGAGGATAGAGGGGGGTCTAATCCTCATCTCGGCTGGCGTCCGTTCCAACGTAAGGCTGGCTCAAGACGCTGGTCTGGAGGTCAACCGGGGCGTGGTGGTGGACGAGCACCTGCAGACCAGCGCCGAGGACATCTACGCCGCTGGCGACGTGGCCGAATTCCAAGGTCAGGTCTACGGCATCATCCCCGCCGGGCTGGAACAAGCCAGGGTGGCGGCGGCCAACATGCTTGGACGAGAGCAAGCCGAGTACCAGGGCACCATCCCCTCCAACACCTTGCAGGTGGTCGGCATTGACTGCGCCTCCATCGGGGTAGTCCATCCTTCAGAGGGAGAGGGCTATCAGGAATTGAGGAAGTCTGAAGCCGGAGTCTACAAGAAGCTGGTCCTAAAGGACGGGCGGTTGGTGGGAGCCATCTTGCTGGGTGACAGGAAGGATGCTGCGCCGATAAGCCGCTTGATCCGCAGGGGCGCCGACGTCTCCCGCTACGCCGAGAGGCTGCTGGATGATGACTTCGATTGGAAAGGATTGCTTTAGCTTGAAATGTTACATTTGTCATTGCGAGCGGAGCGAAGCAATCTCCAAGCGTGCCAGGGGATTGCTTCGGCGCAAACAGCGCGCCTCGCAATGACACCTGGGGTGAAATCAACATTGTCAAGTTAGAAAGAGGTGTAAAGCCATGAACAAGCAAGAAGAGGTCCTGGCCGTTTTGCGCCGGGCCATGGAGAGCGAGCGGGAAGGGTATCGCTTTTACCTGGAGGCTTCGGAGCGAAGCGCTGACCCGGCGGGCCAGGGGACCTTTCGCTCCCTGGCTAGAGACGAGGAGAGGCACCTGGCTCTGCTGCTGGTGGAATACAATTCCCTGAGCGCCGGCGAGGGGTGGGTAGCCCTGGAGGAGGCCATGAGCCACGAGGTAGAGGTGGACATCACCAAGCCCCTCTTCCCTGGGGAAGAGCTGGCTCTGCAGGAGAAGTCTCCTTTCGAGGCGACGTGGGCTGCTTACGATGTCGAGGAACTGGCGGGTGATCTGGCAGTCTTGGCGTTTGGCATGGGTGTAGAAGAAGATTTCTACAAGATGTACGAGCAGGCTGCTGCCGAGACCGATGACGCCGTGGGCCGCCGGGCTTATGAGTTCTTGATGAAAGAGGAGAACCGACACTACAAGCTCCTGCAGGATGCCCACGATTACCTCAGTGATAACAAGCACTGGTGGGACGACTGGGAGCTTCCCTTCTTCGAGGGCTGAGGTGAGATCACATGATTGACGTGCATCCCCGTCCGATCCGGGTCGCCGTCGTCGGCGTGGGCAACGTGGGCGCTACCTTCGCCTATGCCCTGCTGCTCAGCGGGCTGGCAACGGAGATCGTGCTCCTTGACGTGAACCGGGCCAGGGCCGAGGGCGAGGCCATGGACCTGAACCACACGGTCCCTTTCACCCACCCTACTCGCATCTGGGCTGGCGACTACACCGACTGCGCAGGGGCGGCCGTGACCGTCATCGCCGCTGGCGCAGCCCAGAAGCCGGGTGAGACTCGCCTGGACCTGGTGAAGAAGAATGCTGCTATCTTCCGCCAAATTGTACCCGAGGTGGCCTGTCACAACCCTGACGGCATCCTGCTCATCGCCACCAACCCGGTGGACGTGCTGACCTACACTGCCTGGAAGCTATCGGGGCTGCCGGCGCAACGAGTCATCGGCTCTGGCACCATTCTGGACACGGCCCGTTTCCGTTACCTCTTGAGCCAGCACTTCGGGGTGGACCCGCGCAGCGTGCACGCGCACATCATTGGCGAGCACGGCGACAGCGAGGTGCCAGTGTGGTCGCTGGCCAACATCGCCGGCATGGGCTTATCCAGGTTCTGCGCCCAGCATGGCTGTGGGTTCGATCGGGCAGCTATGGATGACATCTTCTACCAGACCCGGGACGCTGCCTACCACATCATCGAGCGCAAGGGGGCGACCTACTACGCCGTGGCGGCAGGGCTGATGCGCATCGTGGAGGCCATCCTGCGAGACCAGAGCACAGTGCTTTCGGTCTCCAGCCTCATTGAGGACTACTACGGCATCAGTGGCGTCTGCCTGAGCCTGCCCACGGTCGTGGACCGCGGCGGTGTGGAGCGGGTGCTGCGGTTAGAGTTGAGTCCGGAGGAGATCGAGGGCCTGCGTCAGTCGGCCCAGGTGCTGAAAGCGACCCTTGCTCAGTTGAGGCTGGAGGGATGAAAGGCATCACACAGTTCCGCAGAGGAGAGCGTACATGACACACCAGGAGGACCTGGATCAGTTGTGCATCAACACCATCCGCACCCTGGCCATGGACGGGGTGCAGAAAGCCAACTCTGGCCACCCGGGCTTGCCCATGGGCGCGGCGGCTATGGCCTACGTACTGTGGACGCGCTTCCTGCAGCATAACCCGGCCAACCCGGCCTGGCTAGACCGGGATCGGTTTGTGCTCTCAGCAGGGCACGGTTCCATGCTGCTGTACAGCCTGTTGCACCTCACGGGCTACGATCTCCCGCTGGAGGAGTTGCAGAGTTTCCGCCAGTGGGGCAGCCGCACTCCTGGCCATCCTGAATACGGCCTGACAGCGGGGGTGGAGACCACCACTGGGCCGCTGGGGCAGGGCTTCACCAATGGCGTGGGCATGGCCATCGCCGAGGCATATTTGGCCGCTTATTTCAATCGTCCCGGTCACAAGATCGTTGACCACTACGTCTACGCCATCGTCAGCGACGGCGACTTGATGGAGGGTGTCGCATCCGAGGCCGCGTCGCTGGCCGGCCACCTGCGCCTGGGCAAGCTGATCTACCTGTACGACGACAACCGCATCTCCATCGAGGGCAGCACCGACCTGACCTTCACCGAGGATCGGGGCCGGCGCTTCGAGGCCTACGGCTGGCACGTGCAGCATGTGGACGGGTACGACCTGGAGGGCATCGCCGCCGCCATCGGTGCTGCCCAGGCCGACCCTCGCCCCTCGCTGATCGTCGCTCGCACCCACATCGGCTACGGCAGCCCCAACAAACAGGACACCGCCGGGGTTCACGGCGCGCCGCTGGGCGAAGAGGAGCTGCGGCTCACCAAGGAGAACCTGGGCTGGCCCACTGAGCCGCCGTTTCTCATCCCCGACCAGGCCCTGGCCCATTTCCGTCAGGCCGTGGAACAGGGACGGGCCTGGGAGGCGAAGTGGCAGGCCCGTTTTCAGGCCTACGCCGCCGAGTATCCCGACCTGGCCGAGGAGTGGCGCATGGCGGTGGCTGGCGAGCTGCCTGCGGGCTGGGACGCGGATCTGCCCACTTTCAAGCCGGAGGATGGGCCGCTGGCCACCCGCGTCGCCTCGGGCAAGGTGCTCAACGCTATCGCCACTCACCTGCCCACCCTGATCGGCGGCTCGGCGGACCTGGAGCCATCCTGCAAAACCTACCTGAACGGCTACGGCGACTTCTCCGCTGACAACCCTGGCGGCCGCAACCTGCACTTTGGGGTGCGCGAACACGCCATGGGCGGCATCCTGAGCGGCATGGCCCTGCACGGCGGGGTGATTCCCTACGGCGGCACCTTCCTCGTCTTCTCCGACTACATGCGCCCCAGCATCCGTCTGGCGGCGATGATGGAGCTGCCCGTTGTCTACGTCTTCACCCACGACAGCATAGGCATCGGGGAGGATGGGCCAACCCACCAGCCGGTGGAGCAACTGGCCGCGCTGCGAGCCATCCCGCACCTCACCGTGATCCGCCCCGCCGACGCGGCCGAGACGGTCGTCGCCTGGCGCGTGGCCCTGGAGCACCGCAAGGGGCCGGTGGCGCTGCTCCTCACCCGCCAAAAGCTGCCCGTGCTGGATCGCGCTGTTTTGGCTCCCGCCGATGGATTGGTGCGCGGCGCCTACGTCCTGGCCGAGGCTGAGGGAGAGCGGCCCGACGTCATCCTGATTGCCACAGGCTCCGAGGTGCACCCGGCCCTCGCGGCCCGGGAGCGACTGGCCGAGCAGGGGGTGAGGGCCCGCGTGGTGAGCATGCCCAGTTGGGAGTTCTTCGAGCGGCAGCCCCAGTCCTACCGCGACGAAGTGTTGCCTCCTGAGGTGACCGCTCGCCTGGCCATCGAGGCTGGGGTGCCGCAGGGCTGGCGCCGCTACGTTGGGGATAGGGGCGAGGTGATCGGCATCGAAGGCTTTGGGGCCTCGGCGCCGTACAAAGTGCTGTGGGAGAAGTACGGTTTCACGGCGGAGAACGTCGCCGCCCGTGCTTTGGAGATGCTGGGAAAAAGAACATAGAGAAGGAGTGGTAGAAATGCAGGAAAACACTGTTGCTTTGCAAGCCCTGCGCCAGGCCATACGCCTGGAGCAGGATGGCTACAAGTTCTATACCGAGGCCGCGGAAAGGACGGCGGACCCGAGTGGCCGGGAGATGTTTCACTCCCTGGCCGACGACGAGAAGCTGCACCTTCGCATCGTGCAGGATCAGTACGAGGCCCTGAGCGCCGGTAAAGGGTGGGTCTCCTTCCTTGAGGCGATGGAGATTAAGCCCGTAGGCCTGGACAAGCCCCTCTTCCCGCCGGAAGAGGAGGCCATCGTCCCCGAAGCCAGCGATACCGACGCCCTCCTGTTCGCGCTCCAAATCGAAAACGAGAGTTATGAACTGTACAGGAAGGCGGCAGCCGAAACTACCGATCCTGCCGGCAAGGCGATGTATCAGTTTCTGGCCAGCCAAGAGCGCACCCACTTCGAAATCCTGATGCTCAACTACGAGCATTTGACAAGCACCGGAAGCTGGCGCGGGCTGTAAGGCCAATATCTCCAATTTCTAATTTCCAACCTCCAACTTCCAGAGTTGTAGTGTTTTGACATAAACCCTTGACGAACGCGGTTAAATTTGGTAGAATATGAGGGATTGTTTGGCTCCTCAAAACTCAACCTGAGGGAGTGACATGATGAGAACTACCTGGCGTATCGGGAAGATCTTTGGCATAGACATCAACATAGATTCCAGTTGGCTTATCATCTTCGCTTTGGTCATCTGGACCCTGGCTGGGTCCTATTTTCCAGAGCAATATCCCCGCTGGCCAACCTGGTTACATTGGGCGGTGGGCGTGGTTACCAGCATCCTCTTCTTCGGTTCGGTGTTGGGTCACGAGCTGGCGCACTCCGTGGTGGCCATCAGCCAGGGGGAGGAGGTGAGCAGTATCACCCTCTTCATCTTCGGCGGTGTGGCCAGGATCACCGAGGAGCCAGACGAGCCGCTCAAGGAGTTACTCATGGCTATCGTGGGCCCCCTCTTCAGCCTGGTCATCGGGGTGGCCTTCGGCGTCATCTGGTTTTTGACTCGAGGTCTCTTTCAGCCCTTGAGTGCTTTAGCTCGCTATCTGGCCATGATCAACGTTAGCCTGGCCCTTTTCAACCTCATCCCTGGCTTCCCTTTGGATGGGGGGCGAGTGCTGCGGGCATTGATCTGGGGGCTCAGCGGAAACCTGAAGATGGCCACCCGGCTGGCCACTTGGGCTGGTCAGGGGATAGCCTTCCTTTTCATGCTGGGGGGTACCTGGCAGATCTTCGGAGGCCGATGGCTCGACGGACTTTGGATCATCTTCATCGGCTGGTTTCTGCACAGTGCGGCCACCAGCGGCTATCGCCAGGTGCTGGTCAGGGAGATGCTGGGGGAAGTCAGAGCTGGCGATCTCATGACCACGAACTTCGCTACGGTGAGCGGGGACCTTACCCTGCAGCAGTTGGTGGACGAGTACGTATTGCGCCGCCGCGAGCATTCCTTTCCCGTGGCCGATGCCGGCTTGCTGCGGGGCATCATCTGCCTGCACGACGTCAAAACTGTTCCCAGGGAGAGGTGGCCCTACACGCGGGTAAGCGAGGTCATGACCCCCTGGGCGGAGTTGGAGACCGTTTCCCCTGGAGACGACGGCAGTGCTGTCTTGGCGCGCCTGAACGCTCGTGACGTTCGCCAGCTTCCGGTGGTGGAGGGGGAGAGGTTGATAGGCTTGCTGCGCCGCAGCGATGTGCTCCGCTATCTGCAGGTGCGGACGGCGTTAGGGACCTGAAGAGGGCTGCTTCGGCGGCCTCCTTCGTGTAAATCAAGATAGAGGTGTTATAGCAAATGTATCCTGAGAGTGAGATCTTGTTTCCACCCCGCTGTATCTCGGGCCTCAAGGGTCTGAGGGATGAGCAATGGGATGAATTAGTGGAGAGGGTTTCTGCCTTGCCAGAGACTCACGAGGACAGTTTAGCTTTCTGTTTTATGATGATCAAGCTGTGCAAGTGTCTGAGATGCGATCTTGGCAGCTACAGGGCTTCTCTTGGTTGTTGCACCTGCGCGCAGCGGGCCATCAAAGGCTTTAAGAGATCTGACAGAGCCTTGTTGCGCTATTACGCCAGGGCCAGGAGGGAGGTGCTGAGGTACTTAGAGAGCGTCGGTGCAAAGAAAAAAGCAGCTTGAACATCGTGATTACTACAATTCTGATGACTCGAAAGCCGCCTTATCGAGGCAGGCCGCAAGGGTTCACCCCATGTAATCCGTCGGGGTGAACCCTTTTCGTTTGGGTTGGGTGTGCGAGAAGCCGCAGAGCCGTGTCTTGTCACTCTGATACCAATGTGGTATAATTGACGGTGTGGAGGTGCCGGAGGTGCAAAAGCTGAAAGAGAGGAGGACACTTATGGAAGTTGTCTTAGATCACCACATCAAGATTATCCCAGACGTGCGCGGTGGCCGGCCCCACATTGCGGGTACACGTATCGCGGTGGCCGACGTCGTCATCATGCACTTGCGCATGGGCCAATCACTGGAGGAAATCGCTGGCAAGTACGATTTGGATTTGGCCGGTGTGTACGCTGCTATGGCTTATTACTATGACCACCGCTCAGAGATTGATGGGAGCGTCGAAGCGGACCAAGCTTTTGCAGAAGCATTCCGCCACAACAACCCCTCGCTCCTACAGG
>Ga0315532_1003333_pt1 | contig 10364 bp, 7 predicted proteins | sample SalMarWE160370MG_FD_203082 | JGI IMG/M metagenome (GOLD analysis project Ga0315532, IMG submission 203082) | Salt marsh sediment microbial communities from the Plum Island Ecosystem LTER, Massachusetts, United States - Salt Marsh Sediment WE1603-70 ... | reverse complement strand
TCAAGGAGCTTTTTGGTCGATATATTTCGCCTCAGATAGCTAACGAGATAGTTAGCCGGGCTGATGCTGGGGAACTTCGCCTCGGAGGCGAGCAAAGGGAGGTCAGTGTGCTCTTTGCCGATATCCGCAACTTCACTACGATAAGTGAGCAGTTGGCTCCTGAAGATATAGTAAAAATGCTTAATACTTATTTATCGGTTATGGCCGATGCAGTAGTCCGGCATAACGGTATAGTTAACAAGTTTGCCGGCGATAGTATCATGGCAGTGTGGAATGCGCCGCAATCTCAGCCGGAGCACGCATTGCTGGCAGTAAAAGCTGCATGGGAAGCACAGCAGAAAGTTGCTGAATTAAAGCAAAGCGATAGCCAGCTGTTCCCGGTGCAATTCGGCATTGGCATTAATACCGGTATAGCCTTAGCTGGCAATGTAGGCTCGGCCGGACGCAGCGAATACACTGTCATCGGAGATTCCGTCAACACCTCTTCACGCATTTGTAGCAGCACCCCTGGCGGGGAAGTCTGGATTGGTGCCGAGACGTATAATCAAACAAAAGATTATATAGAAACCGAGAAACTCGAGCCGCAGAGCCTTAAGGGGAAAGCGGCACCCGTTGCGGTATATCGAGTAACTGCCTGGCGCCCTGTAACCCCTCCAGAACACAAGTAAGCCCCCGCTCTCCTGATGTCCACCTTTGCCGACGAAATCAAACGCCATCCCGAAGTCGAAACGCTCCTGGTAACCAGAGATAATCGCACTGAGGCAATGAGGAAAGTCCTAAACTGGCTAACGGAAAGATAATATCCCTCCCTCTCTAACTCCTCCCGCCAGGAGCCATGCCTTGTGGTAACTAGCGAGTCCGATGAGCGGACAGACGATGGTCATATCACTCTACACGCGCTTCCTACCGCTGAACACTACGCTATCTTGTTGGATAGTTGTCTATCAAAGTGATGCTTAATCATCGCATATATCAACGAATTTCCATATATACAAGTGGAATTTGATAAGAAAAGTTAAGATAATGCATCTTGACCGCCATATATGCAGAGATATACAATGAAATGCTCGCCAAGGATTTTCGGACCTCTTAGTGAATAGTACCAGTGAGCCCTTAAAAACATAATATTGTTCCGATGACATAGAGGGCACCGAACTGCCACCTGTATATGGTCACTTGGGTGGCGGGGAGCCAATAGTGAAACCGACCTAGAAATGGTCGGTTTTTTGTTTTGAAGGGGGGTGATAACTTCCGCACATGAAGGCATTGAAAGTTCCCGGGTTTCTTAATATTGAAAGCCGAACCGTTAGATATACTCTCTACGTCCTATTTGGCATTATAGTTGCAGACGGACTGATAACCCAGTTTCTGGTGACAGGTGGATACGGGTTAGAAATCAACCCTTTTTTGACATCTTGGGTAGGCGGGGAGTCGTTTCTAGGTATAAAGATATCAGCTGCGTTTCTGGCCACGTTACTTCTATGGACTAAGTATAATGCCAGGCCCAGACCCGTATATACAATCACGGTGGTAGCTCTGGGATTCTACACAATCATTGTTTACTGGAACCTGTTTGTATTTCTTTTTACTGCTTACCCATTTATCTAAACAAGGGCCCCGCAACCACGCAATAGGCAGTTTTGTACAATCAAGATTCAGAGAACCGCCAAGTATCCCATAACACATCCAAGTACGGAAAACATGAGAGGTATTGCGGGGAGATAATACCTGATTTGTAGTAGGCCTGATTGGTATGGTGTACCTGGAATTGTACGCAGCCGCTATCTACCTCTGCGGCTCGATAATCACTTTCGGAACGCTAACGCCCGGGTCTGTGGGGGCAAATACTGACGCCTTATTAGCGCCACTCTACCGTGGGCATTGTCCTGTATGTTGTTATTCTGGCCGATCCCACCACAACTTCTTTGGCTTGTTTAAGCAAATCTTTCGTTATCCTTGAATCCACCCATGTCCTCCAGTGTTCAATCGTCTCCCATGTGCTTATCATTATGACGACAGAGAAGTCCTCCTCGCTGACGAGATTCTCAGCGCCAACGAAGCCCGGATATTGCATGGCATACGACCTGAGCTTCATCAATATGGGCTCTACGTCCTTATAACTCACCACCTTGTATCCTATGACACCTTTTATCATTGCCGCCTCCTTTCACTTCTCACCTGCAGTTTCCTTCTCTTTCATCTTCAGCTACCTCGTCGACTTTTACTTAATAGTCGCTAACTTCAGTCTAATCACCCACTGTGTAATTGTCAACGCGCGCAGCACACCGTCGCAGGACATCGTTGCCTTTTCTGGTATACGGCTTCTAATCAGGACTTCGGAAAGGCAAGCGGCGTTGACTGAAGGCCGGGGTACATACCATCATTTCTTTACTTTGTCCAGGGAATGGGATCATGAATGAAGGTCCGGCAACCATGACTTTGAAGTCTCGGCTATCGCCGGCTACCGGGTAGCCGGGTTATTGGCCAGCCTTACCTGCAGCGCAAGCTACCTTTCTCATCAACCTGAGTTCGGCTATGATGGTCCTGACCTCCAGTGAGATGATGAACATTCCTGGCACTACGATTAGCAAAATAAATCCTAACTTGGTGGTGACGAAAGAGGAGAGGTAGCCCAGAAAAGGCACGTGGAACCACACCTTCCCTACGACATTCTCGGCAAGAACAACATTTCCATCAGGCTTAGTGTTGCTGTCGCCAGCGGTGTGAAAGCTGCGTGCCCCGCTGTCGTTTGACACTTCAACCACCCGGTGAGTCACCACCTTATGCGCTTCCGTGCCCGTCCTGAAGGTGATGATGTCGCCGGCCTTGATAGTAGATGGTCCCACCGATTTCACCGCGACTACCGAGCCTATCGGAATCGTGGGCATCATGCTGCCGCCGTGGATAGTGAAGAAATTCATCCCCAGGAAGTGAGGCGCCAGGAAAAAGAATACCATAGCCAAAATGACCAAGGCTAAAAGCAGGTTACCTGTCCAGTTCACTATTTTCCGCATAGCATTTCCCCCAGCTAGTAATAATCTACGGTGACCTCGTGTAAAGTTGGAGTTTCGGATGTGTCTGAAGTAGTCAAGGTTGCCCGCCACTGCAGGTATCTCCCTGAAGGCAATCCCGAGGTAACTGGGGAAGTCCCTCCAACAAAAGTCCATGAAGGCGTCGCAGCATCCTTGGTGAACGCGGTATCGGATGCTCTGACCTCAAAGGTTATGTCGGTATTGGCTGGCAGCGTTTCATCCCAGAACAGGGCGTCCCATTTTGCTCCAGCAATTCCGGTATCTAAGACTTGAGAAGCGATAGTGCCTGCGGCGGCATAGGTATTTGTCCGATAAAGCTCAAAGATAGAATTGTAAGCTGTTCTGGCGCTGTTGTCGGTGTACAGATATAATTTTATGGTATGTGGCCCATCAGCATAGCCACTGAAATCTAAAGTATCCTGGTAAGCGACATAGGTTGCGCTCTGGGTGCTATGAGTAAATACGGACACATCATTAACATGAATATCGCTGTAGGCAATCTTATTACCCGTTTCCTTGTCTATTCTCAAATTGCTATCTATCCTGAGCTCGTTGTAGGTGTCGCCGCTCTTGGTAAATGTCAGCGTCTTCACCAGAGTAGGGGTTGTCCCCTTTACCGATCGCTCAGCATTATCTGAGGTCACCAGCGTAGGGTTGAGGATCAGGCTTAATTTAACATCCCCAGGGCTTGAGGAGGTATCTACATTATCTAAGACACCGGCTTGAAAGTCTCCTTGGGTGGTTTGCACCCACTGGCTAAAGGCCCAAGCCTGAAAGGTGTTACCAGCATTCGGCTCGGCATCACTGAAATATGCCGTAGCGCCTATACCAGCTTGGCAGGCAATTAAGCCAACCAATAGCAAGACCATTAATAGCCTGTGCATCATTCGCTCCGCTAAATTTCTTCTTCCGCTTGTCTGGAGCAGACTAGGGGAGGGACTTGGGGCCTCCCCTTAGTCCTATCTCGCATACTAATTATGGATTACTGACAGTTTGTTCGGCATCAAAGACAAAGGCAACGGTGCAGGTAGCGCCCTGGTAGCTATTGTCTGTATCCAGAGGCAGCATCGCCTTGAAGCGAAGCCTTTCGCTGGCTGACGAAGCAACTGTTCTATCGCCAGCATCCTCACCCTGCGCCGGATCACCAAAGAGGGCCGATGACAGCACGCCATCGGGCCCATAGATATTTGGTTCCCCGACCACATCATCATCTGTATACCAGTTTCCATCAATACCGGGGTCTGTCACCACATCAATGGTCAAATCGAGCTGCTCATCAAGGGTGCTAGTGTCATCCGCGGTAGTAGTCATAGCATACCTTAGCTCCAGGCTACCGTCGTTAGTGACTTCGAGACCGTCGTACTCTACGTCACCCGGCGCCATATCTGACACGGTAAACATGGCAGTGGCTGGGTCAATGCCGAGAATCACTGTGCCTGTTGTGAAAACATTGTCCGGGTTGGTCTGCTGGTCAGTAAATACGGCCATTGCCCCGGCTGTAATCGAGGCTGCCAGAACAGCGACTATTATCAGGCTTGTTAATATCTTTCTCATTTGTTTCACCTCCTTTTCGTTTAATTAGGTTTGCTCGATTTAATATTTGCTGATATTAACTATTACATAGCTACCTCCCTTTTGCCATTTGGCGAATTTCCACTTTAAGTTGATTCGCATATGCTACCTTTCCTAAACCATTTAATCACACATTACACAAATGACATATTTTAATTATACCTAGGCATACTCAGATGTAAATCACCAGAATGGCCTAATTTGAGCAGAAAATAGTACTAGGACGATAGTAGTGGGTGGAATGGCTGATTAAAATGGCGAAGCTACAGGAAGCAGAGAGTCTGTCGGTTGTAGCAGGCGAGGGATAATACCAGGCAAATTGCACATAAAGCCATTTTGCTTATTTCCTCGTTTTGCATTGACCAAGGCAAGCGACTGCACATTCCATCAGATTGTTACCTGATGTTATCGCTTACTTGGAAAGCAGCCGCTACAGACAGGAGTCATGCCTGAGGGTAACCAGCGAGTCCGATGAGTTAACGCTACTTATACTGGCGTCGCTCTGCACCTACTCTCTGCGGCTGAACGCTACGCTAGATTGTTGGATAACTTTCTACTATTTTGTATCTATTGCGTATCGGTCTCCAACATGACCTTATTCTACTACTTCGGATGCCTCGTCCTCTTCCAGTCGAACTTGCATAGGAAGCTCTTTAAAAGGCAACTGCAGACACTTAATCATATCAACAGCATTACGAGGAGAATACCCTTGCCAATGGTTATTAAACAGAACAAAGAGCAATTTAGTTTGACCTGCTGTTGTCTTTACCCTATCTGCCAATTCTTCTATTTCTTCAGCCGAATATAGGTATTTGTAGCGGGTTTCACTATCTCCCGTCCACCATGTTTCCGCATTTCTTCCGTGAAAGCGGAAGTAAGCCATATCAGAGGTTAGAGGAAGCTCCTGAGCGATAGAGGATTTAAACTTCGGCTCATCAATTTGAACCCAGGCAACATTATGTTCCTTTAGCAGCTTTGCGATATTAGGGTCGTCACTCCAGCTTCTATGCCTGAGCTCAACAGCTAGCCTGTACTGTCCAAACAACCTGCTCACCGCATTTATGACTCGTTGCCCAAAGCTGTCGTTCCTGAAGCTGGGCGGGAACTGTGCCAACAAAGCACCTAGTTTATCGCTTTTCAATAGGGGATCAATACTCCGCTTAAATATATCGACATCCTGCAAAGATATTGCCGCTTCCTCTCCCGTAGCCTCCTTATACATCTTCGGGTGAGTGAATTTCTGCCAGAGCTTAACTGTGAACAGGAAGTCCCTGGGAACTCTCCGGACCCAGTTATAAACATAGCCAGGATTTGGCGGTCTATAGAATGAGCTATTTATCTCTACCGTGTTGAAGAATTGGCTGTAGTATTCAAGTTCGTTTATCTTGCCCGTAGGGTAGAAGTATCCGGTCCACGTGCCTTCACCTTTGGGGTAGGACCATCCTGATGTCCCTATGTATATCTTCGCCTGATCGCCCATCTTTTATATTCCTGTAGCATCATTATACCAGCATAGCTCCGGGCAGATTAATTTTTAAGATATACCGAAAATTCTGAAGAAATCTCTTGACAATAGCACAGATGTTCTGTTACAATTCTATTCCCTTTCCCATTTTGGAGTCAATACTATGTCCAGGCTTATCGATGAACCGGTCAAAGTCCATCAGAACAACGATTCAAGGATAACTGCCTTCATCTGGAGGAAGCGTCTCTATAGAGTCCTCGATGTCGTTGGTTGGTGGAGAGAACCTTCTGAATGGTGGGATGGTAAATCGATGCGTCTTTTCATCCGTGTGAATGCACAGAACTCAAGCACTGGAACTTATGAGCTTTATAAGCTTGGGGGACAGTGGTTTCTCTCAAGAGTCCTCGATTGAGGTGATGGTCATGGGTTTCATTCATCTTCACGTCCACTCTCAATATAGCTTTCTTGATGGAGCTTCGTCTCTGGATGAGCTACTGGATAAAGCTGTTTCCCTGAGAATGCCTGCCTTAGCTCTAACGGACCATAATCGATTGACCGGTGTCATTCGTTTCTATAGCAAAGCCAGAGCACTAGGAATCAAACCGATAATAGGTGCTGAGCTTGATCTGGATGGCGGGTATCATTTAACGCTGCTCTGTAAGAATGCTGACGGATACTCAAACCTCTGCCGATTAATAACGCAGGCTCACCTGTCGAATCGAGATAGGAAACCGGAAGCAACCAGAGAGATGCTGCGGAATCATAGCAGCGGACTGATAGCTCTGAGTGGTTGTAGTAAGGGTGAAATACCTGCCCTCGTCGCTGAAGGTAAGCGTGATAAAGCTAAAGAAGCAGCGTGCTTCTATAGAGAAGTCTTTGGTAGAGACTTTTTCATAGAGCTTATCCGCTATCCTTCAAGAGAAGGGGGTTCCGACAGCTACTGGCTTGCTTCATTTGCCGAGGAAGATAATCTACCGGTAGTAGCTACCAACAATGTCCATTACGCTGAAATCAAAGAATACAGGATCAAAGAGCTACTTAATGCTATCGACAAAATCATACCAGCTTCTCAATTGGAGGGCTATCGCACTGTAGAGCAATATCTGAAATCGCAGCAGGAAATGATGAAGCTCTTCAGAGACCTGCCTGAAGCTATAAAGAATACCGAGGAGATTGCTTCCAGGTGTAACCTGGAGCTGGAACTGAGGAAGCCTCGCTTCCCTAAGTTCGATATTCCGGAGGGTGAGTCTGATTACGGTTATCTCAGGAAGATAGCTTTTGCGGGAGCCGAAAGAAAATACGGTTTGCTATCCACTTCAATAAAGAATCGTCTTGAGCACGAGCTTGATACTATTAATAAACTTGGATTTTGCAGCTACTTCCTGGTGGTCTGGGATATAGTCCGCTGGGCCAAAAGTAGAGATATAAGATGTCAGGCAAGGGGAAGCGCCGTAGATAGCCTGGTTGTCTACGCACTCGATATCAGCAATGTTGATCCTGTTGAATATAACCTGCTCTTTGAACGTTTCATGCATCCTTTAAGACATGAACCTCCCGACATTGATTTGGATGTTGACAGAAGACGAAGGGATGAGGTGAGAGACTACATCTACCAGAAGCATGGTGCTGAGAATGTTGCTTGCGTGGGAACGATAAATACCTACATGGCCAGAGGTGCTATCCGTGACATCGGCAAAGCTCTACAAATACCAAAAGCGATAATTGAAGAGGCTTGCAACGGTATCCACTGGTTATCTGCTTCCAGGCTTATGGAGTATGCCGATACGCTTCCTGAGCTAAAGCATAGCACCGTCTACAAGAAAAAAGAACTTGCTGATTTCTTTAAGCTATGCACTGCTATAGACGGATTCCCCAAGCATATGTCCGTCCACCTGGGAGGGTTGCTGATCGGTAGTGGGAAGCTGTCTGATTTAGTCCCCCTTGAATGGTCTGGTGGAGGAGATATTATCAGCCAGTATGATAAAGATGACATCGAGAGGTTGGGGATTGTAAAACTGGATTTGTTATCACTCCCTACCCTGACTGTCATTGAGGATACACTAAGCAACATCAAGCAGAGTCGTGGAATTGACATTGACATAGAGAAGATACCAAGAAACGATCCCGCGGCTTTTAGCATACTCAGAGACGGAAAGACTATCGGGACATTTCAGCTTGAATCACCGGCACAAAGAGAAATGGCAGGCAGACTTCTGCCAGACCGCTTTGAAGACATCATCGTGTCTATATCCCTGGTCCGCCCCGGTCCGCTCAAGTCCAATATGGATAAAGATTACCTGCCCAGAAGACACGGCAAGGAACCTGTGAAGTATCTCCATCCCAAGCTGAAAAATGCTCTCGGTGAGACTTTAGGAGTAATCCTCTATCAAGAGCAAGTCCTCAAAGTAGCTCATGATTTAGCTGGAATGAGTTATGCTGAAGCAGATGGTTTCAGACGAGCCATGACTCATGAACGCACTGAACAGGAAATGGAGAAAATGAGAGACTCCTTCATTTCCCGTGCTGTTGGGGATGGTATCAGTAAGAATATAGCCGAAAAGATATTTGAGCAACTGGCTGCTTTTGCTGCCTATGGATTCTGTAAGGGACATGCCTGTGCTTACGCTATTACTGCCTATCAAACGCTCTGGTTGAAGAGTCATTACCCTGCTGAATTCCTGGCAGCAGTATTGTCTAATCAACCTATGGGTTATTATCCGTCTCGTGTCCTTGTAGCTGAAGCCAAGAGGTTTGGAGTCGAAGCCTTACCACCCGATATCAACAATTCCTCAGACCGCTATGCAGTAGAAAAAGGAGCAATACGAGTCAGCCTCAAACAGCTAAAGGGAATGTCTGAAAAAGCATTGGAATCGATATTATCGGCAAGAGCAGAGCGTAAATTCACTTCTCTAAGGGACTTTGTACTCAGGACCGATGTCAGTCAACCTATTCTGGAAAACCTGGTTAAGGTAGGTGCTTTTGATTCATTGGGCGATCGGCATGACTTGCTATTACAGCTTCCCAAGCTATCAGAACTTAAACACAAGGTAATCAGGGGCACAGTGCCACTGTTTGAAGAAGCTGCACTCAAAGCAGATACTTCTATGGATTTCCCTATTGATGATAAAAAGTCCAGGTTGTTTATTGAGAGAGAACTGCTATCATTGAACCTGTCGGCACATCCCCTCGACTTCTATGACTCCGATAATGGAATCACCAAAATGAAAGACCTCCCCTCAATTCCTGCCGGTAGGAGAGTCAAGCTAGTGGGGTCCGTGATACGTTATGAGACTCCACCTACGAGGAATGGGAAACGGGTAGTCTACGTGATAATGGAAGATGGAACGGGAATAGCAGATGTGACCGTATTCAGCGATGTCCAGGAGAAATGCGGTCGAGTCCTATTTCGTGAAGGTTGGCTGACAGTCGAAGGTAAGGTCCAGAAGAGAGGTCAGAAAGCTACTTCTATTATTGCTGAGGAATTGTATCCACTAAGCAGGACAGAACGCTCTGTTATTAATGTTAACTCAGGGGTCCAGTTTTAGTTGATTGTACCGTCACTGCTAATCCGTTGTAACGAAATAAATGTAATTCAGTATAAGACAGTGCGGACGCGTGAATCAATCGACCATTCTTGTACTCTCTTTTTAGGGACTCTTCTTCTTGAGCGTTTAAAAGCTTTGATAATTTCATGAGCTAGTAGGAATAAAGCGGCTGCAGCGAGAACACTTACCCAGTCGCTGAGGGTCAAGGGAGCAAATCCTAAAAACCTATTGATGAAAGGAGTATATATTGCTGTCAATGTGAATCCGATTGAGATTACAATCGACCATAGTAGCTTCTTGTTACTCCAAAAATTCCTGTTGAAAAATGAATCGTAGTTATACCTTCTAGATAAGATATTGGCAAACTGACAGAAGACAATAGTAGCGTAACTTAAGGTAGTAGCCCTTGAGTACAGATCGTGTGTCATTGTAAGTTCAGCACCCGTGCGCCCCATGAACACCACGAAATTTATAAAACCAAGAGCTCCCATGAGAAATCCCAAGAACAGGATCTCAAACATTGTGTACCTGTTTAGGATATGTTCTTGCTGTCTTCGGGGCGGAGAGGTCATCAGATCCTTCGAACCCGGATCAAAGGTAAGAGCGGTAAGCGGTAAAATCTCTGCCAGCAGATCAATTGCCAGTATTTGAATAACCAGAATTGGGATTGGCCAGCCAAACAAGGCTACCCCGGCCAGCCCCAGAAGAACAATAGCTAGTTCCCCTCCGTTGCTAGTTAGAGATGCGATT
>Ga0315532_1003326_pt1 | contig 10389 bp, 10 predicted proteins | sample SalMarWE160370MG_FD_203082 | JGI IMG/M metagenome (GOLD analysis project Ga0315532, IMG submission 203082) | Salt marsh sediment microbial communities from the Plum Island Ecosystem LTER, Massachusetts, United States - Salt Marsh Sediment WE1603-70 ... | reverse complement strand
TTCAGTAAATAATGAAATAAGAATTCCCCGTGTAGATCCGCATGATCTGCGGACGTTCCATGCCGTCTTCGCATAAACATCATGAAATACTACTTCATTGTTCGAAGACCGGTATGGCATTTTAAGCGTGTAAGGAACTACAGAACGTTGTTGACGATTTCTTGAAGGTAGGGGAGCGGCATGCGCTTCGTCTGGTCCAGCGTGAAGCCGTTCCAGTACACGCAGAAGGCCAGTCCGGTTCTGTCCTGCGCGATGAAGCCGTTCTGCCCTTCGATGACGAGCAGACGGCGGACGATGGCGTTTCCGGCATCGTCGTGGCGGATGCCGTAGCCGTACTGGAAGATACATGGCCAGAGTTCCACGCCGTTCAAGGCCATGCCGTTTCGCTCCATCCAGGAGCGCTCTTTGTGAGGGTCCTGCACGGACCACCAGCGGATGTTCTGCGGGTCTTTTCCCACAAGGAGAGAGACTAGCAAAACCGCGCATCTGTCTTCTCCCGAATTCGGGATGATCGTGCTCGTGAAGCGGGTGCCTATGCGCCCGTTGCGCGAGCGCCGCACGGACTTGGAGCGGATGGCGATGTTCGCGAGCGTGTTTTTGCGTTTGAGGGAACTGGCCACGTTCAGTCTTGTGAACGTGTTCCGTGTATCGCCGATCAGAAGCGTGTCGTGGCTGTTCCTGATGCCGGCCTCGAAGTGGTTCCAGGTGACGAAGTATGCTCTCAATGTTCTGCTCCTTTTTTGGGTTTTTACGTTTTGATAAGCGCCGAACCCTCGGGGTACGACGTGGAATGATGTCAAAAAATCGGAAATCTGTCAAGCGTTCTTTGCAGGTCTTGCACAATATTGTTATCATGTAGACAACCTTCTTAATTCATTTCATCCAATTTTATGGAACTTTCCATATTCATTGCTAAGATTCTTGGCGTAACCTTGCTTATCCTGGGCGTGGCCTTCCTGCTCAACCTTAAAGAGTACCGGAAGATGGCCGAGGATATGATCAAGGACCGGGCCTTCCTTATGATTAAGGGACTCGCTTCCGTTGTCCTTGGCGCGGTCATCCTGGTAAAACACAATATGTGGAGCACGGATTGGTCGCTCATCATCACGATCCTGGGCTGGGCCTGGCTCGTGGGAGGCTCGCTGAGCCTCCTGTTCCCGCGTGCGGCCACGGATATCGCCAAGGCGGTTCTGAAGCAGAACATCATCCTGGCGGGTTCGATTCTGATGATCCTCGTGGGCGCGTACCTTTCGTACGTGGGATACTTCGCATAAACGCGGTGCGTGGCACGGCGTTCGCGAACGCCGTTCCGTGGCGCGTGGAGGATTCCTGCGCATCATACGATAAAAAGAACGCATCCGTTGATAGGCGGGTGCGTTTTTGTTCATGTCGTGCTTCATTTTTATCCATTTGCTCAATTACCGCGGACAGGGCAAGGTGGAGGAGGAATGTCATACCCCCTGCGCGTATTCCGCGTCTGCGGTACAATGGACATCTCGCATCTTCTGCGGCGGCCGACAGCCAGCCGCCGACAGCCAGCCGCCACTCTTTATGCGCCTTGACGTAACGACCCGCAACCTGAAAGAAATCGACGGTGTTTTGGATTTTTTGAAAGAAGCGAAGATAAAGAACGTGAACGTGACGCACATTCAGGATAATGATACCGATCCGCTCGTCGTTGCGAACGAGCTGTTAAAGAAGCGTCCGGGTTTGGATGTGATGCTCCATCTATCCGCCAAGCGTTTTTGCGACCGATCCGTGGAGGACGGGCGCATGGCGTTTCGAAAGAAGTTTGAGGAAGCGAGAGGGGACGGTATCCGAAAGTTTTTAATCATCAGCGGACACCCCCGTGGGACGTTCGATACGCTCGATGCACTCCAGCTCCTGCAGAGCCAGCAGCTTGCACGCGATACGGAAATTTACTGCGCGTACAATCCGTACTTCGATCCGGCGCGCCTTCGTGAAGAGAACGAGCGCCTCCAGAACAAGCTCGCCCACGGATTCGTCAAAGGCATCTGCCTTCAGATCGGCATGGACACGGCCAAGCTGGCAAAGGGGGTTGAGTACGTCCGTTCGATCAGCCCCGGCATTCATCTCTACGGCTCCGTTCCGGTTCCGAGCGAAGGGACGCTCAACCGCCTAAAGCTCGTGGCGCTCTACGGCGTCTTCCTTCCGAATTCCTACCTCCTGAGCGTCGCATCGGCAAAAGAGATGACGTCGGAGCTCATGCGCGCATTCAAGTCGCACCGCATTGAACCCATCGTCTTTTCGCCGCACATACGCGATTTGAGCGAGGCGATGCCGCTGTTCCGATAAGGGATTGTTAACGAGTTGGCGGGCTTGCGAGTTGGCGCGTTAACGCGCCGGATTCGTTTCTCTATTGCGATCCGTGATTAAATATGCAGAAGTCGCTTCTTATGATGCCAGGTTCTGATTCTTCCTCCTTGCCGCCGGAATTTCAAGCGATTGCAAATGAGGCAATCATTTATGTTAAAGAGCATAGGAAAGAAATAATCAGGCGATTTGCAGGAGAGGATTTTCCTACCTCGAAGAATCCGATATCTATTTTCATGGCTGGTTCACCCGGTGCCGGAAAAACGGAATATTCAAAAATATTGCTCAACATCCTTCAGGAAGATTGGGGGGTGAGTAAAACGGTAAGAATTGATGCGGATGAAATAAGAAGCACTCTTCCTCATTACGCGGGATCCAATGCTTACCTTTTTCAGGCGGCCGCCTCCATTGGCGTTGATAAAATACACGATTATGTCTTAAAGAAACGAAAGAACTTTATTTTAGACGGAACCTTCTCCAATAAAGAAATCGCACGTTCGAATATCTCTCGTTCACTATGCAGAGATCGCAGGATAATCATCGTGTATATCTATCAGGATCCTATTATTGCATGGAAATTCACCAAGATGAGAGAAGCGAAGGAAGGCAGAAGAATACCCCGCGATTCTTTCATCGACCAGTATTTTTCGGCTGGAGAGGTGGTCCAATCCATGAAGGGCGAGTTTGGGGAGAAGATCGCCATCTGGCTGGTTGAAAAGAATCTTGAAACAAAAAAGGAGAATATTCGAATAAATATCGACAGAATTGACAGCCACTTATCCAATGCGTATTCTAGATCTCAGTTGGAGTCCATCTTATCCCTCTAAATATTGAAGTATATGGTTAAGAAAATAGTCTCGATTCTTTTACGTGGGGGGAAGGAAGAAACGGATGCCCTGTATCGGTTTGTTGATAATGTTGAGTCCAGGTCAAAAAAGAAAGTCCTTAAACAGGCAGCTAGACTCGCGGACGAAGAGCAAAGAAAATTGTATTATCAAGAAAGTTGATTCTATAACAAAACACCCGACATGCTGTCGGGTGTTTTGTTATTCAGTTATTACTGCGTAACGGCTATCGTCACTCCCTTCGTCCAGACTTCCTGGCCCTTGGAATCCCGTACCTTCGCATTCACGTAGATGCTGGTACCCGGAGTATAATCCCTTCCTTTGATCGTGCCCCAGCATTCCTTGTTGCCGGTTCCCGGAAAGTAGGTACAGGCGTATTCAGGCTCGCCTTGTACGTAGATGATGATCTTTCGAAGACCCGTTTCCGCCCATGCACCCGCATGGTAGGCAATCGTACTGTCCGTGCTCAAGGTTTTGACATAATCATCCGTCCAGTCCCACACGTTCACGACGTAGGGCTGGTTGACGGGATTATCAACCGGCGTTTCCGTCGCTTCCGGCGTTTCACCGGTCGTCGGACCGCCTGTGCCGGATGCGATCGTAATCGTCTTTCCAACGGTCCAGGATTCCTGATTCTTATTATCGATAACGAGCGCGTTCACGAACACCGTGCTTCCGGCAACGCGTCCCTGGGTGTTGATCGCCGTCCAGCACTCCTTGTTTCCCGTTCCCGGGAAGTAGTTACAGGTATACGTCGCAACGCCGTCCACATGCATGATGATGCGCTTTAATCCTTTTTCCGCCCACGCACCGGCGTGGTACTTCACGTTTTCATTCGTCGCGATGGACGTGACGTCATCATCCGTCCAGTCCCACACGTTCAGGGCGTACGTTGCGTCGGACGTCGTTGCGTCGGGCGCCGGGTTGGGGTCGGACGGAGCCGCCGCGCCTTGCGTAACGGCTATCGTCACTCCCTTCGTCCACACTTCCTGGCCTTTATTGTCGCGTACGAGCGCGTTCACGAACACCGTGCTTCCGGCTGTGCGTCCGCGTCCGTCAATCTCCGTCCAGCATTCCTTATTTCCGGTGCCGGGCCAGTACGTACACGAATAGCCTTCCACACCGTCCACGTACATGGTGATGCGCTTCAACCCTTTTTCCGCCCATGCACCCGCATGGTAGGCGAGCGTACTGTCCGTGCTCAAGGTTTTGACATAATCATCCGTCCAGTCCCACACGTTCACGACGTAGGGCTGGTTGACGGGATTATCAACCGGCGTTTCCGTCGCTTCCGGCGTTTCACCGGTCGTCGGACCGCCTGTGCCGGATGCGATCGTAATCGTCTTTCCAACGGTCCAGGATTCCTGATTCTTATTATCGATAACGAGTGCGTTCACGAACACCGTGCTTCCGGCAACGCGTCCCTGGGTGTTGATCGCCGTCCAGCACTCCTTGTTTCCCGTTCCCGGGAAGTAGTTACAGGTATACGTCGCAACGCCGTCCACATGCATGATGATGCGCTTCAATCCTTTTTCCGCCCACGCACCCGCGTGGTACTTCACGTTTTCATTCGTCGCGATGGACGTGACGTCATCATCCGTCCAGTCCCAGACGTTCAGGGCGTACGTTGCGTCGGACGTCGTTGCGTCGGGCGCCGGGTTGGGGTCGTCGCTTTGCGTCGGATCTTCATCGATCGGAGACGCTTCATTCGCCGTGCGATGGATCGTGTATCCCGTGGTCCAGGTGTAGCTTTCCGTCGCATCCGTAATCTTCGCATTTACAAAAATATCCGTATTCTCATCGAAATCATTCGCGAGAATCGAAGCGGTGCATTCGGCGTTTTCGTTCGTAACGCCGTACGTGCACGTTTGCGCCAGGGCGCCGTTTACGTGAATTTCCACGAGGGAGATTCCGTCAGCGTCCCACGTGCCAACGTGGTAATCCGAGGACTCATCCGTTCCGATGCTCGAACCGTTCGGGCCCAGCCATTCCCAGGATGAAATGCCGTTTCCGTCGTCGAACGCGTCGTGGCCCGATTCGTCATTAAAAATGATGGCGGCCTGTGCCACGCTCGGTACCCAAAGGGTAATGGAAACGATAACTGCGACAGTGTGTAATAGGATGTTTTTCATAATTCTCTCCTCAGAATTAATGAGGGAATATATCACAAAACAGCGATTTTGTCAAGTCTACTTGGTTAGGTTGTAGGTGGTAGGTTGTAGGCTGTAGGGCTCTATTGAGCAAAAAAAGGGGACTTCGGTTGGCCTTTTAAGAGGTTATTTGAGCGTAGAGCATGCATCTACGATCATGGATCGCTCAACCGGATGCGCAAATGCGTTTTCCGGTGCGTAGATATCTCCGATGTCCGAAAGCAGGACGAAGCGTATTCGGCCTTCCACGTTCTTCTTATCTTTCGCCATAACGCCAACCAGATCATCCGCACTCAATGCTTCAGGGAGCGCATCCGGCAGTCCGAGGGCGCGGAGGAGTCTCGCCGTACGTTCCGTGAGAGGTTCGGGCGTTACCTTCATCATGGCGCCCAGGCTCAGGGCGCCCAGCATGCCCAAGGCCACGGCTTCGCCGTGCAGAATGCGAAAATCGCTGGCCGTTTCAATGGCGTGTCCGATGGTATGGCCGAAGTTCAGCACGAAGCGCAGTCCGGAGCGTTCGTACGGGTCGCGCTCCACGATTGTTCCCTTGATGAATGCGTTTCGTTGTGCGAGCGCGAGGAGTGCCTTTGGCTCACGGCACTTGATCGCTTCTACGTTCTCTTGAATCCAGTCGAGGTAGCTTGCATCCGCGATCAAGGCATGTTTCAGGCTTTCGGCGAGCCCGGCAACGTAGTGCCGTTCGTCCAGCGTCTTCAGCGTATCAACATCAACGAGGATTGCGCATGGATTCCAAAACGTGCCGATCGCGTTTTTGCTCCCGTCAGAATTCACGCCGGTCTTGCCGCCGATGGCCGAGTCGGCCTGGGCCACGGTCGTGGTCGGAATCTGCAAAACAGGCACGCCGCGCTTAAAAACGGACGCCGCAAATCCCGCGATATCGCCGACCGTTCCGCCGCCGAGCGCCAGGATGATCGTATCCCTCCCGAATCCCTTTTCATCCAAGGCGTTCAATATCTTCGCGACCGTTTCGATATGCTTGGACGATTCGCCGGGCGGATCGATGATAAACATCGAAGCGGGATCGACGTTCATCCGCGCCGCATGTCCGTGCTTCAGGAGGTTCGCGTCCGTTATCAGGAATGGGTGGTATGAAGCGAATGCTTTCGGGATCGCCTCGCTGATTTGCGGCAAAATTCCCGAACCGATGAAAAGGGGATACGTCGGCACTATTGATCCGGGCGCGGATAGCTCCATGGTTTGCATCATGAGGAGAGTGTGGAGGAAAAATTCGAAATACGCAATGACTCCGCATATCCTCTTGACGCTCGTCTTCCATCCCGCTCAACCATCCGCTAGGCTGTAGGCATATGCCAGCCGTACCACGCTACGAAATCGTCCCCATGGAGGAGGGGAAGGTATGTATCAAAGCCCGCGGAAAGACGCGAGCGGGATTGTTTACATCTGCGATGATGGGGTTGTTTCAGGCCATGGGTCCAAGGCATCACGAGGGAGATGTACCGAAGAACGAGCGGTCTTTCTCCATTGATGCGGAAACACCCGAATCCCTTTTGGTCGGATTGTTGAATGAAGCGATTGCCGTTTCCACAGCGCACGGGGAAGTGTGCGAAGAGCTCAAGCTCGATCTCATCACGGATACGAAGGTTGAAGGATCATTCGTAGGATGTTCGGTCGCGCATTTCAGCCAGCCCGTTGTGGCGGCCACGGATCACAATCTCGAAGTGCGAAAAAACGAAGAGACGGGGGATTGGGAAGCGGACATCTGTTTTGAGGTGTAATGCTTGATGAAAAAAGTGAGAGCCGCTCCGAGGGGGAGCGGCTCTTTACGTTGCGTGAGGGTGCTAACCACGCGCTTCAGTCCGTATCCGGACCAAGGCGAATGACCACTACGTCCCTGTTCTTTTTGAACTTCCGGTTCCGTTCTTCCGCCTTTCGACGCTCGCGAGCGTCTTCGGCGGACCAGCGCGGGAAAAGGAACGGAATCCGGAGGAGTTGCGCGAATGATACCGGGAGGCAGAGGCTCCAGAGCACGGCCGAGGCATAGCACTCCCGGGAACAGAACGGCTTCTTGGCCATCTCGCCAATGATCTGTTGCGGGTCGAGGAGCTTATCGCTCCTTCGTAGGTGCGAGTAGAGATACATCCATCGCAGCGGACGTGCCGTGTGCCAGTGGATGAAACGCTTGTAGTAGGCAAGCTCTCCGCAGACGAGGCACGTTTCGGTTTCGCTTTCGGATACCGGATCATTCATTTCCGGGATTGCCAGATGGTACTTGTTTTCGCAGATCTCGATCGCATCCGGCAGGCGGACCAGGTCGAACGGCCAGGTGCCGCGCGGTTCCTCATAGAGCAAGAGATCGAGGTTTTCTTCCATCCGCCGGCGGAGTTCCCTGCCGATGCGGTCTCCCGGATCGCAATCAGGGCAGTGCAGCGGATGGCGCGGATCGTCGTAGCTCCTCGGGTGCGGAGCGTCATTTTTTTGCGGTTGAGCGGTCATGGAAACCCTCATGTGAAAGGCCTGTGACCGTTATATCCGCCGGTGAATGAATTGTCAAAAAAAGACGGATGATATCCGTCCTCTCCTGTGGGGTTCGCAGGTTATTCCCGATCTTTTGAATACAGCGCGGCGATCGTGACGCCGCCTATTTGATTCGGCGCATGCGAATCACGGAACGCGGCCACGAGTTCGTGCTTGCCCAGAAAATCTTGGATCATGGCGCGCAGTTTTCCGGTTCCCCGGCCGTGGATGATTTTTACGGATTCGGACCCTTCGAGGAATTCATGGTTGATGAATCGGTCGAGCGCGAGCACGGCTTCCTGCGTGGTGAATTCGTGAAGGTCTACCGTGGGCGCACCGCCAATCTCGGCCGCGAACATGGCGGTTTCATACGGATTGGTTTCTTCCCGCGGTTCCGCGGTTCCCATCTCCTTGAAGCTCATGCGTGGATGGTAGGATATTATACTGTAAGTGGCTAGTGGCGCGTGGTAAGCTTTCAACACCAGCCGCCGATATGATGAAAAAACGTTACCTGTCAAGCATTGCGCTCTTCCTCATCGCTTTCGTGATCGCCGCGTACCAGAGCGCGGTCGCGCGGCCGGCGGAGGATACGGGATCAGCGTCGCCGGATGTTGAGACTTCCGAAGAATCGGAGCAATGGAGCGATGAAACAATGGAACCATCGGATGATGAGTCGGATTATTTTATATCCGAAGATGAGCGGGGAGAGACGAATGCCGTTGTAACGCATGTGGTGGACGGAGATACGCTGGACGCATTGTTCGACGACGGTCTGGAAGCGCGCATCCGATTCCTCGGCGTTAACACACCGGAGACCGTTGACCCGCGCAAGGAAGTGGAGTGCTTCGGAAGCCAGGCATCGAATTTTTCAAAAGAGATGCTCTCGGGTGCGCGCGTGCTGCTCCAATCCGATCCGCAGGCGGATGAGCGGGACAAGTACGGACGCTTGCTCCGGAACGTGTATCTGGAAGACGGGACGGATTTCAACGCGCTCCTTATCTCCGAGGGGTATGCCTACGCCTATCTCAGCTTCCCGCTTGATAAGGAGCGGAAGGCGGAGCTAAAACGGCTGGAAAACGAGGCGCGCGACGCGGAACGGGGATTGTGGGCGCCGGATGCATGCGCGGAATAGCTTTTAGCCTTCATATCCTCGGCATCCTTGCACGTGGATTTGAACTCCTGTAGATTGATTGTGTAAGTGCCGTACATTTGGTACAGCATCACACCACTAAAGGAGGAGGCGATGACTGTTCGCGAAGAATATCCGTTGCAGGGACGTGAGGCCTATCAAGCGATTGGGCCGGACGGCAGCGTTGTCGCACAAGCTAACACCCGTAAACGCGCCACGGAGCGAGCGCAAATAAAGGGAGTTCAATCGCCGTTCGTGATTCGAGTAAGACTTGATGAGGAAGGACGCGTTATAGAAGGGACAGGGCACCGCTAACCGTTTCGCCTACGTGTAAATCAGATTCACTTCTATATCACCGCTCTGGTTCCACCGGGGCGGTTTTTTTCATACGGTTTGTCTATTTCCTCGCATCCGCGTAAGCTATAATCCACCTATGATCGAAAAGGCAACACGCGGCATCCTCGCGCGGCGCGCGATGTTCCTGATTGCGCTCATCGGACTTTTCGTTTCGAGCTATCTGTTCGTGACGTATACCACCGGCGGTCCGATCGTCTGCGGAGCATTGCACGGCTGTGACGCGGTTCGCGTTTCCGCTTGGGCGAGCATGTTCGGCATTCCGACGCCGCTCATCGGCATGCTGTTCTACACGGGCATGGCGGCGCTCCTCATCGCTCGAACGGCCATGCCGCTGTATAGGACGAAGCTCCCGTATCGGCTGACCGTGCTCGTTGCGGTCATCGGGTTCATCGAATCCGTATTCCTCACGTACGTTCAGGCGTTCGAGGTTAAACAGTACTGTACGTGGTGCCTGGCTTCGGCGGTTTGCGCCACGCTCATATTTATCCTCGCATGGAAAGATCGTCCGGCGATCTTGGAGATGGATATGGCCATGAAGGAGCTCAAGATCCAATTTTTCGCCCTCCTCGCGGCCGCCGTCGTTGGAACCATTGCCATCGTCGTCCTCGTTGCTCCGCGATCGGACGGAGAACAACCGACGCTTCGCCCGGTTCAGATAAACGATGAGCAGGAGCGGATCGCGAACGAGCTTCTGTTCCCGGAGGGGTTAACGTACGAAGGCCCGGAGTCTGCACCGGTTGCGATCATCGAGTTCATCGACTTCGCGTGTTCGGCGTGTGCGAGCATTCATCCGGAAATGGCAAACGTGCGCGAGGAGTTTGCGGGCAGGATCCGCTTTGCGTATCGGTATTTCCCGCTCCCCACGCACAAGCATTCAACGAAAGCGGCTCGTGCGGCGGTTTGCGCGGATCGGCAGGGAAAGCTCTTTGAGTACGCGGACATTCTCATCGAAGAACAGACGAACCTCGAACGAGACGACCTCGTTCGATACGCGGCGGAACTGCGTTTGAATCTGGATGAATTCGTTCCCTGTCTCGAAGCTCAAGAAACGAAAGAAGCGGTTGAGCGCGATCTCCAT
>Ga0315532_1003323_pt1 | contig 10390 bp, 9 predicted proteins | sample SalMarWE160370MG_FD_203082 | JGI IMG/M metagenome (GOLD analysis project Ga0315532, IMG submission 203082) | Salt marsh sediment microbial communities from the Plum Island Ecosystem LTER, Massachusetts, United States - Salt Marsh Sediment WE1603-70 ... | reverse complement strand
AGCTCCGGCATAGGGCCCCCGTGGCGTTGGCTCCAGTTCGCTGATGATTTCCATGGCCCTGATCTTTGGTGCGCCCGAAACGGTTCCTGCCGGAAAGGCTGCCATAAAGAGGTCAAATTGATCCATCCCCGATTTCAGTTGGCCTTGTACGCTGGAAACGAGATGCATTACATGGGAGTAACGCTCCACATCCATGAGCTGAGTCACGCTCACTGAACCAGGGATGGCCACCTTTCCCACATCGTTTCTTCCCAGATCCACCAACATGATGTGCTCGGCACGTTCCTTGGGATCAGCTATGAGTTCCCCTTCGAGATCCAGATCCTCTTCAGGGGTTTTGCCCCTTGGCCGGGTGCCTGCGATGGGGCGCAGCTCGATCTTTTTGTTCGTCAGGCGGGCAAGGATTTCCGGTGAAGACCCGATTAACTTTGTCTCTCGGAAATTGAGATAGAACATATAGGGCGATGGGTTGATGCTCCTCAGATTTCGGTAAAGGGTGAAATCATTGCCCACCACATCCCCCGAGAACCTTTGGGAGAGGACCACCTGAATCACGTCACCTGCAACGATATGATCCTTGGCCTTGCGAACCAGCTTTTCAAAGTCATGTCTAGGAAGATTTGACTCGAGATGAGAGACCGAAACGATATCGTTCTTTGGGGTATACGGCAGAGGACCTTGTAGTTCACCGATGGTCTCATCGATCTCCTGACGGGCCAGATCATAGGCCTCATCCAAATCCTCGCCTTCCCGCACATGGGCAAATGCCGCCACCTGGATCCGGTGGGTCAGGTGATCGAAGATGATCATACGCCTTGAGAGGGTAAAGAGGGACTCGGGCATGCCCGTGAGACCAGAAGAAATCCCGGGGAGATATTCCCACTTCCTGACAAGGTCGTAGTTGAAATACCCTACCAATCCTCCTTGAAATGGCAGGAGACCTTTGATGGGCACGAGTTTATACTTCCCGATCAAACCCCTCAAAATATGCAAAGGGTTTCCCACATCCTCTAATGCCTTCTTGTTATTTCCTTCTGTGATCACCATCTTCTCGCCCATAGAGGCCGCTATGAGGAAGGGTTTGTATCCGATGCAACTGTATCGTCCCCATCTTCTACCGCCTTCGGCGCTCTCCAGAAGATATGAAAAGGTCTTGTCTTTGATCTTCAAATAGACGGAAACCGGCGTCTCCGTATCTGCCAAGAATTCCTGATAGAACGGTATCAGGTTTCCCTGCTCTGCCAGGCGCTTAAACTCGGAAAAAGAAGGGTTCATTTTCAAAGCTCGATCTTGAGAGCAAAAAAGGCCGTGAGGTTTGGAGCCCCACGGCCTTTTTTGTGCATTACAACAGAATAAAAAAACCGTAGGGCCCTTGGGAAGTGGGCCCCACGGTTTATGATTTTACGCGAATACTCCTATGGTGAGCACACCTCCCTTTTGGAGCTGTGCCACCACCAGTTCTTATGGATCATTATTTCTCCTCTTTGAAGCATGATAGAAGTTTGTAATGATATTGAACCATAATGTCAAGAAAAAATTTAAGGAAGACTGTCAGATTAATTTGCAGTTAATAAAAATTTTTCTTGACAACTGGATTGGATTCATTTAAAGAAAGCTAAAACTTACAGAGGGCTCATGGAAAGAAGAATGATAAGCAATCGATCCTGGCAAGGCTATTATTTTTATTTTGAAAGGGGAGGTATGCCCATGGATTGAGTGATCATTCTTTTTTTCTTCTGAAGCCGTGGGCAGCCCAAAGCCCACGGCTTTTTTCTTTTATGGGTTGATGTTTAATTGATGAGGTTAGATGAATATCGTGCTTATAGGTTATCGATGCAGCGGCAAAACCGCGGTTGGGGAAATCCTTGCCACTGAGCTGGGAATGGATTTTCTCGATACGGACATTCTGATTGAGGAGAGGGTCTGCTGTTCCATTGAGGCGTTAGTCTCCCTAAAGGGATGGGATCATTTCCGCGAGATTGAAAAGGGGCTGGTTCAAGAGGTTTCAATGAGAGACAACCTGGTCATTGCGACGGGGGGAGGGGTTGCTATGGATGAAGGAAATGTGACAAACCTGAAGAAAAACTCTTGGATAGTCTGGCTCAATGGGAGATCAGAAGTCCTTAAGGAGAGGATGGGTAAAGAGAAGAGATCGGGGAAAAGCAGGCCATCCTTGACCGGGGCCGATCCTTTGGAAGAGATTGAACAGGTTTTAAGCAACCGGAATCCTCTTTACGATCAGGCCGGGGATCTCATGGTGGATACGAGTGATCTCTCCGTCCCTGAGGCAGCTGCTTTGATCATAAAAACAATAAAATCGCAAAGCGATTTTATAATGAGATAGGGTTATGGCTGGAAACTCGTTTGGAGAAGTATTTAGGGTTACTACCTTTGGTGAATCACACGGAGATGGCGTGGGCGCAGTCATTGATGGGTGCCCACCCTGGATCAGTCTCTCTCCGGGGGACTTTGTGCGGGACATGGCGCGACGCAGACCGGGAAGAGATTCTCTGGTAACTCCAAGGAGCGAGGAGGATCGCGTGGAGATCCTCTCCGGTGTGTTCGAAGACCTCACCACAGGAGCTCCCATTACCCTTTTCATAAGAAACCGGGATGTTGACGCCAGACCATACGAGATCTTACGCCGGCTTTTTCGACCGGGCCACGGTGATTACACCTACTTTAAGAAGTACGGCCATTTCGATTTCAGGGGAGGGGGAAGGTATTCCGCGCGGGAGACAGCGGCCAGGGTTGCTGCCGGGGTGGTGGCCGGGAAGATACTGGAACCTCTGGGAGTAAAGGTCGTGGCATACACTCTTGAGTTAGGCGGTATCAGGGCCGGGTGCATCGACCTGGACCTTATTGATAAAAGCCCCTTTTACTGTCCTGATCCGGTTTCTTCGCAGAGGATGGAGGAGGCGGTTTCCAATACCAGAAAAGAGGGGGATTCCCTCGGAGGTATAGCGGAGATCCGTGTTATAGGCTGCCCTGCAGGACTAGGGGAGCCTGCCTTTGACAAATTAGATGCTGATCTGGCAAAGGCGGTTATGTCGGTTGGGACGGTGAAGGGCATTGAAATAGGGGCAGGCTTTGAGGCAGCCAGGTTCAAGGGTTCGAAAAATAATGACCCTATTACCCCCAGTGGATTTGGTTCAAACCGGGCCGGGGGGATTCTCGGCGGCATCTCCAACGGTGATGAGATCCTCTTGAGGGCTGCTATGAAACCAATTCCCTCTATCAGTCAGGAACAGGATACGGTTGACCGGGAAGGACACCCGGCCAAGATGAGCTTCACCGGTAGGCAAGACATCGCGCCTATTCCACGTGTTATTCCCGTGCTTGAGGCCATGGTAAAGATCGTGCTGGCAGATCATTATTTAAGGTCAAAAACGATACTGAAAGAAGAACCCATAGAAAGTTCTATTTTCGCCAAAACCCCGATCTGGTAAACCGCAACAGCTGAGTGAATAATGATGGCAACCTTAGATGGATGTAAAAGCAGATCAGTATTTAATCTAGACAAGATTTATTCCGTCTCAGAAAAGCACCTTCTCTGGGAGTGGATTCTTTACTGGTATGGTTTTTACTTTTATTGCAGGGTAGGACCGCCTATTGGCTGAAGAGATCTGAGATAAAGGGCCGTGGGCGGATTGATTAGCCACGGCCTTTTTGATGTGTACAAGACTTGCGAAGATCAAAGATTGTCTCCGCCATCCTTGGGAACTATTGCCCCGGGCCAGCAAGGCCTGTGCGGTCGCTAACAATGATACATGGATGAATGGATAGGACCATGAAAAATCTTAAACTTGTATCATTAAACGGTGATGACAATAGGCGAACTATTGTTACCGTAGGAAACGTGAAGATCGGCGAAGATCTCGTGGTGATTGCCGGTCCCTGCAGTGTGGAGAGCGAGGAACAAACCGTAATAACGGCCCAGAAGGTAAAGGAAGCGGGCGCGAATATGCTCAGGGGCGGTGCATTCAAACCGAGAACCTCACCCTACGACTTTCAAGGGCTTGGCCTCAGGGGTCTAAAGATCCTTGAAAGAGCGAAGAGAGAGACGGGCCTTCCGGTGGTGACCGAGGTCATTGATCCTCGGGATGTCTCCTGGGTGTGCGAATATGCAGACGTTCTACAGATCGGCGCCAGAAACATGCAGAATTTCTCTCTCCTGAAAGAGGCCGGAAAGGTTGGCAAGCCCGTGCTGCTTAAAAGAGGGATGAATTCAACCCTCAGGGAATGGCTGAATTGTGCGGAATACATCCTTGCAGAGGGAAACCCCAACGTTATTCTCTGTGAGAGGGGGATACGAACCTTTGAGACATACACCAGAAACACCTTAGATCTAAGCATTGTGCCCTCGGTAAGGGAGATCACCCACCTTCCCATCATTGTTGATCCATCTCATGGAACCGGGAAGGTAAGCCTTGTTGCACCTATGAGCCTTGCCGCTATTGCAGCCGGTGCAGATGGGATCATGATTGAGGTGCACTATCATCCGGGTGAAGCCCTCAGCGATAAGGATCAAGCCATGTCACCGGTTCTGTTTGCAGACCTGATGAAGAGGTTACACGTGCTGAACTCACAAATAAAAGAAATGGCGTGTAATAGGGAACACAAATCACCGGAGGAGTCATGGTGAAGATCCTTGAGATTCACGGCAGAACAGGTGATTCAACCATATTGATTGGCGAAGGCTTTGAAAAACTAGAGGAGTATATAAATTCGAAAGAAGCAGTGATCATCACGGATAAGAACGTGAGACACTTTTATTCAAAAGATTTCCCGCCTTATGAGGTCATAGAGATCGGTACAGGGGAGAATATAAAAAATCTTGATACGGTGCAGGCCATATATGGAAAGCTTGTGGAGATCGAGGCGGACCGCTCGTCATTTATCGTGGGGATCGGCGGAGGTATCGTCTGCGATATTGCCGGGTTTGTTGCCTCGACCTACCTGCGAGGTGTGAGATTCGGGTTTGTTCCTACAACGCTCCTTTCCCAGGTCGATGCGGGTGTAGGGGGAAAGAATGGTGTGAATTTCAGTGGGTACAAAAATATGGTGGGCGTCTTTAATCAGCCTGAATTTGTTATCTGCGACATGAACCTTCTGAAGAGCCTTCCTGAGAGAGAAATTAGGTGCGGTTTCGCAGAGATAGTAAAACATGCCGCCATTGCAGACGCTGATCTATTCTCCTATCTTGAAGGACACTATAGGAAAGCGCTTGAGCTTGATGCCGAGGTTCTCGAGAGGCTTGTCTACGATTCGGTGCTCATAAAATCATCAATCGTGGGCAGGGATGAAAGAGACAGGGGAGAGCGCAAGAAGCTCAATTTCGGCCATACCTTTGGGCATGCCATTGAAAAGAGCACAGGGCTTTCCCACGGAGAGGCCGTCAGTTTAGGGATGGTGATTGCTTCAGGGCTTTCCGCTAGAAGGGGCCTCCTGCTGGAAAAAGACAGGCAGAGGGTTGAGGCACTGCTCAAGAAACTGCAGCTTCAGACCAGGGTTCGAGTTGATGAGAAAGGGGTTCTCGATGCACTCAGGAGGGATAAAAAGAGGAAAGGGGAGGGCATATCTTTCGTGTTGCTTCACGGCATAGGCAATGCAGTTGTAGAAGGGATACCCATGGGGGAACTTGAGGCTGAGCTGCATCAAATACGTGATCAGTTGATCTCAACAGCCCCTTGAGAATGTATGTAATTCGTAAGAGTGAAGTAGCGAGGTGAAGATATGAATTTGAAAGAGATCAGGAAAAACATTGATCTTGTTGATTCCAAGATCCTGGCGCTCTTACATGACAGGATGGAGCTGGGCCTCATGGCCAAGAAGCTTAAATCCCAGATCGAGGACAGAGAAAGAGAGAAAGAGATCCTTGAGAGAATAAGAAAAAACGTAACAGGCCTGATTAATGCCACGTTCATAGAGAAAGTCTATACCGAGATCATCAAGGAAAGCAAAATCCTTCAGCAGAGGGATTACCAACTTATTGCGTTTCAGGGCGAGCACGGCGCATATGGCGAGGTGGCCTCAAGGGAATGGAGAAGCAATCTCATTCCTGTGCCGTGCGCTGAATTCGTTGAAGTATTTGAAGGGGTTGAATCCGGTATCTGCGATTACGGGATTGTTCCAGTGGAAAACACACTGGGCGGTTCTGTCGAGCAGGTGAACCGACTCCTCATCAATACCGCCCTCCACGTGGTGGGGGCTGTGGAGCTACCCATACGCCTCTGTCTTCTCGCGCTCCCGGGGACCGACTATAGGGAGATCCGAACTGTATACTCTCACCCTCAGGCCCTTGCGCAAGCGCGAGAGTTTCTCTCAAGGAATAAACTTGAGCCCGTCCAATATTATAATACAGCGGGTGCAGCAAAGATGTTAGCGGAAAAAAGACCAAAGGGATCTGCTGCAATTGCCAGCAAGCTTTCCGCCGAGCTCTATAACCTTGAAATCGTAAAAGAGGGCATAGAGGACCTGGATAGAAACATAACCCGTTTCCTCGTGCTCTCCAGGGAGGAGAACAGGGGAGAGGGAGATAAATGCTCCATCATGTTCTCCACAGAGCACAAGGCAGGCACCCTTTTCCGGGTGCTTGAGATGTTTGCAAGGCAGGATATTAATCTGACAAGGATAGAGTCGATTCCAAATGAGCCGGGGAACTACGCTTTTTTCCTTGATTTCATAGGCTCACACAAGGAGGAGAAGGTTGTTACGGCGCTCGAAAACGTAAGGGAGATTACCACGAATTTTAAGATGATGGGGTTTTACAAAGAGAGGAAGATAGCATGAAGATAGTTATTATGGGCGCCGGCCATATGGGCACCTGGCTTGCGGAAGAATTCCGTCTCGAGCATGAAGTGGCGGTTTACGATACCGACAGAAGAAAGCTCAACTATCTTTTTCAGGTAAAAAGGCTGCTCGAACTTCATGAAGTGGAAGAGTTCAAGCCCCAGCTTGTCCTTAATGCAGTAAGCCTCCTTCATACCCAGAGGGCATTCGACGAGCTCCTTCCCTATCTCCCAGAAGAATGCCTTCTCTCAGACATTGCATCGGTAAAAACCGGATTTTATGAAGTATACAAGAGACTGGGAAGGAGGTTTGTGTCCACCCATCCCATGTTCGGCCCTACCTTCGCCGATCTTAAGGAGCTCCATGATGAGAATGCTATCATTATCAAAGAATCTGACGAGCAGGGGAAAGAGTTCTTCCGGGGCTTCTATAAGGGCCTTCATCTCAGTATCCATGAATACACCTTTGAAGAACACGACAAAGCCATGGCCTATTGCCTTTCCATCCCCTATGCCTCATCAATGGTGTTTGCTTCCTGCATGAAAAAACAGGAGGCTCCGGGCACGACATTCAGGAAGCACCTCGAGATCGCACAGGGGCTTCTTTCGAAAGACGATCACCTGTTGGCCGAGATCATGTTCAATGCCCATACCATTCGGCAGATCGAGGAGATCAATGCTCAAATGTCCTGTCTGGCACATATCATAAAGGGAAGGGACTACGAAGAGATGCATAAATTTCTCAAGAGACTCAGGAATAATATCACCTAATTCTGGTATCCATTGAAGCAATGATCTGCATTCCTATTAGAGCGAAACATACCGGAGAGGCCTGCAAAAAGATTGCCAGGGCGAATCCCATGGCCGATATGTTGGAGCTGCGCCTTGACTGTATGGAATCTTTCTGCCTGGAAGATATGCTCCGGGAGGCCGCCAAACCCGTTATCGCTACCTATCGATCGCAAAGGGAGGGAGGAAGCGGATCTGCCGATTATGGCGCTATCGCCCATTACCTATTCAGTGCCATTGACAAGGGAGCAGCTTTTGTGGACGTAGAGTACGGTATGCCCCTTGAACTTCGGCGGAGATTTGTTAAAAGGCAGGGCTCATTCAGGGTCATCATATCCGCCCATCTGCTCGATGGAACCCCTTCCCGTAAAAGATTGGTCGGTCTTTTCAGAGAGATGGCTGCCACAGGCGCGGATATCGTGAAGATTGTCACGCTGGCAAGAGCACCTGAGGACAACCTTCGTGTATTGGCCTTGATACCCATGGCCCAAAAGCTGGGCGTTAAGATCATTGCCTTGTGTATGGGACCAATGGGTCGCATATCCCGGATTGCCTCGCCCATCTTAGGAGGTCACCTCACCTTTGCTTCGCTTGAACAAGGGCAGGAGTCTGCTGATGGACAGATGCCCATCATGCACATGAGAGATATACTTGGATTGCTGGATGATTATTGATCAAAAAACAGAGCTCTATGGGGTCGTGGGCAATCCCATAGTCCACTCGCTGAGCCCTGCCATGCACAATGCCGCCTTCTCGGCAAGCGGTAGGAATGCCGTCTATGTCGCATTTGAGGTAAGAGATTTAGATGGGTGCATTCGAGGCATACGGGCGCTTGGCATCAGGGGGGTAAGTGTGACTATACCGCATAAATCTGCGGTGATCCCCTTTCTTGATGAGGTGGATTGCTTAGGAAAACGGATAGGTGCCGTTAATACGGTAGTCAATGATCACGGCCGCCTGTTGGGGTACAACACTGATGCGGTAGGTGCCCTTAAGGCCCTGGAAGAGAAGATCGAGCTTCCCGGCAGAACCTGTCTCATCATAGGGGCTGGAGGCGCGGCCCGGGCCATAGGGTTCATGCTAAGGGATTATGGTGTTTACCTGCGCATTTCCAACCGTTCCCATCGGCGAGGAGAAGATCTGGCCGGTGCCCTGGGATGCCCCTTTGTACCCTTACGAGAAGCAAAGGGCATTCAAGCTGATCTACTCATCCAGACCACGCCCGTCGGCATGTATCCCCATGAGGATCAATGTAGCATCTCTCCTGATGTGGTGAGGAAAGGCATGCTGGTGATGGATGTCATCTACAACCCCCTTGAAACCAAGTTGCTGAAGATAGCCAGGGCTCGCGGGTGTCTCAGGATTGACGGACTCGGCATGTTCATCCATCAAGGAGCTGAGCAATTCAGGCTCTGGACAGGCCTTGAGGCGCCTCTGAGCGTCATGAGGCAAGCAGTGGAGCAGGCATTAAAGAGGAATTCATGAAGGAAATTAGACCCAGATCGTCTCTCGATGCGACATTCAGGATGCCAGGCTCCAAGAGCGTCACTCATCGGGCGCTTATTGCAGCCGGATTGGCGAGGGGAGAGAGTGTCCTCGATGAGGCCCTCTCTTGTGAGGACACACGTTACACGATCATTGGTCTCAGAGAACTTGACATACCTATATCTACCTGCGGTAACAAGGTGAATATAGTAGGTACAGGTGGAGAATTCTATCCATCTAATGGTGTCAAAAAAATTTATTTGGGCAATGCAGGCACCTCGTATCGGCTCCTCCTCTCTACCGTGGCCCTTGCCAGGGGGCACTATATCCTTACCGGTACCGCCCGAATGCGAGAGAGGCCTATCGGGGAATTGGTTGATGCATTGAACAAGCTTGGGGTGGAGGTTTCATGTCTTGGAGATGATGGATTTCCGCCTGTATCCATCAAGGCAGGGGGCATCAGAGGAGGAAAAGTTGAGATCGAAGGGAATATAAGCAGTCAATATGTGTCTTCACTGCTTTTAGCCGGCCCGTATGCGAAGAATGGGGTGGAGATTGAAGTGAAGGGAAAGCCGGTTTCCAGCCCCTATGTGGACGTCACTGTTGATGTGATGAGGAGATTCGGGGTTACGGTCGAGAGGGATCGTTACCGTCACTATACGATCGAATCCGGCCAAAGGTATCAATCGTGCTATTTCAAGATAGATGGGGATGTGACAAACGCCTCCTACTTTTGGGCCGCAGCGGCTGTTACGGGTGGAACCGTTGCAACTGAAAATATCTATCCTCTTACCAGCAAACAAGGGGATAAAGATTTTCTCCATATCCTTGAGGATATGGGCTGCCGGGTAAAAAGGGAAAGAGATCGAGTGGTGGTCCATGGCGAGATCCTTTCCGGCATTGATGTGGATATGGGGACCATGCCTGATATAGTTCCGACCTTAGCAGCAATCGCTCTTTTTGCTAAAGGCAGGACAGCTATCCGAAATGTCTCTCATCTTCGCCATAAGGAAAGCAACCGTCTATGGGCTATTGCCGCTGAATGGGCTCGGCTCGGCGGTCGTGTAACAGAACTTGATGACGGCATTATCATCTATGGAGGAGAAAAGCTCTCAGGAACAGTGGTTGATCCCCATAACGATCACCGCCTAGCCATGAGCCTTGCCGTTGTTGGCTTAAGGGTTCCGGGAATCAGGATCAAAAATGAACGGTGTGTAAATAAATCATTTCCCCGATTCTGGGAATTATGGGATAGATTGTAACACCATAAGCGCATCCACGGCAATGGGGCGATTTCCGGATATGATCACGGGGTTGATATCGAT
>Ga0315532_1003322_pt1 | contig 10392 bp, 12 predicted proteins | sample SalMarWE160370MG_FD_203082 | JGI IMG/M metagenome (GOLD analysis project Ga0315532, IMG submission 203082) | Salt marsh sediment microbial communities from the Plum Island Ecosystem LTER, Massachusetts, United States - Salt Marsh Sediment WE1603-70 ... | reverse complement strand
CCTCCAAACTGGCGAGTACACAGGGGGTTAGCTCAATTGGCAGAGCACTCGTCTCCAAAACGAGAGGCTATGGGTTCGATTCCTATACCCCCTGCCTCTGGATAATTGCTCTTCTTCAAGACACCGTCCCCGAGGCGGTGTCTTGAACCATAGGGCTGGTCATCACTGAACAGGAGAAGAAGATTGGCTAAAGCAAAAGCGTCTAAGAAGGACAACTTCATCATCAAATACTTTAAGGACACCAGAGCAGAGTTAAGGAAGGTAAGTTGGCCCACCCGTCAAGAGGCGCTGAACTTAACCCTCATTGTGGTTGCTTTCACGATTTTTATGGCAGCTCTCCTGGGTATCATAGACTACATCTTCGCCTGGGTATTCGGCTTGATAATCAGATAGAGAGGCTAACGGCAAGCGAGACCGTTCGCCTGAACCGGAGCAGCTCCTAGTGAAAACAAAATTATCATGGAAGAGCTAGTAGAGGAAAAAGAGCAAGAAGAAATTGAAGAAGAGAAGCCGGAGTCAGACGGAAGAGCCTGGTATGTGGTCCACAGCTATTCCGGCTATGAGAACAAGGTGAAAACCAACCTGGAACAGCGTATCGAGTCCATGGGGATGCAGGACAAGATATTCCAGGTGGTCGTGCCTACCGAAGAGGAGATTGAGGTAAGGGATGGCCAGCGGCGGATCACCGAAAAAAAGATCTTCCCCGGCTACATCCTGGTGGAGATGCTCATGACCGACGATTCCTGGTACGCAGTTCGCAACACCCCTGGGGTGACCGGCTTCGTCGGCATGGGCAAAAAGCCTGCCCCTCTGCGTCCCGAGGAAGTGCAGAGGATCATGAAGCGCATGGAGGAAGAAGCGCCAAAGATAAAGGTGACCTTCCGCCCAGGACAAAGAGTCAGGATTGTAGATGGACCCTTCACCGATTTTGTGGGCAGCGTTGACGACCTGGATATGGACAAAAGCAAGGTGCGCGTGTTGGTCTCCTTTTTCGGACGGGACACGCCTGTTGAACTAGATTTCCTGCAAGTGGAGAAGATGTAGGTTCGTAGATTCGTATCCAGCAGAGGCGGCTCCCATGCCGCCGGTTCGCGGCGTGGGAGCCCGCTCTGCTCAGAAGAGGAGAATGAATGGCTAAGAAGGTTAAAGCGATTATCAAGTTGCAAATCCCGGCTGGCAAAGCCAACCCTGCCCCACCTGTCGGGCCGGCCTTGGGCCAGCACGGCATTAATATAATGGCCTTTTGTAAGGAATACAACGCCCGCACTTCGAGCCAGATAGGCAGCATCATCCCTGTCGAGATAACCGTTTACCAGGATCAATCTTTCACTTTTGTGACCAAGACCCCACCCACCGCCGACCTGCTGAGGAAGGCCTGCGGTATAGAGAAAGGTTCCGCCGAACCTCGCCGAGAAAAGGCGGGCTCCATCACTCGGGAGCAATTGCGGAATATCGCTGAGTTGAAGATGAGGGACCTCAATGCGCTAGACCTGGCCGGCGCCGAGCGCCAGATCGAGGGCACGGCCCGCAGCATGGGGATCGAGATCGTAGACTCGTAGATTCGTAAATTCGCAGAGAGGAAAAAATGTCGAAACACGGTAAAAAATATTCAGAAGCACGCAAGCAGGTGGATCGGACGAGATACTACTCGCCTGAAGAAGCTATCGAGTTGGCTAAGAGGACCTCGCACGTCAATTTCGATGCTACAGTAGAAGTACACATGCGCCTGGGGGTGGATCCTCGCCACGCCGATCAGCAGGTGAGGAGTGTGGTGCTTTTACCCCACGGGCTGGGTAAAGAGGTGCGTATCCTGGTCTTTGCTGAGGGCGAGGCGGAGAAGATAGCTCAAGATGCTGGAGCTGACTATGCAGGCAGCGACGATTTAGTCAAGCAAATCCAGGATGGCTGGCTGGACTTCGATGTCGCCATATCCATACCTCAGATGATGGGCAAGGTGGGCAGGCTGGGCAGGATCCTGGGGCCAAGGGGGTTGATGCCCAACCCTAAAGCTGGCACCATCGTCCCCGCCGAGGACCTGCCGCGGGCTATCAAAGAATCGCGTCTGGGGCGGGTAGAGTTCAGGATTGATAAGATGGCCAACCTACATGTGCCCATTGGCAAGGTCAGCTTCCCGACGGAGAAGCTTTTGGACAACATGGCGGCACTGTTTGAGGCGGTGAGGAAAGCCAAGCCGTCCGGCGCTAAAGGGCAATACGTCAGGAAAATCACCCTGGCCACAACCATGGGGCCGGGCATCAAACTCGACACCTCTCAGGCACTGGCCCTGGAGACAGCTTAGACGTGAAACGTGAAGACGTGAAACGTGAGGCGTGTTGCGTATTCCGTGCCAGGAGGTCAAATTCTGGTTTGATGTAGTTGAATACACCAGCCCAAGACAGCAGGTGCGCGGGAGCGCTTAATCGGATGCCTGCCGAGGCGAAGACGATGAAAAGATAGCTTTTCTACAAGTCTTTGTGTCGGCGGCACAAAGACTTTTGTTTTTTCCAGACCCTTGCGAAGGTTTGGCAATGACTTTTGGACCATAGGCGTCTTTGTCTACCGAAAATCGGCTTGTTGCGGGGTTGTTACTCGCAACCTTCGCAAGGGTACCTGAATGTAGAGGAGGTGATGAAGGATTGGCGGTATCGAGGAAGAAAAAAGAAAAACTGGTATCCTGGTACACCGATCTGTTCTCGAATAGCAAAGCGGCCATTTTGACCGACTATCAAGGGCTAACGGTGGCGGATATCACCCAACTGCGCAGAAAGCTGCAGGAGATTCAAAGCGAATACCACGTGACCAAAAACAGGCTGATTAAGCTGGCTCTAAAAGAGGCGAAGCTACCTGTGCCCGAGGACCTTTTGGAAGGCCCAACGGCCACTGGTTTCTGCTTCGAGGAGGTGCCCGCTGTGGCCAAGGTGCTGGTGGACTTCAGCAAGGAGTCCAAGATCCTGGTCATTAAGGGCGGGCTCTTGGGCGACAGGATAATCAGCGCCGACCAGGTCACAGCTCTGGCCGAATTGCCGCCCCGTGAGATCCTATTGGCCCAAGTCTTGGGTACTATCCAGGCACCAGCTAGCGGGATCACCAGGGCCATTGCTGGCAGCATCCGCAGTGTTCTGTACGTGCTTAAAGCGCGAGTCGAACAACTAGAAAAACAAGCTAGTCAAGCTTAAAGGAGGCAAATCAAAATGGCAACAAAACTAGAGAAGATCGCCGAGGAAATCCAGGGGTTAACTCTTCTTGAGGCTTCCGAACTGATCGAGCTTCTGGAGGAAAAGCTGGGGGTGAGCGCTGCAGCTCCCATGGCCGTAGCTGCGGCTCCGACTACTGCGGCTGCCGCGCCGGAGGAGGAGAAGACCGAATTCGACGTTATCCTGAAGGAAATCGGCCCCAAGAAGATCCAGGTCATCAAGGTGGTACGCCAGATCACGAGCCTGGGTTTGAAGGAAGCCAAAGAGCTGGTAGACAGTGCGCCCGGCCCCGTGGTGGAAGCCGTTCCCAGGGAGCAGGCCGAGGATATCAAGGCCAGGCTGGAGGCCGAAAGCGCCGTCGTGGAGCTCAAATAATTAGGGTGTATTCAAATCCGGTTGTAGGGGCGATCCCTTGCGGTCGCCCTGGGCGGGTGCAAGACCCGCCCCTACCAACCCATTTTGAATGCACCCAAATGATTGAGGAGAATACGATGAGTAAACTCGTAGCCGTTACCGAGGAGACCTTCGAGGCCGAGGTTATCCAGGCGGGACTGCCCGTGCTGACCGACTTCTGGGCAAACTGGTGTGCCCCTTGTCACATGCTCACTCCCGCGCTGGAAGAGATCGCCGCCGAATACGCTGGCCAACTCAAAGTAGCCAGGCTCGACGTGAGCAGCAACCCGCGCACGGCTATGCAATTTGGGGTGATGAGCATCCCCACCTTGATCCTCTTCAAAAACGGCCAGGCGGTCGAACGCCTGGTCGGTGCTATGCCGAAGAGAAATCTCCTGGCCAAGATCACCCCTCACCTCTAAAGTGAGATTTCTCGGAGTAACGTCTAATGGAGCTTTTCCGTTCGGCTGAGAGCTTCGACCAGGCTCAGCCGAAATACTCACAACGAAGCCCCAAACCGACAAGACTTCCGAAGTCTACCAGACTTCGGAAGTCTCATTTTGGCATGATTTAGTGGTTGTCAAAACACCTTGAAGTTGCTCTCGCTCCCGCCGGATCGCCACATTCGGCGGGGTTTGGCGATGTTTTACGGTGATGAGCTAGCCTGTGAACTGCGCTCTCATTTCTAATTGCTCTCCAGCGATTCCAACTGCTGAGTACATTCCTCGCACCCTGGGTCGAGGAGCAAGGCTGTCTGGAAATGCTCCTCGGCCTTGTTTTTTTCTCCGAGCTCGACGTAGGCCAAGCCGAGGCTGTAATGGGTGGCGTGATATTGCGGGTCTATGCTTAAGGAGTGTTCGTATTGCCTTATTGCTTCTTCGTACTGACCAGCGTTGAAGTAGACGTGCCCTAAATCATTGCGGATATCGGCATCGTGGGGCGCGATCTGAAAGGCTTGATGATAGAACTCCACCGCCTGTTCGAATCTGCTGGGGTCAATGGTCTCCGCCCAGTAACCATAGAGTTTCCCCGTATCGGCGTAGTACTCCGCCACCAGAGGTCTTAATCGCCTGACTTTCCGCATGACTCTTTCGCAGCTTTGCAGTAAGTTGGTTTTCAAATCAACATCGCTATCGGGGACGGTGCGCGCCAGCAGGAAGAAGAGCTCCGCCCGAAGGCGATGGTAACGAGCTTGATTGGGGGAGAGCCTGGTTGCCTGGTGGCAAGCGTTAACGGCCTCCTTCAGCGCTCCAGCCTCAGCGAGATCGTAACATCTTTCGAAGTTTACGTCAGCACGGAAGAGGTTGATGTTAGTGGTCGCGGCGAAGAAGATGAGGATGAAAGACGTTATCAGCGAATAGATCAACCATCGCACATTTGGATCTCTCAAATTCATCTTCAAATCCAGAGGGGCCAAGGCGATAGGCTCAACTTGCTCCTCCATTGGGCTTGTTTCGAATCTGTGAACAACCACCAGTAAGGCCACGTACAGCCAAAGGAGCATCTGGGTGGTCACCAGGGCGATGCCGACCTGGATTTCAACAAAGTGGGCGAGGACCGCTGAAAGCAGAGCGATCAAGGTGAGTTGAATACTCGAAGATTCTGTTCGCCAAATAAGAGAGATTCCATAGTAGAAGAAACTGCCTATCAAGAATAGGTAGGCCAGCAATCCCAAGACCCCGTTCATGATTAGTAAATCCAACAGATGATTATGAGCCCGATCAGCCAGGGTGTTGCGATTTTCGATGTGGCCCAGCTTGGGGCGATAGACAGCGGGGAAAATGCCGCTCATCATCTCGGGGCCATAGCCGATGAGGGGGCGCAAGGAGTGCAGCGGGTCGGGCTTGAGGCCGATGGGGGGACGCGACCGCAGCAACTCTATCTCCCCTTGCCAGATGAGCAACCTGACCCCGACTGTGCCAGTGGTCGCTTTTAGATCGTCTATAATCGCTAAGTGCGAAAGGTAAGGAAGCGTCTGCAGTCGCTCAAGCGGGGTGCGAGGCAAATTCAGCAGCACTAGAAGCAGGACGAAAGCAACACTCGTGGCGATGGTAACAACTAGCAACCATCTGATCCTGCGCCGCAGCGAGAGCAGGACAGCAAAAAGGGTAATCCCAGCCAGGAAACCCAGCCATGGCCCGCGGGCCTGGGTGTAGAGAAGACAGGCCAATTGCAGCGCCAGAAGCAAAGCGTATCCAGCAGCCTGGAGAAGCTTAAAACAGCGCGATAGGAGAGGTCGCTTATCTCTCAAGAGCGTCTGCAGCGTAGCAAGCGATCGGGCAAGCGTTGGGGGAATGACCATGATCAGATAGGCACCGAGGAAGATGGGATTACCCATCGTCGAGTCTACCCGACCCATGGGGCCATCCAAAACGAAGATAGGGTCCAAGCCGAAATGTTGCAACACTCCGTAGAAGGCCACAGGTAGACTGGCGAGGAGCGCAGCGGTAACGACACGATCGAATTGAGCCTTTGTTCGCAAGTTGAAAGCAACCAGGAAAAAGAACAGGACGTAGCAAAGTGTAGTATAGGTGCCCTGCGCTCGCAGGTATTCCCCCCACAGGCTGAGGCGAGGGTTCAGAGAGGTGACGGTAGTCAGAAGATAAACAGCGGCAAAGAGGAAGGCTGGGATGACAAGGGGTACAGTGAAGAACTTACGGGGACTCAAAGCAGGAGGATTACTGGTATCTTGCGATGCCAAAACCCTATCAATGGCGAGGCTCACCAGCCAGGCAGCCAGCATGAGGAGGGTGATGAAGCGAAATAGACTCGTTTTGGGGAGGTCGTATGGATTGAAGCCATAGATGCTCAATACGATTGGTATGCTGATAACGACCACTAACCAGCCTATTTCAATTGTTTTCCTGCAAAAGGAACGCAATATCGTCAAATCAGACACCTACTGATACGATAAAAACAGACGTGCGCCCAACTTAGTGCTCCAAGTTGGGCGCACGCTCCTTGCTTCACATTGCACCACTGGTACTAGGGAAAGCAAGTGGCTCCTGTACTGTCACACACCGAAAGGTCTTTGCCATGTGTGGTCCAGCTGTAGTAATACTCGGTGGCCCGGCGAAGATACTTGGTAAAGTACGCAGCCGAGTCGTCATCTATATACGCGAGTGTGGCATAGGCAGTCGCACCAGTAATTTCGCCTAGATCATCAACCTTGTGATCTTGGGTGTAGTAGGTGTCGATGGCGTTCTGGACTACTTCCCTTTCATGCTTCATCGCTCTCTCTTCGGCCGAGGTCAGCAGGCCGGTCAGGTTGGGGACGACGACAGCCACCAAGATAGCCAGGATAGCCAGCACCACCAACAGCTCTACGAGCGTAAAGCCACGCTCACCACGTATTCTCTTGAACATTTTAGTTTACCTCCTTAGTTTTAGTTTTTATTCGTAGTTCGTAATTAGAGACGAGATGTTTTAGTTTTAGTATTTTTTTCTCCCCTTTCGCCTCCTTTCTTAATGCCTAAGATCACGTTAGCTTCCTCGCTACTTCGATTTTCTGCCCTCTATTATACCACAACTTGAGGGTTTTGTGGGTGAAAATAGCGTGAAATTCGCGTGAATTCTGTGTAAAGAAAGGAGACTTAGCGGCGGATGCGCTCCCCTATCAGCTCCCGCAGCTCCTCAGGGTTGTGCGATTTGGTAAATGCCTCTTCCAGGGTGATCAACCCCTTCTGATAGAGATCCTTCAACGCCTGATTCATGCTCTGCATGCCATATTGGGATCCGGTCTGAATGACGTTGGGTATCTGATAGGTCTTCCCCTCCCTGATGAGGTTGCGAACGGCGGGGGTGGCGATCATCACCTCCACGGCGGCGATCAGGCCGTTGCCATTGGCCCTGGGGATTAACGCCTGGTAGAACGACCCCTCCAGGGTAGTCGAGAGCTGGGCACGGATCTGGCCTTGCTGGTGCGTGGGGAAGACGTCAATGATGCGGTCAATGGCCCCGGCGGCGCTGGGGGTGTGCAGGGTGGAGAAGACCAGGTGCCCTGTCTCCGCAGCGGTGAGGGCGGTGGCGATGGTCTCCAGATCGCGCATCTCCCCCACCAGGATGACGTCCGGGTCCTGCCGAAGGGAACGCTTCAGAGCGTTAGCAAAGGATTTGGTGTCCGCTCCCAGCTCCCGCTGGGTGATGAAGCACTGCTTATCCCTGAAGAGGTACTCTATCGGGTCTTCGATGGTGACCACCCGACGGCGCTCCCTCTCGTTGAGGTAATCCAGCATGGCCGCCAGGGTGGTGGATTTGCCACAGCCGGTGGGCCCGGTGACCAGGATCAGCCCATCTGGCTTCAAGGCTAGCACCTTGCACAGTTCTGGCAGCCCCAGCTCCTCGATGGTTGGGATCTTCCAGTAAATCTGGCGAAAGGCCAGGCTAATGGTGCCCCTCTGGAGGGCGGCGTTGACACGGAAGCGAGCGAACCCGCGAACGCTGTAGGCGAAGTCCAGCTCCAGCTCTTCGGCGAAGTTTTCTCTCTGTTCCTCAGTAGTTACGCGCTCAAGAGCCTCTTGCATCTCCTCAGGCACGAGTTCCGACGAGTCATCCAAGGGGACGAGTTCCCCATAGATGCGCAGCACGGGAGGGCTGCCGACCTTCAGATGCAGGTCAGAGGCCTCGCGCTCTACTACAACGTGAAGCAAATCCTCAATGTTCATAATAGGCACCTCAAATACCAGTCTAGGATTTCCTCTCCGTACAGCATGGCTACCATCCCGCCTGCCACAAGGAAGGGGGCAAAGGGGATGGGGTCTTTGCGCCCTTTCAAGCCGGTCAACAACAAGCCGCCCCCTACCAGGCCTCCCGCGACAAAGGAAATGAGAAAGGCAACGAAGACCGAGGGGAAGCCCACTATTAGTCCAATGAAAGTAGCCAACTTGACATCGCCCATCCCCATCCCAGCGGGGTAAATAAAAGTGATGAGGAAAAGCAAGGCGAAACCGATCAGCCCGCCAAGCAGCAATTCCCTCGCGCTATGGCCAGGGGCGAAGGGGATAACCAGCAAGGCAACGACGATGGCCGGATAGATCACCCGGTTGAGCACCAGATGATGCTCCAAATCAATGAAGAAGATGACGATGAAGAAACAGGTGTACAGGGTGGCTAGCAGCAACCAAAGGGAAAACCCGTAACGATACCAAAGCAGGGCGAAGAGCAGCCCTGTCGTTGACTCAACCACCAGGACGCGCCGGGGTATCGGTGCTCTGCAGTAGCGACACCGACCTCGTAGCAGGACATAGCTGAGCAGGGGGATCAAGTCGAACGGGGCCAACCTTCGTCCACAGGACGGGCAATGGGAGGGCGGTGAGACGATGGATTCCCCCTCCGGCAGACGGTCAATGCAGACGTTGAGGAAACTGCTGACGACCAGCCCCAGCAGGGCGTAGAGCAGGATCATATTAGCTGCTCAAGCCTCCTTCCTGAGAGCGAGCCCGATGTTAACTATGAACTGGGAAAGAGGCAGCGCCTTGGGACACACTAATGGCGGCTGGGGCACCTCAGTGGTATATCCCATCTCAGCTTGGATGGTCCTATTTACGCTGGGTATGGCTGTCAACTCTCCCGTCAGGAAAACAGGAACCGAGGGATCAAGCAGTTTATCGGGGTGGCTGTGATTGTAGAAGTCAATGGTTCGAATTATCTCTTCGACCAGACGATGAGCTTTCTGTTGCAGGTCAAGACCCTCCCTGTGCAGGACTGCGCTCCGCGTGATGTCAGGGATAGCATCCCTCACCACTATCACGTGGAAGTTTTCGTTCTCCAGGTCAGCGATAACCGCATTCCTCTGATTGACAGCCCTGACAAGGGCGAGAGGCTTGAGGTCCATCGCCTGGAGCTGGATCCCGGCCATTTGGAAAGCGGTGATGTGGGCGTCCACAAGGTCCCGTGGCGCGCCCAGGACGTAAACCTGCTGCATATCACCCTTCTCGCCGATCACCTGGTGGGAGAGATAGAGCTCTTCCACAGGCACGGGCATCGCTCGCTTTGCCTCGCGACTGATGGCACTCTCCAACAGGCTCGGCCTCATCTTGGGTAGGTCAAAGATGTGAGCAGTCGATCCCAACCCTATCACCGTCAGGCTGGTGATAGCCCCTCCCTTCTTGGATATCTCTTGCTCCCTGAAAAGGGACTCGAGGGCCAAGCCCACCTGCGCAGGGTCACGGATCAAGCCGTTCTCGACCCAGCCGGGTTCCAGAGGCGCTTGTCCCCACTTCTGGACCTCGCCCTCCTTGACCGTGAGCAGTCGTAGGCTCCTCTCCTCGACGTTAACCGTCACTGTCTCTCGACTACTACGCAAATTTAGTCTCATAATTAAACCTACCTTCGTAGACATATGATGTCATTGCGAGCGGAGCGAAGCAATCTCCAAGATGCAATTGCTGTCAACGGTGGAGATTGCTTTGTCGCTCCGCTCCTCGCAATGACACGAGCGCCTTCTGTCATTGCGAGTGGAGCGAAGCAATCTCCAGCTCACAACTCCTTATACAAGTCTTTCCACCCGCTATTCATCGCGTTGATCAGATCAATCTTCTTCTGCCTTGAACCACCTTTGATCTGCTTCTCTCTCGCAATCGCTGAGTATGCGTCACCGCACGCCTCATAGTACACGAGCTTGGTGATGTTGTATTTGCTTGTGAAAGCCCCTCCCGACCCTGATTTGTGTTCGTACACCCTTCTTTTCAGATCATTGGTGACGCCCGTGTAAAGCACAGTATTGTACTTGTTGGTCATGATGTAGACATAGTATTGTTTGTTCATTGACTCCTTGGAGACTGCTTCGGCGCAAACAGCGCGCCTA
>Ga0315532_1003320_pt1 | contig 10396 bp, 9 predicted proteins | sample SalMarWE160370MG_FD_203082 | JGI IMG/M metagenome (GOLD analysis project Ga0315532, IMG submission 203082) | Salt marsh sediment microbial communities from the Plum Island Ecosystem LTER, Massachusetts, United States - Salt Marsh Sediment WE1603-70 ... | reverse complement strand
GTATGCTATACACATAATACACTGGTTGTGTGTAATGTCAAGGCAAACTGTGAGCAATCAGTACCTCCTTGGCAAAGGGGGTGTCGAACTAGTTTTTAACGAACAAGGGGAACTTCAGCGCACGAGTTGGTTCATCTCGAAGATGGGGAGCAGAATGGAGATGACGATAAACCCCACCACGAGCCCCATGGCCAGGATAATGATCGGCTCCAAGATGGAGGTGAGGGCGGTCACCTTGGTCTCCACCTCTGCCTCATAGGCATCGGCCACCTTGGTGAGCATCTTCTCCAAATTCCCGCTGGCCTCGCCGGTGGCGATCATGTGGGTGACGATGGCGGGAAAAAGCCCGCTGCGTTTCAGGGGTGAGGCTATATCCCCCCCCTCCCGCACCTCCACTTTCGTCTCCTCAATGGCCTGGGCCAAGAGCTGGTTGTTCACCACCGTCTTGACGATCTCCAAGGAGTTCAGGATGGGGAGGCCGCCCTGCAGCAAGGTCGCCAGGGTCCGGGCGAACCGCGCCACCGCCCCCCGCAATATAATCCCGCCGAAGAGGGGCAGTTGCAGCTTGACCCCGTCCCAGCGCAAGGCGCCCCTGGGGGATTGAAGGTACTTCCTGATGCCTACCATCACGAGGATGAACCCTAAGAGGATCGCCCACCAGTACCCGCTGAACAGGTTACTCACGGCCATGAGGATTCTAGTGGGCAGGGGCAGGGTGTGGCCCATTTCCTGAAAAACCTGGGTCACGGTGGGTATGACAAAGGTGAGCAGAAAGATCATGACCCCGGCGCCGATGATGGTCATAAAGAGGGGGTAGGCCAACGCTGCCCGGATGCGGTTCTTGAGCCGGATCTGGTTCTCGGTGAAATCGGCCAGGCGCAGCAGGACCCCCTCGAGGGCACCGCTCTCCTCACCGGCCCGGATCATGTTGACGTAGAGGTCTGAGAAGGCCTTGCGGTGCTTTTCAAGGGCATCGGCAAAGGAACGTCCTTCCTTGATCTCCTCGCGGACCTGAGCGATGACCCTCTTCAAGGCGTGGTTTTCCGTCTGCTCAATGATGGCATCGAGGGTGGAGACCAAGGGGGTACCGGCCTCCAAGAGGGTGGAGAGCTGACGGGTGATGATGGAGACATCCTGAGGGCGTACCCGCTGGAATAGTTTGGTCAGGGGATCTTCCGTTATGTGGGGACGCTGGAGCTCTTCCCGCAGGTCAACGGGAAAGATCTGCATGGCTCGCAGTTTGGTGCGCGCTATTCGGGGGCTGGCGGCGTCGATGATCCCCCTGATCTTTTTCCCCTCTGCGCTCAGGCCGCGGTATTCGTAGACAGGCATCCTACTGCTGGGTGACCCGCAAGACCTCTTCGATCGTCGTGGTCCCTTCCAAGACCTTGCGGATGCCGTCATCGCGCAGCGTCGTCATGGCCCGCTGGACCCCTTCCGCCCTGATGGTGGCGGAATCGGAGGTCTTGAGCACAAGGCTGCGGATGGCATCGTCCACCTTGAGGATCTCATAAATACCGGTGCGGCCTCGGTAGCCGGTGTCGAGACACTCAGGACACCCCGTGCCCCGATACAACATCTTTTTGTTCGTGCGCGAAGAGGTGAGCCCCACCTCCTGGAGGAGGGCCTGCTCCGGTTTATAGGGTTCCTTGCAGGAAGGACAGATCACCCGCACCAACCGTTGGGCGATGATGGCCACCACGGAGGAGGCCACCAGAAAGGGCTCGATCCCCATGTCGATGAGGCGGGTGACGGCTCCGGCGGCATCGTTGGTGTGCAGGGTGCTGAAGACCAGATGGCCGGTAAGGGCGGCGTGGATGGAGATCTCGGCCGTCTCCAGATCCCTGATCTCCCCCACCAGGATCACATCGGGGTCCTGCCGCACAATGGAGCGCAACCCATTGGCAAAGGTGAGGCCGATCTTGGGGTTTACGTGGATCTGCCCGATCCCCTGGAGTTGGTACTCCACCGGGTCCTCGATGGTGATGATGTTCTTGTCGGGGGAATTGATCTTGTCCAGGGCGCCGTAGAGGGTGGTGGTCTTGCCGCTGCCAGTAGGGCCGGTGACCAGGATAATCCCATTGCCCCCCCGGATAAGGCGGTTCATGACATCGAGCTTGTCAGGGGAGAGCCCGATCTCCTCCAGGCTGTAGAAGATGCTCCGCTTGTCCAGGAGCCGCAGAACGATCCGCTCACCGAAGGTGGTCGGTATAACGGAGACGCGAATATCCACGTCCTTATCCGCAATCTTGATCATGATCCTACCGTCCTGGGGGAGGCGCTTTTCAGCGATATCCAGTTTGGCCATGATCTTGACCCGGGAGGTGATGGCGGATTGAAATCTCCGGGGCAGTGTGTGCATGTTGTAGAGGACACCATCGATGCGATACCTGACATTCACCTCTTTTTGGTAGGGCTCAATGTGGATATCACTGGCCCGCGCCCTGATGGCCTGGGAGAAGAAGAGGTTGACCAGTTTGATTACCGGGGCCTCGCTGGCATCATCCAAGAGGTCCTGCACCTCTTCCAGTTCGAGTAAGAGCTTACCCTCTTCATCTTCACCGGCCAGGCCCTGGACCACCTGCTCGGGATTATCGGTCTCAAGGTCATAGAGGAGGTTGATGATCCGCAGGACTTCATGTTCTGGAGCAGCTATCAGGCGGATCTTCTTCTTCAAGAGGAAATGCAGCTCATCGATGGTCTGGAGGTCGAGGGGGTGGGCGGTGGCCACGACGATGGTATCCCCTTTCTGCTGGATAGGGACGAACTGATACTTTTTGGCCACACCGATGGGAATCTGAGCGACGAGGGAAGATTCTACGCCATCGGGTTTCAACTGTTCCTGAAAGGGTATGCCCAGTCGGGCGCTGACCTCTCTCAGGTCCACTATATCGCCCAGAGTGCCCTTTTCTTCTGCGTACTCTTCCTGCTCATCCATGGGACTGTTCATAAATAAAAGGGTCCGATCCCGCATCCTATAAAATCTAAATTGCGGAGCGGGACATTTTTAATCGTCATCCTCAAAGAGAGGGAATATCTTCTTCTTCTCTTGGCCGTGCTCTTCGATGTATTTCTCCCGTCGCTCCTTCTCTTCCTCAGTGATCTTTATGAGGTCCTCGGCCGAGGTGACGATGCGCGGCGTGATGAATATGAGGAGGTTGGTCTTAATCTTGGTCTGGCTCCTCGACTTAAAGAGCCAACCCAACAAGGGGATATCACCCAGCAGCGGGACCTTAGAGATGCCCCCGGTCTTGTCATCCCTGATCAGGCCAGCAATGACAACCGTCGATCCATCTTCGACGATGACCGAGGTGGTGGCCTGTCGCTTGGTGGTAATCACGGCCCCGGCCAGATCTGCAACCTCCTCCACAAAGCTCTTGATCTCGGCAAAGATCTCGAGACGTAACAGCTTTCCCTTGCTGATGTGGGGGGTGATCTTCAAGGTGATGCCCACGTCCTTGTAGTCCCACGTCTGCAGCGTCGACCCCGCATCGGACAACTGAGAGGATTTGAGGAAGGGTCGTTCCTCACCCACGATGATCTCCGCCTCCTCATTGTCAGTGGTCAGCAGCCGCGGGGCGGAGAGAATGTTCACGTCTGAGTCGCCGGTGTACAACTGCATAAGGGCCTTGATATCGGGGACATCGGTGCTCCCAATAAATCCCTTGGTTACCCCCATGAGCAAGCCAGCCACGGCCGCATCTTGTAAAGCATCAGTCATATTGAAGTCCGTCCCCCCGTATCGTCTATATCCCCCTTCTTTCGCTTCCTCGGTCCAGTTCCACTGAACCCCTAACTGCGTCACCTTGTCGAGGGTCACCTCGGCGATGAGGGCCTCCACATAGACCTGGGCCCTGACGATATCGAGCTTTTTGATCACCTCCTCGAGGACGGTATAGTCCTGCGGCGAGGCGATGATGATGAGGGCATTGGTGGTCTTGTCAGCGGTGACGGAAATGTTCTCCCCCAAGACGGGGAGTTTCGTCGTAGCGGGGGCTGCTCCGGCCTTGGCACCCTCTCCCGCCTCTTTGGCAACACCGGTGAGGATCGTGGCCAGGTCCTCGGCCACGGCATGCTCGAGGTAATAGACATGGATGTTTCCCTTGCCCCGGGGGATTTCTCCGTCCAATTTCTCGATAATCCCCTTGATCATCCGAATGGTCTGGGCAGTAGCCAAAACAATGAGGGAATTGGTCCTCTCATCGGGAATGAGCTTGAACCCTTCCGGGGCGCTGATCTCCGCCACCTCTTGCCCCTTGGGCCGTGGTGTCCGAGGGGCCGTTTTCTTGGCCTCAAAGAGGGTCTTGAGTTCCTGGGCCACTATCTTGGCAGATGCGTACTGCAAGGGGACCACCACAAGCTCGAGCGCGTAACCGGCAATGTCCACCTGCTTCAGTATCGTCAACAACCGGTTGATATTGGACAGGACATCGGTCACGATGAGGGTATTGGTGGGCTGGTAGGCCACCAGGAGGCTGTTTTTGGAGACGAGGGGGGTAAAGAGGGCCTTCACGTCGTTGACTGTGGCATAGCGTATGGGGATGACCTGGGTAATCATGGTATCGGCGTCAGGCAGGGCCTCGGTCCCCACCCTGGTGGTGAGGCTCTTGCCCCTGGCCTCGGTGGCAGGAACTACCTTAATCACCTTCCCTGCCGGCACGGTGGTGTAGCCGTGCACCTCCAAGATGGACTCGAAGACCTTGTAGGCCTCACTCACTGAAATCTTGGTGGGGGAGATGACTGTCACCTTCCCCCGCACCCGCTCGTCGACGACAAAGTTTTTACCGGTGAGCTCTCCGATGAACTTGACGAGGGTACCGATCTCAACCTCCCGGAAGTCCATGGTCACCAGCCTGCCCTCTTCCTCGAGGACCTTCTCCGCCAGCTTGGCGGCATGGGAGGTGTTGCCTAAAAAGGAAAGGAAGATAAATAAGACGAGAAATGGCCGCAGCCTTCGGGAGATCACCTTGTGACCTCTTTTGAATCCTCTTTGCTAGGTGAAGAAATCCCCAACAGCTCCTGAAAGACCACATCGCTCCTGAGCCCGTCAAAATCCTCATCCGTCATGGCCCACAACTTCACCCGCGCATCCCGCTTCAGGGCACGTTTGAGGTAAATAAGGGCCTCCACCTCCATTCCCTTTCGGCAATAGAGACAGGCCAGGTTGTAGTAGGGGAGGACCGAAGCGGGATCTATTCTCAGGGCATCTTTGAACTCCTTTTCAGCCACGTCATACTTTCCCGCTTTGAGATAGACAAAACCGAGGTTGTTGTGGACCTTGGCAGATGAGGGGTTCTCCTTGGCGACCTTCTGAAAAAGCTCCTCAGCCTTCTGGTACTTTCCCTTCTGGGCGTAGAGGACCCCGATATCCAAATAGTCATCTGAGGTGTTGTCCACCTCCATCTTCGGTGAAAGAGCAGGAGGGGTGGTGATCTGCGGTTGCGGGGTGCTCGAAGGGGTGCTTTCTTGAGGTTTCGTGGTCCTTGCAGGGATGCGCACCTGAGGCCTCTCAGTGATCGCAGAGATCCTCTTTTGTGGTTGCTGTCGGGCCGGTGTGGCCGATGCGCTGTTCTTGACGATCCGGGCCTTAGCCGTCCTGGCCGCTAATATGGGGTGTTTGGGAGGAGGGATTCGCTTCTTTTTTGCACTCTGGGGCTGTTGGCGGTGAACAACACGCCCCTTCAACTGCAGGAACCAAGCGGGTTTGATCGTAAACACAACCCAAGAGGCAACCACCACGATGCTCGTTCCAACGAGCAAGCCGAGAAGGATCTTCTTCCACCGAGGCTGAGCTCCCCCTCCCACAGCAGCTGGCTTCCTCCCTCGATTTCCTCGCCGCCCCTCAAAGGACCGCTTGAGGGCTGCAGCTGCTCGGGTGATCCCGTTTTTTACGTGCATCAAGCCTTTCATCTCTTCTCCCTCACGCTAAAACTGAGGCGGCTTTTTTGGAGAGGGGGGTACCTGTACCGGCCTCCGCATAGGCCTTCTCTTGATCTGCCTCGACCTCTGCACGGGCCTTACCGCAGTCTTCTCTTCCTCCTCAATCACTTCCACAACCTCTTCATGCCCATCTTTGTCCACAATCACCTTATTACGCAATATTTTGACGATCTTAAAGCCCTGTACCATTTCATTTTCGTGAAAGAGCTCTTGCTTTCTGGTTGCAGGGTCTTCGATGATGGCAGCGGAGATCCCCGGGCTTACTACCACTGTCCCCTTGAGCTTGAATGGAACGGTGGAGGCTGAGGCAGCACCATTTTCCGTCTCTGCCTTCTTCTCATTACCGGATACGGCCGAGGTGAAGAGGTCACGCTGAAATATGACGGCATAGTGGTCGAGCGTGGGTCGGGATTCAGACGTATCAGTTGTGGCCTCCTCGCCTTTGGAGATCGAGGGTGGGGTATAGCGGAAGGCACGATACATGGTGTGAGCCGTACTGACACCTATCAAGAGGATACCCCCTACAAGCGGGGCCATCACCCCCCATGGATATTTTTTTATTATGAGTTTTAGAACCCTCATAAAAACCGCACCTTCTCACCAGAAATAACCCGTAACAACAGGGGCTTTCAGATCCGTGATTACCGTGAAACGCTGTTCTGATAACAGCTTTTGCGTGTACTTGGAAATTTACCAAAAAAAGATGAATTAGTCAATAAACGTTGAGTTGAGAACAGAGAGAATCGCACTCGATGATTTCCCAAAAAGCCAACTATTTCCCACTCGACAAGCTGAATGTCAACACCTCTAAGTCAACATCGAGCCGACCGGCGGCGCGGGCCGTTGGTTTGATCTTGAGCCGTTTAATCTGAAAGGGCACGGAGGCGTTTTCGATCTCATAGAGATAGGCGATCACCTCTTGCAAACCCGCCCCCTTAAACCTCAGCTGCACGGGGGTGATGGCATAGCGGGGGGTGGCCAGGGGTGCGAGGGGCTTCATCTGCTGAATCTGCTCGCGCAGTCCCGCCTTTTGGGCCAATTGCTCCAAGTGGGTGAGGGGGGAAATGTTCTCAGTCCCTGCGGAGAGGCGCTTGACGATCTCATCCTCAGATGCCTTGAGGTGTTGATATTCTTCTCTCAAAAGGAGGATCTCTGTGAATTCTCGCTCCTTTTGGGAGATGAGGCGGCTCAGGAGTTTGGATCGCTCCTGCGCCGGGGAGATCAATGAGAAATAGACCAATAGGCACACGATGAAGAGCCCGGCCCCTCCCACCAGTGCCTTTTCACGCTGAGTAAGGTTTTTTATCTTGTCTATCATGGTGCCTCTCTGGCCAGGACCATGCGAAAGATCACCCCCTGCTCTCCGCTCCGGGCGATTTCCACATTGCCCACCTTCACATCCTGAAAGAGTTCAGACGCGGCAAAGGCATCCTTTACCTCATCCACCACAGAGAAGGAGGGTGCCATGCCTCGCAGGGAAACCCGCTCCTTATCCATATCCAGTTCCACGATCTTCGTGCCTTGGGGGAGCAATTGAGCGATTTCCCTGAGTATCTCCAAAAAGGTGCCTCCGCTACTGGATCGTATATTCACGCCGCGTTCATCCATCCCCTTGACCAGCTCTCGTGCCTGCTGCAGCTCATTCACCACCCCCCTCACCTCGGGAAAGGTCTCTTGGAACATCCGGCGCATCTCGCCTTTGAGCATGGTGTATTTGCGCTCTTTGGCCCAACTCCCCAGGAAGAAATTGGCCGCTATCAGGATCACGAGGATGACGGCTGCGACAGCCATGCGCAGGACCTTTTTGCGCATCACAGGGGGGATGGTCTGAGCGGGTGTGGGTACCTTGCGAGCCAGGTCCACCTTCCCCTTCTCTCTCCTGAGGCCTCGCAGGGCCAAACCCAGGGCCACCCCGCCCAGGAGGTTCACCTCTTCGGGCAGGCTGATGCTGGAGGGGATGCTCCCCGTAACATCGGGGTACAGTACCGGCACCCCCACCTCTTTATTGAGGTAGTCAGCGGCACCTTTGATCCGGGATCTCCCGCCCATGAGCCATATCTCATCGATTGCCTCAACCCCGGCACCCTGATAGGCCTTAATGCTGAAGATCACCTCATCAAGGGTGGGCTTGATCTTCTTCAATCCCACCTTTCCCCCGGCTTCAAGGGGGATTGATCTGGTAAAACGCAGCCCGCCTTCATGGAAGATGTTTGCCGATATCTTCTCAGCCCCCATATCGAGCAGGACGATAGTACCCTCTTTTTTGATTTCTTCCATCAGGCGGATCAGGGCCAAGGAGTCGATATCGACGGTATCGGGGTCTATACCCCCCTCGTGCAGGGCGTCCATATAGTCATGCAAGAGATCCTCCGGCACACAGGTAATAAGGACGGAGCTTCCGAGCGGTCGCTTTGCCAGAAGGGCGAAATCAACGATCATCCCATCGAGCGGGGAGGCCATAACGGACTCTGCCTCAAAACGAATAGTTGCATCGATCTTGCCTAGTTGGGTAAAGGGCATCTCGGTGTTGCGAAAGAGGACTCGATGGCTTGGGAAGGAGGTGACGAAGATATCGCCCTGCATACCCTCCTCCTGCGCAAGGGATCGGAGCGCTTCCGAGAGGTCGTTCCACGTACTGATGCGATGCTCCCGCACCATGAAGCCGGTGATCTTAAAATCGGTAAGGGAGGTGGTGAGCTGCACGGCCTTGATAGAGTGCGCTCCGATATCAAGACCTACGATGCAACAGCCAGGGAGGTACAGGGCCATCTATTCAACCCTCCAAAACACGGGTGTCACCGCTTCTCCGTTGCGCTTGAGCACTGCAAAGATCCCTTTCTTGATACCCCGCACCTGACCCTCGACATGGATGGAAAAGTTTGATGATTCGACAGTGATATCATCCCCATCTATGCCCTCTATCGCCTCCATCCCAGGCACTCGTATGAAGGCTGCCGTGTCCGTGAAGGGCTCTTCACTGCGAGAATCGATAATGGTCTGGGCCAGCGTTTCATTAATTCCTTCTGCAAGGCACTGCAAAACAAGAGAGGAGGCAGTATTGACGTTAATCTTACCCTCTGAATATATGGTGAGGTAGTGGATGAGCCCCTTTTTCTCGTCCGAACCATAGAGGATCTCCTCAGTCATTCCCTTCACGAGGAGGAGTTCATCTATAGTTGCAAGGGGGCCATCCTTACAGGGATAGGGGGGTGAAAGGTCTTCATAGTAAGAATCCTCTGCCCCGGAGGGGCCGGCCGTATGATCGGAGTCGAGCCAATCAACGATAGCATCGATAAGGGCAAGGTCCAGCGCTAAAAGCTCAAAGAGTCTTTCCAGCTGATTCAGCCGTGCCGTGTCAACAGCTCCACCCTCGACGATCAGTGTATTGATGGCGATTTTGGATGCCTCATCCACGATGGTCCCCTTGAACCGCCCCTCATCGTCCTCGGAGATGTACCCGGGATGATCGCCAAACTGCGCCCAGTCTTCATCGAGGCTGGCGTACTCATTGTCGTCCTCCTGCAAGATGTGTCTGGCCATCTCTATACCCGACCTGGCAACGTAAAAGGCCTTGTGCTCGTCCCGCAGATTGGCAGCCAACGTCAGATCGATCATCATGGTGTAGCTGAAATCGACTACCAGGGAGACAAGCAAGGCGATCACTGCCAGGGCAAGGACCAGGGCCACACCTCTCTCATCCTTGATCGACATCTATTCTCCTACCACAGGGATATAGGCCGTGGTCGTCAGGGAAAAGGGCTCACCTCTCTCATCCTTACAAAAGATGGAGATCTTGATGAGCTGAGGGAGCTTCCCCGCAAAGAGGGGTGTGGTTGTGTCCCATCGCTTCCACTCCCTTCCCCCGTCGTCGTAATAGGTAAAATCAAGCCCCCATATCCCTTCAGCCAAGAGGTAACTCCTACCCCCTTCATCTGAGCGGTCATCGGGGGTGGTATCCTCCCTCATCAACAGGGCGGGCTCATCCGTCTCAGGATCAAGGCTGATATAATAGCCGATCTCCTTCAAGCCCTTTGACGGGCCCCTCAAGGGGAAGGCAGTTGAGATGAAATGCACGGTATCCTGAGGCACGCCGTCCTCTTCTGCATCTTCACCGATAAAGGCATACTGAATGTCAGAGATGTCTTGCGCGGCGGGGAGGTGGGCGCAGCTTACCTCTTGTGCCATGCGATTGAGAATGAGCCTGGCCTTGCGGTAGACATCGCCCCCTTCCCTGCTGATCTCCATGGTCTTGAGGCTCCCTGCGAAGGCACCGTAGATGATGGCCATGATCAGCGCCACGATGGCGGCGGTGATCATCACTTCCACAAGGGTGAACCCTCTATTCTTCGGAGGCCACATAGGTGACGAGCCTCAGGTCTCGTTCTTTATCCCCTTCCTTCCACAGGACGAGGACCGTAACCCTTTTCATCCCCTCAGTTTCGCTTTCTTCCACCAT
>Ga0315532_1003314_pt1 | contig 10414 bp, 5 predicted proteins | sample SalMarWE160370MG_FD_203082 | JGI IMG/M metagenome (GOLD analysis project Ga0315532, IMG submission 203082) | Salt marsh sediment microbial communities from the Plum Island Ecosystem LTER, Massachusetts, United States - Salt Marsh Sediment WE1603-70 ... | reverse complement strand
ATAATAACGTTGCCCGTCACTCGTCGCTCGTCGCTCGTGTTTTCAACTTTTTCCAATCGGCCCGGTATTATTTTTAAAGCTGAAAGGCCGGTTGCTATCGTCTCCAAATCGAAACCGGCTGTAAGACATAGCCCCGCAGCAGCCAAATGATTACTGACGTTATGCAACCCGAACAGCGGCGTTTTAAATTCAATCCTCGACGAGTATCGAGTATCGAGAATCGAGCATCGAGTTCCGTTTACGTCCATTGATTCGATGTGAGCAGTAATATCAGCCGGCTCGTCAATGGCGTACCACAAGATTTTGGCTTTGGTTTTCCTGGCGATATACTGAGCCTGCGGTGATTGTTTATTCAGCACAGCTGTAGCATCAGGCGAAAGAGCAGAAAAAAGTTTGGTCTTGGCTGCCAGGTAATCTTCTTTTGTTTTGTGGTAGTCCAAATGGTCGCCGGAGAGATTCGTAAACGCAGCAGCTTTAAAATTAATTCCAGCTAAGCGGTTCTGGCTAAGTGCATGGCTGCTGGCTTCGATGACCATGTATTTGCAGCCGGCCTCTACCATCTGCTGTTGAATCCGTGCGATTTCAAGGCAGTCCGGCGTTGTCAGAAAAGACTGGCAAACGGCTAAGCCTGTGTCGTATTCGACTGTGCCGATAAGGCCGCACTTTTGCCCCGCTGCAAGGATACAGGAGCGAACCAGATACGCTACGGTGGTTTTGCCGTTTGTGCCGGTAACAGCAAGATTTACTAACTGTGAAGCCGGATTACCAGCTTTTGCCTGTGCCAAAAGGCCTGCTGCTTCCGTGGAATCCTCGATTGAAATAATTTCGAAATTATTCTGTCTTCTGTCTTCCGTCTTCTGTCTTCTGTCATGTTGGCAAACAACATATCTGGCACCGTTGGCGATGGCCTGGTCGATAAAATCATGGCCGTCATAAACGGTACCTTTTACAGCTACAAAAATGTCGCCATTTTTGACAAGGCGTGAATCAACACAAACATCCGGACAATCGCCGGAAGAAACTAATGCCAATAGTTCGTCAAATGTCATAATTCTCGTACTTCATAAAATAAAATACTTATGATTCGTTTAGCCATTTTAGGTTATAAGACAAATAAATACAATACCCAGCAAATTTCCGAATTTCGATTGCCAATTGTCGATTTGAAATCATAAATCGTAAATCGTAAATTTCGAGCAAAGTCAACTTAATGCTTGTTTCTGTCCGTAAAATAATGTTTAATCTTGGCTTTAATATTGCCAGGAAAATAGTAACAGGTAGTCTTTTTTTCGAAGTAAGAGGTAAGCTAAGATGGCAGATTTGAAGGCGTTAGCTGATGCGGTTATCAAAGGTGACCAGAGTACTGCGATAGAAATAACTAAGACGGCTTTAGCTGAGGGCACATCGGCTAAAAGCATCCTGGATGATGGATTAATAGCAGGTATGGACGTTGTGGGCGTTCGCTTCAAAAAGAACGAAATTTACATACCTGAAGTCCTTATTGCTGCCCGAGCAATGAAAATGGCGATGGAAGTGCTTGAGCCGGAACTTGTCAAATCCGGCGTCGAACCGGTCGGCAAGCTAATGATTGGAACCGTTAAGGGTGATTTGCACGATATTGGCAAAAATTTAGTGGCCATGATGCTCAAGGGCGCAGGCTTCAAAGTTATTGACCTGGGCATTGATGTTGGACCGGAAAAATTTGTGCAGATCGCTAAGGCTACGGATACACATTTGATCGGCATGAGTACGCTTTTGACTACTACCATGCCCAGCATGGAGAAAACAATAAAGGTGCTAAAGGAGGCCGGCGTTTCTGCTAAGATTATGATAGGCGGCGCGCCGGTAACGCAGGGTTACGCCGACAAGATTGGAGCCGACGGCTATGCCCCCGATGCCGCCTCGGCTGTCGATTTGGCTAAAAGCCTCGTGGCATAAAATTTTACCCGGTGAGATAACAGTTGTACCTATCTCACGGGGTGAACCACGAATTTGAACCACGGATTACACGGATTTCGCGGATTAACGCGGATTCATCCCGTTAGAAAACCAAAGGAAAAATTTCTAACGGGATTAACACCAACTGTCATTCCCGCGTAGGCGGGAATCCATTCATTTGTTGACACGGATTCCTTAACCGCTTAGCCCTGCCATCACTATGGCAGGGTTATCTTTTTGGCGGAGCGAGGTGGCAGAGTTATTATTCTTGTTTAGCCCGCCGATTTATTCGGCGGTTTTTTTTTTGACACCAATTCATACTATTTTTATTCCATTTTCCATTTTCCTTTTTGGCGTAGGCCATCCCTAAAAGGAGTGCTTTTGTGCGGCAATACTAATTCGCTAAAAATCTCTTGCAAATCCCACTTCAACAGTGTAGATTTCGCATAAGCGAGCAGCTAAGCGAGACATCTTGGATTTTATACTTCTTAATAATGGCTTTGGGACAATTCATAGAAAAGGGTGGCTGTTCTAAATAATGGCCTAATGGATATCGATTGTAGAAGGAGAATCGGTAATGAAATGCCCACATTGCTTAAATGGATTTCATTCAGATAAAAGTCGTTATGTTATTGGATCAGATATAGATGGAGAATGGTCTGTCACATACGAAGAGTGTCCAGAATGCGGAAAGTTCATAATTGAACTTGAGGTTTCTGAAGTTAGTGGAAGATCTCCAGGGAAAATATTCCAAGCTTATCCCAAAGGAGTATCGCGAACTCAGGTTGCAAAAGACGTACCTGATAAGTTTGCTGATGATTACAAAGAGGCCTGTCTAGTATTGAGCGACAGTCCAAAGGCGAGTTCTGCATTGAGCCGCCGGTGCCTTCAAAATATCTTGAGAGAAAAAGGTGGTATAAAAAGTGGGGATTTGGCTGGTGAGATTCAGCAAGTTCTTGATTCGAAGCAGTTACCCAGCCATCTTTCAGCAGCCATAGATGCAGTAAGAAATATTGGCAACTTTGCTGCTCATCCTATCAAAAGCACCAATACAGGCGTGATCGTAGGTGTTGAAGCTGGTGAGGCTGAGTGGTTACTTGACGTATTGGAAGGATTATTTGATTTTTACTTTGTTCAGCCAGCAATAATACAAAGGAAGCGAGATGAATTGAATAAAAAATTAGGAGGAGCAGGAAAACCACCAATGAAATCTCCATGAGGTACATTAATGGAGTTTGTAAGGATTATAAGGTCCGTTTACTAATTTCGGCTTCGTTCATGAATTGTAGGCCGTGCGAAGAAGAAAAAGCAGGCCCACCTTAGCGAAAGCGACGGCGGGCAGGCAGGATAGGCCAGAATCAAGAATCGGTCATTTCTCTGTGCAGCTCTGCGTACTCTGTGGCTGAATTTTTTTATTGAAAAACAGGCAGAATTTGGTATAATACCCGTCAGAAGTCGGAAGACGGACGACTGAAGACGGATGACGGAGGATAGAGAACGGCATGTCCGGCGTAGCCCGCCTACCCAAAGGCTCGTCCGGCGGGCAGGCCTCGGCGAAGACGGAAAGGCGGAGGGCGGAGGATTCACCCCATGAGATAAAGTCATTTCTATTATTTACAGTCTATCTCACAGGATTTACCCCATTAGATGGCAATTGTGTTTATTAATATTGAGTCTGTCGAACCTATCTCACGGGGTAAATCAAAAGTCAAAAATCAAAATGCAAAATTACAGTGTAAAAATCAAAAATTCCACGGTTAGCCGTGGCACTTGCTGCCATGGTTTGCTCGACAGCTGTCGAGAATGTTCTAGCTCTGCCACAGGTACAAATCGGCCTATTTTTTTGCAAAACAAAGCCAATTTTTGAAAAAGTCAAATGGATGTAAGATTAAATATATCAAGGGATTATGAGAAAAAAACGAACAGGACACTTGGTGAAAACAAACCCAATTCAAAGCCAATCCCAAATCAGAGGACAGAGGGCAGAAGACGGCCTGTCCTTCGTAGCCCGCCTACCCAAAGGCTCGTCCGGCGGGCAGGCTTTAGCGAAGAAGGAAGGGCAGAACTTGACAACGGTTCAAAAAACTGGGCCGCTCTGCTGAGTGCCTGCAAAAAAACGCTGCTTTTTGCGCTTAATTTGGTAAAATGGACACTTGGTGAAGAGGGAAAATCAAAAATTAAAAGTCAAAGTGCAAAATGACAAATAAAATTTCAAAAATAGCAGAGCAAAACTTTTACATTTTGCATTGTAATTTTGATATTTGCATTTTGATTTTTGCATTCTTATTCTATCAGCTATTTGCAAAACGATAAGAGTATAGCTATGCACCGGATAAAGAATCAAAACTTGGCTCAATTGTTGCCGCAGCTCCGATTCACACCTGTGAAGAAACGCAGAAAACAACTTGACGCTGCAGAAAAACTCTTTGCGATTATCGAGCCTGGCAAAGAATATCCTTTCGATTTCGTACACTTTCGGATTACCGGTTTTGCTCCTAAGGGTGGGCCGGAACAGCAGCTTATAAAAGGCGACCAGCTTTTAGAGGACCTGCGGATTTTCATCTCTAAATTAAGCGGACGGCTTGCTGAGCCTGTCGCCGAGCAAAAAGAAAAAATCTATACCATTGAGGAGCTCTCGTTGGTTTTCGGAGTCTGCCAAAAAACTATCTACCGTTGGCGCAAACCCTGCCCTGAGCGAGGTCGTAGGGAAGGCCTGATAGCTCGAAAATATATATTCGATGACGGCCAAAGACGCCTCGGCTTTTTGCAATCAGCTATCGATAAATTTGCCCAACAAAATCCAAGTCTTATTTTCAAAGCCAAAAGTTTTCACAGGCTGACGGAAAAGCAAAAGCAGCAGATTATAAAACAGGCCCGCACCCTCGCAGCCAGGACTTCGTTGTCCCGTTATCAGATTATAGAGCAAATAGCTGACAAAATCGGCAAGACCCATGAAACTATCAGGTACACACTATTAGAGTACGAAAAGTCTCATTCTGAAAAGGCTGTTTTTAAAAAGCCCAGCAGCATAATGAGCCCGGCTCAGGCGGCTGAGCTATACAAAATGTATAAACAAGGTGCGAGCATCGCAGAATTGATGAAGCGCGCCAGCCGCAGTAGAAGCTCGATATATCGAGTCATAAATCAGCAAAGAGCAAAAACACTTTTAGCCAAAAAAATCGAGTTTATCCCCAGCGATGAATTCCTTGAAGAAGAAGTTAAAGAAAAAATTCTCACAATTGGTAATTGGAAACTGCAAACTGGTAATTTGTTAAATGGTAACTGGTCCCCAAGGGACTGGCTGAACAGCGAACTCGATAACCAATCACCAATTACCAATTACCAAGCGCCATTCGGTGAACATCTTTTACCAGAATATCTGCAGACCCTAAAAGATACTCCGGTGCTCAATAGAGAACGTGAGCTGGAGCTTTTCCGCAGATATAACTACTTAAAATATCTCGCCTGCAAAAGCAGGGCCGACATAAAGCTTTCCAATGTCTCGGGCACTCGGTTAGCAGAGATAGAGGATTACTTAGCCGAGGCCGAAACCATCAAAAAAATAATAGTCGAGGCAAATCTTCGGCTTGTCGTCAGCATTGCAAGCAAGCATACTACCAGTGGAACAGGTTTTTTAGAGCTGGTGAGTAAGGGTAATTTTGCGCTGATCAAGGCGGTAGAGGAGTTCGACTATACCAAGGGATTTCGATTCGGCAAACTTGCCTCGCTGAACATAGCCAAAGAGTATGCAAAGGTATCCGGCAAAAGTACGGAGCTGAGCAGAAAAAGAGCAGCTTCACTGGCAAAAATACAGAAGGGTTTGGAAGGTGCATCAGCGGACATCGCAGCTATCGAACGGGCACGACAAAGTCTGACACAGGTCATAAAAAATGAGCTTGATGAACGTGAGCAATATATAATTCTCAATCATTTCGGCTTGGTAGGTTCGCCGGTTAAAAAACAGACTAAAACCTTAAAACAAATCGGCGAAAACCTATTCTTAACCAAGGAAAGGGTTCGACAAATCGAACTAACTGCCCTGCAAAAGCTGCGGCAGTCCCTCAGTAGCGAAGAATTTGAGTTACTAACCGGCTGAGCTATTCCTTCGACAAGCTCAGTCCTAAGGACTCCTTACGGAGGACAGGTCCAAGCCCTTCGCTTCGCTCAGGGGTAAACTCTACGAAGAGAAGTGAATGATTTGGCCAAAGAAAAGGGAGGACTCTGCTTATTTTGCAAAATTTATATGTTTAACAAAACCAGCTCATCCGGATTTTCAATCCAATAAAGCTGATGTTGGAGCTATCCGAATCGGGCGGATTCATCCCCTCCTTCTTAGTTGTTTTAGGATGTTCCGCCCAATATCGTTAACAAAAGGTTAAAGTAAATAATATTGCAAAAGATGTGCCAATAATAAAAAACATAAAGAAGTAATACCTCTATAGCCCTGCTAACAATTGAAAATAAAATCGCTTATGCTAATATATGCAGTTATGGCAGTCTCTTCTCATATTTTAACGACGTGTTGCTTTTTGTCAACGCTGCATGTGATCATCCAATCACTACTTATAACTTAAATAGCCATAAGTTGTTTTTTAACAAGAAGATTTGCCAAATGTCCACAAAAATCAACATAAACAACCAATTGCTTATTAGCTTTGAATAATCGCAGTAACCCGCTCGCTTCACATGCACCTTCTGATGGATTGTTTAGTTTGAGTTTTGGTATTTAACAGAGCAAACCCGTCCAGTCCAGCTACAAAGCCATAAATCGTAGAGCATTCTTTTACCGGTTCGTTGTTGATTGACTCGAAAGATGCTGTTTTTCCTCCACGCAACAATCTCATCGGCAATTTTCTTAGCCTGCTGCTCAGGTACCTCTATCCTAACCGATTCGAATGGGTCGCTGGCCAAGTCATAGATATATACACTTTTATTCGCTGGAGTGTATGTGACTTTTTGATTCCCTCTGACAAAACCTGCCGGACCCTGTTGCATCCAGCCTGAGAAGTACACTTTACGGTCGTTCGGTACATCTCCAAGTATATTGATACCATCAAAATCAATGCTGCTGATATCCAGCCCCAATAGACTTAGCAGAGTAGGCGTTAAGTCAACAGAGCTGACGGACTCAGTAACTCTGGTGGCTGGTTCCACTAAAAACGGGGCCCGCATTACCCACGGTATGCGTAAAACCTCATCAAAAGCTATTCTTTCATGGCCGAGCAGTCCATGTTCGCCGAATGCCTCACCGTGGTCTCCAATGACACAAAAAATTGTATTATCATTCATGTTGAGCTTGGCCAGCTCTACATCGAGTGCAGCTAAAAACTTATCAGTGTAAGAAATCGCCTGCTGATAACAATCTAATGGTTCCTTGGCTGGCTTGGCAAACCACTCTGGAACTTCATACGGATCGTGTGTAACTGAACAAAGAACCGTCATCATAAAAGGTCTTTCATCAGCCTCTATCCATTCTGTAATCGGTTTCAGCATTGAAAACTCATCGCAGCCCAGATAACCCACAAAACTGTTAGGGTCGTTCAGGTCATCTCTGGCCCAGAATTTATCGAATCCGAGGTTATGGACTAATCCCGGCCGAGATTCAAAATTACCCTTGGCTGATTGAAAAAAGGCGGTCCGGAAATTCAGTTGGCTCCTAAGGAGCGTAGCAATACTGGCATAAGGCTTTTCGACAGGGACCGTTTCTGCGATATCCTGGGATGCCGATGGAAATCGGCCGGTAAGAAGAGCGAATAACGCCTTGGTAGTATGAGTGACCGTGGAACGGGCATTTGCAAACTCAACACCTTGCCGGGCCAGGTCGGAAAGATAAGGCGTTAGGTAATGTCCTCTGTGACTTAATGAAGTGTAATCATATTGAATCCCTTCCAAGACAACAATAACTATATTATGGTTTATATGTTGCGGTTTTAATGCAATCTTGACCTGGTCAAAAGTGGGTATTTGCCGTTTTGCTTTATCAAAATCGGCTTTAACTAAATGGCTGGAATCGCGAAATACTAAACTCGTTATTGCTCGTAATTGGCTATTATAATGCAATCCTATTGAGGCTATCTGTGGTGAGCCGTGTTTGACCACCAATTCACCGGCGGAAATGGATATTGCGATAATGATAATAGAAATAACGATTCTGACAATAAATAGTCTGCGATTGTAATTCGGCTGCATAGGCTTTGCCAAAACGGAGAAGAAAAAGGCAAGAGCAACGGCGCTGGGCCCAAGTAAGATAATGGCTGCTCTCGGCATTTTTATCAAATTAATACCAATAATCCATGATATGTTAATGGGATCACGGATTAGCGGTAAGAGTTCTGCTGGTAGTATCTGCGTGCCTGTTCTTATCAGCCACGCCGCATTCATAACCGACCAGGTGCATACTACCGCAGCGATAACAGTAGCTAATCGAATAACCCATCTGCGTGGCCAGCTAAAGCAGATCAGTGCAAGGATAACCTCAATTCCAAGCAGAACGGAAATATCAGCGAGAATCCAGCCAAGGTATTCATTAAATAAATTGTAGCGGCAGGAATGAAAGAATTTTACAGCCAGTGTGCAAAATAGCGCGCCGAATAAAATAACACTATAGGCGCGTGGAGCTATAAGACTGTAAAAGCGGCGAATCGGCGAAGATTTTTTATTATGAGACCTGCTCTCTGAGCGTTTTGTATTCATAGCATCAGGATACTACAAGTTCCAGCAATTGACAAGCTGGTTCATATCGATTTCCGATTCGCGATTTGCGATTTTCAACCCCCGACTTGATCGGGGGCATTCGGCAATCGAAAATCGGCAATTTAATCGGGTATTATTCAAGAAAGTTACTTTAAGTAGCCGAAAATACTTACTGTTATAAATAAGACTATTTGCAGGATATTAAAGATGGCACCAAACCAAAACGAGGTCATTCTGGAAGAAATAAAGCCGCTTTTACAACTGAAAAGGCCGCTTTTATCAATAGATAAATACGCTGCTCGCGAGGGAGTTACCAGGAGAGTAGTCGAGGAATATGCAAGGTTAGGCGTCATCCAGATAAGAAGATATAAAGGCAAAACGTATGTTGTCGATGTGCCTCTTAGCCCATATAACCCGGCTCTTGAAGAGCTTCAGATGCTGCAGGAAAATTCCAGAATAGCAAGTTCAAACGCTGAAAAACGCAGCCAACCGGTTAACAGAACCGGCCAAGTCAGGATGATTTCTGAATTGACCCCGCCGAATCCACCGAGGCCGGTTCAAAAAACAATCAGAGATTCACAAAAAATTGCCGCCAGGCCGACGAAGCCAAAAATTGAGACCACAAGAGTTGAAACAAATCCCGGACTGGCTAAAAACCTGTTATGTAAAGCTTCAAAGTTTTCAAATAAGCTTGTCGGAAAAAATCAACATGAATTTACTCACAGCAGACCCGTTTCTGCACCGGCCCCGAATCGCAAAGATGAGCGACGCCATTTCTATAATGAAACAAAACAAGCTCGACCCCAACGCATAAAGCAAATTGCGGCGGTTTCATCGATAGTATGTCTTTTTATAGCTTTTATCACCTGTCTATGGCTCTATATGAATCAAAATGCCTACCGCGGCAGACTTGACCAAACATCCGCTAACATTCAGAATGTATATGATGACGTCGTCCGAACCAACCAACATCTCGCAACTCTCCAAGGCAAGCTTGTCGAATATACAGCAGAAATCGAATGGATCAAAAATGAGCTTAACAATTCCAAGGTCAAATCAGAAAGTATGCGAAATGATCTCGCCGGGTTTAAGCGAAGTCTCGATACCATCCAGCAATATAATAACGCCGCGTTAGGGCAGCTCAGAGAGCAGCTTCAACAAATCACAACTCAGTTAGGTAAGGTTATCAAAAATACCGAGACCTCACCTGGCTCAAATGCTTCAGGCACGTAGAAACAAAATACCAACAGTTCTTTCAGTTCTTTGATACCCAGTCTGTATTTTGCCGATAAATAAATTAGGGCCGCCGAAGGCGGCTTTGATCCAGGTCAGTGCTTCGCCCTGGTCTCGAACTGTTAAAGAACAAAGGGAGATAAACAAATGAAAATGAGAAGAAATCTAATAATTGCGGCAGCAACCATCGTGTGCTGCATAGTGGTGGTTTGGTTTTCCGAGTCCATTCAGGGCAGCCAGAAAAACTATGAGGTTCAACCTCATATTACCATACCTGAATACAAAACCGATGCCGCACGCGCCATAGATGCCTATGAGCGTTTGATGGACCGGTACATGAACCTGACCGAAAAGAATATATTCAGGATCGATACGGACATCCAGGAAGTTGCAAAGAAATTAGATTCCATCGATAATAAGCTGACAAAGCTTTCTACAAGAATATCTGGAATCGAAAAGGCCCTTGGTATCAAGCAAACCGACGCGGATATTAAGAATGATAGTACAAATGAGCCGCAGGCTGCACCTGTGGATAAGAAAACTTCATACT
>Ga0315532_1003313_pt1 | contig 10415 bp, 10 predicted proteins | sample SalMarWE160370MG_FD_203082 | JGI IMG/M metagenome (GOLD analysis project Ga0315532, IMG submission 203082) | Salt marsh sediment microbial communities from the Plum Island Ecosystem LTER, Massachusetts, United States - Salt Marsh Sediment WE1603-70 ... | reverse complement strand
TATTTCAGTATTTCCTGCTTCTTATCAAATACCGTTACAATCTTCTCGATATCCTCTGGTCTTAGATAATTCTGATTCCGTCCCTCTCCGTATTCACGGTCTGCATTGATGAATAAAATCTTGTTTTTCAAGTTTTTTGGCTTATCTTTGTTGATAACAACAACGCAGGCAGGGATGCCTACGTTGTAAAAGAGTTTGGAAGATAAACCAATAATTGCCTCAATCAAATCATCTTTCACAATCCCTTCCCTTATAACCTTCTCCTGTCCACCTCTGAACAATACACCATGAGGCATGACGGTTGCCATGATGCCTTTATCCTTTAAACTGACAATCATGTGTTGCAAAAACATCAAGTCCCCTTTTTTACCGGTTTCTGGCGTAAACCCATATCTGAATCTTTCAGGAAACTGCATATTTGCGCGGGTATAATTCTGTGAAAAAGGAGGATTGGCTAAAACCCTATCAAAATGCTTTATGTATCCATTTTCTTGAAACTGCGGGGTTGTTAAAGTGTCTTCATTTTCTATATGTGCATCTGGAATATCGTGGAGAATCATGTTCATCTTGCATATTGACCATGTCAATCCGTTGAGCTCTTGGCCATAAAGAGCTAGATTTCTGGGGTTCTGCCCATGCTCTTCAATATAGTGTCTTGATTCTATAAGGAACCCTCCCGAGCCAACTGTAGGGTCATAAACTGTCATGCCTTCCTGTGGTTTTACAACTCCGACCATTAATTTCTTTACCTGTGTAGGTGTGTAAAATTCGCCGGCTTTTTTTCCCGCCGAGTCCGCAAATTGTTTAAGAAGATACTCATATGCAGCACCAAGTAAATCCGGAAACTCAAAGTCCTCGTTTGTGAGCCTGTATTTGTTAAAGTGGTGAATCAGGTCAATGAGTTGCTGGTCTTTAAGACGAGTTTTTCCTTTTATGGCATTAAAATTGATATGCTTTAAAACACCATCAAGCTCTGGGTTCGCTTCTTCTACTGCGGCTAATGCCTTGTTTAACTGATTACCAACATCTTCCTTTAAATTAAGAATATTTTGCCATCTTGATCTCTCAGGAACAAAGAAGGTATCTCCATATAAATTAGGATCCTCCAAAAGTTCATTAATCTGCTTATGAGTAAACCCTTGAGCTTTAAATCTCTCTCGTAATTCTGCCCTTCTTACTTCAAAAACATCCGAAGCCCGCTTTAAAAAGAGCATACCAAAGATATATTCTTTATATTCAGAGGCGTCCATCTTGCCCCTAAGAATGTCAGCAGCTTTAAAAAGATGAGTCTCCAGCTGTCTTAAGGTTATCTTTGTGTTGTTCATATTATCATCTATTATATGTTATTAGATTCCAAATTTTAAGTATTTTCAAGACAGGCTGGGGTGCTCTTTCTTATAACTTTCTAACATCCCAATTAGGAATAGGTAACATGATGATATGATTCAACTTCTATTCCATGATATATTACCCATGTACAAAAAATTTCATTTAGGAAGGTACACGAATAAATTATATGTGAATTGGTTTCTGTAATCCTTTTAAATCCCTCTCAATTTTTGACTGTTTTCCACTTTTTGTGTCCTGAAAGAGACATGTCACACGTAAAACAGCACTGTCAATGACTCAAAAATGAATCCAAAGCGATAGGGGCATGCCTAAACGCTAGGCTCCGAGAAAGGCTTCGCCCCACAAATCCTCAAAGAACAACCGCAGATGCCTTCAGAAATATTCTCCCCTCTGCTCGGCTGCCATCAGGAGCTCACCCTACAATCTGTACAACAAATCCGGGCAAAACCGCACAGCGGGTTACCGCAATACAGGCTTGTTTCGAGTAAATCGTGGAAATCTCATCTTGTTCAACACAATGTACCATGAGATCACCACGGCCCTTTGGGCCTCGTGATGACAATAATAGAAAAGCACACAGTAAGACAAAAGGTGTTGTCATCATGGTTCATCCAAATCTGCTAGGGGAATCTGTCACAAGAATCAAATACAAAATGTAATAGGGTTAGGTAACATTCATCGTCCGTCTTTAAAGTTAGATCATATGGTTCTTTTTTTTCTTCTGGGAAGAAAAAGCCATGCTTTGCAGAAATAACAGCCCAATTGAGGTTTTTGTTCTTACAATAATCTGTGAAATTATTAATCCTTTTAGAAATATAAAGCTTATCTGGGGGGAGAATTGCATTTCGTTTTTTCCCACTGCAATATGTTACATATAATCTCATTTTATTGTTCCATTTTGAAAACAATAACTTACACGATACTCCATCCACATCCAGAACAAATGTCTTCCATCTCTTCCAATATAATTGGACACTTTTCAGGCAAACAATCGGACTCATAATCGGCAAGAATCCTTGTGACCGGACATAATTTCCCTTTTCCCGAACTTCCAAGGCAATACTCATACAATTTTATGCCTTTCTTGAATGGACATAGGGCTTCATTTCCAAGGTCACACATCCTAGGTGCATAATCAAAAGAAACATCAAACTGTTCAGGGTAGAATTCATCTGAAAGATGTCCATTTGCCAAAAGCCAATTGTAAAATTGTCTTAGTTCGCTTGGGCTGTTAATCTTATTATCAAATAATTTCTGATTGAACTTTAAGTTCCAAGTATCTCCAGGTAGCTCAAGAGAACATAACATTTTTTTTCTATTCTGCTGTAAATAGGAAAGAATTGCTTCAGCTTTGACATCGTCTAGGGCAAGAAGAAGCTTAGCTTCAAAGTAGCTTCCTTGCTTTACGTAGTCTCTAAATCCTGCCCAAAGCCTTTTATAGAATCTATACTTAATCCACCTCAAATACATATTCTCCAATTCTTCCTTTGCTTTAAATAGATACTCAAGTTTTTTCTGTCTTTCAACGAGGTCCTTTTTAATCTCAGTTCTTTGCCTGAAAAAGCTAGTAATACCTGTATAAATTTCATTATATGAAAGTAAATATAAAAGAAATGCCATCCTTAGAGTAGGAGAATCGTCTTCTTCCTGTGAATTGTGGAAAATAAAGGAACTGTTATTTGATAAATAACTAATGATGTTATTTTGAAAATTTTGAAGTGTAAAAAGTGTCCTACTTATAGAAAGTATATGGCTTCCATACCTGGGTGTGTAAGTGATTCTTTGACCATTTATTGTTTGTTGCTTTGATGTTAAGACGTCCACCTTCCCTGATCCTTTAGCATGGCTAAATGTACTTAAAATGCCCAACATATCTTCAGTACTTGACGTTCCTTTATAATGTTTAACTATTTCGGAGAATATTGGCCCTCCTCTCATCCAAACATCTTGCCATGGCCTTTGTTGGTCAGTTATATAACATAACCAATGTGTTAATATTTGGTCACCTAGGGTCAAGCGATGCAAATATTGGACCAGGAATAAGAGAGCTTGATGTTCCTTTATGCCATCTGGCATCATCTAGCCATTTAATTATTCTCCAAGCTTTTATTAGATTTAGGTATAAAGAATCTGTTTTTTCATTCTGCAACTTTTTACCTCCCGTTCAATCCTAACTTATAAATTCATAAATTCCATAATCTATTTTTCTTTGGGTATGTAAGAAAAGTTTTGAGATGATGGTCAATTTCTACCCTATTAATCCATATCCATCTCAAATTGAAATGTTTTTGATTTATATCACATAGGCAAGTAGGATTCAATGAGGAAACAAACCTCTTCCCCGTGTAACGGATATATAACAGATTTCGACTAAAAACGTCCAATTACGGCTAAGATTGCTTAAAAGACAAAAACAAATACGGGACTGTTTTCCCCCAAGAAAGACAGAGGGCAGAGCGGTAATTGTCACAGGTCCTTTTAAGGAAAATACGTGAAGACCTTACTATGCCCTCTGAAATTGTATCAGGCAGGATAAAATTTAACACACGCAAATAGGTGACAAAAAATTCTTAATAGTGCTTACTTTTGCCTAACGGTGAGAAAATGGCACATGTTTAAAGTGACACAAAAAACAGGGAGGAAAGTGAAAATATAGGTGGCAGCGCTACGGGGATTCGAACCCCGGTCTGATGGCTGAGAACCACCTGTCCTAGTCCCCTAGACGATAGCGCCATCGTATTGTTTGATTATTGATTCTATTGCACTTAAACGGTGAGAGTCAATAGCAACTTTAATTATTTTTTTATCAGACAAAATGTGATTCAACGTATCACTAATAGGAACTTTGCGTTTTTTTTACAAAATTAACGTCTCGGATACGTTTTTTATTATTTGGGGAAAACCTAAGTATTCATTAAAGAAATAATAGCCAGTTTGTTTGTTTTTTACCTGGCCTTCACGACGTTTTGGCATTATTTATCTATATCATAAATCCAACCTTTTTTAGCACCTTCAATAGCTATATTTCTAACTGTCGCTTCTATGATATAATAACGCTTTGCGATTTCTTTATAAGCAGCTTGCTGTTTATCTTGATTGTATGGATACAAGGTTGAGTATTTATTCTGTAACTTAACCAGCGCATTAAAAATTGTTCTTCTTTTAATTTCGGATACCGTCGGTTTTTTCGCGATATAAGATTTGGCAGTTTCGTATTTTCCCCAGAAATTGCGTTCCCTCTTCTCTTTGATTGTCATTACAGAAATAACTACAACAAATACCGCAATAAACAAAACAAGTACTCCCAAAACTCTTTTATTATGCTTGCTTAGTTTTGCTATTTTCTTTCTCCCTCAGCGAGAAATTTTACTCCTTTTATACGTCTCCTCTTATGAAGATTGCTTACCATGTTACAAGCCAATCTCTTGATCTCTCTTCAATTTCTATTTCTAAATAGGGGTCATTTCTCATATGATCTAGCAGTTTCTCTATCGAGTTTTCAAAAGCAGAGATCATATCCTCTATTTTTAATTGAATAACATCCTCGGTAGGTTCAGGAATTACACTTTTAGATGAATCACCTTCCTTATCAGATGCAATATAATAGATTCTTTTGGCCTTACCGCTTTCAGTTTTATTAGATTCACTTGAATATCGGTGTAAAATTCCACATCTTGCTGAGTAAATATCATCAGCAGAACAAGTTAATTTTGATTCAGGAAGAAAATATTCATCAACAAAATTTATATATCTATATTCGACTTTTTTGAATTTTTCTTTATAACGAAGCCAAGCCAAAATATCGATAAAAGAATAAAGTAACATTAGACATGGCACTATTGATCTTCTTTCATATAGCTTTACGACTTCTGTCTTGAAACTATTAATCGTTTTTTCAAATAAAGCATCAAGTTGCATTTTTCACTCTCTCCTCCCCAAATGAGATTTTCCCTTTTCCTCAACCTTCTTCTCTAATGAGGTGATCAACGCTAAGCTGTCATATCATTCCCGGGGAAGCCAAGGCTATCTGGCTTCCAGTCGGCTCAAACTTATTCCTTTATTTCCTTTTCCTCTTTTTCCATTTTCTGTCTAATCTCTTTAAGAAATTTATTTAAGATTGATTCTTCGGTTTTTGAATACTTCATAAATGCCAAAGGAAAAAGAAAGCGATAAGCAATTTTTCTATTTGCCTCATCATTTACAATCTCGGTGACTACATCAGCTACTGCTTCTATTTCTTCACCTAAATTAAAAATACCATCAAACAGAGTTATAATTCTTGTATCTTTCTGCTTTTCAATATGCATTCCTAATTGTATTCCTTCAATAAGTCCATCTAAATATACCCACCTATCACCTTGAGACGATTGAAACCAGTAATCTCCCTGTTTTATCTTCTTTTTTCCAATATAAGGGTCAAGAATTTCTTTTGCCATCCGAAGACGCATTTCAATAATATCTTTACTCTCTCCTTGTAGTTCCAAATAGGATAAAAGAATCATCGACTTCCAATCTACAAGCCTATTTTCCTCATCTTTATATAGCTCTGTAGTTCCTTTCAAAATAGCGCCTCTGAATTTTGGACTCGAATTGAAGAGACCTTCATACATAATCCCGTCATACACATCTGCTACATCAACACCAGTATCAACTCCCTGAATATATCCTACCAAGTAGCTTACTCTTAAAGACTTAGACATCTGTAACCATAAATCTCCTGGTTTTTCTCCATAAGCATTAAATGAAGATGTTAACATTAGAATAAGGATAAATAATGAAAATGACTTCATCTTTATCACTCCTTATAAATATTACAGCTCTACTTTTTCTTATTATAATAAATCTTTCATGTTAACCTTCTCAACACCCTTTAGTTTTAAAATAAAATCTGCTTATCTGAGAATTTCCCTCCTCCTTACTCGTCTACCTGAGGTGATTCTCCAGCCTTTCTGTCTTTTTCAATCATCAGGAAGCCAGGGCTCTTGGGTCTTTGGCTTCCACTCGGAATGAGATGTATCTCTTTTCCTTATTTTCATTAATTATTCATTTCCAGATATTCCTCTCACCTAAAATGTTTATAGCACTCCATTCATCTTTAAATGGAACAGCTTTCTTATATGTATGCTCAGCTTCTAATAAAATAGTTTTTTCAGTCATGAAATCCATTCCAATTCTAAATATAATCGTGGCAGGAATAGCCAAATTAAATTTCCCTCTTTTTAATATACATAAAGTCTCATCATGGTGATAAGCTTCATATATATCTGGATATAAAGATTCTAATTTTTTCCCCCTTTTGATAAATTTATCCAAGCTAATTCCTTCAACTTCCCAGCCATTTTCCTCAAAATAATGATATACTTTTGAAATATTTAATCTTGCCGCTAAAATTAATCTTCCACTTAATAATTCCAAACAAATTTTCGATGGAAAAGGAAAAATTGAGTATGGTGTCATATTAGGAATAAAATAGTCCTCGTTTTTATAGAAAGAATCAGTATTTGAAAAAGGAAATATAAAATCTGCCTCATCCCAATCTTCAGTAGTTTTAAAATGCTTCCAGTCTCTAATTTTTCCAATCTGCATTAGCTGTATACTTTTTATTAGGTCAAGACATGAAACAATTAAACAATCTGAAATTTTTTTTGAAAAAAAACCTTCCTTTTTTGCTTTTAAAATTATCTTCTTGACATCTCTAAGATAATTTTCAAAAGGTACTTTTATATCTTTGATTTTAACTGTTTGGTTATTATCTATGAAAATTTTTTTGTGGGTTATTGCTGTTTGTATTTTCAACAACCTTTCTGACTGTTTGCTTATTTTTGATACTCTGCTTACGTCTTGCAATAATGTAAATATATTCTTAATTCGTCTTCCTTTTGCTTTGCTTTCATGAATGAGAATTCCTAATTTGGAAAATTCGGTCAAATCGCCTACACGAAGAAAATTTGATAAATCGTTAATTATCACAACGTTTTTTCTATGCCATGCCATAGACTTGGCAATGTTTAGAACGCCCCTGAATCCTGGCTCGTTTATATCAATATATCCAGTTTTTCTATTCGAAGCTATCAATCTTAAAATTGACCTATCAAAATTCAGATTTCTCCAGACAATTCCATCTATAATTGTTTTAATGATTCTAACAATGTTTTTATGAGCAAATAACGAATCTGAATACCTTCAAGTTTCTCCTCTAAGCTTACTTTCTTTTGTTGATTAGTCTCATTTTTAATTTTGTTTTTGAGTCTTTTTATTTTTCCTTTTCCATCCTGAATGGCCTTATAACAACCAGTCAAATATTTTGCTACTGCAATTTGTATGTAGAGCAATAAAATTCTATTTTTTTTGATTAAACACAAGCGTGAATATCTTAACGTCCTCAATAGAAACGGTTGTAATTCTCGATAATACGAAGAAAATAAATTTCTAGATAAATACAAATTAAAATTTTTATCTTTGAATTGCATTTATACTATACTTTAAAATATTTTGAATTTTGAAAATCCATAACATCTATTTTCCTACTTCTCCATAATTCTTCATAACGTAAACCCCTTTTAAGAATCTCCATAAAAGCATCACCTCCATTCGGTGTATTAAAATATTCATATCCCATTTCAGTATCCATATAATATTTATCTACTTGATTCATAAAGGAACGTAACTCCCTTAAAGCTTCTTCGACCATCGCACGAGAAATCCCAGGAAGAGGTTCACTTGTTTCATTGACAAATGTTTCAAAATCGTTATGAGCTATTCGCTTATCTCTATGCTTCTTAAATGTGCTACATAATTCTCTATAATGTAATAGTCTCTCATTAAGGCTAGAAAAAAGTTCATCCTCGCCAAGCTCCTTCACAATTTCACATATTAATTCTAAAGACATATTTTTCTTCCCAAAAGTCTTTGCAGGGTCTGAAAGTTTGGTTAATATAAGCTGAGCCCCATCCATAAGGGCGTTCTGGATTAAATATAAAAAAAATCCAGCACATTCATTAAGGAGTTCTACTCTTTCTTTAGATATTCCATATAACTGCCTATAAGTAATCCACCATCCATGTAATAAAATCACTTCTGATTTAACTTTTTCAAATACATTGTCAAGTTTTTTCGGGATAGCTTTAGTATCTTTAGTCATAATTCATTTTTCCTTTGAGAATTTTCCCAACATTGATGTAATAGAAAAGTTAGCGTTTTTCTCCTTCTTCTACATAGGTCTTGCTCAGTAAATAATTGAAAGCTTTGACAGTCATGTTATGATATTGAATTAAAAATTTTTGCGTCTTTTCTATGTCTAAAACAACTTCTGGTATTTCACCTATAATAGAAGGTATAATTTCATCTATTGAATAAAATCTTTTTATATCGATATAGTTTTGTGCTCCCCCTATGTTATTAAGGCTTTTAGGCTTAAAAAATGGTATCTGCTGATGTTTAATTATATTCGCATAATAATTAATTCTTAATTTTCTATTTTTCTTATCTAATTTATTGAAAAATTCAGTAAAATCAGTGCTAAAAACCTGCTTAGATTTCTCTTCAAGTTGTTCTTTTATGCTCGCAATATTTTTTGTAATTAATGAGTTTAGAGCAAAAATCCAGCTATATTTCTTATTAGATAAATCTAATTTATTCATTTCTTTTTGCACTTTATTAATGTCTGTTTTTTCACATTCAATTATCTCTCTACTTTTTGTTAATAGGCAAAAAATAAAAATTATTAAATAATCAAAACTTGAGTTATAAAAAAGTAAAGATGGAAGCAAAAATCTATGTTCTATAGCACGTATATGGTCTTCATACCTATCCGGATTTTCGAAAGAATCAAGGTTTTTGGTTGTAAGCTCTTCAACACTTTTTTTTGAACTAAGATTTAAGAAATATTTAGCAATATCAATACAATATTTAAGATTCCAGGATGAATTAGAAAGTAATACTAACTCTTTTCTGTTAAATTTTCTTTCTATTTTGTCTTTGAATACGATGTTTTCAACATGCCAAAAAATTGCAAGATTTCCAGTATATATAAAGTGCTCTGTTATGCTATCAAATTTTTCAATATAATCTTTTCTTTCTTCCATCTAGTTTTAAATATGTTTTAATTACTATTGGATTTTATTTTCAGAAATTTTGCTTTTCATTGATCCCTACTGCTGTTTTTTATGGTTTTATTTTATGCCCCATAAATGCATCTGTCAACTCGAGTGCAACCTCCTTTTATTTTCTATTTCATATATCCCTTTTGATAGTTATTTTTCCTCTAATTACTCTTTCAATATTTTAAATTGTAAATTTATTTACAATTCCTGTCGCAATCTTTTTCCACTCAAGAACTGCAATTTCTTAACGTCTTGCACATTGTCTATGATTAAATACAAATATTAGTAAATGGATGACTATTTTGATTTTTGGACGATTTAAGACCGATAAAACACAACAAAGATTAAACATCCAGGCAGAAATCATTTCTGATTAGACAGCAGTACACCTTGGATTTTAGATGCTAGACAGTTGATATTAAATATATTCTATTGTTGCAGGGGGTTTTGTTGTAATTTCATATGCGACACGCACAACTTCCGGAATTTCAGTGATAATTCTCCTTGAAATCTTCTTTAGAATTTTCCATGGAACTTCTGTTGCCTCGGCTGTCATTGCATCTTTGCTTTCCACGCTGCGGACAATGACGATATTTCCGAACTTTCTCTTGCCGTCATCAATTCCTGTCCCCATATCATTCAGAAGAACAGCAAATGCTTGGAATGGCTTCAAGGGGCTGATTTCCTTTTCCACGATCTGAGTTGCTTTTCTTACAAGCGATATTCGCTCGGGTGTCACCTCCCCAACCACTCTGGTGGCCAACCCAGGGCCTGGAAAAGGCATTCTCTGGTAAATACTTTCCGGTAGGCCTGCCTCTCTAGCTACTTCTCTTACTTCCGGCTTAAACAACTCTTTTATAGGCTCAATAACTTTAAAACCATATCCTTTTTCAGGATCGATCCCGATCTGTTCAAGAATATTATGCTGGGTTTTAACACCGCCTTTTGTTTCGATTATATCCG
>Ga0315532_1003310_pt1 | contig 10420 bp, 8 predicted proteins | sample SalMarWE160370MG_FD_203082 | JGI IMG/M metagenome (GOLD analysis project Ga0315532, IMG submission 203082) | Salt marsh sediment microbial communities from the Plum Island Ecosystem LTER, Massachusetts, United States - Salt Marsh Sediment WE1603-70 ... | reverse complement strand
CGGGCTAACTTGAATACCTCTTTCAAATAATCTGGCCGACACTTTCTCCACTGGCTCATCAAGCAATCCTGCTGCAGCAATGTAGGCCGCACCCACCGCCGCACCCTCAGTATGAGGATTGATAAGTTCTTTACCATAGACATCTGACCTTATCTGACTGGCTTCCTCTCCCTTGGCTCCCCCGCCAGTAATGGTAATTCTTTCCGCCTCAACTATTTCCTGTTTTCGCATGCCTTCTCTTAAGAGTTCAAAACCATATTTCATAGCATAAGCTACCCCTTCCATTGCTGCTCGAATCAAATCTTCTTTTTCACCTTTATTCGGAGCATATCCTTTGATGTAGAGTCTGCCCTGGGGTGCATAGGGAACTCTTTGCCCATGAATAAAAGGAATGATTACCTTGCCACGAGAACCTGGTGGTGTCCTCCGGGCAACTCTATTAAGCATCTCATAAGTAAATCTACCCTTTCCATAAACCCTCTCGGCGATATAATCTATAGCACTGGCGGCATCAATTATGCAGTGTAGGGGCTGCCTGGGTCCCTGGGGATGACCGAATCTATCATCAGGTAAAACGAAAGGATGCAGTGTTCCATCGACAATAGGCTGCCTGGCCCTGACGGAGAAAGTGCCTGAAGTACCCACACTCTCTAGAAGATAGGCATTATTACCAAGCATACTACAGGGATTATCTCCTCCTCCGCCAAAGATTTTAGTATCCACACTCAAACCGGTTTCTTTAGCTACCTCCTCTGAGATAGCTCCCACATAAGAAGTGGAAGGAAGAACTTCGGGTATCCAGTGGTGACTCAATTTCATAACTCTCATCACCAACTCTGACACTGTTCCGTCCAATTTTAAATAACCTGAGCCTGAGAGGTCAGAAAGCTCTGTTGTCCACCTTTTTTCTCGGCTTATTTCTGTCTTCAGCCAATCTTTAGGAAATAAAAGCTGCTCTATTTTCTTGTAGATTTGAGGTAGATGATTATGGAGCCAGAGCACTTTTGGCCCTTGAAAACCGGCCATAGCATGCATGCCAATTTCTTTGACATAAGCATCTTTATCAGCAGTCTCTCTAGCTACAGCTTCTTCTATCTCTGTGCACTCCTTAGCACTCCTCTGGCAGCACCATAAAATGGCTTCATATAAAGGCTGATTCTCCTTATCTACTACTACTGCTCCATGCTGTTGACCAGAAAAAGCAATCCCTTCAACTTCTCTATTCCTAATTCCTGAATCTTTAATTAATCTTTTAGTTGCTTTTACAAATGCTTCTTTCCACAGAGAAGGATCCTGTTGGGCCCAGTTTGGTTTAACCCAGTCAACTTCATAAGTAACATTAGCAGTAGCTTTAATCTCACCACTTTCAATATCCAAAAGAACTGTTTTATACCCAGATGAACCTACATCACCACCAATGACATATCTAGCCATCTTACTATCCTTTCCGTCTTCCTTGTAATATTCTTACTTAACTTTTCTTCTCTGCTATCGGCCTTTTTAACCCTCGCATTTAAATTCTATCACAACTTACATGTTTCATCAAATTCAAGTTTTTGATTTTCCTTTTAAATAAAAGGATAGAGGCAACTATATACTACCTAATAAATAACTAGCGGATAAAAGGGGAAATAGTCGGGCAAGAAAAAAAAGAAACAGAACTAAATTGAGATTATACTATGTTTCAAAAAAGTCCCAATTGAAACTTTGAAATTTCGCCTCTCCCCTCAGTAGATCTCAACCTATGTTAAAGCAATAAATAATCTCCTCAGTCATTCGATCCACTTTCTCCTGACCTATTTAGACTCTATATCTTTCATCAGATAAGTTCATTTGGCAGTATTACTACTTTCATAGCCTCTCCAGATTCAGCCAAATTAATCCCCTCTTTTAACTTCTCTAAAGGTAATTTATGAGTAATAAGGTCCTTTATCTCCATTCGACCCTGAGATAAAAGATTTAAAACCAGCTTATTATGGTATGGTGCAGATCCATGAGTCCCTATCACATAAAATTCTCCATAATGTACCAGGTTTGAATTAAACTTAATATATAGCACAGGCAAGTGGCCCTGCAAGAGCTGCCTCTTCAAAGGATAGATTGTCTGGAATAGAATTCACACAACCATTTCTAACGGCAACTTCTGGAATTATCATAAATTGTGTAAATCCTCCATCGAAATGGTAACCAATACCTTTGAGGTTCAAGCACATACTTTGTATACCCTTTCGGCAATAATAACATTCCTCACAGGGGACAGCTGGGACTACAGCTACTCTTTGGCCTATTTTATAATTCTCTACCTTTATCCCTACTTCCACAATTTCTCCGGATATTTCATGGCCAGTAATACGAGGAAAACGGATGTGTTTATGTCCATAATGATAAACTCTTATATCTGTCCCACAAATAGTACACGCTTCTACCCTAATTAAGATTTCATTCTCTGAAGGACTAGGAACAGGGATATCTTGTATTCTCAAATCCTCAATTGCATATAATACACTGGCTTTCATACTATTTCCCTTCAATTGTTTTTAATTCAAAGATTTTGTTTTATTAACTTCGCTAAATTCTCTTGTGGGTTTAAACAACATATTTCTTTTAAGACCCAATCCATCCCTTTGTCTTCCAGGTGTCTGGCAAGGTTCTCTGACTCTCTGTCTCCCTCAACCGTAAATTTAAGTGCCGCTGCAATTCCTGCACATATATTAATAGGATTAACGCCATATTCCTCACAAAATTTAGCTGCTCCTATTAAACGCTCATTAAAAGACAATTTTCTTATTGGACTCCTGCCTACCCGCTCTACTGTGTCACCAAGAGCCGGATTATCCAATCTTAAGAGAAAATCATCAATGAATTTTTCTTGTTCATACTTTTTAAAATGGTACTTTTCCACCAGGGCTTCCCCTGTTTCGAGCATAGCTCCTCGAACGGCCTGCCTAACCTCTTTATCTCGGACAGCTTCCCATATGTATTTATATCCCCATTGATAACCCACATAGGCACAAATAGCATGCCCTGTGTTATAAGTATATAGTTTTTGTTCCTGATAAGCCACAAAATTATCTACCGCTACCAGTCCTTTTATTTTCAGCACCTCACCTATAAAGGCTTTTTTGTTCGCAAATAATCGATTATATTCTTCCGCCATAATAAAAAGAGGGTTTTTGGAAGAAATTGAAGATGGAACGGGAGGAACCATCCTACTAATAATAGTTTCAACTAACCCAAGGTGAGAATTCATATACTCTAAATAAATTGGGGGGCATTCTTTTAAAAGGTAACTCCTAAAAATTTTACTTGCTTTCGGTAAATTTTCACAGAGGAGAATATTAATGGGCTTAGTAATACTGTTTTTTGCTCTTTCTATAACTCCTGAACAAACAAGAGCAGCTATAGAGGCAAGATTTTCCGGTCTAACCGCCGTTGCCATTATGTCAGCGATTTTAATCTCTTTGTTTACTCTATCCTGATCACTGACATTAACTGCCCTTATATTCTTAATAATTATCTCATAAGATTGAGTACCTAATATCTTTAACTTATATTCTTTTTTTTTATTAATTAAAGATATTAAGTCATCTCTTACCTCCACAAAAACAGTCTCAAAATCAGATTGACTTAACAGTTGCCCCACAAACCCTCTACCTATATTGCCAGCTCCAAATTGAACAGCTTTTTTCATTTTATTATCCTCTCCGTTTGATAAGACTCCGAATTCTGAGAAAAATTCTTTTTAACACCTAAATTTCACCTTTCGTATCCTTTTGGAATAACACAGATAAACCCAAAAGGAACTTCACTATTATTCACAAATTGATGGCATTAAAGAAGGTAGTTTTAGAAAAGCTAAACTATTACAAACTCATATCACTTCTTGTGCCTTGGTGGCTTAGTGGTTGAACAGTAACTTTAGATAAAAATTAGTACTGGTTTAGTTTTCCTTAAGAGATAACTCTGACAGCTTATGCATATCTTCTTTTGTATGTCTATAGAGTCTTCTATATACTTTATAATACTTCTTATATTCTTTGTGAACTTTTAGGTCAGGTTCAATTGTTTTAACTATTTTTATCCATTTTTCTCTTAAAACAGTAAAATCCTTAAATACATCAGATCCATAACCTGCCATGTATGCATCTCCATAGGGCGCACTGAACCCCTTTTCTCTTACGCATACCTGCTTTAATCCAGTAACATCACTTACTATCTGAGTCCAGATTTGATTCTCGACTCCACCACCAGCTGCGATGATTTTTTGGGGGATTATACCCATCTTTCTCATAATATCTAAATGATGCTCAACTCCATAGGCTGTTCCTTCTAAAAGAGCTCTATACAAATGTCTTTTGGTATGGGAAAGCGTGAGACCTATAATAACACCTCTGGCTAATTCATCATCTATAGGCGTTCTTTCTCCACTAAAATAAGGTAGAATAATTAATCCCTCTGAGCCTGTAGAAACCCTGGCAGCCTCGTCACTAAGAAAATGATAAGTATCTATCCCTGCCATTTTTTCGGATCCTACCTCAGTTTGAGCAAAGTTATCTTTAAACCATCGAGTAAGTGCTCCTGAAGTGGCCATTCCTCCAAGCAATGTGTATATATTAGGAACATAATGAATATTTGACCATAAGTTTATATGTGTTTTAGGATACTTTAAACAAACAATTATAGTCATAGTAGTACCATATGTAAGGAAAACTTCATCTTCTTTTATTGCACCTGCCCCTGTGGCTTCAGCAAATGCATCAGGTGCCCCTGCAATTACTGGTGTTCCTGCCTCTAATCCTGTTTCTTTAGATGCTTCGGAGGTTACTTCACCAACTAATTCAGCAGGATAATAAATATTCGGAAGAATAGAGAGAGGTATCCCTATTTTATCACATATCTTATTCTCCCATTTCATTCTTTGAAAGTTAAACAGAGGACCAAAAAATATAGCTGTAGCCATATCTATTGTATACTTTCCTGTAAGCTTATATATTAAAAAGCTATTAGTGCTCAGTATTTTGTGAGTTTCCTTAAATTTTTTGGGCTCGTGTTTTTTAAACCAGAGTATTTTAGGACCAACTGATTGCGTGGATAATGCTTGCCCGGAAATTTTAAATATTTCATTCTTTCCTAATGTTTGATTAATCCATTTGATCTCTTTGCTTGATCGAGTATCTATTCCATAAAGGATTGCTTTTCTTAGAGGTTTGCCATTCTTATCTACAGGTAACATAGTAGGAGCTAACCCACTGCATCCAATAGCAGCTATATCTTTAACACTAATTTGGGCCTGCTTGATTAAAGTCTTACAGATTTTTTTAAAATCACTCCACCATATCCTCTCTGCATCATGTTCAGCCCAGCCTTTTTGAGGTATGCTAGTGCCATGTCCAAGTGTGAATTTACTCACAATTTTTCCTTCTAAGTTTACAAGAACACCTTTTGAATTCTGAGTTCCTATGTCTACTCCTAACAGATATTGAATCATACAAAGCTCTCTATCTTATTTTTGCGACTCTCACTCCAAAGTTTATATAAGAGAGAATATTTTTCTTTCGGGCAAGAATTACTAATTTATTCTAAGATTCTGCAATTTTCCTTGATAATTTTAATAAGCTTTCCATCTTTCTCTTCTGATAGACCACAGTGCTTTAACAAAATATCATCGACATTACCAAAAAATTAAAATTTCCTCTTTCTTCATTTTTTTCCCTTAACGTTATCTTCGCATCCGTTAGGAATAATACAGATAAAACCAAAGGGCTCCTCTTTAAAGTTTAAAAACTGGTGTAATTCATTTGGAAGAATAAATATAGCATCTCCAGGTTTAACCTTTTTCTCTATTTCTCCACTTTTTATAATGCCCTCTCCTTTTACTACAAATATTTCGTGTTCCCAGGGGTGTTTCTCTTCCGAAGGCAGGCTTTCCTTTTTAACCTCAAAATATCTCATCTCAAAATTTGGAACTCCTATTTCTTTGGGTAATAACCATCTAATTGATTTACCGTGAGGAGTCTTTAACTCCTTTGTATCTTTAATACCAGTCACGTACATTTTATACCTCCCGTATTAATTTCACATATTTTGGTAGAGTAGAGCAACAGGCGTAGTAGCTATAGGCCGAAGTTTGTGTTCCCTGTTTCTCCCCGTTTCCTCTGGGAGTGTCACAATATCTCAACCATACCCTATTTCCAGCGCCCCCTCATCAATCCGTGCATGAGGTTTTCCCTCACACGGCTTTCCGATAACCGCTCATCTTAAGGCTTTCGTCCAACTGAGGCGATAATCCCTATACAAACCTAATCTATTGTATAGGTAACTATCAGGGTACTTCTTATAGCCGTATCCCGATTTATTCCTTCGCCTCCTCATAAACTTCCTTACCTTCTTGCCTGCATAAAACCTGATTTTACCGAATTTCTTCGAGGCGTTAGCTACCCTAAAGTAATCCACCCAGCCCCTGAGTGCTCGATTGAGTTCTTTCACTATCTGCTCTACCTTTATTGGTCGGGCAGGATTGGTAATCTTCCTTACCTTTTCCCTTATCGACCTCTCTGCCTTCTGCGACGGCCAGAAGTAGGTAGCCATCTTTGTCTTTCCCCGGTTAGGTGCTCTCTTAAAACTATACCCCAAGAAGTCAAAGCTCTCCTTCTCTGCATTCACTATCCTTGTTTTCTTTTGGTTAAGCCTTAACTCCAGATTAACAGTAAGTCGTTGGAGTCGACCAAATACTTTCTCTGTAGCGTATTTGGTAAGAATCAATACATCATCAGCGTATCTAATGAGACGGGCAAACTTATTCAAGGGCTTCCACCCCTTATCTATCTGGTCAAGGTATATATTCGCCAACAAGGGCGATATTACTCCTCCCTGTGGTGTTCCCTTCTCACTTATCTTTACCTGTCCCTCCTCCATCACTCCTGCCTTAAGGAATAGTTTTATTAGCCAAAGCACCTTACCATCAACTATTCTTGCCGCAATCATATCCAACAAGTGTCGATGAGGAATAGAACCAAAGCAGTCCTCAAGGTCAGCATCTATTACCTTGGTTAACCCCGAACTAAGAAACTTGCGGATTTCCAAGGCTGCTTGCTGGGCACTCTTTCGGGGTCTATATCCATAGGAATTGTCCTCAAAGCCTGCCTCAAAGATAGGTTCAATTACCAACTTCAAAGCCATCTGCACCACCCTATCTTTTATAGTAGGTATACTTAAAGGTCTTAACCTGCCCTCAGGCTTCGGGATATAGACTCTTCTTGCTGGCGATGGACGATATTTCCTTGTCCTCAACTCCTCTTGTATTCCCTTCAGGAAAACGCCCACCCCTTTCTCTTCGATGTCCTCGATAGTTTCCCCATCAATGCCTGGAGCACCATGATTAGCTTTCACTTTCCCCCAAGCCTTTATGAGGAAATCCTTTCGGTAAACCTTGTCATATAGAGCATAGAAGCGGAAGTCTGGATGTGACTTTGCCTTAAGGTATAGTTTCCTCTGAAGTTCCTGAACTTCATCTGTACTTGTTAGGTTGTAAACCAATCTACAGTCCCTCCCTTCATCAGAAACACCAGTTAAAAGCAGAGCCCCTTCGCTCCGATAGGGTTATGTTGTCCCTATCCTCCTTACTACTATGAGCTCCTCCGACTGCCTATAGAACACCCTACCCTTTCGGCTCATCACCTTATAGGTACGGCCTTGCGCTCTACAGGCTCTCCCAAGTTCTCTTTGAAATCTTTCCAAGCATACCGCCCCTGCTACCCCGGGGAAAGTCTATCCTGCTTATGCCCATCTCTTCGGATAAACTACTGACTTCGCCCATATTTAACGGGCTCGGCTTTCCCAATTAAGTGTTACGGGGCTACATATAGGTTCACTTCCGTTACGGTCTGCTCGTTCGTCTCTCCCACCTATAGTGGAATTTGTCAGATGGCTTCAATGCTACAGATTACTCCGTAACATTGCACCTCAGACTACACCGCTGATGGACATTTACGGTAGTTGACACCTTTCAGTCAACAAGGATTCAAAGAGCTTAACTTGGCACGCTAAATATTCACTGAAACACGTATGCCACTGTCATTGCGAAGAGCGATAGCCAAGTGGCAATCTCAATTTGCCTTCTTACAGTATTTTCAGATAAAAAATATGTCTTACAACTATCTCGGGAACCCATAAATCTTGATATTTTCTATCCTTTAACTGCACCCATAGTTAGACCACGAACTAACTGTTTCTGGTTGATCCATCCTGCCAGCAATGGTGGCAAAATAGCAACAGTTGATATGGCACACATCTTAGCCCAAAATAAACCTTCCTGCGTCATATAGGCAGCTACATGAACGGGAAGTGTTGCTGCTCTGGTATAGGTTAAGTGCAATGCAAAAAAGAACTCGTTCCAAATGAAGACAATTACCAATAGGATTGTTGCGGACAACCCGTGACGAGACAATGGCAATATAATCCTGAAAAATGTAGTTAACTCTGTGGCTCCGTCTATCTTGGATGCCTCGATCAGTTCACGAGGAATATCTTTAAAAAACGAGCGCATCATCCATATCACTAAAGGAATATTCACCGCTGTATACATTAAAATTAATCCACAGTAGGTGTCCAGCATATTCAGGCATTTAAAAATAATATACACAGGTATAACAATACCTACGGGTGGAAGCAAAGTAGTTGAGATAAACCAAAAGAATAGATCATCGCCTCTCTTAAATTTCGACATCACCAGAGCATAGGATACCGGTACTCCCAACATCATCGATAAGCTCGTGGAAACCAAAGTAATATATATCGAGTTCATAAAGTAATGACTGACCTTACCGCTAAAAATAGTTTTAAAGTTTTCCAGAGTTAGCGTAAATGGGAATGTGAGATTGACTACATCAATCTCATGTTTAAACCCAGAGATAATCATCCAGAAAATGGGAAAAAAATAGATAATTGCTATAATAAATGTGATGACGGTAACAATTGCTGAACTTGTTTTTTTCATACTTCTACCTCTGTAATAGTTTTTCTCAGTAATTTAAATAATACCAAAATAATAACTAGTGAAATAATGATAATTACAACAGCAATGGCCGATGATTTACCGACATTCCATCCTAAAAAGGCGATTCGGTAAACATAGTATGGAAAATTGGTGGAGGCGAAACCAGGTCCTCCACGTGTGGTTGTAAATACTAACCCGAATGTCTTTAAGATAAAAATAAGACCGAGTAGTAAACTGATGGTGATATATTTCATGACCATAGGTAAGATAACATAGATTGTTTTGTTCCATGCATTGGCTCCGTCAACCACAGCAGCTTCTAAAACTTCTTCAGGAATAGATTGCAACCCAGCCAGTAAAACGAGCATGAAAAAGGGTGTCCACTTCCAGATAACCAAAATAATAATAAAAAAAAGGGGGGCTTCGGCTAACATATCCGGTGGTGTTAGACTGAAGAACTTATAGAAATAATATAGCAAACCAAATGATGGATTAAGCATTACATTTCTCCAAAACACTCCGATAACTGAGTCCATAAGAAAGAATGGAGAAATCAGTAAAGTACGCACGATGCCTACTCCTGTAAATTGACGGTGTAATAAGAACGCTAACAATGTACCCAGTGCAAGACAAGCAGCTAATGAAATGACAGTTAAGACCATTGTGTTTTGGAAAACCAGCCAGAACTCATCACTGGTGAATATTTTTTTATAGTATTGCGAACCAATAAACTTTTTGGAAAGATCGGGTCTAACGATAATCCAACGAATCATACTATTATAAACGGTTATAATAAGGGGAATTTGCGTCGCTAACGCAACTAAAATTACAGCAGGTAAAACTAATATTCCTTTCTTTTTATTTTCGTTCATCTTGGCACCTTTTTATTATGTAAAATTACAAACAAGGGGACATATCGAATTTTGTTCAATATGTCCCCAAAGGCTGTGCTAAGTCAGTAATTATTGTTTATATCCACCTTCTTCAGCAACTTCATTGGCAATTTTTTGGCAAGCTTTTAAGGCCTCATCAATAGTTTTTTTGCCAGCGATAGTTGCAGCCAACTGCTGTGCTACTTCACTGCCAAGATGTGGCCATTCAGGAAAAACGACAAATGGCGTACCAATATAGGGTGTTGGCAATATGGATGGGTGATTATAATCAACGGCTTTCATAGCGCTCAAAACCAGAGGAGCAAAATCAGCAACTTTTTGGTATTTTGGATTTTCATAGGTAGATTTTCTGGAGCCTGAAGGTGCATTAACCCAGCCTTTAGTTTCACCAACTAAATTGATATAATCTTTACTGGTAACCCAGGTGAGAAATTTAAAGGCTTCTTTCTTATGTTTACTGGCGGATTCCATAGCTAAGGACCAGGCCCAAAGCCAGCCATTATTGTGTTTTTTTGCATAAGGAGCTCTTGCA
>Ga0315532_1003305_pt1 | contig 10429 bp, 8 predicted proteins | sample SalMarWE160370MG_FD_203082 | JGI IMG/M metagenome (GOLD analysis project Ga0315532, IMG submission 203082) | Salt marsh sediment microbial communities from the Plum Island Ecosystem LTER, Massachusetts, United States - Salt Marsh Sediment WE1603-70 ... | reverse complement strand
GCACGCAATTCCTCAAGTTGTAATTCTCTTGCTTTCCGAGTATCTTTAGATAGACCTTGACAAAAGGCCGTTTTGGAAAGAATGACAAAGAGAGTAATCAATAAAGAGATGTATAAAATCCGACATTTCAATAAAATCTCACCTCCTCCACAGTAAAATTTGTTATAATTTTCACTTTTACATTATCTCTGTCAGAAAGGACGTCTTCTGACAACCAACCCACCCACCATAAACAACAGGATGGTCGCTGGCTCAGGGACAGCAACCGCATTTAACTGAAAGTAAAGGCCATCATATACAGGCTCGTAAAAATAACCAGTCAACTGAACCGAATCGTCCGAAAAGTTTGCTGTGATGTGGACATCGGCGAATGGAGAAAATCCTGGGATGTCCTTTTCAAACACAAAGCTAATCTCTGTTTCGTTGACGCCTGTGCTGACCATTTCGGTCATGTGAAATATAACATCCAAGTTATCAGTATATACATCGTCTTCACCAAAATAGTCGGTAAAGTGGATTTCCTCGCTGATAGTCGCATCGACCTGGTCGAATGAGGCAATGCCGGCATCGTAATCGACTGTTAACTGGAATTGTCCTTCAATGGGGTAAGTATAAGGCCCACCTCGGCCATATACGACAACTGTGCTTTGTTCAGGCACAAACTCATAGATTGTCGTAACGATTGCAGTTCCCGCCCTTGGACATCCCATTACGGCTAATGCTGCTATTGCAGCACAAACCAGCTTTTTTAAGTTCTTTCTCACCATCACTAAGCTCCTCAAATTGATATTTTATTTTTTGAGCCGCTCCTTCCGTTACGCTCGGCTGATAATTGCCTTATCAGTCAGGCCTGTATCAAAATGCAGTTATATCTTGCTTTATTATACCATATCTTACAGCCGGCTTTCCCGAAAACTCAAGCAAAAAGCCTCAGAAATCCCGAATTCTAAGCAAACTGCAAAACTAATCCAAGGTGTTTCTCATATTGTGTATTATTTTATTTTCCGACCTAACTCGCTCAACGAATCTTGAATTTTCCAAACCGCTCCTGGCTGATTGTATGCTGACTTGCCCCTCTTCCATATCACCTATATTGTACCATCTTACCCAAAGATTTACAGGAATAATCTTTTTAACTACTGTTTTTGCTTCTAAACAATAGAAATGCTTGACTGTTTGGCAAGGTGTCATTAAACTGTCCGGTTGTGGGTAATCCTAAGAAAAAACCAGTGATAGGTATTTTAGGTGGTGTTTGCTCAGGCAAGAGTACCGTTGCTAAAAAGTTTGCCAAATTGGGCTGTGCAGTAATCGATGCCGACAAAATTGCCCACGAGCTGCTTGACAAGAGCGATGTTAAAAGTAGAATAACCGATTCGTTCGGGGAAGCTGTTTTAGACTGTACAGGCAAAATTGATCATAAGAAATTGGCTGAAATAGTTTTTTCCGATGCCGATAAGCTGGCGCTGCTTAACAAAATAATCCACCCCTCTGTCTTAATGCAAGCTGAGGAGCTTATCAAACAATATAACAGCCAAAGCCGGATTAAGGCAATCGTGCTGGATATGCCGCTTTTGGTGGAAGTTGGCTGGGACAAACGCTGTGATATACTCATTTTCGTGGATTGTAATTTGCAATTAAGGGTCGATAGAGCGAAAAAAATGGGTTTTTTGGGCGAAAATCAGCTTAAAATTCGAGAAAAATTTCAAATTTCCCTTGACAGCAAGGTTGACCTTGCCGATAATACTATTGATAACAATTCTTGCTTCTCGGCGTTAGCTAAGCAGGTCGCTGATATCTTCACTTATATAGTAAAAAGTGAATAAGCCGGGTTTGTCATAGGGCACTTGCATTAGTATTAGCCGTTTTTAATAAATAAAATTTGTTTCTTCTATTCAAAATTCAAATCTTGTTAATTCCATATGGGAATTGTCTTGTTGAACAATAAATTTTTGTAAGTGGAAAAGGAGTAATGATGGCAAAGGCTTCCGGAAAAACGAGAAAAGGCAAAACATCAAGGAGAAAATCGGCCCAAAGAGAGGATACTGCGGAACGGACCGAGCGAATGCAGGTAGAAGACGAATCGACTACAGCGACAGCTGTTGTTGAGGGTGCAGCGGCTGAAGAGGCAGCAGAAGAAGCTCGTAAGAAAGCCGAGGAAGAGTCCACCCATGCTAAATATGAGCGGATAAAAAAGGGCGAGCTGTACCTGACGGATTTGCAGAAGCTGAATGTGGGCGAGCTGCATGAGATTGCCAAGAAAGAAAAAATTGTCGAATACAGCGCCCTTAAGAAACAGGATTTGATTTTCAGGATTCTCAAGGAGCGTATCCGCCAGAACGGGCTGATGTATGGAGAAGGCGTCCTGGAGGTACTGCCCGATGGATACGGATTTCTCCGAAATCCGGATTACAACTACCTGTCGTCCTCTGATGATATCTATGTCTCACCGTCTCAAATCAGGCGTTTCGGCCTGCGAACGGGAAACATTGTTTCAGGTCAAATCAGGCCGCCGAAGGATTCGGAGAAGTATTTTGCTCTTTTACGAGTCGAAGCGATAAACTTTGAGAATCCCGATAACCTTGCCGAGAAGGTGGTATTTAGTGATTTAACTCCTCTGCACCCCGAGCAGCGTTTTATCCTGGAGACCGACTCGGAAGAGCTTAATATGCGAATAATTGATTTGGTAACTCCGGTAGGCAAGGGCCAGCGTGGCTTGATTGTGGCTGCTCCGCGCACCGGCAAGACAATACTGCTGCAAAAAATGGCAAATTCCATCAGCAGAAATCACCCTGAGGTGAAACTTATTGTGTTGCTGATAGATGAACGGCCCGAAGAAGTTACCGAAATGGAACGCAAGACCGCAGAAGATGTAGAGGTTATAAGCTCTACATTCGATGAGCCCGCTGCGCGCCATTGCCAGGTTGCAGAAGTCGTAATCGAAAAGGCCAAGCGAATGGTTGAGTATGGCCAGGATGTTGTTATCCTTCTTGACTCGATAACTCGTCTTGCCCGCGCTTACAACAGCGAGATGCCGCATTCAGGCAGAATTCTTACCGGTGGCGTTGATGCAAGCGCAATGCAGATGCCGAAAAAATTCTTCGGTGCAGCGAGAAACATCGAAGAAGGCGGCTCGTTGAGCATTTTCGCAACAGCACTGATTGAAACCGGCTCAAAAATGGATGAGGTGATTTTTGAAGAGTTTAAGGCAACCGGAAATATGGAACTGCACCTCGACAGACGCCTTGTTGACAGGAGAACCTGGCCATCTATAGACATCAGCAGAAGCGGAACCAGAAGGGAAGAATTACTGCTCGAACCGAAGGAGCTTGAGCTTGTATATCGGCTGCGAAGGGTCCTTAGCGAACTGAACCCGGTTGAGGCAATCGAGCTGCTCAAAAGCCGGCTTACCAAGTGCCGGACCAACGCAGAGTTCCTGATGACAATGAACCTCGATTAAACCCAAGTGTAAGCGTAAACCCGAATATCGTAAAAGTGCAAGCGAATAGTTGATTGTTCGTTTTACCCCGTTATAAACAGCCATCTCCGAGCTTTTTATAACCTTATTCAACTGAATTTTCTGCCTGTAACGGGATTTACATTATCACTTATTTTTATTAAAATGATATTCCGGCTTGGTGTTTGGCCGGAATTTTTTATAGGCGATTATCTTAAACGGACAGTTTATGGGCGAAGAACTCTCGAAAGTCTATGAGCCGCAAGCTATAGAGAAGCTGGCGTCTGACCTCTGGCTTGCCGGCGGATATTTTCACGCTGAGCCCTCTGGCGACGGCGGCAAGGTCTATACTATTGTTATCCCGCCGCCTAATGTTACCGCCCCGCTGCACCTGGGGCATGCACTAAATAACACGCTGCAGGATATCCTGATTCGGTTCCGCCGGATGCAAAAGTATAATACGCTCTGGATGCCGGGGACTGACCACGCCGGTATTGCCACGCAAACGGTCGTTGAGAAAAGAATCCTTTCGGAAGAAGGAAAACGGCGGACGGATTTTGAACGTGAAGAATTCGTCGGGCGTGTCCAGGCCTGGAAAGATGAATATGAGGCCCGAATCATCGAACAGCTCAAAGCGATGGGCTGTTCATGTGACTGGCAGCGGACGAGATTTACGATGGACGATGTGTGTGCAAAGGCGGTTCGGGCCGCGTTTTTTAAGCTCTTCAGGGATGGGCTTATCTATAGAGGCAAACGCCTTGTCAACTGGGACCCTGCTACGCAGACGGTGCTGGCAGACGATGAGGTCGAGCATGAGACGGTGCAGGGACATTTCTGGTATATGCGTTATCCGCTTGTTGAACCGGTGAGTATCACGGCCTTCCAGGCCGTGGATGAATGCAGGGATGAAATAAAGAGGCGGTATGATGCATACCTGCCACACTGGACTCGGGCTGCTGATACATACGCAGTGACTTTTCGGCTGGAAGATGCCTTACCTATGGAAATTTTTGAACGATTGGCAAAAGAACGAGATGAGAAAATAAAACAAGCTGAACGTAAAGAAGATAAGATTAGCGAAGAAAAAAGAAAAGAAATAACATATCTACACAGAGAAAAAGTGGAATCATACCTCGATGAAGGTCACGGAAAATGCCATCTGGCAGATGAAAAGATAGCGAGTCTTGTTCAGGCTGCATTAAAGCATTTTGACGGAGAAAGATATAACCTCATTGCCTGGGCTGTAATGCCAAACCACGTGCATACAATATTAAAACCTTGTGAAGGATTCGATTTACCGGACATTCTGCATTCATGGAAATCATATACGGCTAATAAGGCAAATGAAGTTTTGGGACTAAAAGGAACATTCTGGCAGGTAGAATATTATGACCATCTAATACGTGATGAAGAGGACTTTTACAACCAGGTTAATTATATTCTTAAGAATCCGGCTAAGATAGGGCTTGAAGAATGGGAATGGGTGGGAGTAAATGAAGATGCACTGGAGAAGGTGCACGGGCTGGAAGCCCGTGCTACGAATCACGGGCAAGATGCCCGTGTTACGTATGTTACCGTTGCCACGACCCGGCCGGAGACGATGCTCGGCGATACCGCTGTTGCAATGAATCCGAACGACCCGCGTGCAAAATATCTTGTTGGCAAAAAGGTCAAATTGCCGATCGTTGGCAGAATTATTCCTATCATAGAAGATGAGCACGTCGTGCTACCCGATCCTAACAGCGATGATGAAAAGGCAAAGTATTCAACCGGCTTTCTGAAAGTAACTCCTGCCCATGACCCGGATGACTGGGAAATTGGTCAGCGGCATAATCTGCCGGTTATCAACATTATGGCGTCGGATGGGTCGATTAGTGATAAATTCGGCTGGGGGGACTGGGAAGAAATTAAAAATCCCGATGTCGAAAATCTTATCGGGATGGACCGGTTCGAAGCGAGGGAGGCAATTGTTGAATGGTTCCGCCAGGAAAATCTATTGGAGGATGTCCGCGAGTATGAACACGAAGTCGGCCACAGCTATCGCAGCCACGTGCCGATTGAGCCGTATCTGTCCGACCAGTGGTATATCGCTGTGAAAAAACCGATTCCGTCGCTCGTGACTCGTGACTCGTGTCTTGCGGAAGTTCTTATCGAAGGCACTGATGTGCCGGTCAATTCACTGGCTGGTTTGGCGTTGAAGCCATTACTCGATGGTCGGCTTAAGTTTATTCCTGAGCGTTATGCCAAGACCTATCAAAGCTGGTTAGAGAACCTGCGAGACTGGCCCATCAGCCGACAGCTCTGGTGGGGACACAGGATTCCAATTTGGACAATTATACTTACGAGTGCTGCTCTTAGTTCAGTGAATGAATCAAATTCAGAAAAAGAGCAGAAAATTAAGGATGGGTTTGAAGCGGAGTTTACCAAATTTGTTGAATTGTGCGATTTAAAAGATGATGTTTACTTCCGACCAGAAAAAACGATCGATGAAAAGTGGATTTATTATATATGCGCTAAAAGCCTCAGAGCAAGTAAAGCCTTAGATTTATTAGGGAAGATTCGTATGCACAAAGGTACTCCTAATGTCACAATGAGTGCAATTAAAAAATATAAAGAAGAAAATGATATATTCGAACAAGAGTTTGGTAAAGATGCTTTCAATCAAGCTGGTGAGGTTCTTCAGCGTTATGTAAGTGCTTATGAACAGGACCCGGATGTTCTGGATACGTGGTTTTCGTCCGCGCTCTGGCCTTTTAGTACGCTTGGCTGGCCTGATGATACACCGGAATTAAAGACATTCTATCCGGGTGATGTGCTTTGCACGGCCCGCGAGATTATTACGCTTTGGGTGTCGCGGATGGTGATGATGGGGCAATACTGCGCTGGTGATATTCCTTTCGGCGATGTCTATATTCATGCGATGATTCAGGATGGCGAAGGCCGCAAGATGTCAAAGAGCTTAGGCAACGGAATTGACCCATTAGTGGCTATCAATAGTCACGGGGCCGACGCAATGCGGTTCACATTGGCCAGTATGACCACCGATACCCAGGATATTCGTATGCCGGTTGTGAAAATGATGCTGCCCGACGGGCGTGTAGAAAACACATCGCCGAAGCTGGATATCGGCAGGAACTTCTGCAATAAGCTCTGGAACGCCTCGCGATTTGCGTTGATGAATCTTGAGGGAATCGATGCAGAAAAATTTGACAAAGACAAGATGACGATTACCGACAAATGGATTCTATCCCGGTTGGCGCAAACTATTGCAGAGGTTACAAAATCTTTGGAAGAGTTTAAGTACAATGAGCCGTTATCTCAGCTCTACAGGTTTTTCTGGAACGATTTCTGCGATTGGTATCTTGAGTGGATTAAAGCTAGAATGCAGGATAACCAGCAAAAGCTGATTGCTCAAAATGTGCTTGCCTTCGTACTGGACCAGACGCTTCGTTTGCTGCACCCATTTATACCATTTATTACAGAGGGAATATTTCAAAAGCTCAATGAGGTTGCGCCAGTTAGAAAGCTCAATGAGATTGCAGAAGCTGCTCAAGCCAGAGCTTTAGTAGTTGCCCAGTGGCCGGAAAAATTGGACTGTCTAATTGATATAGAAGCAGAAAAACAAATTTCAATTATCCAAAGTCCGATTCGGGCAATAAGAGATATTAAAAGTCAATACAATATCTCTCCTACAACAGTGCCAACAACCTCTGCGAATACTCCGGTACGCGTTGCCCAGATATTAAAAGATAACTCTGAACTAATTTGCCAATTGGCAGGTGTTAAAGTATTTATGGCTGATACCAACATGGAAAAACCCAAAAATGCTGCTACAGCGATAGTGGATGATATGCAGATATTCGTCCACGACGTGATTGACCCTGAGGCTGAAAAAGCCAAACTTACAAAGCAAAGGCAGGAGATAGAAAAGGCGAAAAAGGCGGCAGAGGTCAAGCTTGCCAATAAGAATTTTGTTACCAAGGCAAAACCTGAAGTGGTCGCCCGGGCAAAAGACCGGCTGGCGGAGCTGACGGAACAGTTAAGGACGGTCGAAAAACATCTTGCGGAATTTGAATAATTGATACAATAAAGGCGGTGCTAAAATGGAAAAAGAAGCCGAATTATCACGTATAATCATAAATGAAACGTCCGATCAGCAGGTAATCGTAATAAAGGAGCGACACGGCGAGCGGAGCTTTCCAATTGTTATCGGCATCGTCGAAATTTTCGCAATCGACCGCCGATTGAAGGGTATCGAGCCGCCGCGTCCGATGACACACGATTTGCTGGACAGCGTAATTAAAGGTCTTGGTGCGAGGATAGAAAAAATAGTCATAAATGATTTACGCAATCATACTTTCTATGCAAAGATACATTTGAGCTTAGACGGCCGGACTATCGAAATTGATTCTCGCCCTTCCGATGCAATTGCTCTTGGTGTAGCGTCGAATGCTCCTATTTTTGTTGTTGACCATGTGTTTGATGCGGCTTCGCAGTGAAAAATGTCGCTAAAATCAGCACTCCAACGCCGATACAGAGCAGGGCATCTGCGACGTTAAACGCCGGCCAGTGATATCGGTGGTAATAAACATCGATAAAGTCCCGTACAAAACCATCATTAAATATTCTGTCGTAAAGGTTGCCGCAAACACCGGAAGCAAAAAACGCAAGTGCGGCGTAAACCGATGTTTGCTGCTTTCCTCCCAGAAAGAAAATCGCAATGATTACCATCAACGCAACAGTAGAAACTGCCGCTAACACATAGGGTTTGCCGGAGAATAGTCCGAAAGCGGCACCGTCGTTGTGAGCCAATACCAATTGTAAAAAACCATTTATAATTACAACACTATTGTCCGGCTTTTGCTTCAGCCAGTCGAATGCTGCTGCTTTGCTCCATAAATCCAGGACAAGACCTGCAGCTATTAAAGGCCAAAAGAGCAGATGTGCTTTTAAGTCTGGTAGAGAGAACCTTGCTCGCCAGGTGCCTGAAAACCAACCTGGAGTTGGCTGATTATTGGACATTAGTTCGCCTTGCCTGTCTCATGGTAACACCGTAGCTATCGTTTCCGGATATTTGTTGATGAATTTTACTTAGCTGATAATTATACCACAGTAAGTGCTGTAGTCAAAAACTTTTAGCGATATGGAGGATTTTTATCCTTATGATTCGTTGTAAATATTTGACATATTTAACACGTTTCGATATTATATTGTTTCAATTTAATTGGAGTCTAAAATGAAGACGAGGCAGTGCCTCGTCTCTGTTGTATTTGCTTGAGGAGTTTTTCTTTTATGGCAAAACAAAAAACAGTTTTGAAAAAAAGACCCGTTATGCTGATTATACGTGACGGCTGGGGCTATAATCCGAATCCGGATGAGGACGAATATAACGCCGTCAGGCGGGGCAACACTCCTGTAGATGATATGCTGATGGCCGAGTATCCCAACTGTCTAATCCATACCAGCGGAGAAGATGTTGGCCTGCCGGCTGGGACGATGGGCAACAGCGAAGTAGGTCATCAAAACATCGGGGCTGGCAGAATTGTCCCGCAGGAATCCATTAGACTGAGCAGAGCTATTCGTGACGGGTCATTTTTTGAAAATAAAGAGTTCCTGAATTTAATCGATTTTGTAAAAAGAAATAACAGCAGAATGCACGTGATGGGTTTGTGCAGTGATATCGGTGTGCACTCGCTGCTGGACCACTTATACGGCCTGCTTGAGCTGGCAAAGAGAAACGATGTAAAAGATGTATTCATCCACGCCTTTACCGATGGCCGTGATTCGCCGCCGGATAGCGGTGCGGGATATATCGCCGATATTGAGGCAAAGGCAAGGGAGATAGGCGTCGGCAAAATTGCAGCGGTAATGGGCAGGTTCTACGCTATGGACCGTGACAGCCGGTGGGAGCGTGTCCAAAAGGCCTACGATTGTATGAGGATAGGTAAAGGCCTTAAAGCAGCAAGTGCTGCAGAAGCGGTGGCTAAAAGCTATGAGAAAGATGTAACGGATGAATTTATTGAGCCGACAAATATAGTAAATGAAGACAACGTGCCGATAGCGACTATAAAGGATGGTGACGGGGTGATATTTTTTAATTTTCGGGGCGACAGGCCTCGCGAAGTCTCGCGGGCATTTGTTGAGCCGGAGTTCAAGGAGTTTCCAAGAACAACCAAGCCGGATATATATTTTGTGTGTATGACCGAATATGATGTGACGATACCTGCACCGATAGCTTTTCCAAAGCCGTCGAAGATGAAGAATATTTTGGGAGCATACTGGAGCTCTCTTGGATTGAAGCAGTTTCGCTGTGCTGAAACAGAAAAATATGCGCACGTTACATTCTTTTTTAATGATTACAACGAAAAGCCCTTCAAAGGCGAAGACCGGCAGATTGTTCCTTCGCCGCGGATTCGAACTTACGACTTAAAGCCGGAGATGAGTGCCTATGAGGTTACCGATGTAGTGCTTCAAAGACTCGATTCGGATAAATACGATGTTGTCGTGGTGAATTTTGCCAATCCGGATATGGTCGGCCATACGGGAATATTGGAAGCGGCGATAAAGGCGGCTGAGGTAGTGGACGAATGTGTCGGCAAAATCCTGGATAAGGTGAAAAGTATGGGGGGAGCGGCAATTGTTACAGCCGACCACGGAAATTTCGAGAAAATGATAGATGGCAGCCCTGATAACCCACACACCGCTCATACCATTGGCGATGTGCCGTTGATTGTGTTTGATGAGCGATATAAAGGCAAAAAGTTGCGTGAAGGCGGCAGGTTGGCCGATGTCGGGCCGACACTGCTCGAGATGATGGGCCTGCCGCAGCCGGAAGAGATGACCGGCAAATCGCTATTTGAAAAATAATATCTGGTGAGAAAAAAACGAAAACCAACCTGTTTTATTATCGCAGGCCCAAACGGTGCAGGAAAGACCACATTTGCATTACGCTATTTGCCGCAAATAGCTGGTTGC